>ERZ894229.68-NODE-68-length-111488-cov-11.8015_pt1 | contig 111488 bp, 93 predicted proteins | sample MGYA00380295_ERZ894229 | MGnify/ENA primary metagenome ERZ894229 (study PRJEB32331, sample SAMN06328479) | human gut metagenome | biome: human gut microbiome; feature: stool | host: Homo sapiens | collected 2014-09-17 ...
GGAAAAGGATGAATACATCCGGGAAACGCTGGGCGAACACGCTGCGAACAAATATATCGATGAAAAGAAGGAAGAGTGGGACCGCTACCGCTGTCAGGTGACGGATTGGGAGATCAATGAGTACCTGTACCGGTTCTGATGCTGCAGACTTCCCCGAAGTTAAGGCTGGAAGGAGAGGAGGCAGCACATGACGAACATCATAGTGGTTTTTCCCAAGATCGAAAATGCAAAAAGCATTCGGAATGTCCTTGTGAGAAACGGCTTTTCCGTCACGGCGGCCTGTACCACGGGAGCCCAGGCGCTGTCCCAGCTGGAGGATTACAACGAGGCGATCGTCATCTGCAGCTACCGGCTGGTGGACATGGTCTGTCTGGAGCTGTTTGACTTAATGCCGAAGGGAATGGAGATGCTGGTGGTCGCTTCTCCGAATTTTCTCAGCGAGGTAGACCGGGAAGGGATTGTCTGTCTGAGCACGCCGCTCAAGGTCAATGAGCTGATCAGCACGGTGGGCATGATGTGCCAGACGCAGGAACGGATCCGGCGCAGGAGACGGCAGAAGCCCAGAGAGCGGAATGAGGAGGACCAGGAGGCGATCCGGCGGGCGAAGGAGCTCCTCATGGACCGCAACCGGATGACGGAGGAGGAAGCCCACAGATATCTGCAGAAATGCAGCATGGACAGCGGAAATAATATGGCAGAGACCGCAAAGATGGTTCTTGCGGCCATGCGGTACTAGGAAGGAAAAGAAGATGAAAATAGAATTTACCAAAATGCAGGGCTGTGGCAATGATTACGTCTATATTGACGGGGCCACACAGAAGATTCCGCAGGAAAGAAAGCCGGATTTTGTCCGGAAAATGAGCGACCGTCATTTCGGCATCGGCGGTGACGGCGTGATTTTCATCAATCCGTCAGATGAGGCGGATTTTGAAATGGAGATGTACAATGCGGACGGAAGCCGTGCGCAGATGTGCGGAAACGGAATCCGTTGCGTGGCGAAGTTCGTCTACGACAAACACCTGACGGATCAGACGGAGATCACCGTGGTGAGCGCGGGCAGCGTGAAGAAGCTGAAGCTGTACGTGACAGACGGACGTGTGGAGCGGGTGCGCGTAAACATGGGCCGTCCGATCCTGAAGGCATCGGAAATCCCCGTGCTTTCCGATGAAGAGCAGGTGCTGAACTGGCCCGTGTTTGTGGCGGACAGACAGTGGAAAATGAGCTGTGTATCCATGGGAAATCCTCATGCGGTGGTGCTGGCGGAGGATGTGGCGAGCCTGCCTCTTACGGAGATTGGTCCTAAATTTGAAAATCATTCCATGTTTCCGGAACGTGTGAACACGGAATTCATCCGTATCCTTGACCGGAACACCATAGAACTGCGCGTGTGGGAACGGGGCAGCGGGGAAACGCTGGCCTGCGGAACCGGCTGCTGCGCGGCAGTGGCGGCCTGCGTGCTGAACGGCCTGACGGAAAGAAGCGTTGCCGTCCGCGTGCTGGGCGGAGAGCTCCAGATTGAATGGGATGAAAATACGGGAGAAATTTTCATGACCGGACCCGCTGAAACGGTGTTTGAGGGGCAGGTTGAGTGGTCATAACGACCTCAACGGTTATGCTTTTTCTAATAACGGAAGGAGAAAATCATGTTTCAAGTAAATGAAAATTATCTGAAGCTGCCCGGCAGCTATCTGTTTTCAACCATTGGAAAAAAAGTGAGCGCCTATGCGGCGGCGCATCCGGAAGAGACCGTGATCCGCCTCGGCATCGGGGATGTGACCCAGCCTCTCCCCTCTGTGGTCATTGAAGCCCTCCATAAGGCGGTGGATGAAATGGGAAATGCATCCACTTTTCACGGCTATGCGCCGGACCTGGGCTATGAATTCTTAAGAAAGGCGGTCGCGGAGAAGGATTTTCAGGCCAGAGGCTGCCAGATCACCCCGGACGAGATTTTCGTTTCCGACGGCGCCAAGTCGGATTCCGCCAACATTCAGGAGATTTTTGCGGCGGACAGCCGGATCGCGGTCTGCGATCCCGTCTATCCGGTATACGTGGACTCCAACGTGATGGCGGGCAGGACCGGCACATACGATGCGGCCGCAGAGACCTGGAGCGATGTGATCTACATGCCCTGCACGGCGGAAAACGGCTTTGTACCGGAGCTCCCGAAGGAGCGCCCGGATCTGATCTACCTGTGCTTCCCCAACAATCCCACCGGAGAGACCCTGACGAAGGCGCAGCTGCAGGAATGGGTGGACTATGCCAACAGAGAGGGCTGTGTGATCATTTTTGACGCGGCCTATGAAGCCTATATTTCCCAGGAGGATATTCCTCACAGCATCTATGAATGCGAAGGAGCCCAAACCTGCGCCATCGAGCTGCGCTCCTTCTCCAAGAACGCCGGATTCACCGGACTGCGCCTGGCCTATACGGTGGTGCCGAAGGCTCTGAAGGATCAGAACGGCACGTCCCTGAACGCGCTCTGGGCAAGAAGACACGGAACCAAGTACAACGGCGCGCCCTACATCGTGCAGCGGGCAGGAGAGGCCGTCTACACGCCCGAGGGACAGGCTCAGGTCCGTGAAATGGTGGGAAAATACATGAAAAACGCCTCCTATATCCTGAACGGCCTGAAGGAGGCCGGTTACGAGGTTTACGGCGGCGTCAACTCCCCCTATGTGTGGCTGAGAACCCCGGATCAGATGACCAGCTGGGAATTCTTTGACTATCTTCTGGAAAACGCTCATGTTGTGGGGACCCCCGGCTCCGGCTTCGGCCCCAGCGGCGAGCATTACTTCCGCCTGACCGCCTTCGGCACCTGGGAGAATACGGTGAAGGCTGTGGACCGGATTAAGGCGCTGTAGGCGTTATAAAATGGCTTTGGCCGCCATGATGAATAAGGCGGCCAGAGCCATTTGTTTTTTATACGATAGGAAATTTCATTTCCTATCGTATAAAAACCTCCGGTGGATCGCACTGCGGCGGAAAGGAAGATGTCGCTTACGCGACCCGCCGCAGGCGGAGAATCCCGCAAGCGGGATTCTTTTTATCAGTGCATTTTTGAAGAAAAAAATCTTGTAAGTGCCCAGAATCCGTGCTAATATTTTTACAGGCATAAATTTTCTTATAAGGCCGTTCGGCCAGTCTGTCAGGGCAGATATCTTCTGTCCATTCTGACATCATTTCAGAAACTCTATGCTGAATCCATTTACTCCAATGACAATGTACAGATTTTGCAGGAGTGGCTGAAAGAAAGGCGGCTTCTGCATGAAACAGGCGTCATGATTTATGCGCCGGAAAGGAAGGAGCCGATATGTCAGATGTTTTATCTGTAAACCGGGAACATAAGGATACTGTTTTCCGGATGATCTACAGGGACAGGGAGGAGCTGCTTATATTATATAATGCGCTGAACGGGACGGATTATGAAGACCCGGAGCAGCTTACCGTCACAACGCTGGAAAATGCGATCTATTTTGGTATGAAAAACGATGTATCCTTTCTGCTGGATTCCAGGATGATGTTATACGAGCATCAGTCCACATGGAATCCGAATATCCCTCTCAGGGACCTGTTTTATATTGCCCGTCTGCTGGAAAAATATGTGAATGAACGCGGAAACTCACTGTACTCTTCTGCGCTGATCCGTCTTCCGGAGCCCCGATTCGTGGTTTTTTACAACGGCCTGCGGAATGTGGAGGATGATTTTAGCCTGAAGCTGTCGGATTCCTTTAAAAGAACGGAAGGTGATCCGGCGCTCGAACTGAAGGTACGTGTTCTGAATATTAATCCGGGATCGAATCCGGAGCTTATGAAAAAATGCAGGACGCTTCGGGAGTACAGTGAATTCGTTGCCCGTGTGAGGAAATGTGTGAAAGAAGAGGCGTCTCTTGCAGATGCAGTGGAAAGAGCCGTGACGGAATGTATCCGGGAAGGAATCCTGGAAGGCTTCCTGCGCAGTCAGAGATCGGAGGTGGTAGCGATGTCAATCCTGGAATATGACCGGGAGGAAGAACTGAAAAAGCTTCGCAATGCGGAGTATGAGAATGGAAGAATGGAAGGAAAGGCAGAAGGAAAGGCAGAAGGAAAGGCAGAAGGAAAGGCAGAAGGAAAAGCGGAGGCGTTGCTTCTGATATTAGGGCTCCGTGGGGATGTGCCGGCCTGGCTGAAGGCCAGGATCCGGGGGAAAACGGATCCTGCTCTTCTGGAAAGCTGGCTGATGGCGGCAGCGGATACGAAAACAATATCGGGATTTCTGGACAAAACCGGCTTGAAACCGAATGAAAAAGAAAGCAGGATGGACGGAATGCCGGTACTCTGAAGAAATACGAAATTCTGAATGACGGTTTGAAGCAGGAGGGGCTCCAATCGGAGCCCCTCTGTCCACTATATCCTATTTTCCCGCCCCAGGCGTTTTGGCAAATCTCTCAATATGAGCATGTTGAAAGGTTTTTTTGAGACAGGAAGCGATCCCGCTGACTCTGATCTTACAGATATGTCAGTAGCTTTTCGTTACTACTCAGCCAGGTCTGCGCATTTACTGCGCAGACCGTACGAAAACGTATAGCGAGGAAGCATCCGGCCCATCGCGGCACTCGCCCTATTGTGCTGCGAATGGAATGGCCGGATGCCGTTATTCACACAAGGATAACAGAAGAGCCACCCTTGTATACTTGCCGAGTATGCGGTGGCTCATCTGTCATCCAACTATGGTCAACCCCTTGTGGGACGGTTGTTTCTTTATGTCCTGATTACAGCATGAGAATTTCCAGATTGCAAAAATTTTTTTGAAAAAAGCACTTGCATTTTCAAAAACACTGTGATAACATTTCTTCATAAATTTTTGAAAAGGCATCGAACGGGACTCTGATCAGGGGAAGCGACAGGAATGCGGCGTCACCGACTGAGAGCGCTGCTTGTGAAAGCTGGTTGTGGGAACACCCGGGAGCTGATTATCTGAAAGTTTTGTCTGCCAGACGGCAAGTCTGTTCTGCACACAGAGGCGTAGGGTAATACGTGAACGCGCGTTAAGCGTAAGAGTGGATAAGGCGAAGAAGCATTTTGATGGAAGTGCCGCCTTGTCAATGCGGGTGGTACCGCGGAACTATGAGAGTCCGTCCCGGAATGCGAAAGCATTCCGGGACTTTTTTGTGCGATAGGCTCGGAGGGCGGCCGCATATCTGGGCAGGCTTGCCTGCTCAGATATGCGGACATCCGACGGGCAACGGACAGCGAGCAGCTATGCTGCGAGCTGCCCGGTCCAGCGAACAGCCATGCTGTGAGCTGGACAATATCGCACACAGGAAAGCAACGAGCCTGGCGGCCATGCAAGCATGGTTCGCCCAGTCATGGACAGCATATCTGAGGCTGGAAAGAATTTTCAGCCGGGTCTCTGACGGCTTATGGCAGTTCAGGAGAAACTTTTTTCCTGAAGGGAACTCTTCATATTTCGCCCCGCAGCCGGAGCCTGATAACCAGCAAACCAAAGGAGACCAAAAATCATGCAATTCTTAACATCCCCCATCCAAAAAGAAACCCTTGAAATCTCAGAGCTTCTCGATCCGCAGCTTCTCGGAAAAGAGGTGTGCGTTACGGGAGCGGTTCATACGATCCGCGATATGGGAACCGTGGCGTTCGTCATTCTGCGTAAGGCAGAAGGACTGCTTCAGTGTGTCTATGAGGAAGCCTGCGCGGAGTTTCCGCTGAAGGAGCTGAAGGAAGCGGATACGGTGAAGGCCTGCGGAGTCCTTGCCGCGTCTGAAAAAGCGCCGGATGGAATTGAAATCCGTCTGAAAAGCGTTTCCGTGCTTTCCCGGGCTGCTGCGCCTCTTCCCATTCCCGTAGCCAAGGCGAAGATGAACATTTCGCTGGAAACCAGTCTGGATCTGCGGCCCGTTTCCCTCAGAAACATCCGGGAACGCGCCCGCTTCCGCATTCAGGAGGGAATTGTGAGAGGCTTCCGGGAATATCTGAACGAACAGGGATTTACGGAAATCCACACCCCGAAGATCGGTTCAAAGGGAGCAGAGGGCGGCGCAAATATTTTCAAACTGGACTATTTTCATCATCCCGCAGTCCTGGCGCAGAGTCCTCAGTTTTATAAGCAGATGATGGTGGGCGTTTTTGACCGGGTGTTTGAGACGGCTCCCGTATTCCGGGCGGAGAAGCATAACACCAAGCGGCATCTGAATGAATATACTTCCCTGGATTTTGAAATGGGATATATCGACAGCTTTGAGGACGTGATGGCGATGGAAACCGGCGTGCTCGGCAGAGTGATGGAGATCCTGAAGCGGGATTATGCGAGAGAGCTTTCTATTCTGTCCATTACCCTCCCGGACGTGAGCCGGATCCCCTGTGTGCGGTTCGATGAGGCAAAGCGGCTGGTGAGTGAAAAGTACAGCCGCCCCATCCGCAATCCTTACGATCTGGAGCCGGAGGAGGAAGCGCTGATCGGACGGTATTTTGAAGAGGAATGCAGTTCCGATTTCGTATTCGTCACTCATTACCCCAGCAAGAAGCGGCCCTTCTATGCGATGGATGATCCGGCGGATCCCACCTATACCCTGAGCTTTGACTGCCTGTACAAGGGCATGGAAATCACCACGGGCGGACAGAGAATCCACGATTATCATATGCTTCTGGAAAAGATCAAGCGGCGCGGCATGACCACGGAGGGAATGGAGCATTACCTGATGGCTTTCCAGTACGGCCTTCCGCCGCACGGCGGCCTTGGAATCGGCCTGGAACGCTTCACCATGAAGCTGGTGGGAGACGATAACGTGAGACGCACCACCCTGTTCCCCAGGGATATGAGCAGACTGGAGCCGTAACCGCGGGTCGGCTGTGGGAAGAAAAGCCCGGCGCTGAAGCCTGACCGGCGGGCACCGGGGACGCAGCACCGCCTGGTGCAAAAGAAATGGAGACAGATATGACACAAATCGCACATCAGATCAGTGATGAGACAATTGAATATGTGGGAATCCTGGCGAAGCTGGAGCTGTCAGGAGAGGAAAAGGAGCAGGCAAAGGCGGACATGGGACGGATGCTTGATTATATCGACAAGCTGAATGAGCTTGACACCGGAGGTGTGGAACCCCTGACTCATGTGTTTGACACCGTCAACGTATTCCGGGAGGATGTGGTGACGGGAACGGACGAGAGAGAAGAACTGTTGGCAAACGCGCCCGGCGTCAAGGACGGCATGTTTAAGGTACCCAGAACGGTAGAATAGAAGGCTTACGCCATTTTTCTGAGATTTCATGCCGCGTGCGGCGGCATAAAAAGGAGAGCGGCAGAAACCGGGGTTTCTGCCGGAGAATGACTCACGTCATTCTCCCATGATTGAAGAGCCGCCTGCGGCGGCGAAAAACAGAGGTAGATATGAGCATATTGGAATATACGGCCCTGGAGCTGGCCGGACAGATCAAAAAGAAGGAAATCTCCTGCCGGGAGGCGGTAGATGCGGTCTTCGGGCAGATTGAAAAGAAGGAAAAGGAGCTGAACTGCTACATTTCTCTGGACCGGGAGGAGGCCCTGAAGCAGGCGGATGAGGTGCAGAAAAAAATCGAGGACGGAGCCCTTACCGGCCCGCTGGCGGGGGTGCCGGCGGCGGTGAAGGACAACATCTGCACCCGGGGAAGAAAGACCACCTGCGCATCAAAGATCCTTTCGGATTTCGTTCCTCCCTATGATGCTTTTGCAGTGAAAAAGCTGAAGGAGGCCGGCTGCATTCTCATCGGTAAGACCAACATGGATGAATTCGCCATGGGCTCTACCACGGAGACCAGCGCCTTCGGCGTAACCAGGAATCCCTGGAATCCGGCGCATGTGCCGGGAGGATCGTCCGGCGGATCAGCGGCAGCTGTGGCGGCGAAGGAAGCGTTTCTTGCGCTGGGAAGTGACACGGGCGGCTCCATCCGTCAGCCTGCAGGCTTCTGCGGCGTGGTGGGCATGAAGCCCACCTATGGAACGGTATCCAGAAACGGGCTGATCGCTTATGGCTCGTCCCTGGATCAGATCGGCCCCCTGTGCAGAGACGTGGCGGACTGCGCAGCCCTGCTGGAGGCGGTCAGCGGCCGGGATGGGATGGATTCCACCAGCCTGGAGAGGGAGACGGATTTTCCTGCGGCCCTGTCCCAGGATGTGAAGGGGCTTCGGATCGGCATTCCACGGGATTATTTTACGGAAGGACTTGACGAAGAAGTGCGAAAGGCCGTTCTGGGCGCGGCGGAAAAGCTGGCGGAGCTTGGCGCGCAGGTGGAAGAGTTCGACCTGAGCCTGGTGGAATACGCCATCCCCGCCTACTATACCATCGCTTCGGCTGAGGCGTCCTCCAATCTGGAGCGGTTTGATGGAATCAAATACGGTTACCGCGCGCCGGAATATGAGGGCCTTCATGACATGTACAAAAGAACCCGTTCCGAGGGATTCGGTACGGAAGTGAAGCGGCGCATCATGCTTGGCTCCTTCGTCTTAAGCTCCGGCTATTACGACGCCTATTATCTGAAGGCGCTGCGTGTCAAGGCCATGATAAAGAAGGCCTTTAACGACGCCTTTTCCCGCTATGACTGCATTCTCGGACCGGTTGCGCCTGCGCCTGCGCCGAAGCTGGGAGAGAGCCTCACGGATCCGATTCAGATGTATCTGGGAGATATTTATACCATTTCCGCAAATCTGGCGGGACTTCCCGGCATCAGCCTTCCCTGCGGCCTCAGCAGGCAGGGACTTCCCATCGGCGTCCAGCTCATGGCGGACTGCTTCCAGGAAAAGAAGCTGCTGAATGCGGCATATGCCTACGAACAGGCGAGAGGACGTTTCCCGGCCTGTCCCTTAGACATACAGGAAACGGATGGATGCAGGCAAGGAGGTAGCTATGGCAAAACAATATGAAACCGTAATCGGCCTGGAGGTTCATGTGGAACTGGCCACCAAAACGAAAATATTCTGCGGCTGCTCCACGGCGTTTGGAGCGGAGCCGAACACCCACACCTGTCCGGTCTGCACGGGAATGCCCGGTTCCCTTCCCGTTCTGAACAGGCAGGTGGTGGAATACGCCATGGGAGTAGGGCTGGCGACGGACTGTGAGATCACGCGCCTGTGCAAATTCGACCGGAAAAACTATTTTTACCCGGACAATCCGCAGAACTACCAGATTTCCCAGCTCTATCTTCCCATCTGCAGAAACGGGCATGTGGAGATCGAGACGGCGGCAGGAAAGAAAAACGTGGGAATTCACGAGATCCATATGGAGGAGGACGCGGGAAAGCTGATCCATGATGAATGGGAGGACATTTCCCTGGTGGACTACAACCGCTCCGGCGTTCCGCTGATTGAGATTGTGTCGGAACCGGACATGCGCAGCGCGGACGAGGTGATCGCCTACCTGGAAAAGCTGCGTCTGATCATCCAGTATCTGGGCGCTTCCGACTGTAAGCTCCAGGAGGGCAGCATGCGGGCGGATGTGAACCTTTCCGTCAGAGAGGTGGGATCGGAAGCCTTTGGAACCAGGACGGAGATGAAGAACCTGAATTCCTTCAAGGCAATCGCGCGCGCCATCGAGGGAGAAACGGCCCGGCAGATCGAGCTTCTCTCTGAAGGAAAGAGCGTGATTCAGGAGACCAGGCGCTGGGATGACAACAAGGAGTATTCCTACGCCATGCGTTCCAAAGAGGACGCGAAGGATTACCGCTATTTCCCGGACCCGGATCTGCCGCCCGTATTCATCAGCGAAGAGTGGATGGAGCGCGTGCGCGCCGGTCTGCCGGAATTCCGCACGGAGAAAATGGAGCGCTACCGCAGGGAATACGAGATTCCGGAATATGATATCGACATCATCACCGGCTCCAAGGCCCTGGCGGACCTGTTCGAGCAGGCTTCCGCCCTCTGCGGCCAGCCCAAGAAGGTGTCCAACTGGATCATGGGAGAAACCATGCGCCTTCTGAAGGAGAACGGAGAGGAACCGGAGGAGCTCCGGTTTTCGCCGGCCCACCTGGCGGAACTGATCGGCATGGCGGACCGTAGGGAGATCAACGGGGCTCAGGCAAAGGAAATCTTTGAGGCCATGTACGACCGGGATGTGGACCCGCAGGAATATTCAAAGGAGAAAGGCCTGAAAACCGTGAACGACGAGGGAGCGCTGCGCGCCGTGGTGGAGCAGGTGATCGCGGAAAATCCCAAATCCGTGGAGGACTACCGGGGCGGCAAGGAAAAAGCGCTCGGCTTCCTGGTGGGCCAGACCATGAAGGCGATGAAGGGAAAGGCGGATCCGGCGGGCGTGAACCGGATTCTGAAGGAACTGCTGGGATAAAGAAAATTTTTCCCCGTGACATAAAAACATCCTGCAGGAGCAATCGACTGCAGGATGTTTGAAACTGGGTGCGATATAGGAAACAGGAATTCCGGATCAGTTCTCCTGGAAGATATATTCCAGAAACTTTTCCGCGTTTTCCGCGTGTTCGGTATTGACCAGAATGCCGAAATAGACATTGTCATATCCGGCGTAGGCCTGCGTTTCCTGAAGAAGAGCGCAGTCTGCGATATCAATGCCCACCGGTACCTCTTCTTCCGTATCATCATCCGGAATATTGGCATAGATCAGACGGTCCGAATATCTGGAGAGTGTCTCTTCGGAAAGAAATTCATTGAGGCCGCCGAGATATCCGTTTTCCGCATACTGGTTAAAAGTATCCGGATCCGCAATCATCACATCCACCTCCTGGGCGGCAACCTGAGCGGCAAATTTCTGGAGATTCGCCACCGCATAGGTATCTGCCGAATCCTGACTAAGGGTGAAGTTGGTTTCCAGTGTGGTGCTGTAGTTTTTCGTATCAATCTGCGCGTATTCATCAAAACCGGCCATGTATTCTTCCGTATCCATATCGGTATAACCGTTGACAAATACAGCATACAATGCATTGTCTTTTGCCGTCGCAACGGTGTAGATCAGATTTCCGAGGAAAACAGCCACAAGGATGGTAACAAGCGTTGCGACCCTGTAATACTCCCAGAAATACTGAAATTTTTCTTTCAGGCTCTTGCCTTTCATTTTTTTATGCTGCTCTCTGATTTCATCCATGACGGAATTGCCCGCTGCCATAATTTCCTCTTTCTGCCGCGGAAAGCGGCGGTTTATTTCCTTACTATGATAGACGGTCGATGAAATAAAGTCAATGAAGGGGGAGGGGCAACTTCTGAAAATTTTCTAAATTCCCTGTGAATTTTTGATGTCCTTTCAGTTGCTTCTTGCAACCGGGCGAAATTTGTAATATCATATTAAACAGTAGAAAAACAGCCTCCGGACGGTCTGTGTTCCGGAAAACGCAAGGCGTTATAAAACGCAGGGAGTTTCAGAGGCAAAAGGAGTCGGAAGATGAACGAAACCTATGTGGAATGTATGGTAAAAAGAAAGAAGAACGGACTGCTCACGGCGCTGAAGGTGTTGCTGATTGTGATCGCGGTGTTCGCTTTCCTGATCGGAAGCATTGGCAGCATCATTTTTTACATCATTGCCGTAGCGGCCGGAGTCGGCGCCTATTTTGTGGGCCTGAACGCAAGCCTGGAATATGAATATCTGTATGTGGACAGGCAGCTTTCCGTGGATAAGATCCTGGCGAAGAGCAGAAGGAAGAAGGTGGAGACCTTCGATCTGGGCCGGATGGAGATCCTGGCGCCCATCAAGTCCTGGCACATGGATGAATTCAAGAACAGGCAGCTTAAGGACGTGGATTACAGCTCCGGCGTGGAAGAGAAGCCGGACAAACGTTACTGCATGATATATAATGGAGAGAAGCGTGTCATTTTTGAGCCGAATGCGGAGATGGTGGCGGCGATTAAGTCCATCGCTCCCAGAAAGGTATTTACGGATTGACATTTTCCGGCAAGTCTGGTACACTTCTAAAAATAAAAACTGTCAGTAAATTTTACTGGCAGTTTTATATTCACCGTTTTCCAGGCATCTGTCCGTTTATTGCGGACAGATGAGGAAAACATCACCACAGAAGAACAAAAGGAGGAGACAAGATGGGTCAGATTATTGGCGATGGCATTACCTTTGATGATGTGCTGCTGGTTCCGGCATACTCTCAGGTAATTCCGAACCAGGTGGATTTATCGACCTGGCTGACGAAGAAGATCAGACTGAACATTCCGATGATGAGCGCCGGAATGGATACCGTTACCGAACACAGGATGGCAATCGCGATGGCCAGACAGGGCGGAATCGGAATCATTCACAAGAACATGTCTATTGAAGCGCAGGCAGAAGAAGTGGATAAGGTAAAGCGTTCAGAAAACGGAGTCATCACCGACCCCTTCTCTCTTTCTCCTGAGCATACTCTTCAGGACGCGGATAACCTGATGGCGAAGTTCCGCATCTCCGGCGTACCGATTACGGAAGGCCGCAGGCTGGTTGGCATCATTACCAACCGTGATCTTAAGTTCGAAACAGATTTCACGAAGAAAATTAAAGAGTCCATGACCTCGGAAGGACTGATCACCGCAAGAGAGGGCATCACCCTGGAAGAAGCGAAGAAAATTCTTGCGAAGGCGAGGAAGGAAAAGCTTCCCATCGTGGACAAGGATTTCAATCTGGTGGGCCTGATCACCATCAAGGATATCGAGAAGACGATTAAATATCCGCTTTCCGCAAAAGACTCCCAGGGACGGCTGCTGTGCGGTGCCGGCGTGGGAATCACGGCAAACGTGCTCGACCGCGTGAGCGCCCTGGTGGACGCGAAGGTGGACGTGGTGGTTCTGGATTCCGCGCACGGACATTCCGAGAACGTGCTCCGCTGCCTGCGCATGATCAAGGAGAAATTCCCGGATCTGCAGGTGATCGCCGGAAACGTTGCCACCGGAGAGGGTACGAGAGCTCTGATTGAAGCAGGAGCGGATGCGGTGAAGGTGGGCATCGGCCCCGGCTCCATCTGTACCACCCGCGTGGTTGCCGGTATCGGCGTTCCGCAGGTTACGGCTATCATGGATTCCTATGCGGTTGCGAAGGAGTACGGTATTCCGATCATCGCGGACGGCGGCATCAAGTATTCCGGAGACATGACCAAGGCTATCGCCGCCGGCGGAAACGTCTGCATGATGGGAAGCATCTTCGCAGGCTGTGACGAGAGTCCCGGAACCTTCGAACTGTATCAGGGAAGAAAATATAAGGTTTACCGCGGCATGGGATCCATCGCCGCCATGGAAAACGGCAGCAAGGACCGTTACTTCCAGTCCGACGCGAAGAAGCTGGTTCCGGAAGGCGTGGAAGGCCGCGTTGCCTACAAGGGAACCGTGGAGGATACCGTATTCCAGCTCGTTGGCGGCATTCGTTCCGGTATGGGCTACTGCGGTGCGCACACGATCGATGAACTGAAGGAAAACGGCAGATTTATCAAGATCTCTGCGGCAGCGCTCAGAGAGAGCCATCCTCATGATATCCACATCACCAAGGAAGCTCCGAATTACAGTGTAGAGAACGACTAGGAAAAAGACAGCCCCATGGAATTCGGGTGCAGACAGTGCCGGATTCCATGGGGAATCTGTTTTTAGGCAGAAAAAAGGAGAAGGGACGGCTATGACACTGGCAGATACTGCGAATGGACCGGACTGGATCGTGTGGGCAGTTGTCATTGTGATCGCAATCCTGTCCGCCGCTCTGCTTTCCCGTCATGGAAGCTGGCTGATCGCCGGATACAATACTGCATCGGAAAAGGAAAGAAAGAAGTACGATAAAAAGAAGTTGTGCAGAACAGTGGGAGCCGGTCTGGCTGTGGCGGATGTGATCATCCTGATCATGGAGCTGTTTGAAAATGTGCTCCCGGCATCCTTTGCCGGGATCGCCGCCATGCTGATTTTTACCGACTGCTTCGTGATGGTCATTTTGGGAAATACGATCTGTAGAAAGAAAAAGGACAAATAAAAGGAAATGGTAACCGTTCAGAACGGTTACAGGAAAAGAACGGCTGAAGGAGTGAGCGTTTTCATTCCTCCAGCCGTTTTGCGTCCAGTTCTATAATCTGTGCGTTCTGCGTTCGATACCGTTTCACCATTTCATGAAAGGGCGTGCGGTTCAGATGGGAGAGCAGGGACATGATGACGGCGCTGTGGGTGACGATCAGAATCCTGCGGTCAGCGCTGCTGCCGCCTTCTTTTTGAATGATGTCCTGCAGGGCGGGAACCACCCGGTTCAGAAGATCCTGATAGGATTCGCCTTCCGGCGGATGTCCGTATCTCCGGTCTGTGTGCCAGATCTGATAAAGCTCCGGATATTTATCTTCCACCTGTTCCCAGGTGAGCCCCTCCCAGAGTCCGAAGCCGATTTCCTCCAGCCCCGGATGAATGAGACAGGGGATCTGAAGCCGTTTTGCAGCAATTTCCGCCGTTTCCAGCGCCCGTTTCAGGCCGCTGGTATACACGATGTCAGGCCGGTCTTCTGAAAGAAGCAGGCTTTCCGCAAGCTGCATGGCCTGTCGGCGGCCGGTTTCATTCAGGTCCGTATCCGTACTTCCCTGGATCCGCCGCTGCAGATTCCAGTCCGTTTCTCCGTGTCTGGTGAGAAGAAGTTTCATTTGAGGTTCCTTCTTCAGGTTCCGTTCCATGAGAAAACTCCTTTCCATTTTAATCCCCCTAATATTAGCATGGGGAGCCGGAGCATGCAAGCCGGCAATTGTCTGGTTTTGCGGATGAACGGCAACCGCTGCTGGTCACCGCATGACCAGTAAGGGTGCCCCTATAATCTTAAAAATGGGGACATAATCTTAAAAACGAGGCATTTGTTATGGGGATTCAATCATTTATAATCTTTTTATAAAGAAATGAGGTGAACGGAGAGTGAAAACAGAAAAAAACAGGGAACGAACAAAGCGCGCGGCGCGGACAGCCCGTGTGGACTGGAGAAAGGAATTCCAGCATAACTGGCCTCTGTACCTGCTGGTGCTGCCATCGGTGATCTTTGCAATCATCTTCTGCTATATTCCGATGGGAGGCCTGATGATGGCTTTTCAGAACTATAAGCCATGGCTTGGAATCTTCGGTTCGGAATTCGTAGGGCTGGAAAATTTCCGGCAGATCTTTGAATTTAAGGAATCCTACCAGGCAATTATCAACACGCTGATCATATCCGTGAGCAAAATTGTTCTGGGGCTGGTGGTGCCTGTGATCATGGCGCTGCTTCTGAACGAGGTAAAGCAGCTTGGACTGAAAAAATGTATTCAGACGTTGGTTTATCTGCCGCACTTTCTTTCCTGGGTTACGGTGGCAGGCATGCTGAGGGACATTCTTGGTATGGACGGAATCGTGAACGCCTGTCTGAAGGCGTTGGGAATGGAACCCATCTTTTTCCTGGGAGAAGCCGGGATGTTCCGTCAGCTCGTGATTTTGTCGGATCTGTGGAAGGGCTTTGGATTCGGAATGATCGTATACCTTGCGGCCATATCCAACATCGACCAGAACCTTTATGAGGCGGCGGAGATGGACGGCGCGAATAAATGGCAGCAGACGCTTTACATAACGCTGCCCGGAATCATGCCGATGATCATTGTCATGGCCACTCTCAGCCTGGGAAATGTGCTCAATGCGGGATTTGATCAGATTTTCAATCTGTATTCTCCGCTTACCTACAGTACGGGAGACATAATTGACACTTATGTGTACCGGCAGTCGCTTGTGAATGGGCAGTACAGCTTCGGAACTGCGGTGGGACTTTTCAAGTCCGGCATCGGGCTTCTGCTTACAGCCGTTGCCTACAAGCTGGCGTATAAATTCGCAGGATACCGGATTTTCTGATGAGAGGAGGAGAGAAAAGATGCGCCGTACATCGGTCAGCAGAAAAATATTTGTGATCTGCAACACAACGTTTCTGATCACCATGGCTCTTCTGTGTCTGCTTCCGCTCGTCAATCTGTTTGCCATTTCACTGAGCGGAAAAAGCGCTGCCAACAGCGGGGCGGTAACGTTCTGGCCCATTGACTTTACATTGCTCGCCTATGAAAAGACCTTTCAGAATAATAACTTCATACGCTCCCTTGTGATCTCGTTTCTGAGAACGGGGCTTGGAACCGTACTCAGCATGTTTCTCATCACGACGGCGGGATATGCCTTGTCCAAGGATTTCAGGGGAAGGACGCAGCTCATGTGGTTCTTCGTATTCACCATGCTGTTCGGCGGAGGGCTGATCCCCACATACCTGGTCAACTCGGCTCTGGGGCTGAAGAATAATTTTCTGGTCTATGTTCTGCCGGGAGCCTTCAGCTGCTATAACCTGATTCTGATCATGAATTTTTTCAGGTCCATTCCCAAATCCCTGGAGGAGGCGGCGCTGATTGACGGGGCAAGCTTTTTCACGGTGCTCCGGAAAATCTATCTGCCTTTGTCAAAGGCCGGACTTGCCACGGTGGCCCTTTTCATCATGGTGGGGAACTGGAACGAATGGTTTACCGGAATTTTGTATATGTCGGACACCAAGAACTATCCGCTGGCTTCGTTTCTGCAGGTCATCGTGGTTCAGGGGAACCAGCAGGATCTTTCTCTGGATCCCACCTCGGCCGCGGCCATGTCGGAGCGCACCATAAAAGCGGCTCAGGTATTCATCGGAGCGTTACCGATCCTTCTGGTTTATCCTTTCCTGCAGAAGTATTTTGTGAAGGGAATCGTGATGGGAGCGGTAAAGGAATAAAGCTGGATCTTATTCTATTATGAAGGAGGAAAAAGGAAATGAAAAAAGCAGGAAAAGCAACTGCTCTGGCACTTGCGGCGGCGATGCTCATTGCAGGCTGCGGTGGTCAGGGAGGCGCTGTGGAAACGGCGGGAACCAGAAATGCAGAAGGAAAGTACGATCCGCAGATTACGATCACCATTGCCAAGCAGCTGGATGAAAATACCGGAAGATATGGAGACGGTGAAGATATCAACAAAAACCCGATGGTGGATCTGGCAGTGGAAAAGCTCGGGATCAAAATGGAAACCACGCTGTTGGGCGGCGATGCATCCAACTATGACACCAAGCTGAGGCTGGCTCTCACGGGTTCCGAAGAGCTTCCCGACGTATTTCCGGTATACGGCACGCAGATGATCGCCGATATGATTGAATCCGGTCAGGTGAAGGCGATCGATGAAGACATTGAAAATTATATGCCGGACAGACTGAAGGAAATTTATGACCAGTATCCGGAAACCTTCTATCCGGTCACAAAGGACGGGAAAACTTACGGCATTGCCTGTGCTCCCTGTCTGACGGAAGGACAGGTGATGGTGATTCGGCAGGACTGGCTGGACAATCTCGGCCTTTCGGCCCCCACCAACATGGACGAATTTGAGGAAGTGATCCAGGCGTTTACGGAAGACGATCCGGACGGAAACGGTCAGGACGATACCTATGGCTTTACTTATGCGGGCGACAGCATTTATAATACAGGATGGGTGGCTGATCCGGTTCCTCTGTTCTCCGCTTACGCCGGAAAATATCTGCCGGGCACCTGGCAGGAGGATGAGAATGGTCAGCTGGTGTACGGTTCCATTCAGGAAGGAAACAGAAAGACTCTGGAGAGAATGGCACAGTGGCATGCAAACGGCTGGATGTTCCAGGAGGCTGCCGCCACAGGCGCTTGGGATGCGATGATGCAGTTTACGGAAGGCAAGGCGGGCATCTTCATCGGAAGGCCCTGGGCCATTGATTCGGTCAGAGACGTGACGACGGTTGCGCCGGATGCGGTCATTAAGGCTTATCCCAATATTCTTCAGGACAATGGAGACCCTACATACCAGACTGCGCAGGTGAACGACGGCTGGCTGATGTTCAGCAGTGACTTCAATAATATGGAAGCCTTCTTCGTCTACTACGACTGGCTCTATGACGGAGCGTTCGGCACGGGAGATTTCCAGTATGGCTATCTGGAAGGGTATGATTATGATATCGTGGACGGAGAAGTAGTGTTCGATTCCACCCTGTTTGATCCGCCGGTAACGGATCCCTTTATGCCCGGAAAATCAACGGTTTTGAAGAATTCGCCCGCGATTGATACCATGCAGCCTTATCTGGATATCAAAGAAGGAAAGACTGCGGAGAGCAGCGCTCAGATCAGGGCAGCCGCTACGTTTGAACAGGCCCCTGATACGGCGGAAGGCTATGTGATTGCGGGAGAACACAGAGACGAGCTGATTTCCAATCTGTTCAATGGGGAACCCACGGAAACCATGAAGAAGAACTGGGAGCAGCTTCAGACCATGGAGAAGCAGACCTATACCAATATCATCTATGGAAACGAGCCCATTGAAGCTTTTGATACGTTTGTGGAAGAATGGAAGGCGCAGGGCGGGGATCAGATCACCGAAGAGGTAAACGCCTGGTATGAGACCGTAAAATAACGATCGACGCAGATAGAAAAGCATGTCTGAGGGACTGCCGCAGAAGCGGCAGTCCCTGCCGTGCGTGAAAGAGGGAGCCGGAGGAAATCCAATGTGTCACTGACGCTCCGGAATGAGGATAGCCATGAAAAAAATAAAATCCATCTATATGATTTTCGTTTTCTTTTTTATTATGATCATAGTGAGCTTCCTGCTCCTGTATCATTACAGCGCCGCCAGCCTTCAGACCTCCCTCATGCGGGTGGCGCGGATTCAGATGGACTATGCGGAAAGCCTGCTGGAGCAGAAAAGTAACGAGATAGAAATAGAAGCGGATGGTATTCTGAACAGCAATAACTTCAGAGAACTTCAGCTTATGGTTATGGAAGAATATGATCCTTATGAATACGTGATGGGCGTGAAAAACATCAAGGAATATTTGAACAGACGTCAGAAAAGTAATGTGGGAATGGCAGAATTCATTCTCTGCTGGCCGGAAACAGGAGATATTATAACTACGCTGAACAAAACGGAGGTAGACCCTTCGCTTCCGGAGATGGCAGCTGACAACAGATGGATTTCCTATGGGAGAGATATTTATTTTGTCAAGAGATATTCCGCAGACTGGCTCATAAATGATGAGGAACCCTATCTTTTTATCAGAATGGATCAGGATTTTCTTTATAAAATAAAAACAATGGCATCCGGAATTGGAACAGGAGGAATTCTGATGTTACTGCCGGATAAGACGAGTCTGTTTTCCGTTAATGAGGAAGAAAGAGCGTTATTAGATCAGCTTGCAGCCCGAAATGAAAAAACGGAATTTGAGATATCTGTCGGCAGAGACAGGTATCAAATCATCAAGCTTGGCATAGCACAGAACGGACTGGAACTGGTAGCCTATTATCCGATCAGGGAGATGATGAAGCCGGTTCGGAATATCATGGGGATTATGGCAAGGATGCTGGGAGTGATTCTTGCGGTGGGATTCATTTTTATGGTTCTGTATTACAAAAATATTCTGCTGCAGCTTAGAATCCTTACGGAGAAGCTGAAACAGGTAGAAAACGGAGATTTTAGCGCACGAATCACAGATCTTCCGGACAATGAATTTTCTTATGTATTTGAGCAATTTAATGAAATGGCACGAAGGATTGGAGAGCTGGTTGAATCTACACTGAAAGAGCAGCAGCTGAGAAACCAGGCGGAGCTGAGGCAGCTTCAGCTTCAGATTAATCCTCATTTTCTTTATAACAGTCTTTCTTATATCGTGACAGTCGCAGACAGGCCGCAGGCGGTGACAGAAATGGCGATGCATCTTGCAAGCTATTACAGATACTGCACCAGAAACAGATCGGTCACCACGATAGGCGAAGAGGTTCTGTACGCGAAGGCATATCTTTCCATTATGGCAATGCGGAAAAGCATGGAATATCATATCAGCATGCCGGAAGAGCTTGAACACGTTTCGATCATTCCCCTGATTTTACAGCCCATTATTGAAAACGCGGTCGAACATGCCATTGAGGAGAGGGAAAACGCGAAATACATTTATGTGAAAATATACAGGCTTCCGGATTCTTCCATCCGGTTTGAGATTTCAGATGACGGAAACGGCTTAACGGAAGAAGAAACGCATCGGCTTCTTCAGAGCCTCAATAAGAAGGAACGGAATGAAAATGGAAGCGTTGGCCTGTGGAACGTAAACCAGAGACTGGTAAACTATTATGATAAATCGGCCGGACTGCGGTTTGGCAAAAGCATATGGGGAGGACTGTCGGTTTCCTTTACCATTTTACCGAGGAGTGTGGAAGATGAGGGTGTTGATCGCTGATGATGAAAATTATATGCTGGAATATCTGAAAAAGCTTGTGGACTGGAGCACATACGGATTTGAACAGGTACTTACCGCAGGCGGCGGTTCCCTTGCCAGGGACCTTCTCGAAGAATACAGGCCGGAGCTTCTCATCACGGACATCAGGATGCCCCGTATTTCAGGCCTGGACCTGTGCGCGTTGGTTGAGGGAAAAGGATATCAGACGAAAATCATCATCGTTTCAGGCTACGGAGAGTTCGAATACGCCAAACAGGCCCTCCGCTACGGCGTATCGGAATATCTGGTAAAGCCCGTATTGAAAAAGGATATGGAGGAAACGCTGGAAAGGCTGCTGAGAAATAATCTGGTTCAAAAGGAGAAAAAAGAGGAAAGCGGGGAAGAGAGCGGAGACAGAAAATCACTAATTACATATGTTAAAAAATATGTGTATGAGAATTTTGACAAACCGCTGTCCCTTGATATTCTGGGAGAGGCGGTCCACTTACATCCGGCTTACCTCTCAAAGATCTTTAAAGAGGAAACGAATATCAATCTTTCCAACTATATTACAGATATCCGGATGCAGAAAGCGGCCGAGCTTCTGGAGCAGACGGGCCTGAAGGTGAATGAGATCATGTATCTGACCGGCTATCGGAAGAGCCAGCATTTCACAAAGCTTTTTAAAGAAAAATTTGGTGTGACGCCCATGGAATACCGTAGAAAAAAACAGATCAGTACGGTAGAATAGGGGAAGGAAAGAAGACTTTGCCAAAGGAAATATGAGTTTATGAGCATGAGCGTGAGAAAAGCGGGAAAAAAACGAAGCGTCATAAAGCCTGCCCTGTGCTTCCTTCTCTGCGCGGCCTTTCTTTCCGGCTGTCTGTCCGGGAGCGGGACGGGGCCGGGGAGCGCAGCCCTGAAAACCATAAAGGAAGATACGGATGTCAGGGAAAGCGCCGGAGAACCGCAGACAGGGCAGGAAACCGCCGTCTCAGGTCCGGCAGAACGGCTGACGGAAAGGGCGAAGAAGAGCCTCGAAGAGAAGCGGCAGCCACAGATCATGGAGACGGACTGGTCGGAATATTTTCAGGGGCTAAACGGCACCGCCGTTCTGTATGACGCAGAAGAAAACAGATATCTTGTATACAATCCTGAGCTGGCGGAGACGAGAAGATCGCCCTGTTCCACCTTTAAAATCATCTCTTCTCTGCTGGCGTTGGAAAACGGCGTGATTGATCCGGAAAATTCTGTCCGGAAATGGAGCGGGGAATACTTCTGGAACGGGGAATGGAACCGGGATATCGGTTTTGAGGATGCCTTTCATGCCTCCTGCGTCTGGTACTTCCGGCAGGTGGTGGATGACATCGGAAAGGAACGGATGCAGGAGGGGCTGGATGCGCTACGGTACGGAAACTGCGATATCTCCGACTGGGAGGGCAGTCTGAATACCAATAACAGCAACCGGGCGCTGACGGGCTTCTGGATCGAATCCTCTCTGAAGATTTCTCCGAGGGAGCAGACAGAAGTGATGGAACGGATTTTCGGGGAAGATGGATATGCCTCGGCAGCAACCGGGGAAAGGCTGAAGCAGGTCATGCTCCTGCAGGAAGAAGACGGGCTTTCCATTTACGGGAAAACGGGGATGGGAAAGGCGTCCGGCGTTACGGTGGATGCCTGGTATACGGGCTTTGCCGAAACGCCGGAGGGAAACCGGTACTTCTGCGTCTGGCTGGGACAGACGGACGGGGCGGAGGTGACCAGCGTGAAGGCAAGGGAAATCGCGGTCCGCATGATCAATGATCACTGGAGGATGGAGTGAACCCGGACGGATATTTTCTGAGCATTTTGTGAAACCTTTCTGTTTGCAGGCCTTCCGCACTTGATAGAACCTCCCTCTTTGTGTTACACTAATCCGGCAGTAAGTAAAAACCGGAAGAGGAAGCAAGATGCGTTTTTTAAAGAAACTGATCCTTTTTACCCTGCTGGTTCTGTTTGCCGGCGCCGCCGTGGTGGGCGGCAGGCTGATCTGGCAGGGATATCAGATATATAAACAGGTGACGGGAGAAGAGTCCCTTTCCGAAAAAGTGGCGGAAATCCGGTCCAATCCCCATTATACCACGCTGGACGAGCTGCCGCAGACCTATAAGGATGCGGTGGTCGCAGTGGAGGACAGCCGTTTTTATAAACACGGCGGCCTGGACCTGATTTCCACAGGCCGGGCGGTCGTCATCAACCTGCGGGAAGGAGAACTTGCGGAGGGCGGAAGCACCATTACCCAGCAGCTTGCCAAGAACATGTATTTTACCCAGGAAAAGAAATTTCTCCGTAAGGTGGCGGAGTTGTTTGTGGCCTTTGATCTGGAGCGGGATTATACCAAGGATGAGATTCTGGAGCTGTATCTGAACACCATCTATTTTGGCAGCGGCTATTACTGCGTTTATGATGCGGCGGAGGGATATTTCGGAAAGGAGCCCTCTCAGATGACCGATTATGAGAGCACTCTGCTGGCGGGAATCCCAAACGCGCCTTCCGTTTATTCCCTCACCAACAGCCCAGAGCTGGCTGCGCAGAGGCAAAAGACGGTTCTGGAGTGTATGGTACAGCAGGATTACATCACACAGGAGCAGGCGGATGAGATTCTGGCGGAGGGAAAATTCTGCCGGACGGAGAGATTCAGCAGGCGGGAGAGGAATAAGATTGAAATGAAAGAAATCCTGCAAAATGAGCAGATACTTCGACAGAAACTGACAGCGGCTCTGCAAAAAAAGAACGCTCACAGGTAATGAGGCACCATCACCAGAAAAACGGAATAGAACAGAGCCGCGATGGTAAAGAGGATCACGATGCCTCCTGTCACGGCAGAGATATAAGAGGAAAGCGCGCGCAGCTTCAGATGGTCACATAGTGACTGAAGCAGGTGCGCGGCTTTTTTTTCGCCCAGTGTCACCAGGTACATGAAGGCAGGAAGCATGGGCAGCAGGTATCTTCCCTGCGGCTGAAAATCCCAGGTATAGGAATAGATCACGCACAGAAAGATGGGAATCAGGCAGGTGAGCACCATGACAGCGTTGGTAAAAAGCCGGTGTCCTCTGTCCATCCAGGTTAGATACAGCCCCTGGCCCACAGGAAACAGGGCGGCGATCAGCCCGATGCCGAAGAGCCAGTAGTATGCGTTATAAATATAATAATGGGTGGGCAGGTTCATGGGGCCGAACATGGCCACAAAGCTGCGGCAGAGCAGGGTGAAAAAGTCGGTGCCAAACACCATGGAAAAGACGCTTACACCCATGCCCTGATAAGTGGTCCGCAGGAGCGGATGGTATTCCGGCAGGCACGTTTCGGCGACACAGGCGTTTCTTGCTGAAATGCCAAGAAAATCTCCATGATAGAGAACCGCGTTCCGGATAAACCACCAGCCCGCTCCGAGAAGGACGATGGCGCTGATGAAAAGTCCCTTTTTCAAAAGGGGAACCAGGTGGATGTGAAAACGTTCCTTCGGGAAGGCGGTTCCGTCCGGAAGGATGGTCCCGGCCTGCATCCGGCTGACAAAGGCGGAAATGAAAAGAAAGATAACCGCAATCACCGCACCATAGGCATTGTAATAGGAGAGAGCGCACAGAATGATACCGACGGCGAGGCGGATGCAGACAGGGCGGCGGAATCCGTCCCGCAGGCCGCTCAGAGCCTCTGTAAGCATCATCATGACGGAGAAAATGGCACAGGAGTCCGTATTCACATAGGTATGGATGAAAATGCTCTGGGGCAGAAAAACGGCAAGACAGGAAAAGACCCACTGCGAAAGCCGGTCGGGAAACAGCAGCCTGGACAGCCTTCTGACGTAAATGGCCGCGCCGAGCCCAAACAGGGCATTTACCAGCCGCGCCGAAACCAGGAGAACGTCAAAACGGTCGGTGAAGAGACGGAGAAACCATAAAAGATACCCCTGCAGAATGTAGGTCAGCATGGGCTGGAAGGCATAGGAGCCGCCATAGCCCGGAATCAGGACCGCAGGGTCATCTCCTTTAGGGAGCCGTCCGTTCTGCGCGATGTACCAGACGATCCGGAAACGGTTGATTTCGTCCGGCCCTTCTCCAAAGGGCTGTATGAAGATGAACGCCATCATACACAGAAGTGCGAAGGCGAAAAACAGCAGATCATAAAAAAGATCGTTCTTGAAGATGCTTCGTACCTTGGTCATTTTTTCCTCTATGCCGAAGCGTTTTACGCTGAGGCACGCGCGCCGAACCTCCAGTTCGGCGCTGCGATAACGGGATTTGCGACGCTTCGGCGCAAATCCTGATTGAAAAATGCGCTATCGAGCGCATTTTTCAATCTTGTCCTCTGCGCCGGAGGAAGCGCTTCCTGCCGCACGCATTTTGCCTGAAGTCAGAATAGGAAGATTCTACTCCCATTATAAACATTCCGGTCCGGCGGTGTCCAGTGAAAAGTGAGGCGCATGGGTGATTGTGGTGAGGCGCATGGGTGATTGTGGATATAAAGGAAGACATGTTTATTTCATGGTTTGTTAGAAAACAGCTCGTCATCAAGCAATTCTCTGATTTTGTCCGGAAGGTCTTCCAAATGAGAAGAAGAATTCATGAATAAAAGATCTGTATATTTTTTCTTATCGTTCGGCTTTGAAAAGATATGGGTTACCTCATATGCCTGTTTGCTTTTCCGTTTCATCTGTTTCCATATTCATGCAGATGGAAAAATTAAGATCAGTTGTTCCGAATTTATACGTTCGTGTATTCGTTATAATTTCTTCCAACATAAAGCTTTCAGAGCCGGCTAATGTTGCAACTTCATTTATGTGTTTGAGCTTTTTCAGGCAGAGACCATAGGGATGTTTAGAACTGAAAAAAATATGGCTGGACTGTAGCTTGTTGTTTACGGCATTATGAAAAAAACGTTTGGCGGATAAAATTGTTTCAACCCCGGTCAGATGTCTGAAGTGTTGTACCTTATATAGAACCTCTATACATTGTCCTTCAAATACATACAGAAATTTTTTCCCAACCAGATATTTTTTATAAGATTTTGCCGCTGATTCTATCTGGCTTATTATTTTATTTTTATTTTCCTGTTTTTTTCTCATACGCTTAACCCTGTATGGTATATCATTTGTAAAAAAACGCTGGATAACATATAGTCATCCAGCGTATAAATCAAATAAGCGGTTTTATGCTGGCTGTCAGCCTGGATACCCTTCCGAGTATCTGAAAAGTGCTGATACTTAATCTCCTCAGCCGGAGTACAGCTTTTACGTGCCGCCACACGGAATCCTTTGATTCACTGATATTATGCTCAGAAATACGGCCAATATCAACAGATTTTCAGAAAAAAACAGCTTGTCATAAAATTCAGGATAGGATATACTACAGATAGAAACGGGCGGGCACCATGCTTCGTCCATTAAAGCAGTACATACGACTGGCGGATTGGTGGAGCACCACAGGGAGTATGTATGAAGGAAACCGGCCGCCTGGGTACCCGTATGTGAGTAACCAGGCGGTATTTTTATTCATTGGGAAACTTTTAATGCCGCCCTTCGGCGGCAGGAAGGAGAGGCGGAGAAAATCGCAGATTTTCTCTTGGAAATTGGACTTACGTCCAATTCCTCACTAATTTAATGCCGCCCTTCGGCGGCAGGAAGGAGAGGTAATGAAGCTGTTATCACTGGAAGAGGAACTGAAAGGTAATGCCTATCCGGGCAGGGGAATCGTCCTGGGCAGGACGCCTGATGGAAAGAAGGCCGTGGCGGCCTATTTCATCATGGGAAGAAGCGCGAACAGCCGCAACCGGGTGTTCGTGGAGGACGGAGACGGAATCCGGACGAAGGCATTTGACGAGGCGAAGCTGGAGGATCCCAGCCTGATCATCTATGCGCCCGTGCGCGTTCTGGGAAACAAGACCATCGTCACCAACGGCGATCAGACCGACACCATTTACGAGGGAATGGACAGGCAGCTCACCTTTGAGCAGTCTTTAAGAAGCCGGGAGTTTGAGCCGGACGGCCCGAATTTCACGCCCCGTATTTCCGGCATCATGCATATTGAGCGCGGCGGCTTCAATTTCGCCATGTCCATTTTGAAGAGCGATGCCGGAAATCCGGATTCCTGCCTGCGCTTCACCTATGCCTATGAGAACCCGACGCCAGGCACGGGACGGTTCATCCACACCTATATGCATGACGGAAATCCGCTTCCCAGCTTTGAGGGAGAGCCGAAGCCGGTGGAGATTTCCGGAGAGATCGATGAATTCACGCAGATGCTGTGGAACAGCCTGAACGAAGAGAACAAGGTTTCCCTGTTTGTGCGTTTCATCGACATTGAGAGCGGCGCCTGGGAAAGCCGCATCGTGAACAAGAATAAATAAGATGCCGCCTGCGGCGGACTGCCATCGCGGTCATAAAAAGAAAGGACAAAACGATGAATGAAATTCAACTGAAATACGGATGCAACCCCAATCAGAAGCCTTCCCGCATCTTCATGGAGGACGGAAGCGAGCTTCCCGTTACCGTGCTGAACGGAAAGCCCGGCTACATCAATTTTCTGGACGCCTTAAACGGCTGGCAGCTGGTGAAGGAACTGAAGGAAGCCACGGGACTTCCGGCGGCGACCTCCTTCAAGCACGTTTCCCCGGCAGGCGCTGCGGTGGGGCTTCCGCTGCCGGAGACGCTGGCAAAGATCTATTGGGTGGATGATCTGGGAGAGCTTTCTCCCCTGGCCTGCGCCTATGCGAGGGCTCGCGGCGCGGACAGGATGTCCTCCTTCGGAGATTTTATTTCCCTGTCCGACGTCTGCGATGTGGACACGGCAAAACTCATCAAGAGAGAGGTTTCCGATGGTGTGATCGCTCCCGGCTACACGCCGGAGGCGCTGGAAATTCTGAAACAGAAGAAAAAGGGGAACTACAATGTGATCCAGATCGATCCGGATTACCGTCCTGCTGAAATCGAGAGAAAGCAGGTGTACGGCGTCACCTTCGAGCAGGGGAGAAACGAGCTGTGCGTGGATGAAAAGCTGCTTTCCAACGTGGTAACGGATAAAAAGGACATTCCGGAGGCGGCGCTCATCGACATGAAGATCGCCCTGATCACCCTGAAGTATACCCAGTCCAATTCCGTCTGCTATGTGAAGGACGGACAGGCCATCGGCATCGGCGCGGGCCAGCAGTCCCGCATTCACTGCACGCGTCTGGCGGGAAACAAGGCCGACAACTGGTTCCTGCGCCAGTCTCCGCAGGTGCTTTCCCTGCAGTTTAAGGAGGGCCTTGGCCGTGCGGACCGTGACAACGCCATCGACGTATATATGAGCGACGACTATATGGACGTTCTGGCGGACGGCATCTGGGAGAACACCTTTGCGGTGAAGCCTCCCGTATTTACCAGAGAGGAAAGACAGGAGTGGCTGAAGAAGCTGGATGGCGTAACCCTTGGCTCCGACGCCTTCTTCCCCTTCTCCGACAACATCGACCGCGCCCGCAGAAGCGGCGTGAAGTATGTGGTCCAGCCGGGCGGCTCCGTCCGTGACGACGCGGTGATCGACGCCTGCAACCGTTACGGCATGGCGATGGTATTCACCGGAATCCGGCTGTTCCATCATTAAGCCCCGGAACATGCTGAGAGGGTAGAAAAGATATTTTTTGAAAAAAGCGGTTGCTTGGCGAAACAGAAAAGATCAGGCATTACATTTCCGGCATGAAATGTAATGCCGCTTTTTTGTACATGGGTTTTGTTTGGCCTATCTTTTTTTCACAATCCAGTTATCATTTTGTGTTTTTCTTTCCGCACAGCAGCCGCATGGCATATCTTTAAGAACACCGACGGAATGATCCAGATCAAAAATGTATTCTAAAGACACCAGCCTTGCTTCGGCCGTCTCATGTGTTGAGCCGCATAAAAACTGCCACATGCCATCATCCTCATCATGCGACACATATAAAATGGGTTTTCCATCATCTACAATATGACAACAGGTGATTGAAGCCGTATCAGGCGCATCATAAAAAGGAAAATCCATATGTTACCCTCCTTCCGGTTTCTGATTTTGCTGCTGTCTTAATTATACTCTGGCAGCGCACCTTTGGAAATGGGGTGAGTTGTAAAACCGGAGCCGGGAGGGCTGACGTTGCTGTTCAGGTCCGTGCCGGTCTCCCGCTGCCCTGTATCTTTCATCTTTCCACTTTTTTCAGATCCCTTCAAATTTTGCGCTTTGCAAAAATTTATCCCTTCCCCAAATGCGGGCAGACGGTTATAATCAGGTTAAACGGGAAGAAGAGGGCTTCCCGGAAAACAATGAGAAAAAAGAAAGGGAAAAGACAATGGAAAAAATGCTGCTGAATGAAAACTGGAAGCTGCGGGACGCTTCGGAAACCGAGTGGATTCCCGGAACCGTGCCCGGCAGCGTCTATCAGGACTACCTGAACGCGGGGAAGATGGAGGATCCTTACTGGCGCGCCAACGAGGAGCAGGCGCTGGAGCTGATGAAGAGGGATTTTGAATACCGGACGGTATTCGATGTTTCCGGGGACATGCTTGCACATGACGAAGTGATTCTGCATTTTGACGGAATCGATACGGTGGCGGATATCTGCCTGAATGGACAGACGCTGGGCCACGTGGACAACATGCACCGCACCTGGGAATACCGGGTGAAGGAGCTTTTAAAGAAAGAAGGAAACGAGCTGTCTGTCCGGATCACCTCCCCTGTGAACTATATTTATGACCTGTATGAAAAGGATCCGTTGATTGTGGGAAGTTCCGATGCCATGCGTGGCTGCTCCTACCTGAGAAAGGCTCACTGCATGTATGGCTGGGACTGGGGTCCCCGCCTCCCTGACGCCGGAATCTGGAGGCCTGTGAGTCTGCTTGGCGTGGATGCGGCAAGGTTTGACAATGTATATGTGACCCAGAACCATGAGCAGGGAAAAGTGACGTTAAATTTTCAGGCGGATATCGAGCTCCTGGGAGCGGAACGGCTGCACCGTCTGGGAGGAAACGGAGCGCAGAAGGATGCGGACAGACTGGAACAGGAAGGGATGGAGCTTCATATCACCGTGACCGCTCCGGACGGGACTGCACAGAAGGTGGAAACTGGCCGGATGCAGACCGTGATCGAGAACCCGCAGCTCTGGTGGCCGAACGGCTATGGGGATCAGCCCCTGTACGGCGTGAAGGTGGAACTGTGCCGGGATGGAAAGGTTCTGGACGTCTGGGAGAAGCGGATCGGACTGCGGACGATGAGAGTGGTACGGGAAAAGGACAAGTGGGGAGAAAGCTTCTGTCATGAGGTGAATGGGGTTCGCATTTTCGCCATGGGAGCGGATTATATCCCGGAGGACAATATCCTGCCCCGGGTGACGCCGGAGCGGACCCGCGATCTGCTGCTTCAGGCGAAAAATGCTCATTTCAACTGCATCCGCGTATGGGGCGGCGGTCATTATCCTGCGGATGCCTTCTGGGATATCTGCGATGAGCTGGGACTGATCGTCTGGGAGGATTTCATGTTTGCCTGCGGCGTGTATGATCTGACGGAAGAATTTGAGGCAAATATCCGGGCGGAGTTCATTGACAATGTTAAGAGAATCCGCCACCATGCCAGCCTTGGACTGTGGTGTGGAAACAATGAGATTGAGCAGTTCCTTGCGGAAAATGATGCAGCCTGGTGCTTAAAACCCAGCCAGCTTTCGGATTATTTCAAAATGTATGAATATATCATCCCGAAGGTGCTGAAGGAATACGATCCGCAGACCTTCTACTGGCCGGCAAGTCCTTCTTCAGGAGGCAGTTTTGACTGCCCGAACGATGAGAACCGGGGGGATGTCCATTACTGGGATGTGTGGCACGGAAACAAGCCCATCACAGAATTCCGGAAGTTCTTCTTCCGGTATCTTTCGGAATTCGGCTTCCAGTCCTTCCCCGCTCTGAAGACGGTGGAGACTTTTACCCTGCCGGAGGACAGAAACATTTTCTCATACGTGATGGAGAAGCATCAGCGCAACCAGTCTGCGAACGGAAAAATCATGAACTATATGGAGCAGACCTTCCTGTATCCGAACGATTTTGACACGCTGCTGTATGCGTCCCAGCTTCTGCAGGCGGAGGCCATGCGCTACGGGGTGGAGCATTTCCGCAGGAACCGGGGCAGATGCATGGGAACGATCATCTGGCAGCTGAACGACTGCTGGCCGGTGGCGAGCTGGGCCATGATCGACTATGAGGGCCGGTGGAAAGCGGTGCAGTATTATGCGAAGCGTTTCTTTGCGCCGCTGATGATTTCCTGCGAGGAGGAAGGAATCCTGTCACAGAACACTAACGTGAACGCGGAGCCTTTTGAACTGAAGAAGTCCATCCGTCTCTGCGTCAGCAGCGAAAGCATGCAGGACCATCAGGTAACGGTGCGCTGGCAGCTGCGGGAGGCTTCCGGACAGGTGAAGGAGGCACATGAGGAGGAGCTTTGCGTGAAGGCGCTTTCCAGCGAATGGCTGGAGCGTGTGCCTCTGCAGTATGCCCAGACCAGAAGGGATTACGTGTCCTATGAGCTTCTGGAGAACGGAGAGATTGTATCCGCAGGAAGCGTGCTGTTCTGTGCGCCCAAGCATTTTGAATTTGAGAACCCTCATCTGAAGGTGGAAGCTGTGGGAAGCGATGAGATTCTGGTGACGGCGGACGCTTATGCGAAGAGCGTGGAGATCCTGAACGGGGACGATACCATGCTGCTTTCCGACAATTACTTTGACATGAATCCGGGAACCAGGAGGCTGAAGGTGCTGAAGGGAGTTCCGGAAGGGTTAAAGGTAAGAAGCGTGTTTGATATCCGGTAATCAGAAAATGGAAGCAGGAAAGGGAAAACATGGCGGAAATCAGGAAATATATTCTGAAACATAAGAATATATCGGCTGCGGCCCTGACGCTGGATTGCGTGACCGGCGGGATCCTGTCGGTGGATCAGGTCTGCTCGGAAGCGCATGTACCGGTGGGCGTCCCTGTGAAAAAGGGACGTATCGACCGGAGCGCTTTAAACGCATGGTGGAGCGGCCGGGCGATTCCGGCCAGCAGGTCGGGACTGAAGGAGGCGCTGCTACGGATGGATATTCCGCAGCCGCAGCTCCTGCTGGAAAAATGTCTGGGGCTCAGCCTGTCCGATCAGTACTGGATCTGCCCGGAAGGAAGTAAGCTTAGCTGGGAAGAGGTTAACTTTTTTCAGAATCCGTTTTCAGAGGATGTGGGAAACATTCTGTTCGGAAAAAGTGTGGATGGTAATGCAGTCAGCCTGATGTCGCCGGATAATACCTCAGACGGATGGCTGAAAAAGAGATGGATTCTGGCAGACGGGAAGCGCTGTCTGGTAAAGGGCGGCAGCGGCGCTGTGCAGCAGGAGCCGTATAATGAGGTGTTTGCGTCCCGGCTGATGGAAAGGCTGAATATTCCGCATGTTTCCTATCGCCTGCTGGTGGAAGAAGGGTATCCCTACAGCGTATGTGATGATTTTGTTACGCCGGATACGGAACTGATCAGTGCCTGGTATATCATGCAGACGCAGCAGAAGCTGAATCATATTTCGGTATACAGGCATTATCTGAACTGCTGTGAAAGGCTGGGGATTTCAGGTATGCAGGCTGCGCTGGACCGGATGCTGGTCCTGGATTATCTGATTGTAAATGAGGACAGACATCAGAATAATTTTGGAGTGATCCGCAATGCCGATACTCTGGAATATCCGGGAGCCGCGCCCATATATGACAGCGGTACGTCGCTCTGGTTTGATAAACCGACGGCCATGATACGGGCGGATGCCAAAACGGTATGCAAGCCGTTTAAGACCAGTCACGAAGAACAGGTCGGACTGGTACAGGATTTTGACTGGCTGGATTTCTCAGCGCTGAAGGGAATCGAAGAGGAGCTTCGGGAACTGGTCAGGGGATCTCTGTTTATCGACACGGCGAGGTGCGATGCTCTGTGCAGGGGAGTGGCTGGAAGAGTCAAAATGCTTAAGAAGCAGGTGGACAGCCACTCCCGAAACGCTATTTTTCCGGCGGCAGCGCAGGCGCGTGCAGACGGCGGGGCTGAGGGACAGGAAACAGGGGTGCAGGCAACAAAGCGGCAGAAAACGGAAGATACCCGAAACGATGTGAAGCAGGACACTGCATACAGTGGAAAATGGAGCGGCTAATCAGCCGCTCCATAATATTGTGCCTGGGCGTTCCAGAGCTCCCGGTACAGCCCATCCTTTTCCACCAGCTCTTCATGGCTGCCCTGCTGGACGATCCTCCCCTGATCGAATACCAGAATATTCTGGCAGAACCGGCAGGAGGCAAGCCTGTGGGAGATGTAAAAAGCCGTTTTCCCTGCGGGACGGGGCGAACCTCCTGCGGGATGGGACGAACCGGACTGACCCTGCGTATCGGAGGCCGCCCCGCCGCTCACCACCCGGTCAAAGCCTTCGTAGACCTCACATTCGGAGAGCGGGTCCAGGGCGGCGGTGGGTTCGTCCATGATGACGAAGGGGGCGTTTTTGTAAACCGCGCGTGCGATGGCCATTTTCTGTTTTTCCCCGCCGGAGAAGGCGATGCCTTCATCGGCATATTCCTTTCCCACCCAGGTATGAAGCCCCTGCGGAAGCCGCTCCAGGGCTTCGGACAGTCCGGCGGCCCGGAGGGCGTCCCGGGCGCTGTCTTCATCCACGTTCTCACTGCAGGCCACCGCCTCTCCGAGAGGGAAGGCGAAAATCCGGAAATCCTGAAAAACCACCGAAAAGAGGCGGCAGTATTCCTGATAGTCGTATTTGCGGATGTCAACGCCGTTGAGCCGGATGCAGCCCTCCGTCACATCGTACAGACGGCAGAGAAGCTTGATGAAGGTGGTTTTGCCGGAGCCGTTTTTGCCGACGATGGCAATCCGGTCCCCGATCAGAAGCTTCAGATTCAGATTCCGGATCACATATTCCTCAGAGCCGGGATAGCGGAAGGACACATTTTCAAATTCCACGGAAAAGCGGTTATCCTGCCGTTTTTCCACGGGAAGGGTTCCTTCATAGCGTTTTCTGCCCGTTTCCATAAACCGCACATAGTCGCTGCAGTAGCGGGCGTTGTATTTGGAAGAGGCCAGCGCGCTCATCAGCTCCGCAAGGGAAGAGGACATCCGGATGATGCTGGAGGCGCAGGTGACCACTTCACCCGGAGTGATGAGCCCGTATGCGGCGCGCAGGGCGGCGAACACATAGACCAGAAGGCCTGTGAGCGCGGAAATGGTTCGCTTGATGGCCTCACCCGCAGAGGTCAGCCCGGCTTCGCGATAAGTTTCCATTTCCACCCGGCGGATGGCTTCCTCCGATTTTTCGCGGATCAGCTTCTGCTGCTGGTAGATCCGCAGATCCTTCTGCCGTTCCGGGCTGGAGAAAATTCCCATGCAGTAATCCAGAAAATTTTCATCCTTCGTCCGTTTTTCATGGAAACGTTTGATCTTCTGCCCGAAGGAAAGATCCGTCCGGTAGCTGATCAGGATCATTGCGGCGATCAGAAAAAGCAGCAGGAGGGTGGCGGGGGCGGAACGGAAGAAGGCTCCGAGGCTTCCCGGATCCCCTGGGCTTAAGCTGCCCTGACCGGAGGAGAGACCGGTAAAAAGAAGCGGGAGCGTGAGGACGATGGCCGCAAGGATGGAAACAGCCGCCTGCAGGGCTTCCTCCAGATCGTCGAGAACGCGGCCGATCAGGCCCCGGTTGGTTCCCGCGTTCCGGATGGAATGGATCATTCCGTGTACTTCGGGATTTTCCAGATATTCATAATCCATATCCAGGAGCTTTTCATCGATCAGAAGGTTCTGCTGCTCATACATATACTCCATTTTTTTATTATAGCCCTTGATGGCCAGGGCGAAAATCGTGGCGCAGAGCCATTCCGCTCCCAATGCGGCTGCGGTGAGCAGAAACAGCCGCGAAAGGCCTGCCCCGGCATAGACGTTGTCCAGAAGACGCCCCATGAGAAGCAGCGCGATGTAGGGCCGGATCCCCTGTACCACGGCTACGCAGCAGGCGCAGAAAATCACTTTTCCATAGCCAGCCCTGCTGTAGTCGGAAAGAAGCCGAAGCTGATTTCTGATATCCTGACTGTTCATGATTCCCCCCTTTTCTGAGCGCCGCCGGAGGATTTATAATACCGGCTCTGGACCTCATACAGATAAGCATACCGGGTATTTCCGGCAAGGAGCTGCTCATGGGTTCCCTCCTCGATCAGCCTCCCGTTTTCCAGAAGCACGATCCGGTCGCAGAAGCGGGTGCTGGAAAGCCGGTGTGAGATGAAGATGGAGGTGGCGTTCTTCATGGCTTCTCCGTACCGCAGATAAAGCTCATTTTCCGCGATTGGATCCAGCGCGGCGGTTGGCTCGTCCAGAATGACGAGAGGCGCTTCCTTATACAACGCTCTGGTAAAAAGCAGCTTCTGCTTTTCTCCGCCGGAAAAATCCACGCTGTCTCCATTCACCTCCCGGATCAGGGCGGCGTCGCCCTTTCCGGGCGTTTTTTCATAGCGCTCCGCAAAGCCGGACAGCGTAAGATCCCGCTCCAGACGGCTCCGGTCGATTTCCTCTTTCCCGCTTCCGGTCAGATTTTCATCCAGAGTGACCGGGAGCAGGGTATAATCCTGAAACAGGACGGAAATACAGCTGAAGTATTCCTCTCTGGTAAAACGCTCCATGGGAATTCCTCCCAGAAGAATCTCCCCCTCTGTGGGATGATAGAAGCCGCAGATGAGCTTGACCAGCGTGGTTTTTCCTGCCCCGTTTAAGCCGAGAAGCGCCAGCTTCTCGCCGGGGCGGATGGTGAGGCTGATATGGGAAAGGGTCTCCTGTTCATTTCCCGGATAGGTAAAGCTCACATTTTTCAGCTCCAGGCTGACGGGAGAACGCCGAAGCTTCGAGAGCGCCTCCTCACCGATGCCGTCCGTCCGCTTCCAGGCGTCCTGCCAGCTTAAGAATTCCCGGATATAGCTGATGGAGACATTGGTGCTGTTGATGTTCATGAGCTGCCGGATCAGCATCTCGAAATACAGGGCAAAGGAGCTGACCAGCCCGATGTAATAGACGAATTCGGAGGCCGAAAGCTCCCCGCCTGCAAGCAGCACAAGAAGCAGGCCGTAGGCTGCCCAGTTCCGAAACAGGAGCAGAAAGGCATTCGAGACATTCCGGACGGTATACCAGCAGTGAATGGTGTTGAAAATCTGTTCCAGCTCCTCCAGCGCCGCGTCATATTTTCCGATCAGGAAATCCAGAAGCTGATACATACGGATGTCCTTTCCGGCCGCCGCGTCTTTCGCCTGGGTGTTGATGTAATCCGTCCTGCGGGAGGAAAGGCTGGTTTTTCCATAATATTCCCCGTGCTTTTTCCGGGCGATGCCAAGAAGCTTCAGATCCGCAAGCACGGTCAGCATGATCACCACGAACAGCCACCACCGCACCCTGCTGATCAGAATGCCATAAAAAAGGAGCAGGATAACGGCGGTGGGAACCTCCTTCATGAAGGAGGCGCAGAAATACAGCCCCCTGCCGAATTTGACGGAAGAAATTACATTTCCGGTCACCTCCCGGCTGGGGCCGTCCTCCAGCCTGTCGTAGTCCACATCCATGATCTTATCCAGAAATTTTCTCCGGAAATGATACAGATAGCCGTCTATCCCCACGCTGAACCACGCATGGATGCAGCCGGAAAGGACGTTTCCCAGCCACAGAAATGCGCACAGCAGGAAGATATGAAGCAGCAGCGTAGAGGTATCCGCCCCGCTCTCCAGATCCGCAACCACCCATGAGGGAAGCAGGGCTCCCAGATAATCCGCAGCAATGCCGGGGATGAAGGAAAAAAGGGTGAAAAGAAAGACCGTTTTCTTCCACTTCCACATTTCCTTCATGCAATAGGCCAGGTTGCTGACGAAGCGGTAACGGCTTTTCCCCTTTCCATAGATATGGCTCAAATACATCATGACGGATCCCCCCTTCCCTGGCTGCGGATGGGAAAACGCGCAGAAGCGGGCTTCCCCTGGCCGCAGAGTTGTCCTGATGATATATGGATAAAATATTTTATCATACAGGAGTGCGGAAAGAAAGCGCTCTGCACGAACGGTTCTCCCTGTGCACGAATGGAAGTGTATTATTCTTTTGATCCGGTATACAAATTTTGAGGGATACGATATAATAAATGACACAGACGGTGAAGGGAAAATTTTTTTGCTGCTTCCGGGTTGTGCGGGTAAACTGTTCCGACTGTATCAAAGTGGGGCCTGGCAGCGCTTCGAAAGGGGGAGAAGATTGAAAATGAAATTTTATATTGGTTCCGGGATGAAAAACAGCAGGCTGGTTCAATACTATGCGGGAATACTGAAAAAGAACGGATGGCAGCAGACGTATGACTGGACCGTACATGTGAATCAGGAAGTATCCGCAAGGGACATCTGCGGATATGCGGAAGCCGAAAAACAGGGAATCGCGGATTCGGATGCGGTGATTCTGCTGCTGCCTGCAGGAAGGGGATCCCATGTGGAGCTTGGAATGGCGCTGGCATGGAATAAGAAGATTTACTTATGTACCTCCAACCGGGAGGATTTCAGCATTGAAAATACGGTGGCCTTTTATGAACTGCCGCAGGTCGTCAGGCTGACCGGAACGGCGGATGAAAATCTGAAGCGGATTATGGAAGGATAGGCGGGAAAGCCGGTCATCCTCTGCCATGCGGTCCTGGGGAAACGGGACTGCATAAATCTTAATGCAGCCAATAACAGATCAGAATTTGAAGGGAACGATGATGAAAAAGATAATTTTGCCGACGCTTTTCTTCCTATTTTCTTTTCTATTGATAAGCTGTGGAGAAATATCGATATCTGAAAGCAATGAACTCTCAGATTCTGACCACGTAATTAAATGGTTCGACTGCCTTAACGGGGATGAAATGGTTTGGGATGATGTGAAAGAGTACAACCTGGAGGAATTCCCGGGAGTGACTTTTCGCTGGCGCCCGGAACAGATGGAGGCTGTAATCGATAAAGAGGTCGTTCCGCTCTATGAAGGAATGCCGATATGGAGCGCTTATTTTTGTGATTTGACCGGGGACGGCATTCCGGAACTTTGCTCTACGTTAAGCAGTGGGTCGGGAATGATAGATAACCGGATCATAATTTACGACTATGCCGGTGGAGCGAGTTATGAACTTTCGGATCGGGGGAATTTTGACTATATTCTCAATATGCGGGAGGATTCCCTTGTTGTGGAAAAGCGTGTTTATATGCAGGATGAAATGGTTGAATCAGGAGAACTGGTGTTTCGTGATGATACCATCCAGATAATTACAGAATGAAAATGGCGGGGGTGCCCGCCTTTTTTAGTCCCTTATTTGATATTAGGAAATTGCTCCCTTCATGATGACAGGCTGTTTCCCTGCCTTTCATAAAGGGAGCCTGTGAAAACGGTTTCCCGTCTTTTTACAGGAGTGCGCCTGAAAGCTCGTCCCGTCTTATTCTGCCTTCTTCGCCGTAAACAGCTTCTTTAAGCAGCTGAAGGCAACCATGACGCCCAGCACCATGAGCAGAACCGCTACGATAAGCTGCAGGCCGTCCACCAGAAGAGTGGCCGTTCCCGCGGCAAAATTGGTGACCAGAGCGATCATTTTCTGCACCAGAGCGGTGAAGGTCACGATCAGCATCAGGAACATGGGAATGTACAGGGTCCAGCCGGTGCGGCCCGTGGTTTTCAGGAATACGGCCAGGGCGATCAGCACCAGAGCGGCCAGAAGCTGGTTGGCGGAGCCGAACAGAGGCCATACGTTGTTATAGCCGCCAAGGGTCAGCAGGTAACCGAAAAACAGGGTGATTACCGTGGCAAAATATTTGTTGGTCAGCACCCGCTGCACGGGGGACATGGAAGCCGGGTCCGTGGAGTCGGGATAGAACAGCTCCTGGAAGGACATGCGGCCGATACGTGCCACAGAGTCTAGGGAAGTGAGCGCAAGGGCGGATACGCACATGGTCATGAAGACCGTGGCCACCTGAACCGGAACGCCCAGCGTCTCCAGAAAGCCCGCTACGCCGGAAGAGAAGATGGCAAAGGGCGTGCCGTCCGGTTTTGTGCCGCCGACCGCCACCGCGCCTACCACGACCAGGGCGATGATGCCGAGCAGAGATTCCAGAACCATGGCGCCGTAGCCCACCATTTTCATATCCTTTTCATTGCTGATGGTCTTGGACGAGGTGCCGGAGGATACCAGGCTGTGGAAGCCGGATACCGCGCCGCAGGCGATGGTGACGAACAGGGTGGGGAACAGGGCGCTGCCGTCCGCCGCGACAAAGCCGTTGAAGGCATTTAACTGCATGGTGGGATGGGCGACCAGAACGCCCACAACCGCGCCGATGATCATGCCGAGCAGCATGAAGGTGGTCATGTAGTCCCTGGGCTGCATCAGAAGCCACATGGGCAGGACGGAAGCCAGGAACAGATACGCCATGATGATGTAGATCCATGCGGTCTTGGTGGCATAGATCGGAAGCTGCATGCCCACGGCGAACATCACAACCAGCAGCGCGATGGCGACAATGGCCTTCACCCACTCATGCATGTTTTTCACATGCTTCTGAATCAGGCCGAAGAGGATGGCGACGAGAATGAAGAGCATGGAAATGGAGGCCGCTGCGGAATTTGCGTAGGCAGTCGCCTCATCCGCCACTTCTGCGCCCACGCCGACGAAGGTTCCTGCCACCATGTCGGTGAAGGCGGCGATGACCAGCAGGGTGAACAGCCAGCAGAACAGCATGAACAGCCTGCGGCCGGTCTTTCCGATGTATTTCTCAATCACCATGCCGATGGATTTTCCTTCATTTTTCACAGAGGCATACAGCGCGCCGAAATCCTGGACCGCGCCGAAGAACAGACCACCGATGATGAGCCATAAAAGCACCGGAACCCAGCCGAATACGGAGGCCAGGATCGGGCCGGTTACCGGGCCTGCGCCCGCGATGGAAGAAAACTGATGGGAAAAAACCGTAAACCGGGAGGAGGGCACATAATCCTGTCCGTCCTCATGGGTGTAGGCGGGTGTTTTCGCATTGGGATCGATGCCCCACTTCTTCGCCAGCCATCCGCCATAGAGCAGATAACCGGCGGCAAGAGCCACAATGCCGATTAAGATGATGACTAATCCGTTCATAACTGATGTTGTCTGTAAAACAGACTCTCCTTTCCTCATAAATGGTCATTGCCAAAACAGCGGATACCGCGCAGACGTTTTCCGGCCTGCGGCGGCATATGTCCGCCGGCAGCTTAGAACCGGATGAGAAGCGTGTTTCCTGATGCATCAAAAAAGGCCTCCGTCTCTGAATGTACACCCATACATCCAAAGACGAAAGCCCTGTGCTTCCGCGATACCACTTTGGTTGCCGTAAAAAACAGCCTCTCTGTCCTGTCATTACATCCGGCTCCGGTTCAGTCCGAAACGGATACAAACAGGCTTCCTGATAACGGTGGAAAACCGGTGACGCCTACTGCTTTCCTTCCCTGTGCCGGAAAATTCAGCGTACTGCTCACAGAGGATATTGACAGAAAACGAATACCGTCTCGCACCATCCGACGGCTCTCTGTAATTCGAAACCTTCTGACAACCTGTTCTGTTCCTGGCATTTGACATTGTCTGTTAACGATTTTAGTTTTAATACTTTTGCGAAAAAAAGTCAAGCAGAATTTGCATTCAGCCGTTCTGATTGCCATCCGCTCCGTTATTTTGCTGCTGCCAGCCGCCCTGGTTGTAGCCGCCCTGCTGGGCATTGGGATCGTAACCCTGCTGCCAGCCGCCCTGGTTGTAGCCGTTCTGCTGCCAGTTGGGATCGTAGCCCTGCTGATAACCGCCCTGCTGCCAGTTCTGGCCATAGCCCGGATTCTGGCCGTAGGCCTGGGAGCTTCTTCCATAACGAAGCGTGTTATAGAACGCTGCGTTGGTTACCGATGTATAAGGAGTGACATAGATTGATGCGATACCGCAGGTGACAATGGTGAGCAGATACCAGGGGATAAAGGACAGATCCAGAATGAACTTATCCATCTTGTGCCCGATCATCATGGATTTGCTCTCCCGGATGCAGTCCATGATGCCTTTTTCCGGGTTCTCGGCGAGAATGTAATATGCCTGAGAATAGCGGTAGGAGGCGATGATGCCGGGAATCCAGAAAAGCAGGGACCACAGTCCCACGAAGAGGCCGATCATAAAGCTTAATCCCCAGGCCTTCAGGAACAGCCTGGCATAGGCGAACAGGTCGCTGATGCCGGCAGGCTGCCGGTTGATGACCCGGAGCGTATATCCTACAAAGCCAAGCTCCAGAAAGGCAACGACAAAGGATGCCACGATGGAGGTCAGAAGCGTGGGGAGAAGCATGCCCAAAATGAAAATACTCGCGGAATCCCCGCCGAAAATGCTGGTGAGCATGCTGGAAAAGCCGCTGAAGGTGGAAATGATCATCTGAACGGCAGCGACGATCACCGTATAAATGAGAGCAACGAGCACCGGATGCGGATTAGCTGTCCGCATGGCATCTTTGGCATCGGTTTTTAGCTGAATGCGATCCATTATGTAAGTCCTCCTGTAAAAAAGATAAGATAATAAGACAACAGGAAATCACAGGCATTAAACGGCTTCCTGCATCCCGTTTCCGTTTCGTCACCATTGTACCATTAAAGTAACACAATTACCACGAAAATTTATGCTTTTTTGTCTTTTCCCAATATTTACTTGACGCAGGAGTGTTTCTATGACAGAATGAAGAAAATTACATAGGAGAGGGGATTTATTATGATTCAGAGAAGAAGCATTGTAGTCTGTATCCTTCTGTCACTCGTTACCTGCGGGATCTACGGCCTGTACTGGCTGGCCTGTCTCGCCAATGACACGAACACCGCGTCAGGGAGAAACAACGACACTTCCGGCGGAATGGTGGTGCTGCTTTCGATCATTACCTGCAATATCTACCACATCTACTGGATGTACAAGGCAGGGGAGAAGATTGATGCGGCACGGCAGATGAGGGGGCTTCCTTCCCAGAACAATGGTCTGGTCTATCTGCTGCTCACGCTGTTTGGTTTTTCCATCATCGCATGGGCTCTTCTGCAGAATGAACTGAATAACATGAGCGATGCGCGTCCTGCCATGTAATGGCGGGAAACGGCGCTGCGGTCCGCTGGCCCGTCAGAAAATGGTGATGGGTTTTGGAATCCGCACAAACACAGGAAAAGGAATTCCGGCAGAGAGAATCTTCCGGAATTCTTTTCTTTAAAAAAAGAACCCCGGAAAAAGCATCTGCCGTTTGCGTATTCCGGATTCTTGTGATAAGATAAACCATACTGTTATTACAATCTATGCTTCGAGGAGGAGAGATCCGGAATATGAGCGATAAAGAGCTGGAAAAGGCGGTAAATACGGAAAGTGCGGAGAACACGGAAGAAAAGACTTCCCGCAATTTTATCGAGCAGATGATCGATAAGGATCTGGCGGAAGGTGTGTATGACACGGTGCATACCCGTTTTCCTCCGGAACCCAACGGATACCTGCACATCGGACATGCCAAGAGCATTCTGTTAAACGCGGGACTTGCCAGAGAATACGGCGGCAAATTCAACCTCCGTTTTGACGACACGAATCCTACCAAGGAAAAGCAGGAATTCGTGGACTCCATCAAGGAGGATGTGAAGTGGCTGGGGGCGGACTGGGAGGACAGGCTGTTCTTCGCTTCCGACTATTTTGACCAGATGTATGAGGCGGCCGTAAAGCTGATTAAAAAGGGAAAGGCCTATGTGTCGGACCTGTCTGCGGATGAGATTCGGGAATACCGCGGGACGCTCACGGAGCCGGGAAAGGAGGACCCATCCGCAGGACGCGGTGTGGAGGAGAATCTGGCCCTGTTTGAAAATATGAAAAACGGCGTATACGCGGACGGGGAGAAGGTGCTTCGCGCCAGGATCGATATGGCATCCCCCAACATGAACATGCGCGATCCGGTGATCTACCGCGTGGCTCACATGAGCCATCACAACACCGGGGACAAGTGGTGCATCTATCCCATGTATGATTTTGCCCATCCCATTGAGGATGCCATTGAGGGAATTACCCATTCCATCTGTACGCTGGAGTTTGAGGATCACAGACCCCTGTATGACTGGGTGGTGAGGGAACTGGAATATCCGGTTCCGCCCAGACAGATCGAGTTTGCCAAGATGTACCTTACCAACGTGGTGACCGGTAAACGCTACATCAAGCGGCTGGTGGAGGACGGCATCGTGGACGGCTGGGATGATCCCAGGCTGGTGTCCATTGCTGCCCTGAGACGGCGCGGCTTCACGCCGGAATCCATCCAGATGTTCGTGGATCTGTGCGGCGTTTCCAAGAGCAATTCCTCTGTGGATTATGCGATGCTGGAATACTGCATCCGTGAGGACCTCAAGCTGAAGCGGTCCAGAGTGATGGCAGTGCTGGATCCCATCAAGCTGGTGATCGACAACTATCCGGAAGGACAGACAGAGCTGCTGGAAGCGCCCAACAACCTGGAAAATGAGGCGCTGGGGAGCCGTCAGATTCCTTTTGGAAGAGAGCTGTATATCGAGCGGGAGGACTTCATGGAAGAGCCTCCGAAGAAATATTTCCGCCTGTTCCCCGGAAACGAGGTGCGTCTGATGAATGCGTATTTCGTGACCTGCACGGGCTTTGAAAAGGATGAAAACGGAAACGTGACCGTGGTTCACTGCACCTATGATCCGGAAACGAAATCCGGAAGCGGCTTTAACGCCCGTAAGGTAAAGGGAACGATCCACTGGGTTTATGCGCCGGAGGCCTTCCGTGCCACCGTGCGGCTGTATGAGAACATCATCGATGAGGAAAAGGGCGTCTATAATGAGGACGGCAGCCTGAACCTGAACCCCAATTCCCTCACCGTGAAGGAATGCTTCCTGGAGCCTTCTCTGAAGGATGCAAAGCCCTATGAGAGCTTCCAGTTCGTACGGCAGGGCTTCTTCTGCGTGGACTATAAGGATTCCAAACCGGGAGAACCGGTATTTAACCGCGTCGTTTCGCTGAAGAGCTCTTTTAAGCTTCCGAAGCAGTGAGCGTGAGTCGGCGCGGCGTTCGGGCGCCTGAGCAGTGCAGAACGCCTGCCCGGAGCAGAAAGGCATGAAATGAACGATCTGGCAATTCATCTGACGGATGAAAACGGAAAGCATCTGTACGAACAGATCTATGAGTATATTGCGGATGAAATCAGGGAGGGGAAGCTTCTTGCGGGAGAGAAGCTTCCCTCCACCCGTTCTCTGGCGGACTATCTCCAGGTGGCGAGAAGCACGGTAGAGCTGGCTTATGACCAGCTCGCTTCAGAAGGATATATCGAATCCGTTCCCTACAGGGGGTATTATATCTGCAGGGTGGAGGAACTGTACCGCATCGGTACATCCGGAGGGGGGCTCCGTTCGGAAAAAAAAGGGGCCGGACAGGAAGACGGTCAGCCGGGACAAAAGGACAGCCGGACGGCGAGGTATTTTGACATCGATTTTTCTCCAAATGCCATCGATATGAATCTGTTCCCCTTTGGCACCTGGAGAAAGATCACCCGGGATATTTTGAGCGGGGACAGAAAGGAGCTGTTCGCTTTGGGAGAGCCGCGCGGCGATCTGGAGCTGAGAAAGACGGTCTGCCGCTATCTGCACGCCTCGCGGGGCGTGAATGCCTCGCCGGAACAGATCATCGTAGGGGCGGGAAACGATTATCTTCTCCTGCTTCTTCAGTATATTCTGGGGCGGGGGATCACGGCGGCCTTTGAAAATCCTTCTTACCGGCGGGCCTTTCGGATTTTTTCATCCTTTGCGGCAAGAATGGTCACTGTCCCTTCTGACGAAAACGGCATCCGGGTGGACGGCCTGCTCGCCTCCGGAGCAAATGTGGCCTATGTGATGCCCTCCAGACAGTTCCCGACAGGGACGGTCATGCCCATCGGGCGCCGGACGGAGCTTCTGCGGTGGGCCTCCTCGGCAGAGGACCGGTATCTGGTGGAGGATGATTACGACAGCGAATTCCGCTACCGGGGAAAGCCGATTCCATCGCTTCAGTCTGCGGATACGGCGGGCAGGGTGATTTATATCGGCACCTTTTCCAAATCTGTCGCGCCTGCAATCCGCATCAGCTTCATGGTTCTTCCGGAGAGACTGATGGAGGCCTATGAAAAAAACTGCAGTTTTTTTTCCTCCACCGTTTCCAGAATCGATCAGACCATTCTGAACGAATTCATCTTAAGCGGAGCCTTTGAACGTCATCTGAACCGGATGCGCAAGGCCTACCGGGAAAAGCATGATCTGCTTCTGGACTGTCTGCAGCCTCTTTTGAACCGATACCGCCTGTCCGGGGAGTATGCGGGCCTGCATGTGCTTCTCACCTCCCGCGTGCCGGCCGGTGAGGAGGAGCTCCTGGAGCGTGCGGCTGCGTGCGGCGTGCGCATTTACGGCCTGAAGGAAGCGGCTCTTGCGCCCTTTGAAACGGATTATGCTACGGTGCTGCTGGGATACGGTGGGCTTGATCAGGAAAGAATAAGGGAGGGAATCAGAAGGCTGGACGCGGCGCTTTAGCGCAGGAAGGAGAATCGGGATGAAGGACAGACAAAACACAGACATCCCTGTGGCCGAACAAAAAGCATTTTTTGCGAAAGGAAAAACGCGGGATGTAAATTTCCGGATTGCAGCCTTAAGACGGCTGAGGGAGGGCATCCGCCGGCGGGAGAAGGAGATTGCCGCCGCTCTGCATGCGGATCTGCACAAGTCATCCTTTGAGAGCTACATGACGGAGATTGGAATGACCCTGGATGAAATCGGTTTCCTGATCAGACATGTAAAAGAGTATGCAAAGCCCCAAAGAGTGCCTGCGACGCTTTCCCAGTTCCCCGCGAAATGCCGGATCCAGAAGGAGCCCTACGGGGTAACGCTCGTCATGTCGCCCTGGAATTATCCCTTCCTGCTCGCTCTTGAGCCGGCGGCCGGCGCGATTGCGGCGGGAAACTGCTGCATCATCAAGCCTTCCGCCTATGCCCCTGCGGTATCCCGTGTGATCCGCGAACTGGTGGAAGAACTGTTTGATCCTGCATTTGTGGCCGTTGTGGAAGGCGGGAGAGAGGAAAACAGCCGGCTTCTGGAAGAAAAATTTGATTACATTTTCTTCACCGGAAGCGTACAGGTGGGGAAGCTGGTTATGAAAAAGGCGGCGGAGCACCTGACTCCGGTCACCCTGGAGCTGGGCGGAAAAAGCCCCTGTATCGTGGCGAAGGACGCGGACCTGAACCTGGCGGCGAAACGGATTGTGTTCGGAAAGCTTTTAAACAGCGGACAGACCTGCGTGGCGCCCGATTACTGTCTGGTGCAGGAAGAGGTTCTGGAAGCGTTTCTGCCTCTCCTTGTGAAATGGGTGAGCCGCTTCTGGGGAGAACATCCGCTGGAGCATCCGGATTATCCCAGAATGGTGAATGAAAAGCATTATGACCGGGTGATGGGCCTTCTTGCGGGGGAGAAGACGGTCATCGGAGGAACGGGAAACCGGAAAACGCTCCAGATTGCACCGACCATTCTGCGGGACATTTCCCCGGATGCGCCCGTGATGCGGGAGGAAATCTTCGGCCCCGTCCTTCCGGTTCTGCCTTTTCGGACGCTTGATGAGGCGGAACACTTTGTGGCGAAAAGACCCAGGCCCCTTGCCCTGTATCTTTTCACAAAGAGCCGAAGCACCGTCCGCAGGGTGACGGAGAGGCTTTCGTTCGGGGGCGGCTGCGTGAACGACACCATCCTTCATCTGGCCTCTTCCCGCATGGGCTTTGGCGGCGTGGGAGAGAGCGGCATGGGAAGTTATCATGGAAAGCGAAGCTTCGATACCTTCAGCCATGAAAAATCCATTGTGGATAAGGGGCGGATGCTGGACGTGCCGCTGCGCTATCCGCCTTACACGAAAACAAAAGAAAAGCTGCTGCGCCGGTTTTTAAAATAGAAGACGCGGTATGCTTTGGATGGGAGACTGGAATGGAAAAATGCGCGCTTCTTTTTCACTTTGAAGAACAGAGGGCACAGAAACTTAAAAAAGCTCTTTCCCGCCTGGAAATTGCTGTAAAACAGGTAAAGCCGGAGGAGTACGGGCTTCCCCTCGGCCTGCTCGCAGGCCTTCCGGGCAGCTTCCTGTTTGCGGCCCGGGGCGCAGCCGGCAGCCCGCAGCCGGCGGGAGCGGCCGGGCAGAAGGAAGCCGAGCCGGATCAGGAGATGCTGGTGTTCTCGGGGATTACGAGACAGGAACTGGACAGAGCTCTGGACGCCATGCGTCGCGCAGGCGTTTCCGGGATCGCGCTGAAAGCAATGCTCACGGAAACGAACCGGTTCTGGAACGCCAGACAGCTCGTGTGGGAGCTGAAAAGAGAGCATGAGAGTTTCCACAGGCCATGAGAAGACTGACAGAAATAACAAACGATTGACATACCTGTCAGGCCCTGATTGACCGGGGAAGCGGAAAGTCAGGTCAAAAAAGTGGCCAAAACCGGTTTTGAAACCGGTTTTTTTGTGCAAATTTTTAATTCTGTAAAAGTGACATATCAATATGTTCGGTAAAAGCACGAAATGTATGTTAACCGGTTGACATATTTCTTTTGGAATGCTATTATCAAAGCACAGTAAGGCATGAGACAACAAACGGAAAAAACCGAAGCTCATCCGCTGAGAACTCTTTTCCCCCTCCCTTTCATGTTTTATAAAGGCGGTGCGGCATCGGTCCTCCGGAAATCACGCCTGACTGTAGCAATACCCCCTCCTGATATCTTTTCCCCAAAAGATATCATTACCATAAGGATGTTCCTTATGAGCCGGGTCCCTCCCTAAATTCCCGGCACAGAGCGGGAACATCTTAACCCCCTTCTTTTTTTGAGTCCGCATGGGTCTCCCCCGACCCCTGCGGTCTTTTTTATACGCTTTTTCAAGGAATTTACATTGGAAATGTCAAGCGGTTGTGATATAATGGAAACGCCTTAACTCAAGAAAAAAGACAGACAGAATACAAGGCGCTGGAGGAAATCATGGCAACACTGAAGGATGTGGCGAGGGAGACCGGCCTTACGGTCAGTACGGTGTCCCGTGTGCTGAATAACAGAGGTTATATCAGCAAGGAGGCCAGGGAAAAGGTATATGAGGCGATGAAGAAGCTGAACTACCAGCCCAACGAGGTGGCGAGATCCCTGTCCAAACAGACCACAAATACGATCGGGGTAATTCTTCCCCATATTGACCATCCCTATTTTTCAAGGCTGCTGAGCAGTCTGGAGACTGCCGCATATCTGAATGAATATAAGCTGATGGTCTTTAATTCCAATGAAAGGGACGATAAAGAGGTCAAATATCTGGAAATGTGCAGAGGGATCCGCGTGGCGGGCATCATCCTGTGCAGCGGCACCGTAGATGTGCAGCGGTTTGAGGATCTGGGAGTGCCGCTTGTGACGATCGAACGGTTTCTGGAGAGCGGGACCGCTGCGATCGAGTGCGATAACCGCCAGGGCGGAAGAATGGTTGCAAAACACCTCGCTGAAAAGGGCTGCCGGAAAGTGGTTTATCTGAGCGGGGAGAACGCGGAGCCGATGCCTGCGGACGACCGGGCGCTGGGCTTTGCGGAGGTCTGCCGCCAGGAAGGGCTTGAGTGCCTTGACCTGGAGAAAGAGAAAACGGACGCGTTGTACGCCTCTCTGGATTATCATGAATATATTGAAAAAATACTGGAGGAACATCCGGAGATTGACGGCATTTTTGCCAGCAGCGATGTGATTGCCGCGCAGGTGATCCAGATCTGCAGAAAGAAAGGGATTCCCATTCCTGACCAGATCAAGCTGGTGGGATTTGACGACAGCCTTATTTCCATGCTGACGAGTCCGGCGATCACAACGATCCGTCAGCCGATTCCGGAGATGGCATCGCTTGCGGTTCAGACGATCCTGCGGGCGTCCAACAAGGAAATGGTGCCGAGCAGAACCATTCTTCCCGTATCCCTTGTGGAGCGGGAGACCACATAAAAACGAATCCCGCGGCTTTCAGGTATGAAAAGACTCCATGCAAAATGAACGGACATTTTGCATGGAGTCTTTTATAAAAGTAAAAGTATCGGTTTCTATTCCGCCTGACTGTCTTCGTTTTTATCTTCGCCGTTCTGACTGTCAGTAAATCCGCTGTCTGCGGCTTCGCTTTCCGGCATGCCTGCACCGGCTTCCGCAGGTTCAGATGAGGCGGCCGCTTCCGAAGAATCCTCTGCGGAAACGTTTTCTGCCTGCCCTGACATGCTTCCGGTGGAATTGATGGTGGCGTTGATCCTCTGGCCCACCTTGCTGACGGCCTTTTCCGTAGCCTCCTTCACACGGCTGATGGCGTTCTCCATCTGCTCATCCACGTTGGCGTATTCGTTGCTGTTCTTGATCCGGTCCACCGTGTCGTTGATTTTGCTGGTAACCGCGGTGAATTCTCCGGAATTGCGAAAACGGGTTACCGCTTCATCCACCTTACTGGTCACAGTTTCATATTCTCCGGAGGATTTGATCCTGTTTACCGTATCCTCCACCTTTCCGGAAACGCTGGTGAGAATTTCATCCGCCTTTTCTTTTGCCTTCTTCAGATCCAGAGATACATAAGAACGGCCGGCGCCCTCTGATTCCGCGTCCGGAGTGGAGGAAGCCGTCATATCGTCCAGGTCCTCATCCTCAAACTTATCGAAATCATCGTATTTATCATAGTCGTCAAATTCGTCATCCGTACCGCTGCTCTCTTTGGCGGAGCCGTCCTTTTTCTTCAGGTAATACCAGGTGCCTGCTGCAGCCGCTCCGAGAACCGCCGCGGCGGTGAGCAGCCTTCCAAATCCATGCGATTTTCTGGCCATTGTTTTTTCCCCTTTCCTTCAGGTGATTTTTAACATCAATTCCGGTATTTCTGCCTCATAAACTGCAGTCAGAGACTTCATTACATGTATTCTAATACTATTTTGAAGATTTGAAAAGAAATTATGTATAAAAAATGTATAAAAGCGTTACTATTCAGCCAGGTCTGCGCATTTACTGCGCAGACCGTACGAAAACGTATAGCGAGGAAGCATCCGGCCCATCGCTGCACGATGAGGCGAGTGCTGCGATTGGAATGGCCGGATGCCGTTACAGTTCTGCCGAAGGCTGAACTGTAACATAAAAGCATTTCGGCAGGACGGTTCTGCACTCTTGTTTCGCCCCTTTCAAATATGTTATGATAAAAAGCGGGAAAAGCAACAGGTGGCAGCTCGGAAGGAGGCGCCGTATGAACCATAAATTTTTTGATGTCTCAAAGGAAAAGCAGGACAGGATTATCAACGCGGCACTGCTGGTGTTTGCGCAGAACGGATACCGTCATGCGGGGACGGACGAGGTGGTAAGGCGTGCCTGTATCAGCAAGGGGCTGCTGTTCCATTATTTTGAAAGCAAGCTGGGACTGTATGTATTTTTATATGATTATGCAGTCCGGTTTATGCTTCTGGAACTGTCAGGCGCGGTGGATAAAACGGAGAGTGATCTGTTTGTTCTGATCCGGCTCATAGAAGAGGCTTCCCTGCGGGCCTGCAGGCAGTATCCCTGCATGAAGGCGTTTCTGGACAGCGTGCAGGAGGAAGACTGCCGGGAAGCGCTGCAGGCCGTCGCGCGGCAAAGGGAGCAGTATGAGAAAAGGCTCGCGGACATTGTGAAGCAGGCGGACGTGCGCCTGCTTCGACCGAACGCTGATGAGCGCAGGATCCTGCATGTTATGGAATATACCTTCCGCGGGCTGACCAGAGAGCATTGCCGGAGGGAGGATTTTCTGCCGGAAGAACTGTTTGGCGAGATTTTTTCCTATCTCAGACTGTTTGAAAGGCTGTTTTCCTCCTGGTGAGAAGAAGCGCGCTGTTGATTATTTGTTCATTTTGTAAACCGGGTCCGCGGGATAGCCGCCCTTCAGCTTCTGCATGCCGCGCTGTACCGCGTCTTTGGAGGTTTTCCAGTCCGCGTCTTTGTTGCGGTAGTCGAATTTTTCGATGAGCCAGTCCACATCGGCGGAAACCCGCTCCATGTTTTCTTCCATCAGGCCGAAAACCAGAGGGAAAAATTCCTTTTTTTCCGCGTCGTTGAGCTTCGCGTCCGCGCCGTTTAAGACATCCCGGAAATGATGCAGGCAGAAGCCCTTGCTCTTTGTCAGTTTTTCCCGGAAGGCGCTGTCATTTTTATAAAGGTAGAAAAAGGTGTCCAGATAGCGGGCGTACTCCTTTTTAAAATAATCGCAGATATAGCAGCTTTTTTCCTTTTCCCCGATCCAGGCGGAAACCGGATTTTCCTCCGAAGGCTTTCCCTTCAGCTTATCCATAAAGGAAGTTTTCCCGGGAGTGAAGTGGGAGAACTGATCCTTCATTTCCGCAATCAGTTTCTTGTAATGGGTTTTTAAGATCCATCCGTTTCCCAGAGTGTTTCCGTAATCGAACATTTTCTTGTAATGCATGCGGCAGAAGCCGGCCTTATCCGTGGCGTCCCGGGTATCGCTTTCCATATAGGAAGCACAGGAGCCGAGCACATAATCCATGATATCCTGCTCCACATTGCGCTCAATATAGCAGAACGGGCATTCGTCGTCCGCGTTCATGGCGTCGTTTAACGGTATGGTATATAATTTTTCCTTCATTCGCTGATCCCCTGTCCTTTCGCCGCGCTGCGGCTGTACTATGAAAATATGAAAGCGTTCTCCTGTTCATTGTAGCTGATTCGGGAGGGAAACTCAAGTCGGAAAAAAGTTGTATGTAGCCGGCTTTTGTGATAGAATTGTAAAAATGTGTCGAAACCTTGTTCCGGACGGCGTTTCCAGTTTGGGGAAACGCCTTTGTCGGGTACGGGCCTGAAACACGGATCAATGTTACACGATAGCTGGTTTTACTTATGAGGAGGAAATCCTAATGGAAAACAAAAGAGTCATTCAGGTGGACGAAAAGGTTCCGGTTAATCTGCTGATCCCTCTGTCCATCCAGCATCTGCTGGCCATGTTCGGCGCCAGTGTTCTGGTGCCCTTTGTGTTCGGCATTAATCCTGCGGTCGTTCTGTTCATGAACGGCTTCGGTACGCTTCTGTACATTGCGGTAACAAAAGGAAAGGCGCCTGCTTATCTGGGTTCCAGCTTTGCTTTCCTGGCGCCTGCGGGAATTGTCATCAGCGAGATGGGATATGAATATGCGCTGGGCGGTTTCGTGGCGGTAGGCTTCTGCGGCTGTATTCTGGCTGCGATTATCTATAAGTTCGGTTCCGACTGGATCAATGTGATTCTGCCTCCGGCGGCGATGGGGCCGGTGGTGGCGCTGATCGGCCTGGAGCTGGCGGGAAGCGCTGCGGAGAATGCGGGGCTTCTGGACGAAACGATTCAGCCGGAAAATGTGATCGTGTTCTTCGTAACGCTTGGCGTTGCTGTTTTCGGATCCATCATCTTCCGCGGCTTTCTTTCCGTTATCCCGATCCTGATCGCTGTGGTCGCGGGCTATGTGGCTGCTGTCTGCTGCGGAATCGTGGATTTCTCTGCGGTAATAGCGGCGCCGATCTTCTCCATGCCGAATTTCCAGCTGGCAAAATTTGACCCTCAGGCGATCCTGATCATCCTTCCTGTCATTCTGGTCATCACCTCTGAACACATCGGACATCAGGTGGTGACGAGCAAGATTGTCGGAAGGGATATTCTGAAGGATCCTGGACTGCACCGTACTCTGTTCGGCGATAACTTTTCCACCATGCTCTCCGGTCTGGTCGGTTCCGTTCCTACAACCACTTATGGAGAAAATATCGGCGTTATGGCGGTGACAAAGGTTTACAGCGTGCGCGTGATCGGCGGCGCGGCAGTGCTTTCCATCATCTGTTCCTTCATCGGAAAGCTTTCCACCCTGATTCAGACGGTACCCGGCCCGGTTATCGGCGGAATCTCCTTCCTGCTTTACGGCATGATCGGGACCTCCGGCATCCGTATCCTGGTGGACTCCCAGGTGGATTACGGCAAATCCAGAAACCTGATCCTGACCTCCGTCATCTTTGTGGCAGGACTGTCCGGCATCACGGTAACGATCGGAAGCGTACAGCTCACCGGTATGGTTCTGGCCTGCGTGGTCGGAATGATTCTGGGCCTGACCTTCCATCTGCTTGAGAAATTCCATCTGACAAACGAAGACTAAACGGGACTGATTACCCGGAGGTTTTCACTGGCTTCCAAAACGAAAATACCGCGCCCTTTGTCTGTTCGCTATAATAAGAGCGAAAACAGACAGAGGGCGCTTCTTTTTCCGCGCAGCCGGAGCAAAAGGCGCTCCGATATGGAGGTAAGATATGGAAAAAAGAAGACTTGGAAACAGCGAACTGTATGTAAATCCGGTGGGCCTTGGCTGCATGGGTTTCAGTCATGCATCAGGCGATCCGATGGAGAAGGGCGCAGCGGTGAAAACCATCCGGGAGGCGTATGAGATCGGATATGACTTTTTCGATACGGCAGAGGTTTATACCGGCGTTTATGCGGACGGCACGATTTCCTATAATGAAGAACTTGTCGGAGAGGCCCTGAAGGGAGTGAGGGATCAGGTGGTGATCGCCACCAAGATGGGCGTCCACCACAATGAGGATCTCACCCTGCGGATGGACAGCCGCCCGGAAATCATCCAAAAGAGCGTGGAGGAAAGCCTGAAAAGGCTGGGAACCGATTACATCGATCTGTACTATCAGCACCGGATCGATCCGCTACTCCATGATGGCCAGATGGCATGAGGCGATTTTCCCGGTCTGCGAGGAGATGAATGTGGCCTATGTGGCCTTTTCTCCCCTGGCGAATGGGATCCTGAGCGGAAAATATACGCCGGATACGAAGTTTGAAGGCAGCCAGGATTACCGCAGCGGCATGCCGCAGTATACGAAGGAGGGCTATGCGAAGGCGAAGGGGCTTCTGGAACTGCTTTCCCGCCTGGCGGAGGAAAAACATGCCACCATGGGGCAGATTTCCCTGGCCTGGATGCTCTGTAAGAAGCCTTATATCGTGCCGATTCCCGGCTCCCGGAAAGTGGAGCGGCTGAAGGAAAACTTCGGGGCAGGAAGCATCGTGTTGAGCGCGGCGGAGGTTGCGGATATTGACGCGAAGCTGGACACCATGAACTTCGATGTGTTCGGAGGACATACTGCGAAATAGGAAAATGGGGGCAGGCGTTACGGATTTCGCCTGCCCCTGTTTGGGACATATTCCCGCCTGTCCTGTCATAGACTTGGACAAAGGGACAGGAATGGAGGGAAAGATGTCTGAGAAATTTGAAGCAAAAAATATCCGGGAGGTCTGTGCGCTTCTGGCCACTGATCCGGACAGGGGCCTTTCCGAAAAAGAGGCGGCGAAACGGCATGAAACAGGCGGTCCCAATGAGCTGAAGGAAACGAAGAAAAAGAGCGCTCTGGAAAGCTTTCTGGAACAGCTGAACGATCCGCTGATCTATGTGCTGATGGCTGCGGCCGTGATTTCCCTGCTTCTGCATGAGATCAGCGATGCGGCGATCATCGCGGTAGTGGTCTGTATGAACGCGGTGGTGGGAATGATTCAGGAAGGAAAGGCGCAGAAGGCGCTGGATTCTCTGAAAAAACTGACCAGCCCGCGGGCGTACTGCATCCGGGACGGAAAGGAGCGGGAGATCGCGGCATCGCAGCTCGTGCCGGGAGATATCGTCTGCCTGGAAGCGGGCTGCCAGATTCCGGCGGATCTGCGCCTGACCAGAACCAGCGGTCTGAAGGTGGAGGAATCCGCGCTGACCGGGGAATCCGTCCCTGTGGAAAAGAATGCGGGTTATCTGGCCCCTTCAGATCGGGAGACCGCTTTGGGAGACAGGCAGAATATGGCCTATATGTCCACCATCGTCACAAACGGCAGGGGAGAGGGCCTGGTCACCGCCATCGGAATGAACACGCAGATCGGGAAAATCGCGGCCATGATCGATGGGAGCCCGCAGGAACTGACGCCTCTGCAGAAAAGGCTGGGAGAACTGGGGACCCTTTTGAGCATTCTTTCGCTGTTTCTCTGCGGCGCGCTGTTTCTTATTGCGCTGATTCAGAAAAGGGACATTGTGGAGATGCTGATCACGGCCATTTCCCTTGCCGTGGCGGCGGTGCCGGAAGGGCTTCCGGCTGTGGTCACCATCTGCCTTGCCATGAGCGTGACGAAAATGGTACGGGTGCACACCATCGTCAGGAAGCTTCCGGCGGTGGAGACGCTGGGGGCGGTGAGCGTGGTCTGCTCCGACAAGACGGGAACCCTGACCCAGAACCGGATGACGGTGGAAAAATGTTTTCTGAATCAGCGGTTTCTGGACGCCGGAGAACTTGCGGCGGGATCGGCAGGGAAGGCCCCTGGAGGCGGGTATGAGGAATTCCTGCGGGGGCTGACCCTGTGCAACGATGCGACCCTGGAAGGGGAAGAGCGGTTCGGGGATCCCACGGAGCTGGCTCTTCTCGATCTCGCCGCAGGCTGCGGCATCCGCAGACAGACACTGGAAAAGAAGCTTCCCCGCACGGCGGAGCTTCCCTTCGATTCCAACCGGAAGATGATGTCCACCTTCCACCGGAACGGCTCAGAAAGCGTCACCTATACCAAGGGAGCGCCGGATGAGATTCTGAAAAAGTGTACCCGGATTCTGCTGTACGGGAAGGAGGCTCCCCTGCAGGATGTGCAGGTCCGGCAGATTCTTTCTGCGGTGGAGAAAATGTCCGGTCAGGCTCTTCGTACCCTGGCGGTGGCAATGCGCAGAGGCGGAAACCGGCCGGAGGAGGAGAATCTAACCTTTATCGGAATGGTGGGTATGAAGGACCCGCCGAGGCCGGAGGCGGCGGAAGCGGTGGAGCGCTTCCGCAGGGCCGGGGTTACCACGGTGATGATCACGGGAGACCATGTGGATACGGCCTATGCCATTGCGGCGCAGCTGGGGATTGTGAAGCGCAGGGAGCAGTGCATGACGGAAACCCGGCTGAGACGGCTTCCGGATAAGGAATTCCTGCGCGCGCTGGAGGATGTCCGGGTGTTCGCCCGCGTCTCTCCGCAGTCCAAGGTCCGGATCGTGAAGGGGTTTAAGGCAAAGGGAAAAATTGTGGCCATGACAGGGGACGGAGTGAATGACGCGCCTTCTCTGAAGGCTGCAGACATCGGTATTGCGATGGGAGAGAGCGGAACGGACGTGGCAAAACAGGCTTCGGAAATCATTCTGACAGATGATAATTTCGCGACCATCGAAAAGGCCATCGAGGAAGGCCGCGGCGTTTATGAGAACATCAAAAAGTCCGTGATCTTCCTGCTTTCCTCCAATCTGGGAGAGATCATGACCATGTTCACGGCGGTTCTCATGGGGCTGGCCTCTCCTTTAAAATCCAGCCATATTCTGTGGATTAACCTGATCACCGACTCCCTTCCGGCTCTGGCGCTGGGGGCTGACGACAATGACGCGGACAGCCTGATGAAAAAGCCTCCGAGAGATCCGAAGGAAAGCCTGTTTGCGGATGGAGGCCTTGCCCGCACCTGTTTCTATGGCCTGTTGATCGCAGGCATCAGCCTGACCGCCTTCTTTACGATCCCGTATGGAATCATGAGGGAGAGAGGGATCGCCTTTTCTCCGTCCGCCTTCGCCGTGATCCTTCAGAACGAGGCGGTACTGAGCCGGGCGCAGACCTATGCCTTTACGGTCCTTGGCATGTCCCAGCTTTTTCACGCCATCGGCATGCGGGACGTGGAAAAGTCGGTTTTCCGTATGAATCATCTGAGAAACCGACTGATGCTGTTGGCGCTCGCGGCGGGCTTCCTGCTGCAGATTGCGGTTACGGAGATCCCGTTTCTGACGGCAGCCTTCGGCACCGCCCACCTTTCCCTGCGGGAATGGCTGCGGCTTCTGATCCTGGCGGCATTTCCCCTTCTGGCCCATGAGCTTTTTGCCTTTTTCCCCGAAACGGGGAGAAAACAGGATTAAACCAAAGTGGGGCGGGCATCCGCTCCGCTTTTTCTGTATTCGTTTGGAGTCATTCCATAAAATTTCTTGAAAAAACGGATATAGCTTCTTACATCATTATAGCCGACGGATTCACTGATCCGGTTCACCGTTTCCGTACTGCCTGCCAAAAGCTCAAGAGAACGGGAAATACGGTAATAATTCAGGTATTCTGACAATGTTTTTTCTGTGGCCATTTTGAATACTTTATTCAGATAAACAGAGCTGACTCCCACATGTGCCGCAATCTGCGGTATGGAAAGAGGTTCCGAGTAATGCAGCTCCAGGTACTGTACTGCCTTGCGCACATAGGCATGAGAATCATTTGACATCTTCGGGCTGCTGTTCGTAAGGCATGCAAGGCAGGACCACAGGATATTGTCGCACTCCTGGATGGTCTGCGCAGAATCGGTTTTTTGAATAAATTCATTCAGCATGCTTTCTTTTACGGTGATGTCCAGTTTCAGCAGACTGGTAAAAACAGAGTACAGAACGATGGAGGTAAACTTTTTTGCCTCTGCAAGCGAAGCAGCCTTAGACAGACATTCCGTGGAAAAACGGTCTGCGTGTTTCTTTAGCTGGGAGGAATCATGGGCGAGAATACAGTGGACAAGCTGCTCTGGAAGGCCTGGATCAATGCTGGGAGCAAATTCCTTCTGTACTTCAAAGGTAACGTTTTCCGTTCCGCACGACATAAGAAGAAAATTCTGTTCTGCAAGCAGTTTCGCCTGATGGAGCCGGTCAGGCCCGGAAGAACAGAGGACAACGGAAAAGAGAAGCTGCAGCGAGGAATGGAAAGTGGAATGCATCTTCAGAAGTTCACATCGTCTTTTCAACTCTGACTGGAGCTTTTCTCCGGAGTCCGTATTCAAAATTACAGCAATCTCACCGATATCAGTATTCAGCGCATAACATGCACCGAGAATGGAAAAGGAGCTGACTGCGTTTGCGCACAGCATCTGCCCGATCTGTTTTTGCTCAGCGTCGTCCGTAAGGTCGGAAAGGCCGGGGACAAAAATCAGGATGAGACAGAAATCGGAATGAGGAAACCGGATTCCGCTTCTGGTATATTCCTCCGGAAGCTGGTCGGGCTCAATTCGCCCGTCAAGCAGATCATGCAGCAGCAGATCGCGGATAAGCTGCTGATTTTGCAGGGTAACGGAACGGGCGTGACTGAGCTGTGTGGATATGCGTTCAAATTCGGTATCCAGAAGCGTAAATTCGTCCGAGCCTCTTTTGGAAGATTTTGTATAGGGGCTTGCCCCAAGTTTCTCCATTAACGCGTCTACCGGCCTGATCATATGCGCGGCATAGAAGACGGAAACGAGGAAGGAGAGAAAGAGAACAGCGGGATAAAGCACGGGGGATGGTAAAACAGGAAGCAGATAGTTAAACTGATCCTTCCAGGTGAGATAGAAGGAGCAGCGCACATCGTCTTCAGCATTGGATGAATAAGCGATTCCTTCGTGCAATATTTCGTCTTCACCGGAAGAGCTCCAGAGAAGCTGATCCTGAAAATAGACAGCGGAAAGCCAGGGGCTTTCAGAAGCCTCTTCTTCACACATCTCCTGCAGGTCAGCCAGGGAAAAGGAAATGACGATGTATCCTCTGGCCCGGGATTCATAAATGGGAAGGCGCCGGATGTAGGTCAGAAGAGGGACTTCCCTGCGCCCTTCATAATATCGAAGATTGGCGGTAGAAAAAAACCACATACTGTCTGTTTCCATGGAAGAAACCGTTTGGATAAGTTCCTTATTGTAATAATCCGTTTCGTAATAAATGCCGCTGTTCGTATCATAAATACGGCCGGAACGATAAAAAAAGAGAGCGATATTTTCGTATTCATAAAGGTCGGAAAAGGTGGAAACATCATCAATCATCTGGGAAAGCTGGTCAATACTTGGACTGGAATTCTTCAAAACCAGATCCACGGAGGGCATGGAACCGATCAAAACAGAACTGCTTTTCATGCTGTTAATGATATCCTGAATGGAAGAAGCGGCATGATTGGCGTGGGTTTCCAGGTTTTCCTTCAGCACAAACAGATTCCGTGTACAGAACAGAACGCAGATAATCACATATACGGTGGTCAGGCCCGAAGCCGTCAGCAGAAAGGAAGTGCGAAAGTGGCGGGATTTCAAAATGTTTTTGAACTTCAGGGAAGGGAATAGATGAATTTTGAATAAAAACACGATTCAACCTCTTTTTGTAATCGAATTTAAAGCATAATGACCAATTATCAAACAATTATCACTCCTTCATTATATCTGATTATTCAAAAAAGTCAATTTTATTACATTAAAAATATGCAAAATGCACATCAAAAATCAAAACAGGAGGACAGGATATTATCTCATTTCTTCAAACACTCATAGCAAAAATCAAACAAAATGAAGAAAATGTGGTTTGATTTTTGCTATTTTCATGAAAAATGGGTATTATTTACAATTTCTGAAAGGGAAAAATGAAATTGGTTTAAATTTTGCGTTTTGCATAAAATTTTCAGGCTGTATAATGAAAATAGATTTAAAAATGTACAAAAAAGTATTTGGAATTGAATTAAAGAAACATAAAATGCACAATAACAGGAAAGAGGGTGAAAGAGAATGCTGGGGAAAGCAAAAGCAAAAAGTAAAAACGACAGGAAGGAAGGGGTGAAAGGCTTAACCAAATATTTATGGAAGCATAAGTACATGTATCTCATGCTTGTGCCGGCCATTGTTTACTATGTGATATTCTGTTATGTTCCCATGTATGGAGCTTCAATCGCATTTAAGGATTTTAATCCGATGCAGGGGATCATGAAAAGCCCATGGGTCGGATTCGATGTGTTTGAGCAGCTCTTTGGAATGAGCAAATTTTATTCCGTATTCTGGAATACCATAAGAATCAGTTTAATTCGTCTGATTTTCGGATTCCCATTTCCGATTATCGTCGCGCTTATGCTGAATGAATTAAGATGGAACCGGGTAAAACGGGTGATTCAGACGGCCATCTATATTCCAAACTTTATTTCATGGGTTGTTTTGGGCGGTATTATGACCAGCCTGCTGTCCATGGATTCAGGTATCGTGAACGGAATCATTAAAATGCTTGGATTCCAGCCGATTGGATTTTTGACGGATGAAAGATACTTTGTGCCGACGATGGTAGTTTCCATGATCTGGAAGACGTTTGGATGGAATACGATTATTTACCTGGCGGCAATGACGGGAATTGATCCACAGCTGTATGAAGCTGCTACGGTGGATGGGGCAAACCGGTGGCAGAGGCTTCTTCATATTACACTTCCCTGCATCCGTTCCACAATCATTGTGGTACTTATTACACGTATCGGCAGTCTGATGCAGGCAGGATTTGAACAGATCTTCGTATTATATCATCCGGGAGTATATGGAACCGCCGATATCATAGACACTTATGTATATCGTATGGGTCTGCAGGAAGGAAAGTTTGAACTCGCATCCGCAGTCGGTCTGTTTAAGTCGGTGGTAAATTTCATTCTGGTGGTAATTGCAAATAAGACAGCCAGGATGATGGGAGAGGAGGGAATCTACTAAATGAAGATGACCTTAAAGAAAAAAGGACAGGAAGGCCATGTCAATCATTCCCTTGGAAGCAGGATTTTCGAAGCGGTTAATCTGTTGCTGCTGATCCTGCTGGGAATCACAACCCTGTATCCTTTCTGGGACTGCCTGGTGGTGTCGATGTCTTCGTTGAAAAGCTACCTCTCTACCAGTATTCATCTCTGGCCAAGCGAGTGGTCGTTTGAAGGCTACGCCTATATGCTGGGAAACGAATCCCTTTGGACATCCTATGCGAACAGCATTTTTATAACGGTGGCTGGGACCCTGATCAACATGCTGATCACAATCATGGCAGCCTACGTCCTTTCCAAACAGGAACTGAAAGGACACAGGATCCTGATGTTCCTGGCGGTTTTCACCATGATGTTCACAGGAGGAATAATTCCTACCTATATTGTGATAAAGGATCTGGGGTTGATGAACAGTCTTTGGTCGATGATTCTTCCTTCCGCAATCAATACCTATAACCTGATCATTCTCAGAAACTTTTTTGCGGAGCTGCCGACAGAACTGGAAGAGGCGGCTCTGCTGGACGGTTGTACGGAGGTTGGAGTGCTGTTCCGGATAATGTTGCCCATTTCCAAGCCTGCTGTGACAACGATAGCGTTGTTCTATGCGGTTGACCACTGGAACGATTTCTTTTCCGCGATCATGTATATCAACAGCCGGGAAAAATGGCCGTTGCAGCTGTTCCTGCGTTCCATGCTGTTTGAGAGCGATGCGGCATATTCCAGTGGAGGAGAGAGCCTGTTTCTGCTGGGACAGCCAATGAAGATGGCGGCCGTCATGCTGGCCATCATACCGATTATGTGTGCTTACCCTTTCTTCCAGAAGTATTTTACAAAAGGCATATTGACTGGAGCGGTTAAGGGTTGATATTTTTGAAAAAGGTTAACTTATCAATTCATACTAAAAAGAACAGGGGGCTATTTTATGAAAGCAAAAAAAGTGACAGGATTGTTGTTGGCGTTTGCAATGGCTTTTTCCATGACCGCGTGCGGTAATTCCACTTCAACCTCTGCGGATTCCGCAGAATCATCCGGCTCAGGGGAAGAAGCGGCTCAGGATCAGGCGGACAGTTCGGAAAGGGTTCCGATCAGATGGCTTACTACGGGCGATACGGCTGCTGAGGTTATCGAGGATGGAGACCGCATTATCGAAGAGATTAACAATAGGCTTGGGATCGATCTGACGGTGGAAATCGTACCGGAAGGGAATACGGAAAAGGTTAATGTAGCCATGGCATCGGGAGATTTCCCGGATATTGTAACCGGAGCGTACGGAACGAGCGCGACACAGCAGTGGATTGACGACGGAATGGTAATCTCTCTCAACGATTATATGGACAGCAGCCCGGATATAACGGCATGGCTCGAGGATTATGAATGGTCGGCTCAGGACGGCAACTATTATGGACTGCCCTTTATTACGCAGTATGAGACTGCCAATTCCCTCGTCATTATGAGACAGGACTGGCTGGACAATCTGGGGCTTTCCTATCCGGAAACGCTGGATGAGATAAAGGAGGTATTGAACGCATTTACCTTCAATGATCCGGATGGAAACGGTCAGGACGATACGTTTGGTTATACCGCTCAGAAGCTGACAGATTCATCATCGACTCCATTTGACTGGGTATTTTTTGCCTATGGACTGGAATATGCAGATTATACACTGGATGAGGATGGAAATATTATTGCCTGGTTTGAGGATGATTCCTTTGTTCCGGCCATGCAGTACATTAAGGAACTCTGGGACAGCGGTGTGATCGATCCAGAACTGATGTTAAATGACAGCACGAAAAAGGAAGAAAAATTCTATCAGGGAAAGAGCGGTTCCATGCTGGCGCCTTTGTTCCGTCATGTGAGCAGACATGAAAGCAGCGTACAGGAACTGTATCCCGAAGCAACGATCAGTTACGGACTGCCTCCGAAGGGGCCTGATGGAGCGAGCGGACTGAACAGACAGGGAAAGAGCGGAATGTTCACCTGTATAACAACGGCCTGTGAAAATCCGGACAAGGCGGCGGAATTCCTGAATTTCATGGTTTCCGAGGAAGGAAATAATCTGCTCAGACTTGGAATCGAGGGAATCCATTATACGATGGATGGCGATACGGTAGTGTTTAATGAAGAAGAGAGAGCCAAAGACGCCTTTTCACCTGACGGATGGGCACATGCGCTGGCATGGGGATCCTTCTACTGGCCGCTGGAGAGCGGATATCTGCCGGATACTGAGCCGAACAGAGAAAGGGCTCTGGAGACGGTGGAACTGGCCTCTGAGTGTCAGATACCGAATCTGATTAAACAGAAAACTGCGGTGGAAATTGAGAATGCTTCTGTGGCCGGAGATGTGTTTACACAGTATTTCTCCGATATGCTGCAGGGAAAGATCGGCATTGAGGAAGGCGCACAAAAGCTGAGTGAAGAGTGGAGAGCGCAGGGAGGACAGGAGATCATCGATTCCGTGACAGAGGTCTATCAGACACAGTCTGCGCAGTAAAAGAATCAACTGTGCTGAAGTGTGAAGGAAAGGCGGGAAGGTGTATTCCCGCCTTTCCTGATAAAATGGAGCGGGGAATGCTCCGGTATGGAGGAAACTGTGAAAATGGAGAAAAAACCAGATATCATTTTTATCCTTACGGACGACCAGGGAGCATGGGCCATGCATTGTGCAGGAACACCGGAACTTTACACACCGAACCTGGATCGAATCGCCTCGAATGGAATGAGGTTTGAAAATTTTTTCTGCGCCTCTCCTGTCTGTTCGCCGGCGAGGGCGTCGCTGCTGACCGGAAAAATGCCGTCCTCACATGGAGTACATGACTGGATTAGAAGCGGAAACGTGGACAGAGAAAAGTTTGCCGAACAGGGCAGGGAGAATCCTTATGGAACCGGATATGACATGGAAGAGAAGCCCATTGGCTATCTGGATGAACAAATCGCCTACACGGATCTTCTGGCAAAGAATGGTTATCAGTGCGCGCTTGCGGGTAAATGGCATCTGGGGGACAGCGTGAGAATGCAGCATGGCTTTTCCAGATGGTATACGCTGGGACTGGGAGGCTGCTGTTATTACCATCCGGATATTGTCGAAGACGGTCAGATACAGGTACAACACGGGAAATATGTGACGGAACTGATCACGGATAAGGCGCTGGAATGGCTGGATGAATTCCTGGAAAAGGACGACCCGTTCTATCTGTCCGTACATTATACGGCGCCGCATTCTCCATGGGGAGAGGAGCAGCATCCGAAAAAATGGATCGATTATTACAGGGACTGTGCCTTTGAGAGCATTCCGGATATTCCGGATCATCCTGATATGACGACTGGACCGGTGTATGGAACGAAGAAAAGAAGAGAAAATCTGATCGGCTATTTTGCGGCGATCAGCGCGATGGATGAACAGGTGGGGCGTATTTTAGACCGACTGGAAGGATCCGGTAGAGCACAGGATGTGCTTCTTATCTTTGCGGCGGACAATGGCATGAGCATGGGGCAGCACGGGATATGGGGAAAGGGAAACGGAACTTTCCCGATGAATATGTATGATACGGCAGTAAAAGTGCCGTTTCTCGCCACCTGGCTCGGACATATACGGGAAGGAAGCGTCTGTGAGGAACTGATCAGTGCCTATGATCTGTTTCCGACGCTGATGAGCCTTGCCGGAATCGATTACAGCAGCGCCGGAGATTTGTGCGGCCATAGCTTTGCGGATATTCTGTGTGGAACAGAGAGCGGTGAAACAGAGAAGACAAATGAGGGAATTGTGGTCTATGACGAGTATGGACCGGTACGGATGATACGAACGAAAGAATGGAAGTATGTTCACCGGTATCCATATGGGAAAAATGAACTTTATGATCTGAAGGAGGATCCGCAGGAAGAGAATAACCTGTATGGGCAGGAGCGATACGAAGAGGTGATTCTTGATTTGCGAAAACGTCTGGAAGGATGGTTTGCCCGATATGCAGATGCAGATCTGGACGGCGTGAGACAGGCGGTCACCGGAGCGGGACAGTTGGGACCGGCGGGAAAGAGAGCCGGGCGAGTGGAAATTTACGCGCCGGTTGAACTGATCTGAGCGAGGAGGTTCAGGCGAAAGCTGCAAGACAGAAAAACCTCCGCAGAAGCGGAGGTTTTTCTGTCTTATGAGGGGGGAGATAGTGTAACAATAGGTGTTGTTCATCTATCTGTTATTTATGATACAGGGAAAATGTGTCAGGAATGTGTCCGATTTCCAAAAAACCTATAAAATTTCTGAAGGAATTCTTTAAAAAAGGAAAAAAGATTCTGATCTGCCTGGTCTGTAACCGGCAGGTAAAGGAACGAAAAGGGATTGACTGCATTCTCGAAGGCGGATAAGATGAGCGTAAGACCGAAATGCGGATTCCGGAGTGGATTCCACACTTTCCTTTACCGGTGTATACTGATCTGAAAATCAAGGAGGAAATCTGATGAAAAAACCGAACATTTTATTTATTCTGCTGGATGATATGGGCTGGAAGGATCTGGCCTGTACGGGAAGCACCTTTTATGAGACGCCGAATATCGACAGGCTTTCCAGGGAGGGGATGAGCTTCACGAATGCCTATGCCTCCTGTCCGGTTTGTTCCCCTTCCAGGGCCAGCTTTCTGACCGGAAAATATCCTGCAAGGCTGGGGCTGACGGACTGGATCGATATGGATGGAACCTGCCATCCGCTTCGGGGCCGGGTGATCGACGCGCCGTATGTGAAGCATATTCCGGAGGGGGAATATACGGTGGCGCAGGCGCTGCGCGACGGCGGCTATGCGGCATGGCATGTGGGAAAATGGCATCTGGGAGGAGAAGCGTATTATCCGGATAAGGAGGGCTTCGATGTCAACATCGGAGGCTGCTCCTGGGGCCACCCGCATCAGGGGTATTTCGCACCCTATGGAATCGAAACCCTTCCGGAAGGCCCGGATGGAGAATACCTGACGGACCGCATTACAGATGAGGCCATCCGGCTCATCCGTTCTCATGACGGGGAAAAGCCCTTTTTCCTGAATCTGTGCCACTATGCGGTGCATGAGCCCATCCAGGTGAAGCCGGAGGATCGGGAGCGGTTTGTAAGAAAAGCGAGGGAGCTGGGGCTGGATCAGGAAACCGCGCTGGTGGAAGGAGAGCTGATGCACACGGAGGATAAGGCGGGAAAAAGGGTGATGCGCCGCGTCCTTCAGTCGGATCCGGACTATGCTGCCATGATCTGGAATCTGGACTGGAACATCGGAAGGCTTCTGCATGCGCTTGAGGAGAGCGGTCAGGCCGAAAATACGGTGGTGATTTTCACCTCAGACAACGGCGGACTTTCCACCAGCGAGGGCTCGCCTACCTGCAATCTTCCGGCAAGGGAAGGAAAGGGCTGGATGGAAGAAGGCGGAATCCGGGTGCCGCTGCTGATCCGTTTCCCCGGCAGGATAAAGCCGGGAACCCGATGCGATGTGCCTGTGACCACCACCGATTTTTACCCGACCTTCCTGGAGCTTGCGGGCCTTCCGGAAAGAAAGGAACAGCATTGTGACGGAAGAAGCATTGTTCCGCTTCTGCGCGGAGAAGCCATGCCGGAGCATCCTTTATTCTGGCATTATCCGCATTATGGAAACCAGGGCGGAGTGCCGGGATCTTCCGTGCGGCTGGGACGGTACAAGCTGATCGAGTCTCTGGAAGACCACAGCCTGCGGTTGTACGATCTGGAAACGGATTTTGGAGAAACCCGGAATCTGGCAGAGGAAAAACCGGAGCTTGCGGCGAAGCTCCTTCTCATGCTTCACGGCTGGCAGAGGGACGTTGAAGCTGCGTTCCCGTCTCCCAATCCGGAGTGGAAGCCGTTGGATAATCGGGAATAGCCGGACAGACAAAGGCCCCCGCACAGTGCGGAGGCCCTTTTGTCTTATGAGGGGGGAGATAGTGTAACGATAGATGTTGTTTGTTCATCTATCTGTCATTTATGATACACGGAAAATGTGTCCGGAATATGTCTGAATTCAAAAATTGCCATAAAAATTATGAAGGTTTTCTTTATTTTCCCTTAAATGAAGCAAAAGGTGGATGCGGCTGAGGCCCGGCCTCCGGAAAACGGCCGTGGAGGAAATATATTGACGCAGTGTCAGAATAATGTTATAGTTTGGATGATGACATTGTGTCAGAATATTGCGGCTGCCCGGAGCAAAACCGATCAGGAGCCGCTTTGAAGAGATTTGTAAAAGAAGGAAGGAGAGGAGACGGCAATGAAGGCAAAGGTTTATTTTACCCGTGAAATTACGCCGGAAAAGGTGGTTGAGCTGTATCACAGACTGGGCGTGGAACTGCCCGGAAAAGTGGCGGTCAAGGTTCATTCCGGAGAAAAGGGAAATCAGAATTTTCTGCGTCCGGAGTTCTGGAAGCCCATGGTAGAGGAAGTGAATGGCACCATTGTGGAATGCAACACCGCATACGGCGATGCGGCAGGCGGCGTGCGCGACCATACGGAAGCTCACATGAAGCTGATGGAAGAGCATGGCTGGACGCAGCATTTTGACGTGGACATCATGGACGCGGAAGGCCCGGACATCGTCTGGCCCATCCCGAACGGAAAGATTCTGAAGGAAAACCATCTGGGGAAAAATATTCTGAACTACGATTCCATGCTCGTTCTCGCCCATTTCAAGGGACATCCCATGGGCGGCTACGGCGGAGCGCTCAAGCAGCTTGCCATCGGATGCGCCAGCCGCGCGGGCAAGGCGCTGATCCATTCGGCGGGAAAGACGGACGACCGTTTTGAGACCTGGAAGCAGCACGCGAGCAGCGTGGAATTCCCGGAAGCAATGGCTGACGCCGCCATGAGCGTGGTGGAACATTTCCAGGGAAAAATCGCCTTCATCAACGTGATGAAGAATCTTTCCGTGGACTGTGACTGCTGCGTGGTGGCAGAGGATCCCTGCATGAAGGACATCGGCATGCTGGCTTCCCTTGATCCGGTGGCCATCGACCAGGCCTGCATGGATCTGATTACCGGCTCCGACGATCCGGGACGGGAGCATTTCATGGAACGCGTGAACAGCCGCAACGGCATCCATACCATTGAGGCTGCGGCTGAGCTTGGCTTTGGATCACGGGAGTATGAGCTCGTAGAGATCTGAGTATTTTATTATAAAGAAAGAAAAAAGAAGGGGCTGTCCGTCAGTCTCTTCTTTTTTATCCATCATAATCAGACCTCCTTGACTGTATGGACATACTATAATACGATAATCACAACGAGTATGTTGGAATTACAACAATAAGGAGGCTTTTGTGGAAAAATATACGGATGTGCTGAAAAATACGAAATTGTTTGCCGGTGTGGGCGAAGAAGAGATCGGGACCATGTTGGACTGCCTGGGCGCGGCGCTTCGTCAATATAGAAAAGGCGACTATGTTTACCGGGCGGGAGAGTATGTTCGCAGCCTGACGGTACTGGTCGAGGGCTGTCTGCATATCCAGAAGGACGATTACTGGGGAAACCGTGCCATTTTGGGAGACGTTGCGGTGGGGGAAATGTTCGGCGAGGCGTATGTGTCGCCCGAAAGCGGCGCGCTGTTAAACGACGTGGTCGCGGTTGAGGACAGCGCCGTTCTGTTTTTCGATATTCAGCGGATTCTTACGGTATGCCCTTCTGCCTGTAAATTCCATTCCCTGACCGTAAAAAATCTTTTTTTCGCAATCTCCGAAAAGAACAGGAAGCTGGTGTCCAAACTCGGCCACATTTCCAACCGGACGACACGGGAGAAGCTGCTTTCCTATCTCTCCGATGAAGCGCAGCGCAGCAGAAGCGCTTCCTTCTCCATTCCCTTCAACCGTCAGCAGCTTGCGGATTTTCTGTCGGTTGACCGCAGCGCCATGTCCAATGAGCTGGGGAAGATGCGCAAGGAGGGATTGATTGAATTTCATAAAAATCAATTTACCCTGTTGTAGCGTCTGGAAGAACCTGAAAAAAGCGGATAGAAATCGGCACGGGAATGTGATAGAATTTCCCTTGACTATAACGATTGACTGAGGGCAGGAAGAAACATGAATATTAAGTACACAATGAAAAGACTGAGAAAGCATCCCCTTGTGGAGGTCCTTGCGCGCAATGGGGGAAATCCGCGGACGCTGGTGCTGATTGAGCCTCTGTGGGGGATTCCGTACAACCTGATTGCGCCATTTGCCACGCTGTATATGTATACGCAGGGGATCACGGACGTTCAGATCGGGACGATTCTTTCCGTTTCCATGGTTGTGCAGGTGTTTTTTTCCTTCTTCGGCGGGATTCTGACGGACAAGCTTGGCCGGAAATTCACCACCATGATGGGAGATTTCTTCGGATGGGCAATGGCCTGTCTGGTGTGGTCCGTTTCTCATAATTTCTGGCTTTTTCTGCTGGCGGCCATTCTGAACTGCTTTGAGCAGATCAACCAGACGGCATGGTACTGTCTGCTGATCGAAGATGCGGAGCCGAAGGATCTGGTCGGACTGTATACCTGGGTGAATATCGGGGGCATGGTCGCCATCTTTTTCGCGCCCCTTTCCGGGCTGTTCATCAATTCCTATTCGGTGGTTCCGGTTCTCCGGGTGCTGTATTTTATTTTCGCTCTGACCATGATGGCAAAAACGCTGATCACCTTCCGGTTCTGCCGGGAAACCAGGCAGGGTAAGATCCGCAGGGCCGAGACGAAAAATGTTTCCGTTTCCCGCATGCTTGGGGAATACCGGCAGCTGATTCCCAGAGTGCTGAAGAACAGGGGAATCATGAAGGCGGTCGCCGTATCGGTGATTCTGTATATTACAAATATGATCAGCACAAATTTCTTCAGCCTGTATGTGACGCAGAGGCTTGGAATCTCTGATCAGTATCTTGCGGTGTTCCCGATCCTGAACGCGGCGGTGATGCTGGTTTTCATGGTGGGAATCCAGCCCCGGATGAACAGCGTGAAATTTCGGCTTCCTTTGTGGTGCGGGCTGATTCTGTACGCCTGCGCGGTAACCCTGCTGATTCTGATTCCTGCCAGCAGCCTTGGCCTCGTTATTCTTTATGTGTTCGTATGGGCCGCGGGAGGCGCGCTGGTGGCTCCGCGCAAGGACGCGCTGATCCAGCTGAATATCAATCCGCAGGAGCGGGCGAGGATCAACGCTCTGATTATGGCCTCTACCATTGCGTTTTCTTCTCCTTTTGGCTACCTTGCGGGGTGGCTGTCCAGCCTGGACCGCAGGCTGCCCTTTGTGTTCATGCTCGCTCTTTTCCTGGCGGCAATGGTGATCGTCGGACGCATTCAGGAGCCGAAGCTGGGGCAGACGGATGGCGGTGCTGCGGATGGGGAAGAAGAGGATTGAGAAATGAAGTTCCTTCCTCTGGCGTGCTGTGAATGCCGCTTTCTCCGCCGCGCCGGAAGCGGTGATCCAATCAAAGCGGCCGGATGATTTTTGATAAGGGTCATTGGCATGGTCCACCATTTCTCTTCCGTATGCCGTAGAGTTTACAGCCTCAATACAGGCCATGATGCGGCCTGCGGGGGAACGGCTGCGGCGTTTGCGCCTGTCATGCCCGCAGCCTGCGGCCGGACGGCCCGGGGATTGCGGAATCCCTGAAAATATCGGCAAATACGGTCAATCCCACATCTCCGGAACCATGTGGAAACGGAATGCACAGAACCGGAAAGTCCCCGGACAGGAGTATGCTTTTCCGGGGGAGAGGCGCCCGGAACGGGCTGTGGGGCTCACCCGTTTCAGGGGTCAAAATGGGTGATGGTATTTCTCTTTTTTTTTCCTGTATAATGTAAATGCGGTCGCGAAAGCACCGCCCGGAATGGCGGCGGAGCCTGCCGCAGAATTGCAGGAAGAAAGGTTGAAAAATAAGCCCGATGGTTTATTTTTCAATCAGGATTTTCGCCGAATTGTCGCAAATCCCGTTATCGCAGCGCCGAACTGGGGGTTCGGCGTGCGGGCCTCAGCAGTGCTTCGGCATGGAGGTAAAGATGAAAAATTGTAAAATAAGCCTTGACAGATGGGATGTATCCCGCATAATCAGACAGACAGACAGACAGACAGACAGACAGACAGACAGACAGACAGATAAGATAAGTCTGTCCTTTTTGCGCGATAAGCCCGGTGTTCAGTCCGCATTGCGGATGAAAGGAGGGGATCAGGATGGAGAAGGTCAACCGGTATGAGTTTGAGGGGGAGGTAATTGAAGTTCCCGTCTATTGGGACGACCATCTGAAGCGATATGCAGAGGACTACAGGGATTACTGTGAACAGCCGGGCTGTACTCCGGCGGGCCGTCCCATTCTTTTAACCATCGAAGACGCCTGCCCTCACGCCGAAATGGTGGACGACGACCCGGCCGGCATTGACTGCGGCTCCTGCCGCCACTACCATCAATTCCCCGGCTCTCTGCTGGGGGTATGCAATAACGGGAAACGGAGAAGGAAAAAAGGACGCTCCTGCAGGAACACCTTAACCCCAGAAACCAAGGAGGAAACATCATGCGAAAACGACTGACAGCAGCATTTATGTGCCTGTGTCTGCTGGTTACGCTACTCCCGGCCACGGCCTTTGCCGATGGAAAGCCGGACAGAGACCCGTCACCAGCAGAGAGCGGCCTGTGCGAACATCACCCGAGGCATGACGAAGCTTGCGGCTACACCGGGGGCAGCGAGGGAAGTCCCTGCACCCATGAACATGACGAGGCCTGCTATACCCTTGTGACGAGCTGCGTCCATGAACACGGCCCGGAGTGTTACCCGGTCCAAAGCGTGTCGGAGAATACCGCCGCCCTGCCGGAGGCGGAGGAACCGGCAGAAGCCGTTGAACCGACGGCCTGCACCCATGTATGCAGCGAAGAAAGCGGGTGTATCACAAAAGTTCCGGACTGCGGGCATGAACATGACGAGGCATGCGGTTATGCTCCGGCTGAGGACGGGACACCCTGTGCATATGTCTGCAGGATTTGCAATCCCCAGGACGGCGGGAGCGAGGAGGAAACCGGGCCGGAGGCTGAGTGTATCTGCACAGAACTGTGTACCGGGGACAACATCAATGGGGAATGCCCGTTGTGCGGCGCCGGGGGAGCGGATCTGACCGCCTGTAAAGGAGTGGAGAGCCAGCCGGACACACAGGCAAAAGCGGCGCCGGCCCGGGCAATCACCCCGAGAATTGCCTATGATACCCTCTGGATCGGAAATACCCGCATCACAGACAGCGGTTACTGGACAACAGACGGGAATGGCAATCTGACGGCTTCCGATGCCGGCAATTATAATGTAGCCTTTGACGCAGACACCAGTACCCTGACGCTGAACAATGCGAACATTGCAGGACAATATGATTTTAACTACAATAATTACGACGCAGGTATTTTGGTATATAGCAGTTCCAATGCTGTGTCTCTGAACATCCAGGTCGCAGGGAACAATGTGGTTTCCGGAAGCATTGGGATTTATGCGTTGTCGAACGGGGGCGAGGTATTCGTGACCATCAGCGGAGGAGGCAGCTTGACAGCCAGTGGAGGTTCGGGTGGGATTAGGGTACAGAGCAATGTTGGCAATGCGGAAATGACCATTGAGGGCGCTGCAGTGGAGGCTAGTGGTGGCTCCTCTTATATTGGAGTCATGGTGCAGGCTGGTGAAAGTTCCTCAGGATCTTTGTCTGTGGATGGCGGTAGCCTGACCGCTAGTGGGCGTAAAGGAATTCTATTTCCAATAGGGAGTCCTTCTCTGAACGTCAACGATAGCACTATCATCCGAGCCAGCGGTGGGATAGCTGCCGGCATCAACGAGGATGTGACCGTTCCCACTGAGGGCACAGGCATTGTCTTTAATGGAAGTACCGGCACTGTGTACGGCAATGCCAGCTTACAGAAGGATCTGATCATTGGCGAGGGTGAGAGCCTGACATTGGATAAAGGGGCAAGCCTGAACGCCAATGGCCACAATGTGATCGTGGATGGCGGCACACTGGACGAAGGGATAAAGAACAGCCTGGGCGACAGTGTGAAGTATACGCCCACAATTACAACCACAAGCCTGTCAAACGGCACTGCAGAGGCAGCGTACAGCACAACTCTTTTGGCAGATGGTACGGCTCCGATCACATGGAGTGTCACCAGCGGTTCCCTGCCGGAAGGCTTGAGCCTGGACGCAGGTACCGGTGTGATTTCCGGCACACCTACGGCAGAAGGGGGAAGTACGTTCATTGTGGAAGCAGCTAACGATTATGGTTCTGACAGCAGGGAATTTACTTTGAGCATTGATAAACCGGTGGTTATTCCTGTTACCGGCGTGAAACTGGACAAGACAAGCCTGACCTTGCAGGAAACGGGCAGCGATACCCTGACAGCCACGGTGGAGCCTGCCGATGCTGCCAATAAAGGTTTGACCTGGCAATGGCAGATAAGTAGGGACGACGGAACCACATGGGTGGACATTGACGGCGCAACCGGCAGCAGCTACATGATCCAGGCCGTCACAATGGATATGGATGGCAATCAATACCGTTGTACCGTGGAGGGCGCGGACGGCAACAGCGTTACCAGCAACGCTGCAACCCTGACGGTCGCCCCCGGCAATACACCGTGACAGTGGAAACTGTCGGAAACGGCACCGCGTCTGCATCTGCAGCCGCTGCTGTGGCGGGAACGACGATTACCCTGACCGCCTCCGCCGCCGGCGGTTATCACATGGAACGGTGGGAAGCTGTTTCCGGTAATATCACCATCGACAACAACGCCTTTACCATGCCTGCCGAAAATGTGATTGTCAGAGCGGTGTTTGCCCCCGATGCTGGCGGAGACAGCAGCACGGACGGCGGCCATACCGCAGATGAGAAAACGGATGAGAAGGATTCCGGTTCCCTGTCCGGCGGTATCAGTATCCGGCAGGAAACGGACGGTCCCTTTACCGATGTGTTAAAGGACGACCGGTTCTATAACGAGGTGATGTTTGTCTGGCAGAACGGCCTGATGGACGGAACCGGTGCCTTCACCTTCAGCCCGGATGCGCCCATTACCCGGGCTCAGACCGCCCTGATTTTCTTCCGCCTGGCCGGGAGCCCGGAGGTGGAAGGAGACAGTCCCTTTACCGATGTGGAGAACAGCCCGGCCACAGCATGGTATTATGATGCGGCGCTTTGGGCGCACCAGAAGGGGATTGTGGCAGGCTACGCGGATCATACCTGGCACCCGGCAGATCCGGTCAGCCTTGAGCAGCTTGCGGTTATGTTCCGCAACTATGCGAACTACAGAGGATACGATCTGACCGCGGTGGATGATCTTTCCGGCTATGCCGATGCCGGGGAGGTGACCGAATGGGCAAAGGAGTCGGTCAGATGGGCGGCGGACAGAGGCATGATGAACGGCGGAAGCAGCGCGGTTCTTAACCCGGCAGGCATCGTCACCCGCGCCCGGGCGGCTTTCATGCTCTGCCGTTTCATTGAGAGTAACAGCCTTGTGCCGTCTGCCGCCTTCCCCGGAGAGAACGGGGACCTGGCAGGAACGGGCGGCGCAGGCGGCTGGATACAACAGATCGTTGGCTTCCGGGATCTTCCTGCCGGCTAAATACAGGAGATGGTTTGACGCAGCCTCAAAACACAGATATAATGTCCTTACAAAGGAGTGAGAGCTGTGCCAAAGGGTTCTGAAGAGCTGACAAACGCGAGAAAGGACGAGATCATAAACGCCTGTGCCGCGCTTTATGAGACCATGAGCTTCCGGGAGATCACCCTGAAGGAGATCGGACGGCAGACGTCCTTCACCCGCACTTCGATCTATAATTATTTCCAGACCAAAGAGGAAATTTTTCTGGCCCTGATGCAGCGGGAATATGAAAGCTGGATTTGTGATCTGGAGCATCTGCACGACGGGTCCGATACGCTGTCCGCGGAAGAATTTTCCGCCGGGCTGGCCCATACGCTGGAAAGGCGGGAGCGCCTGCTGAAGCTGATGTCCATGAACCTGTACGATGTGGAAGACAACAGCAGGATAGAAAATCTGGCGGCCTTCAAAACGGCGTACGGCGGCTCCATGCAGGCCGTGTCGGCCTGTCTGGAAAAATTTTTTCCTCAGATGACGGCGGCTGACAGACAGGGATTTCTCTATGCCTTTTTCCCGTTTTTGTTCGGCATCTATCCCTACACGGCCGTCACCGAAAAGCAGCGGGAGGCGATGAAACAGGCTGGCGTGAAGTATGCCGGCCTTTCCGTCTATGACATTGCGGACGCGTTCATCGGAAAGCTGCTGAGGGGATTCCTGCGGTGAGGAAGACCACAGGACAGGAGAAAAACGGATGGAATGAAGGCTTGCCTTTTAACGGGTAAAAAGGGGGAAGACGGATGGAAAATCGGACTGAATGGCTGAAAAAGTGGTTTTGGAAAAAGTTTGTGAGAAAAGGATTTAGCGTGGAACTGGATGCGGAGTACACGTTTCCCTTTGGAAAAGATTCCGGAAAAATAGATGCTGCGGTAATTCGGACAGCAATTGAGAAATACTGCGCTTCAAGCGGGGACAGGCTGGAGTTTCTGGCCGGGGAGAATCCTGTGACCTTCCGGCTGAACGGAAAGGAGACATATACTGCCCGTGTCAGTCTGGGATACAGCAGGCTGAATCAGGGGTATTATATCAAATGCCAGCAGATTGCGGAGGAAAGCGGAACGGTATGAAAATAGTCCGTGGCGGAGGGCTGGAGCTGTACCGTTCCAAAATCAAACGGCTCTTTTTCAGTGTTACAGAAATCAGTTGACATTTCACTTCCCTTTGTTTTATGATAGTCTCATCAACAACAAATCTGACGATCTGCGTTATTCTTTTGGCGAGTCTGCCGTATTTACACAGAGGTTGGAAAACAACAGAAAAAAGGAAAACGGCAGGGGCAGTTTCTGCATGCCTGCCGGGAAAGGGAGGCTGTAGAAAATGGGTGAAAAGAATGATGCCATTCTGCGTTATCTGGAGGACAATGCCAGGTTTGCCGACCTGATGAACGGCGCCGTATTCGGCGGTATTCAGGCGATTGATCCGGGACAGCTTGAGGACGCATCGGAGCATTATACCGAAAAGGAAGGGAAGGGGCGGAGCATACACTATCGTGGTCGTACCAGAGATATTGTCCGTCGGGTCAGAAACGGAGGGAGCATTCTGCGGCTGGTAGCACTGGAAGCGCAGGAGACGGTGGATTACGGAATGCCGCTTCGCTGCATGAACTATGATGCGCAGGAATACTCGCGCCAGGCGAGGGCGCTTCAGAAGAAGAATGAGAAGGCGGAGGACTATCGGAATGCCTCAGAACGACTCGGACGGATACGGAGCACAGATCGGCTGATCCCGGTTTATACTGTATGTCTGTACCACGGAACAGATCCCTGGGACGGTCCCCTGTATCTGAGCGACATGATGCGATTTGATAAAGAGGATGCTTTTCGCAAATTATTCTGTGACTATCCGATGATCCTGATTCGGGCGGATGAGTCGATGGATTATGGAGCATTTCGGACTTCTCTGAGAGAACTGCTTGCAGTGCTTCCCTTTCGGAAGGACCGAAAGGAAATGCGGAAGTTGATCAGGGAACAGGAAGCCTACCAAAAACTGGACAGGGACACGCTGGAAGCGATTGCGGTGATGACGGACAACAGAAAGCTTTTGGAAAAGGCGGAGGACTATCGGAACGAGAAAGGGGAATACAATATGTATGAAGAAATGGGTAGCTTTTTTATGGATGGAGTAGAAGAAGGACGCGAGGAAGGGAGGGAAGAAGGAAGAGAAGAAGGAAGAGAAGAAGGAAGAGAAGAAGGAATCCGTGCGATGATTCTGGATAATCTGGAGAACGGAAGCAGCCGGGAGCAGATACAGAAAAAACTGGAAAGATACTTTGGAATGTCGGAAAAAGGGGCGTCAGAATATCTGAAGCATTTTTTGCAGGAAGCGGAGTGTCTGTCTGTAATTTAGGCTTTTGTTCCGCCTGTCCCTGTTCCGTCTGCGAACCGTTCCATATGTCTAAAATGTAGATGATCTTTTTAAACGATTATTATATAATTATGTGATGAAGACAGAGCGGACTTCACACTGAAATCAGGAGGTCGCAGGAGGTCGGCCCGGCGGGGACGACTTGAATGTCGCCTGCGGCGGGAAAGAGAGGAACAAAAGTGTCACTGCGTTTTTACATCGGCGCGTCAGGCGCAGGAAAGAGCACGGCGCTGTACCGTGAGATCATAGAGCGTTCCATGAAGCATCCGGAGCAGAATTTTTTCCTCATCGTGCCGGATCAGTTCAGCATGCAGACCCAGGCGGAACTGGTGCGGCTGCATCCCAGAAAGGGGATCATGAACATCGACGCGCTTTCCTTTTCGCGTCTGGCCCACAGGGTCTTTGAAGAGGTGGGCGAGGATGCCAGGACGGTGCTGGATGACACGGGAAAGAGCCTGGTAATCCGCAGGATAGCGGGAGGACTGAAGGAGAAAACCACGGTGATCGGGCCGAGTCTGAATAAGACGGGCTATGTCCATGAGGTGAAGTCTGTACTGTCGGAGTTCATGCAGTACGGGATCGGGCCGAAGGAGCTGGAGACGCTGACGGAATATGCCAGCGGACGGGGCGGGCTGTATCACAAGCTGAAGGATCTGGGTGTGCTCTATCAGGGCTTCCGGGAGTACATGGAAAAGGGCTATGTGACCGCAGAGGAAACCCTGGGGCTTCTGGCGGAGCGCCTGCCCCAGTCCCGGCTGGTGCGGGGAGCGGTTGTGGCGGTGGACGGCTTCGTGGATTTCACCCCGGTACAGAAGCGGGTGCTTCGGGTGCTGATGGAGCAGGCGCAGGAGGTTATCGTGACCGTGCCGGCGGACGGGAGGGAAAGCTTTGAGGATGCGGGCGAGGAAGAAAACCTGTTCCATTTGAGTAAAAAAACGGTGGTATCCCTGACGAAAATCGCTGCGGAAGCCGGTGTGGAGCGGGAAGAGGATGTGATTTTTTCTGAAAGGCCGGTGTACCGTCTGAAAGAAAATGCTCCGCTTTCCTGGCTGGAGGAGCACCTGCTGCGTTATCCCTTACGTCCCTGGCCGGGAACGGATGCAGAAAAGTCAGTCACCCTTTTTGAAGCGTCCAGCCAGAGGGAGGAGGTGCGGCAGGTCTGCATCGCCATCCGGGAATATCTGCGCCGAACCGGCGGCTGCTACCGGGATGTGGCGGTGATCGCAGGGGATCTGTCCGCTTATGCGAACGATCTGGAAACCCTGGCAGCCCTCTATGACATCCCTCTTTATCTGGACCGGACCCGCGGGATCGTTCTGAATCCTTTTCTGGAATACATCAAAAGCGCCCTGCAGATCGTGGCGCAGAATTTCAGCTATGAGACGGTGTTTCATTATCTCAGAAGCGGACTTGCCGATTTTTCCAGGGAGGAAGTGGACGAGCTGGAAAACTATGTGCTGGCCTGCGGCATCAGGGGAAAGAAAAAATGGAGCGATATTTTCACCGCCAGAACCCAGGACATGGAGGATGCGGTGGAAAAGCTGGAGCGTCTGAACGGGGTGCGGGAGCGGTTCATGGGACAGCTTTCCCCGCTGATGGGACGTTTTACGAAGGTGGAGGAGCTGGTGCGGGCTCTTTATGCCTTCATTGAGGAAAACCGGGTGCAGCAGAAGCTGAAGGAATACGAGAACCGTTTTCAGGAAAAGCAGGATGCGGTGCGCGCCATGGAATACAGCCAGATTTACCGGCTGGTGATGGACCTTCTGGATCAGATCATGGAGCTTCTCGGAGAAGAGCCGGTAAAAATGGAAGAGTTCTATCAGATTCTGGAGGCCGGACTCTCAGAGATTCAGGTGGGAACCATCCCCCAGAACGTGGACCGGGTGGTGGCTGGGGATATGGAGAGAACAAGGCTGACCCGGGTGAAGGCTCTGTTTTTCATCGGCGTAAATGACGGATATATTCCGAGGGCGGCGCAGAGCGGCGGTCTGCTGTCGGACGTGGACCGGGAGTTTCTGCAGGGGAGCGGCCTGGAGCTGGCCCCCACGCCCAGACAGCAGATGTATATGCAGCGCCTTTATCTGTACATGAATCTGACAAAGCCTTCGGATCATCTGTTCCTTTCCTGTGCCAGAATGAACGGGGAGGGGAAGGCACTGCGCCCTTCCTATCTTTTTTCCATGGTAAAAAAGCTGTTTCCCTCCCTCGCCGTCCGTCACCCGGAGGAAGCAGCGGAGATCGATCAGGTGCAGTCCTTAAAGGACGGCCGGGCACTGCTGGTGCAGGGACTGCGGCATTATGCGGACGGAAGACTGCCGCAGGGAAGCGGGGAGGAAAAGCAGTTTGGAAAGCTGTATCAGGTTTATGCGGTTTCTGAGGAGACGGCGGAGTGGACGAACCAAATGGTGCGCGCCGCCTTCTATACTTATAAGGAGCAGCCTCTCGGAAAGGCGGCGGCCCTGGCCCTGTTTGGAAGCACCCTTCTGGGAAGCGTCAGCCGTCTGGAGCAGTATGCGTCCTGCGCCTACGCCCATTTTCTGCAGTACGGTCTGTATCTGAAGGAGCGGGAGGACTACAGCTTTGAGGCGGTGGACATGGGAAATCTGTTCCACGGGGTGCTGGAGATCTTCGGAGACCGGCTGAAGGAGAAGGGCTATACCTGGTTCGATTTCCCGAAGGAAGTGGGGGAAATGCTGGTGGAGGAGGCGGTGGAGGCCTTCGCGGCTTCCTACGGCAGCGCCGTCCTCTTTGACAGCGCCAGAAACCGCTATCTGATCACCCGGATGAAGCGGATTCTGAAGCGGACCGTTTCCACCCTGCAGTATCAGCTGAAAAAGGGAGCCTTTTCTCCGGAGCATTTTGAGGTGTCCTTCTCCGTCCTGGAGGATCTGGAGGCGGTGAACATCGCCCTCACCGGGGAGGAAAAGCTGCGCTTAAGAGGCCGGATCGACCGGGTGGACACCTGGCGGGAGCCGGGGCAGAACAGTCCCTCCGGAAAGGACAGGATTTATGTGAAGGTCATCGATTATAAATCGGGCAGCAGGGATTTCAGCCTGGCGGCCCTGTACTACGGCCTGCAGCTTCAGCTGGTGGTCTATCTGAACGCGGCCGTGGAACTGGAGCAGAAGGAACATCCGAAGGACGAGGTGGTTCCTGCGGCCATGCTCTACTACCGGGTTCATGACCCCATCGTGGAGGTGGAGGAGGAGCCGGATGAGGACGAAGAGGAACTGGTAAGCCGGGTGCAGAAGGAACTTCTCGGCCGCCTGCGCATGACGGGGGCGGTCCGCTCGGAGGAGCAGGTAATCGAGGGGCTTGACGCCCATTTCACCGGAAGATCGGACGTGATCCCCGTGGAACGCAAAAAAGACGGTCAGCTGGGCGCCCGCTCCAGCGTCCTTTCCGGAGAGGAATTCCGGGTCATCTCGGATTATGTGAACCTGAAAATCCGGGAGATCGGTACCGAGATTCTGGACGGCAGGATTCCCTTAAATCCCTACCACCAGACAGGAAACGGGACCGGCGCCTGCACGTACTGCCCTTACAGCCGGGTCTGCGGCTTTGACCGCAGGATTCCCGGCTATGAGGGGAGGACTTTGGAGAAGCTGGAAGAAAAGGAAGCGTTGAAACGGATGGAGGAGGCGCTTGCGCAGCCGCATGAAATGCGGCTGGAAAAAACGGATGGCAGCGGGCCGTCCGGACAGAAGGGTGACCTTACCGGAGGTGCTGCAGAGCGGCCCGGCCGAAGCCTTGAACAGACAGAAGGAGAAGAGCGGTGGCAGTAACATTTACGAAGGAACAGCAGGAAACCATTGACGCCAGAAACGCGAGCATCCTCGTGTCGGCGGCTGCCGGAAGCGGTAAGACGGCGGTGCTGGTGGAGCGGATCATCCAGATGGTAAAGGACCCGGTTCATCCGGTGGACATCGACCGGCTGCTGGTGGTGACCTTCACCAGCGCGGCGGCGGCACAGATGCGGGAGCGGATTAGCCAGGCTTTGTCCGACGCGGTGGACGAACATCCGGAGAACGCCCATCTGACCAGACAGCTCACCCTCATCCACCACGCACAGATCACCACCATTGACAGCTTCTGCCTGTACCTGATCCGCAATCATTTTGACGAGATCGGTCTGGACCCGGATTTCCGCGTGGCGGATGAGGGAGAGGTGCGCCTGCTTAAGCGGGACGTGCTGGATGAGATGCTGGAGGAGTATTTTGCCAGAGGTGCAGAGTCCTCTGGCGAGGATTCTGCCGCGGGAGACGGCAGTCGGCCGTCAGAGGCGGAGGAAGGCCGGGAGACAGGAAAAGGCTCAGAAACGGACGGAAGCTGTGCCGGAAGCTTTCAGGAGATCGTGGAGTATTTTTCGCCGCAGGGAAACGACAAACGGCTGGAGGAGCAGCTCCTTTCCCTGTATGAATTCGCCATGAGCTATCCCTGGCCGGAGGAATGGCTTCAGGAGCATCAGAAGGATTACGACGTGCCGGGGGGCGGGCTGGACGCCTGTCCCTGGGTGGAGGAACTGAAAAGTTATGTGAAAACGCAGCTTTCGGAGGCGGCTCAGCTTCTGGAGCAGGCGCTGTCACTCTGCCGGGAGCCGGACGGGCCCTATATGTATCTGGACACCCTTCTGGAGGATCAGGAAAGGGTGGAGGAGCTTTCCCACGCGGAGAACTTTTCTGAACTATACGAGGGCTTTTCTTCCCTTTCCTTCGGACGGATCAGCTCGAAGAAGGACGTAGCCGTCTCTCAGGAAAAGCGGGAACGGGCGAAGGAGCTTCGCGGTACGGTGAAGGATCTGCTCACCGGGCTGAAGGAGAAATATTTTTACGCCTCCGCAGAAGCACAGGAGGAACGGATGCGCGCCTGCGCGCCTTTTGTGAAGGAGCTTCTGGAGCTGACTCTGGATTTCTGCCGCCGTTTTTCGGAGAAAAAGCGGGAGCGTGGCATCCTGGATTTTCATGATATGGAGCATCTGGCGCTGCAGATTCTCATCAGCCGCGAGGACGGAAAGCTCTCCGCCACCCGCACAGCCAGGCAGCTTCGGGAGACCTATGAGGAGATCATGATCGACGAGTACCAGGACAGCAACCTGGTGCAGGAATATCTGCTCCTGAGCATTTCCGGCGAGGAGGACGGCCGTTACAACCGGTTCATGGTGGGCGACGTGAAGCAGAGCATTTACAAGTTCCGCCTGGCCAGGCCGGAGCTTTTCATGGAGAAATTCGACCGCTACCGGAGGCTGGAAACGGCGGAGGAACCGGGTACAGCGGAGAATGGCGCGGCGCAGGGAAAGACGGCGCAGTCCGGTTCGGTCTGTGAGCGCCGTATTGATCTGAAGAAAAATTTCCGCAGCCGCAGGCAGGTGACGGACAGCGTGAACGAGGTTTTTTCCTGCCTCATGGGAAAGGATCTGGGCGGCGTGGCCTATGATGCGGACGCGGCCCTTTATCCGGGCGCTGTTTTCCCGGACCTTGAAATGGAAGATCCCTACCGCACGGAGGTCCTTCTCTGCGTGCCCGGCGAGGACGGCATGGAAGAAAAGGAGAGGGAGGCCATGGCGGTGGCCGGACGTATCCGGGAGCTGGTGGGACGGCTTCCCGTGGTGGACAGCGAGACGAAACAGCTGCGTCCCGCCCGGTATTCGGACATGGTGATTCTGCTGCGTTCCCCCTCCGGCTGGGACGAGACCTTTAAGAAGGTGCTGGAAACCTGCGGCATCCCGGTGTACATTTCCTCAAGAACCGGATATTTTGCAGCGACGGAGGTGCAGACCGTCCTGAATTTCCTGCGGGTGCTGAACAACCCGCTGCAGGATATCCCTCTGTTCGGCGTGCTGAAAAGCCCGGCGGCGGGCTTTTCCGACCGGGAGATCGCCCTGATCCGGGCGAAGAAGGAAAAGGGCAGGCTGTATGAAAGCCTGTGCGCCTGCGCGCAGGAAGGGCAGGAGGCAGGGAAAAAAACGGAGGAAGCAGAGCTGTGCGCCAAAGCGCAGGCATTTCTGACCCTTCTGGAGCGGTTTCGGAATTATGCCGTTTACCTGCCCATCCATGAACTGATCCGGGAATTCCTGGAGCAGACCGGGTATCTGTATACGGCGTCCGCCCTGCCCGGCGGAGAGCAGCGCCGGGCCAATCTGGAAATGCTCCTTTCCAAGGCGGAGAGCTTTGAAAAGACCAGTTATTTCGGCCTGTTCCACTTCATCCGTTACATGGAGCAGGTGGAAAAATATGATATCGACTATGGAGAAGCCAGCCTGCAGGATGAAAATGCGGACACGGTGCGCATCATGAGCATCCACCGTTCCAAGGGGCTGGAATTCCCCGTCTGCTTCGTTTCCGGCCTGGGCAAACGGTTCAACATGCAGGACATCGCAAAGCCTGTCATTGTGGATATGGACTTAGGGATAGGCCTGGACTATGTGGACAGCGTCCTGCGAATGAAGCGGGGGACCCTGAAAAAGAACGTGATGGCCGGAAAGCTGCAGCGGGACAGCCTGGGAGAGGAACTGCGCGTGCTGTACGTGGCCATGACCCGCGCTCAGGAGAAGCTGATCCTCACCGGAGGTCTGAAGGCGGAGCGGGCGGAGAAGCTGAAGGAGGAGATGGAAAAGGCGGCAGTGCGGGAAAAGGACGACGGCACCCTCACAGAAGGGGCTGATACAGAGCGGCTGCTTCCCTTCTTCCGGCGGTCCGGCGCTTCCAGCTACCTGGACTGGCTTCTGCCCGCCTGGCAGCAGACCGGACAGCGGATGGAACTGGTGGACGCTTCCCGGCTCCTTGCAGGGCAGATGGAAAAGGAACAGAGTCGGGAGCAGCAGCTTGAGGGACTGAAACAGTTTTTGGAGACAGAACCGGCAGGAGCAGGGGAAACAGAGGAAACGGCGGCCCAAGATGCGGTGGCCCGAGATGCGGCGGCCCGTCTTTCGGCCCGCCTGAAGAGCGGATATCCCCACCGGAATCTGGAGCGGCTGTATACCAAAACCACCGTATCGGAACTGAAGAAGGCGGGAATGGCGGAAGCTGCCGAGGAGGCTTACCACCTGTTTGAAGAGGAAGAGGTGGTTCCCTATCTGCCCCGCTTTGTCAGGAGCGAAGACAAATTGGGCGGTGCGGCGAGGGGAAGCGCCTACCATAAGGCGCTGGAGCTGTTTCCCTTTGGAAGCTGGATGGCACGAAAGGACGCAGGAAGGGGCGGTTTGGCAGAGGGCGGCCCGGAGAGGGCCGGCTCGGGGAAAGAAAACGCGGGGAAGGATCGCGTTTCGGAATCTGCCGAAAACGGCGCGGACCGGAAAGCGCTGGAAGCCCTTCTGGATGAAATGCGGGAGCAGGGAAGGCTGCTGCCGGAGTACCGGGAGGCGGTGAGCCCATGGAGGCTGGAAGCCTTTCTTAAGAGCGCTCTGGCAGCCCGGATGGGCCGGGCGGATGCGGCGGGCCTTCTGCATAAGGAGCAGCCCTTCGTACTGGGAATTCCGGCCTCGGAGCTGGGAGAAGATTTCCCGGGTGAGGAAACGGTGCTGATCCAGGGGATCATCGACGTGTATTTTGAAGAGGATGGCGAGCTGGTGGTAGCCGACTACAAAACCGACGCCGTCACACAGGCGGAGGAGCTGGTGAACCGTTACCGCGTCCAGCTGGATTATTATGCCCGCGCGCTGGAGCAGCTGACCCGGAAACGGGTGAAGGAGAAGATCATTTATTCCTTTGCGCTGCAGAAGGAGATTTTGCTGTAGGAAACCGAAGGATAAGTCTGTCAAACGGAGATTTTCTCGCGTATAACGCGTTTGAATGAAAAAAAGTGCGGGGTATACTTATCATATGATTTACAAAGCTTGCGGTTGAGGTGGAAAATGAACGAAATAGTCTTAAATGATGAGATTATCAAAAGGGTAAAGGAAGAAGTCCCTGATCTGACGGAAAAACTGATGGGAAAGGATCTGATAAAGATTATACTGTATGGGTCCTGTTCACGGGGAGATTATACACAGGAATCAGATATAGATATTGTATTGCTGACAAATTGCGACAGAATAGAAGTAAAAAAATATAACGACGGAATTGCTTCTATTTCAACAAAATTAGCAATGAAATATTTTTCGGTGGTAAATTTTGTCTGCCTTCCCTATGAGGAATTTCAGGATAAGAAAGAGTGGTATCCATATTTCAGAAATATAGAAGAAGAGGGAGAAGTGATTTATGGATAAGGAATATTTTGATGCATTAGCAGCAGTCAGACTGGAGAGAGCAAAGGAATTGTTAGATGATGCTGTGGAGTTGCTGAACAGGGGCTCTTACAAATCTGCGAATAACAGAGCTTTTTATGCAATCGAAAAAAGCATAAAGGCTCTGCTGGCAATGAAGCAAATAGAAGCAACTACTCATAATGGAGGGCTAAAACAGTTCAATTATCACTTCATATTTAAAGGGGATGGAACATTTACGCAGGAAGATTATCAGAAGATAGCCGGGGCAGAGCAGATCAGGAATGCTTCGGATTATGATGATTTTTATATTGCAAGTAAAGATGAGACAAGACAGTTGATTAATAATGCCAAAGATATCCTGAATAAGATAGAAAAATACTTGAATTAAAAAGAGCGGACATCTGAAAACATTAAAAGGCAGATGTCCGGTCCTTTTTTCATCCATGAAAGAAGCCGCAGGCCGCGGCTTCCTCCGCTTATTCAGACATTTTTTGTAAAAATCCGCCTCTTAATACCACCTGGTCATCGGCAGATCGTTGTTCACGCCCTTGCTCCAGAGAATCTGGTGCAGGTCGATGATGCCGTTGTAGAAGGTGGCGGCGCAGGCGCACAGATACAGCTCCCACATGCGGACGAACTGTTCATCGAACATTTTACGGACCTCGTCCTTGTGCGCCTGGAAGTTGGCGTTCCAGCAGCGCAGCGTGCGGTTGTAGTGACGGCGCAGGCTCTCCACGTCCAGGGTATAGAAACGATGATCCGCCGCGGCGCTTTCCATTTCCCGCAGGGAGGGAACCATGCCGCCGGGGAAGATATATTTCTTGATCCAGGGATCGCCCGGATGCTCCTTGAGCGCGCTGATGAAATGAAGCAGGAACAGTCCGCCCGGCTTTAACGCTTCGTCCGCGCAGGTCAGGAATTTGTCATAATTTTCCCGTCCTACATGCTCCACCATGCCCACGCTCACGATGCGGTCGAATTTGTGGCCCAGCTGGGGCAGGTCGCGGTAGTCCATGCGCTTTACGCACAGCAGGTCGGACAGACCTTCCTTTTTAATGCGCTCATTGAACGCGTCCTCCTGCTCGTGGCTTAAGGTGATGCCCGTGCCCTTTACGCCGTATTTCTTCGCAGCCTCGATGAGCAGGAAGCCCCAGCCGCAGCCGATGTCGAGAAGCTCCATACCGGGCTTTAAGTACAGCTTCTTCAGGATGCGGTCCGTCTTGTGAACCTGCGCGTCGTACAGCGTGTCGTCTTCATTCTCAAAATAGGCGCAGGAATAATTCAGCGTGTCGTCCAGCCACAGACGGTAAAAATCATTCCCGATATCATAATGTGAGGTAACCTCTTTTTCCTGGTTCTTCCTGGAGGCGGAGGTGAAAATCAGCTTTTTCAGCTTGGTGGTATCCGTGGAAAAACGGTCCATCTGTCCCATGAAGTGCGCCAGCGCTTCGTACAGGTCGCCTTCGATGGTAAGATCGCCTCTCATGTAGGCTTCACCCAGAGCCAGGGAGGTGCTGGTCATCAGATCCTTGATATCCAGCTCCTTGTTGATGTTGACGGTGAAGGTGGGTTCTCCCTCACCAATTTTGTACTGTGTTCCCTGGTAATTGACCAGGAAAGGCGCCGCATCCAGTTTCCTCAGAAAATGAATGACGGCATTTTCTTCAAGTCCCATTTCGTGATGCTCCTTTCCCGAAAGATAAAATTTGCTGTGAAAGCCACATCCGGCGGCTTTCATATGAGGCAGCGCCTTACTCAGGTACGGCGCATACCGGTAAAAAAGAAACAAATCGGCATTTCAGAGAAATCTTCCTCAAAATTTCTCCTTTGCCGACTGTCCCTATTTTACAGCGTTTGGGCGGGAAGGTCAATCACTGAAAGGGTGTATGAGAGAAAAAATACAACAATGGCGAACTTTAAAATCAGGAATCGGACGACGGCCGCTTTCCTGCACGCATTGCCTTCGCCTCCTTCTCAGACAGCTCAGGCTGTCCGAAGGGATAGAGCTCCTTATAGGCCGCAAGCTCCTCCGGTTTTCCTGTGCCGGAGGGAACGAGGCCGGTACAGTCATAAGCGGACGCGGCGCTGGTATAGTCCTGATCTTCGGGGATGTTATAGTCTTCGTCCTTCATGGCAACCTCCATTCCGGAGCGCGGCAAAGCGCATTTTGATCCCGGAATGCTTCCGGACTGCGCTTCCCGCGTCTCCTCATTTGAGAAAAGTATGCCCGAAAAGAGAAAAAACATGCGGGAAATCAGGACGACCGATCCGAAAAAAGCAGTTCTTTGATCTCGGGAATGGATTTTCCTTCCTCCCGCAGACGCCGCAGTAGGGCGATCCGCTCCAGAGAGGCTTCCCGCCTGTAGCGTCTGGTCAGATTTTCTTCAGCCTGTTCGAACGGGAGAAGGCCCTCTTCTGTATAAAATTTCAGGGTGCTGTAGCGGACGTCGGTCAGACGCACCAGCTCGCCGATGGTCACATATTCGGACTGCAGGATGGTTTCCATGCTTCGCTGTCTTGACATATACGCCTCCAATCTCCCTTTTCAGGCATCAGGAAAATACCGTTATGAGGACGGCGATGGTATCCAGCATGCTGTTTACATAGTCAAGCATTTCCTTCACCATGGCTCCTTCCGGGCTTTTTGTGATGGCGGCCAGCCGTTCCTTCATTTCCTTCTGTTCATATCTGGAAAAATATTCCCGGATCACGCCGCTTTTTTCCAGAAGAATCACGAGAGCGGCGATATCCTCCGTGACCTCCCCCTCCTCCAGAAGCTCGGAGCGGACCAGATCAACGACCCGGTTAATGGCGTCTTTTGTGGGGAGAAAACGCCTGACGCCCTCAAACAGCCCTGCGTCCGCAGCCTGTGCCAGCCCTTCCTCTGCCAGCGATTCCCCGATGGAGTCGATCAGGGCGTTCAGCCGTCTGCCGGAGAAGGAATAGTGGTAATCCTCCAGAATTTTCTCCATTTTCACGGTTTTTCCCTGATTGAGATAGTCATAAAGCGGACGGAGAAACGCCTTTTCTTCGGGAAGAGGGCCGGTTACGGACACGCTCTTTCCGGATCCGCTGAGGATGTGCTTCTTTCCGCTATCAATGCTGATACAGCCGGAAAGCTGCAGCTCCAGCATCCCGGAAGCGAGCAGGCAGACGAGACGGTCCACATTGAAGCTGGAGAGCTTTCCCTTATCATTGACCGCGCAGATGAAATATTCCTGGGTGAGAGTCAGATCCTTCATAAATTACCTCCTGTACCGCCGCCGCAGGCGGCGCTTAAATCATGAAAGAACGGCGTCAGCCGTTCTTTGGCAGGAACAGTAGTTCCTGCCGGCCTCCTGTACCGCCGCCGCAGGCGGCATTTCATTCCACTTATCACTTACTGCTTATTACTTACTACTTATGATTTAATAATAACAGAAAAATGGATTCTGTCAAGCGAATATTGGAAATAAAATTTTTTTGCAAATTGTTTTTTTTCGATCTTTCCTTATAATGAAAATATACAAATATTGAGTTTATCTGATCACGATGAGAAAATGGCCGGAAACGAAAAAGGGGGTACAGCGACGGATGAATACGCCTGTGATTGAAACGGAGAGACTGATTTTACGAAAGTTTACGGAAAACGATTTGAAAGCCTTCTATCAGATTTACAGCGATGAGGAGGTCAATACCTTTTTGCCCTGGTTTCCGCTGAAATCGATGGAAGAAGCGAAGCGCTTCTACGAAAACAGATATGAAACAAAATACCGTGAGGAAAACGCCTACAATTACGCGGTCTGCCTGAAGAAAGACAATATCCCGATTGGCTATATCAATGTCAGCATGGACGACAGCTTTGATTTCGGATACGGCCTGCGCAAAGAATTCTGGCATCAGGGGATTATCACGGAAGCCGGTAAAGCGGTTGTTGAACAGTTAAGAAAAGATGGAATCCCATATATCACCGCTACCCACGACATCAATAACCCGCGAAGCGGCGGCGTCATGAAACAGCTGGGCATGAAGTATCAGTATTCCTATGAGGAACAGTGGCAGCCAAAGGATTTTCCGGTTATTTTCCGCATGTATCAGTTAAACCTGGATGGAAATGAGGACAGGGTTTATGATAAATACTGGAATATCTCTGCCGTTCATTTTGTGGAAACGGAGGCTTTGAAATGAATATCCGGGAAAAGGCGGCTGAAAAAGATTTATCGCTGGCCGTTGATATGTATGGCTGTCCCAATCGCTGCAGGCATTGCTGGCTGGGACATATGCCCAACAGGAAGATGGAGGATGGGGCGGATGAATGGATTGTGGACTGCTTCCGGCCTTATTTTAAACGCATCAGCTTTTACAGCTGGCTGCGGGAACCGGATTTTTGCGATGATTACAGAGAACGCTGGCGGAAGGATATTGCCCTGTCGGTCCAAACAGTGCCGGAACGGTATGAACTGGCAAGCTTCTGGAGAATTGTCAGAGATCCGGAATATGTACCATTTTTAAAAGAGGTGGGTGTAAAGACTGTTCAGCTTACGTTTTTCGGGCTGGAAGAGATGACGGACCGGTTTGTGGGGAGAACAGGGGCCTTTCGGGAGCTGGTGCAGGCAACAGAGCTGTTAATTGCAAACGAAATCGCTCCCCGGTGGCAGGCGTTCCTTTATGAGGAAAATAAGGAAGAGATTGTCGCACTGCTGAAGCTGAGTGAAGAATTACATTTAAGGGAACGATGCCGCAGCTTCGGAGCCAAATTCCGTTTTTTTGTGCATACAGGCGGCTGTGACGGCGAAAACCGGAAACAATATGGTATCTGGATCAAAAAGGAGAATATTCCGGAGGCGCTGATTCCCTGTTATTTAAACTATGAGAGTCTTCTCACAGAAAGGGAGTGCTGTGAACGGCTCAAAGAAGATGCCGCGCATTGGGTGCATCACAATGAAAAAGAGATCGTTTTATTGATTTCCAATACCTGTGACGTGTTTTTCAATTTTACCCAGATGTCCAAAGAGTGGAAAATCGGGAATTTGAAAACTGATGACCGGGAGGAACTGATTCGCAGAGTTGTGGAAGAGGATATTCCCGCGCTGAACCTGGCGGGGAAGATTACCCTGGGGGAGCTGGCGGCAAAGTACGGAAATCTGGAGTCGGACAGAGCCTTTCAACTGAATGACTATAAGGATTATCTGTTAAACCGATATCTGGAAGATGTCTGTGCTAAAGCTTGAAAATATCAGAATGTGTTCCAGTATCTACAAGGGTAAGAGTCAGGATGTCATTTTCAATCAGATAGACCAAAAGCCAATCAGGTTTAATATGACATTCTTTATAAGCGGTAGTGAATTTTACTGTATACACTTATTCTTCAAGCGCCTTCCGAAGGTCATCCATATTGGTATATCCCCTGACGTCAGGATCACGGGAAATACGTCTGGCTTCGTCCATCGCATCAAGAGTACGCTGGGTGTAGCGGGGCATTTCAACACGGAAAGGAAGACCGCCTCTGAGAACACATTGATGGAGGAAGAGATTTACTGCGCTGGACATATCCAGGCCAAGGTCATTAAATAAATCTGTGGCCTGTTTTTTGATATCTGCATCGATTCTGATTTGAGTAGGTGCTGTAGCCATCTAATCACCGCCTTTCGATTATATTATATGAATTTTGGTTTACAATGTCAATCAAAATAATGGTTTAATGATAGAAGATTATGGAAGTCGGAAGTGCTTTTCAAATTCGACAAAAAGTCCTTATTTTCGCCCATCATTGCGCTAAATATCGGGCAATTTTCGCTCTGCATATCAATCCCGGACAGAAGATGCACATCCCTCCTCCATGTGGTATAATGATTGCGCAATGCGCAATCCGGCACGATTCCATCGTGCCGCACTCGCTCTACCGTGCTGCCCCGCTTCCGCGGGGATTATACCCTCAACCCACGGCTTGCGGAGAAAATGCCGCCTTCGGCGGCGCTTTCCCCTCTGCGCGCGTGGTATAATGATTGCGCAATGCGCAATCCCCAGACAGCAGAAAAAGGAACACTTCATCAAGGAGGCCCCCATGGATTTATTCACATATATGGCAGAAAACAGGAAGGAAAAGGAAGCGCCGCTGGCGGCCAGACTGCGGCCGGAGACGCTGGAGGAGGTGGTGGGGCAGCAGCACATCATCGGAAAGGATAAGCTGCTTTATCGCGCCATCAAGGCGGACAAGCTGGGAAGCGTCATTTTCTACGGCCCGCCCGGAACGGGAAAGACCACGCTGGCCAGGGTGATCGCCAACACCACCAGCGCGCGTTTCACGCAGATCAACGCTACGGTGGCGGGAAAAAAGGACATGGAAGAGGTGGTGGCCCAGGCGAAGGAGTCGCTTGGTATGTATGGGAAGAAGACCATTCTTTTCATCGATGAGATCCATCGTTTCAATAAGGGACAGCAGGACTATCTGCTTCCCTTTGTGGAGGACGGCACCGTGATCCTGATCGGAGCGACCACGGAAAATCCCTATTTTGAGGTGAACGGGGCGCTGCTTTCCCGGTCCATCATCTTTGAACTGAAACCCCTGGCAAAAGAAGACGTGAAGGAGCTTCTATGCCGGGCCGTCACCGATGAAAAGAAGGGGATGGGCGCCTATGGGGCCGTTCTGGAGGAGGAAGCTTCGGATTTCCTTGCGGATATGGCGGGCGGGGATGCGCGCCTTGCGCTCAATGCCGTGGAGCTGGGCATTCTGACCACGCCCCGGGGAGAGGACGGAAAGATTCACATCACGCTGGACGTTGCGGCAGAGTGCATTCAGAAGCGGGTGGTGAAGTACGATAAGACGGGGGATAACCATTATGATACCATTTCGGCGTTCATCAAGAGCATGAGAGGCTCGGACCCGGACGCCGCGGTTTATTATCTGGCGAAAATGCTCTATGCGGGAGAAAGCGTCACCTTCATCGCAAGGCGGATCATGATCTGTGCGTCGGAGGATGTGGGAAATGCGGACCCGCAGGCTCTGCAGGTGGCGGTCAGCGCTTCTCTGGCCGTGGAGCGCGTGGGCATGCCGGAGGCACAGATCATTCTGGCAAACGCCGCCACCTATGTGGCCTGCGCTCCCAAAAGCAACGCGGCTGTCTGCGCCATCAGCGAGGCGGCCCAGTGCGTGCAGGAGACGGGAAATCTGCCGGTCCCGCCCCATCTGCAGGATGCCCATTACAAGGGGGCTGCGAAGCTGGGACACGGCCTGGACTACAAGTACGCCCATGATTATCCGAATCATTATGTGCGGCAGCAGTATCTTCCCTATGAGCTGACCGGAAAGGAATTCTACCGCCCCACCGGAAACGGCTATGAGGCGAAGATCCGGGAGCATATGAAGCGGATCAAAAAAGAAGCGGGAGAACAGCCCGATTAAAAAACAGGACTTTCTTCTGTGGCTTCAGAATAGCTGCTCCGTCAGATAGCGGTAAATCTCCTTATTCTTTTTCTGCCAGTTGTCACAGATAGAGGCCGCAAGCTCCTCTGTGGGAACGGACAGACGGATGCCGACCAGATCCACATCCTTGTCCTTCGCCACGAGCTGGGCCTCAAATTCCCCGTTTACCAGCTTATAATAATCACCCTGGATGGAGGACTCGTTGCGAAGCTCCAGCCGGTGGGCGGTAAAATATTCGCGGATGTCGTCCTTGATGGCGTCGCTGATGCGGTTTTCAAAGTAATGGAGGGTATTTTTTCCCTCATCCGTCAGGGAAAGCTGCGTCCGGTTCAGAATGGTTTTGGACTGAGCGAGCCCTGTTTCGGTCAGATCGGAAAATACGGTCTGGAGGGTGAGAAAATTGGTGTAGTCCCGGTCCAGAATGAACTCAGCGATCTGCGCGGTGGTCAGGGGAAAATTGACGCAGTTGAGCATATAGAGAACCATGAGCTTATAAAGGGTGGTCGGTTCCTGATTCATAGCATTGTCCTTGTCTGATGGCGTTCTGCTTCAGCCTGCGGTGAAGCAGATTCAATACGTTTCGTTTGTCCGCGCTCCACAGGGGGGCGATGAGCAGGCGTTTCGGCCCGTCCCCGGTCAGTCGGTGAATGACGATGTCGGGAGACAGCGCGGCGATGCAGTCACAGAGGATGGAAAGATATTCCTCCAGGGAAAGCACGGAAAAAAGTCCGGTCCGGTAATCTTCGGCCAGATCGGTTCCCTCCAGAACATGAAGAAGCTGCAGCTTGATGCCCCAGATGCCGCAGGCGTTCAGGTGGCGGATGGTCTGCAGCATCATTTCCCGCGTCTCGCCGGGAAGTCCCAGGATCACGTGGACGATGACCGGGATATCCGCTTTACGTAGCGCTTTTACGGCCTCGTCAAAACGGGACAGGGGATAGCCTCTGCGGATGTAGGAGGCCGTTTTTTCATGGATGGTCTGAAGGCCAAGCTCCACCCAGATAAATTTTCCGGGAAAGCGTTCCTTCAGCCGTACCAAGAGGTCCGTCACCTCATCCGGCAGGCAGTCCGGCCGTGTGGCGATGGAGATGCCGGCGATATCCGGCTCGGAGAGCGCCTCGGAAAACAGCTCCTCCAGCCTGTCTGCCGGCCCGTAGGTGTTCGTATAGGCCTGAAAATAGGCGATGAAGCGGCTTCCCGTTTTTTTATGGGAAAGAAGCGCCCGCCCGGCATCCAGCTGGGAACGGAGCGGCCCGGTCCGCTTTGCGGCAAAGTCGCCGCTCCCTCCGGCGCTGCAGAAAATGCAGCCCCGCTCTCCCAGCGTGCCGTCCCGGTTGGGGCAGGTAAAGCCTGCGTCCAGGGCAATCTTATAAAGCTTTTCTCCATAATGCTCCCGGCACCAGGCGTTCAGCGTCCGGTAGGGCATTCCATTGTCCATCACCGTTCAATATTGGACTTCACCGCTTCAGCAACCACGTCGGCGACGCGGGGATCGAAGGCTTCGGGCATGATGTTGTCCTCGTTCAGCTGATCCTCCGGCACCAGAGATGCGATGGCCAGAGCGGCGGCAAGCTTCATTTTTTCCGTGATCTGCGTTGCCCTTCCTTCCAGAGCGCCCTTGAAAATGCCGGGGAAGGCCACCACGTTGTTGACCTGATTGGGGAAGTCGCTGCGGCCGGTTCCCACCACTCTGGCGCCGGCGGCCTTTGCCAGATCCGGCATGATTTCCGGAACGGGATTTGCCATGGCGAACAGGATGGCATCCGGATTCATGGAAGCGACCATTTCCTGGGAAACGATGCCCGGCGCGGATACGCCGATGAAAATATCGGCGCCCTTCATGGCGTCGGCAAGCGTTCCGGTCTTTCCCTCCGGATTGGTGACGTCCATCATCTTTTCCTGCATCCAGTTCAGCCCCTCGCTTTTCTTCGAGAGAATGCCCGATTTATCGCACAGAGTTACGTTGGAAAAGCCATAGGAGAGAAGCAGCCTTGCAATGGCGATTCCGGCGCTTCCCGCTCCGTTGATGACCACGCGGCAGTTTTCTTTTTTCTTCCCGACCACCTTCAGCGCGTTGATGACGCCCGCAAGGACGACGATGGCGGTGCCGTGCTGGTCGTCATGGAACACCGGAATGTCCAGCGTTTCCTTCAGCCTTTCTTCGATTTCAAAACAGCGCGGCGCGCTGATGTCCTCCAGGTTGATGCCTCCGAAGCCCGGTGCGAGCCAGGTGACGGCCTGGATGATTTCCTCCGTATCCTGGGTGTCCAGGCAGATGGGAACCGCGTTCACACCGGCGAATTCCTTGAACAGGACAGCCTTTCCCTCCATGACAGGCATGGCTGCGTAGGGACCGATGTTGCCAAGGCCCAGAACCGCAGAACCGTCGGAAACCACAGCGATGGTGTTCGCTTTCATCGTGTAAGTATAGGCGGCCTCTTTGTCCTGTGCGATGACCTTGCAGGGCTCCGCCACGCCGGGCGTATAGGCCAGAGCCAGGTCCTCTCGGGATTTTACCGGAACCTTGGAAACGGTTTCCAGTTTTCCGTTCAGTTTTTCATGAAGCGCAAGCGCTTTTTCGTTCGTTGTCATCGTATTTTCCATATCCTCCATAGCTTCTGATCACTTTCCTATAATCATATAATATTTGTTTTTGATGTGCAAGATAAACTATTTATTGGACAACATTTGATTTGCTTTTTTCATGCGTTGCAGGTATGATAGAACTACAGAGGTTTTCTGCGCATTTCGGGAAAAGAGGCGCGGAGGGCGCAAACAAAACAAAGAAAAGGAGAGAGAAGATGAGCGACGTATTACAGAGGATCTATGAGATCGGAATCGTTCCCGTCATCGCAATCGACGACGCTGAGAAGGCGGTGCCGCTGGCAAAGGCGCTTGTAAGAGGCGGACTTCCGGCTGCGGAGGTGACCTTCCGCACGGCTGCGGCTGAAGAAGCGATCCGGCGCATTGTGGCTGAGGTGCCTGACATGCTGGTTGGAGCAGGAACCGTTCTGACGAAGGAGCAGGCGGACCGTGCCATCGACGCAGGCGTATCCTTTATCGTCAGCCCCGGCTTCAATCCGGAAATCACAAAATATGTGCTTGATAAGGGAATGCTCATGATTCCCGGAACGGCTTCTCCGGGAGAGATGGAGCAGGCCATGGGCATGGGACTTTCCGTGGTGAAATTTTTCCCCGCCGAGCAGAACGGCGGCGTTGCCAAGCTGAAAGCGCTGGCAGGCCCTTACACCAGTCTGCGCTGGATGCCTACCGGCGGCGTGAACGAGAAGAACCTTCTGGACTACATCAAGTTCAACAAGATCGTAGCCTGCGGCGGAACCTGGATGGTGAAGAAGGATCTCATCGAGGCGGAGAACTGGGATGAGATCGAACGCCTGACCAGACAGGCGGTGCAGACCATGCTTGGCCTGCGTGTGGACCACATCGGCATCAACACGGAGAACGAGCAGGAAGCACAGGCGGCCGCGAAGCTGTTTGTGGACATGTTCGGCATGAAGGAAAAGGTTGGAAATTCCAGCATTTTCGTGGGCGAGAACGAGATCGAGATCATGAAGAAGATGTACCTTGGAAAGAATGGCCATATCGCCATCGCAACCCATACCCTGCCCCGTGCCATCGCTTATTTCAGGGCGCGCGGCTATGAATTCCGCGAGGAGACCGTGACGGACAAGGCCGCATACTTCAAGGACGAGATCGCGGGCTTTGCGATCCATCTGGTACAGAGATAGTGTACGGGGAGCAGTTCTAAGTCCGCAAAAGACACGGACTAAGAACTGCTAAGGCCTGCATGGCAGGCCTGCCCCGTACCGAAGAATGACTTCGTCATTCTTCTCGGATTTATTTTATGGAAAAAGGAGATACTATGGCAAAAGTAATTACTTTCGGTGAACTGATGCTGCGTCTGCAGCCCTATGATTACCTGCGTTTCGTGCAGGCGGATTCCTTTGAGGCAACGTTTGGAGGCGGCGAGGCGAACGTATCCGTTTCCCTGGCAAATTACGGAATGGATTCCCGTTTTGTGACGAAGCTTCCTTCCCATGCTATCGGACAGATGGCGGTGAACAGCCTGCGCAAGTACGGCGTGAACACCGAACATATCACCAGAGGCGGAGACAGGGTCGGCATTTACTTCCTGGAGAAGGGTGCATCCACCCGCGGAAGCGTCTGCATCTATGACCGTGCACACTCTGCCATCGCGGAAGCGACGGAAGCGGATTTTGACTGGGATACCATTTTTGAAGGAGCGGACTGGTTCCACTTCACCGGAATCACTCCTGCGCTGGGAGAAAATGTGGTGCGCATCTGCAAACAGGCATGCATCGCTGCAAAGAACCACGGCGTGAAGATCAGCTGCGACTTAAACTACCGCGGCAAGCTGTGGACCAGAGAGCAGGCCAGAGCGGCCATGACCGATCTGTGCCAGTATGTGGACGTCTGCATTTCCAACGAAGAGGATGCGAAGGACGTATTCGGAATCGAAGCGGAAAACACCGATATCTATGCCGGAAAGCTGGACAAGGAAGGCTACAAGTCCGTTGCGAAGCAGCTGGCTGACCGCTTCAACTTTGAAAAGGTTGCGATCACCCTTCGTGAGAGCAAATCCGCTTCCGACAACGACTGGAGCGGCATGCTGTATGATTCCGCAAGCGGAGAATATTGCTTCTCCAAGCTGTATCATCTGCACATCATCGACCGCGTGGGCGGCGGCGACAGCTTCGGCGGCGGCCTGATCTACGCGCTGTTGAACGGAAAGAGCACGCAGGAAGCGATCGAATTCGCGGTTGCGGCTTCCGCGCTGAAGCATTCCATCGAAGGAGACTACAACATGGTTTCCGTGGCTGAGGTGGAGAAGCTGGCAGGCGGCGACAGCTCAGGACGCGTACAGAGATAAATTTGAAAAAAGCTGTGATCCTCCGGTAAACTGGCGGATGGCGGCACTGGGATCTCCGGGCAGACAAAAAGAGCTGTCCGGAGGTTTTTTTAAAAAACTCTTCCTATTTTTGCAAATCTGTTATATAATGAAGCGATGGAAATTTGTCAGATTCAGTTTCCTATAAAAACATATCTCGCTGGCGCCTGACAGACAGGAGCCATTGAACAGGCGTAAGAAAAGGGAAGCGTGTCTCGATGAGGAGGCTTCCTGTCATGCCGGATATCTATGTTTTATTTCCCTGTATAAGGAATGACAAATCAAAAAAAGAATGTGGAAGCGTTTTCGGCATATGCCGGAGCGTATTTCAGATTTCCTGAAAACCTGAAAGGAACGGAATACAAAACGGAGGAACAGTATGAGCAGTTCGGGAATGAGAGAAAAGTATCAGTCTCTTGCGTTGACGGATCTCAAGGAAATTGCCAAATCCCGCGGGATCAAAGGGACCTCATCCATGAAAAAGGCGGATGTGATCGAGGCGATGCTGGCGCTCGATGAAAAGGAAAGCCAGAATGCCGTGCCGGCCGTGCAGGAAAAGAAGCCGGCTGCGCAGAAAAATACACAGCCCCGCAGAACAGCGGCGGCCCATAGATCGGAAAGTGCGCAGAACGGGAAAAGCGAGTCCGCAGAACCGGGCAGGACGGAAGCAGCAGAAGGCAAAGGAGAAGAAAAAGCGGAACGGAGAACGGAGAGCCGGGAGGCGCAGAAGGCGGAAGAGAGGCAGACGGAGAATGGGCCGGAGCACAGGAATCCCGCAAGAATTGTGAGGAACGCCGGTTCCGCGCCTGCGGCGAGAGGCATGGAACGGAAAGGGGTGCGCCGGTTCACGCAGACGCAGCAGACAGCAGGGCAGGCCCAGAACCATATACAGAGCCATTCCCAGCCGCAGAATGCTCAGTATGCTCCCGGAACAGCGGCTTCGGCTGCCGTCGCGCAGAATGCCGGCAGCGCACCCTCCGGAAGCGCTGCGGCACAGAATGAAGCGGCGGCAGTACAGATATCGGCGGAGGAGGGCTTCCCTGCCGAACTGGACAGCGGCGTTTCTGCAAACGGAATTCTGGAGGTTATGCCGGACGGCTACGGTTTTATCCGCTGTGCCAATTACCTTCCCGGCGAGAATGACGTCTATGTGGCGCCCAGTCAGATCCGCCGGTTCGGGCTCAAGACCGGAGATATCATCGTGGGAAACACCCGCGTGAAGACCCAGAATGAGAAATTCAGCGCCCTGCTCTATGTCAAGAGCATCAACGGATACGCGCCGGAAGTCGCCGCAAAGAGATGCAGCTTTGAAGACATGACGCCGATCTTCCCGGAGGAAAGGATCAGCCTGGAGCTTTCCCGTTCCTCGGTGGCCATGCGCATCATGGATCTGATCAGCCCGGTGGGAAAGGGGCAGAGAGGAATGATTGTCTCCCCTCCGAAGGCCGGTAAAACCACCCTGTTGAAGCAGGTTGCCCAGTCGGTGAAGACGAACAATCCCGACATGCATCTGATCATCCTTCTGATTGACGAACGTCCGGAGGAAGTGACGGACTTCCGGGAAGCGATTGAAGGCCCGAACGTGGAAGTGATCTATTCCACCTTTGACGAGCTTCCGGAGCATCACAAGCGGGTGTCTGAAATGGTGATTGAGCGCGCAAAGCGCCTCGTGGAGCATAAAAAAGACGTGATGATCCTTCTTGACAGCATCACGCGTCTGACCCGTGCCTACAACCTGGTAATCCCGCCCAGCGGACGGACGCTCTCCGGTGGTCTCGACCCGGCGGCCCTTCACATGCCCAAGCGTTTCTTCGGCGCTGCGAGAAACATGAGAGAGGGCGGAAGCCTGACCATCCTGGCGACGGCTCTGGTGGATACGGGAAGCAGGATGGACGACGTGATCTACGAGGAATTCAAGGGTACCGGCAATATGGAAATCGTCCTGGACCGCAAGCTTTCCGAAAGAAGGGTGTTCCCGGCCATCGATATTCCGAAATCCAGTACAAGAAGAGAGGATCTGCTCCTTTCGCCGGAAGAGCTGGAGGCAACGGGAATCCTGCGCAAGGCGCTCAACGGCCTGAAACCCGAGGAGGCTGTGGACAAGATCCTGGACATGTTCACAAAGACCAGAAGCAATACCGATTTCGTCAACGTGGTCAGAAAGATGAAAATTCTGTAATTTTACCGCAAAATCGGGCTTGCGCTCAGGCGAAAGCTATGCTACAATGAAAAAGCTGTTTACAGAATTGGAACAGCTGTGTTCCGGCGTATGCCGGAAGGATCCGTTTCGACGGGTCAGTGGATGAGAACGAATTAAGAACCAGGAAAAAATAGAAGAGGTGAAGAGCGATGAAAGAAGGACTGCATCCTGAGTACTATCAGGCAACCGTAACCTGTAACTGCGGAAACACGTTTGTAACGGGCTCCACCAAGCCGGAGCTGCACGTGGAAGTATGTTCCAAGTGCCATCCGTTCTATACCGGTCAGCAGAAGGCTGCTCAGGCCCGCGGACGTATTGACAAGTTCAACAAGAAGTACGGCGTGGGAACGGCTCAGAACTAAGAGCGGGAATAGGAAGACGGAATTTTTCCGTGAAAAAAGGTTGAGGTGTAATAATCTCAACCTTTTTTATCACGGAAATTTGCCTGCGGGACGTGCAGCAGGAGCAATGGAGGAATGAAATGGGCACGAAAAAATGCGGACATTATTCCGGGATCGGCGGACAGGCGGTTCTGGAAGGCGTCATGATGAAAAACAAAGAGGAATATGCCGTATCTGTGCGCAGACCGGACGGCGTGATTGAGACAAAGAAGGAAAAATATGAAGGCGTCTGGGGCGGGAAAAAGATTGTGAAGCTTCCTTTTATCCGGGGCGTTTTCTCTTTTATAGATTCCATGGTGCTGGGAATGCAGACGCTGACCTGGTCCGCCAGCTTTTATGAGGACGAGGAAGCAGAGGAAACGAAGGCGGACGCGGTGCTGGATAAGGTGACAAAGGGAAATGCGGAAAAATTTCTCATGGGGCTGACGGTGGCTTTTTCCGTCATTCTTGCGGTGGCGATTTTCATCGCCCTGCCTTTCGGCATCAGCCTCCTTTTTCAGAAATTCATTCGGAATGCGTCCCTGCTCGCCATTCTGGAGGGGCTGGTGAGACTTGCCATTTTCCTGATTTATGTGGCTGCCATCGCCTCCATGAAGGATATCCGCAGGGTTTATCAGTACCATGGAGCGGAGCATAAGTGCATCAACTGCCTGGAGCACGGGCGGGAGCTGACTGTGAAAAATGTGATGAAAAGTTCCAGGTTTCATAAACGCTGTGGAACGAGCTTTCTTCTGTTCGTGGTCCTGATCAGCATTCTGCTGTTCATGGTCATCCGGGTAGAGAATCCGGCGCTCAGGCTGGGACTGCGCATTCTGCTCATTCCTGTGATCGCGGGCATTTCCTATGAGGTGCTCCGCCTGGCCGGAAGAACGGACAATGCGTTTATCAATCTGATTTCCAGACCCGGGCTGTGGCTGCAGAGGCTGACTACCAGAGAGCCGGACGAGAGCATGATCGAAGTGGCGATCGCTTCGGTGGAGGCGGTCTTTGACTGGAAGGCTTATCTGAGAGATGAATTCGCTTATCACTTTGACGGAGAAGCGGAAGGCGAAAACGCGGACTCTGGAAGCGTTGCAGAAGGCGGCGCATTATGAAATATGCGGAAATGTTCCGGTTTGGCGCAGAAGTGCTGGAACGGGCAGGCGTCGGGGAAGCAGAACTGGATGCCAGACTCCTGCTTGAGACGGTCTGCCATACGTCGAGAAACGATCTGCTGGTGCATGGGGACCGCGAAATTATGGAAGAGCAGGAACAACAGTATCGGGAGTGGATTGCCCTTCGGGCTTCCCGGATTCCCCTGCAGCATATTACCGGCGTGCAGGAGTTCATGGGGCTGGAATTTTCAGTGAATGAAAATGTGCTGATCCCGAGGCAGGATACGGAGATCCTGGTGGAGGAAGTGCTCCGGGAGCTGACGGACGGAAGCAGAATTCTGGATCTGTGTACGGGTTCCGGATGCATTCTGTTAAGCCTGCTCCATTATTCCAATGACTGCGTGGGTGTGGGAAGCGATATTTCTCAGGAGGCCCTTGCCGTCGCGAGGAAGAATGCGGACCGGCTGGGAATCCGGGCGGATTTCCTGTGCGGAGACTTATTTGAGAGGGTGGAGGGAAGGTATGATTTTATCGTATCCAATCCGCCCTATATTGCGTCCGGAGAAATCCCGGAGCTGATGGAAGAGGTGCGGCTGCATGAGCCGCTGTCCGCTCTGGATGGACATGAGGACGGGCTGTTTTTTTACCGCAGAATCATCGGAGAATGTCCGGACTATCTGGTGCGCGGCGGCAGCCTTTATCTGGAAATCGGCTGGGATCAGGGAAGCGCTGTGAAAACTCTGATGGAAGAAGCCGGTTTTCATGAGGTGCGCGTCACAAAGGACTATGCCGGCCTTGACCGGGTGGTGAGCGGTGTTTGGTTTTGAAAAGAAAGGTTGTGAAGATAGATGTTTGACAGACTGGAGGATCTGCTCCACCGTTATGAGGAGATCATGAACGAGCTGAACGAGCCTGACGTGACGGCGAATCAGGAGCGTTTTCGCGCGCTGATGAAGGAGCAGAGCGATCTTACTCCCCTTGTGGAGGCATACAGGGAATATAAAAAGGCAAAGCAGGACGAAGAGGACAGCCTCGCCATGCTGGAGGAAGAAAGCGATGAAGAGATGCGGGAGCTTCTCAAGGAAGAGCATGGGGACGCGAAAAAGCGGATTGAGGAGCTGGAGCAGGAATTGAAGATCCTTCTTCTTCCGAAGGATCCCAACGACGATAAGAACGTTATTGTGGAAATCCGTGCCGGAGCCGGCGGAGACGAAGCGGCCCTGTTTGCGGCAGAGATGTACCGCCTTTATGTGAAATACGCGGAACGCAGGCGCTGGAAGGTGGAAACCGTCAGTGCGGATGAGATCGGCATCGGCGGCATGAAGGAGGTTACCTTCATGGTCACCGGTAAAGGCGCCTATTCCCGCCTGAAATATGAGAGCGGTGTGCACCGCGTTCAGCGTGTGCCGGAAACCGAGTCCGGCGGCAGAATCCACACCTCCACCATCACCGTTGCGGTCATGCCGGAGGCGGAGGATGTGGATGTGGTGATCGATGAAAAAGATATCCGCATCGACGTGATGCGCGCCTCCGGAAACGGCGGTCAGTGCGTCAATACCACGGATTCCGCAGTGCGCCTGACCCACTATCCCACCGGAATCGTGGTGTACAGCCAGACGGAAAAGTCCCAGCTTCAGAACAAGGCCAAGGCATTTGCCCTCCTGCGCGCCAAGCTGTACGACATTGAGCAGCAGAAGGCCCATGATGCGGAGGCGGAGCTGCGCCGCAGCCAGATCGGAACCGGTGACCGTTCCGAAAAGATCCGCACCTACAATTTCCCACAGGGCCGCGTGACTGACCACCGTATCAAGCTGACCCTGTACAGGATCGACGACATTATGAACGGGGATATCGATGAGCTTCTTGACAGCCTCATTGCCGCAGATCAGGCTGCGAAGCTGGCGAAGATGGGAGAAGCGTAAACGGACCTGGCCTGCCGGCCGGAGCCGTATTATGGCAATGCAGAAAAGCGACTGTTATGGTTCGTTTTCCTGCGTTGCCATTTTTTCATTCCGTCGTGGACTGCAGCAGCTTCTCCAGTTCCCGATTCAGGCGTTCCTTCATGCGTTCCAGCTCATCCGGCGAGGGCCGGAAAGCGCTGGTAATCGCCGATCACCACATAGCCGGTTTCCAGCTCTCTGACGAAATAGGGATTTTTCCCCTGCCGGGTCAGTTCGATTCTCTGGCAGACGCCGCAGGTGCAGACTTTGGATGAAGGATTTTTCTGTGACGGATGTTCCGGTGATACATTCGACATGGGCGCGATTCTCCTTTTGCGTTCATACGGATTCTAAAATCTATGATGTTAATGATATCATAAGCGGTTTTGGAGAAAAGGACAAGGACCGGATAAAAATATATTGTACTTTTATGTTGTACTTTAAAACGCCGGGCTCTATAATTGTGATGATATCGAAGGGAGAGATGCAGGAAGTACAGATTCCTGCGAATCACATGCCGCCCTGCTGGCGGCAGGAGGAGAAAACGAATGAAAAAGTGGATTGCCATTTTTATTGGACTGGCAGCGGCTGTGGGACTTATGCTGGCGGCTGCAGGAGCCTGGATCAAATCCAGACAGATGTCTGTCGCCATTATCGGCGGGGCGGACGGTCCTACCAGCATTTTTGTCGCTGGAAAAATCAATGGCGCGGCGTTTATGGAAGCCGGAGCCATTCTGGTGGCGGGCGGACTGGGGATCGGCCTGCTTCTGTTTCTGGTCTTCAGGAGGAAAAGAAAGTAAAGCGGTATGCTTCATGACCGGCATACCGGTAAAACAGACGAAAAGGAAGAAGGGGAATCAAAATGAAATCCGCTGCGAAAATGGATATGACGCAGGGACCCATCATGAGGAAAGTGCTGGCTTTCGCACTGCCGATCTGTGCCGGAAATGTGCTGCAGCAGCTTTACAGCACGGTTGATACGGTGGTGATCGGCAATTTCTGCGGTTCCACATCACTGGCTGCGGTGGGGACGAGCAGTCAGCCGGTGGAGCTGCTGCTCTGTATTTTTCTGGGAATTGGAACAGGAGTGTCCATACTGGTGTCCCAGTTTGTGGGAAACGGAAATGAGAAGAAGCTGAGAGAAATTATGGAGACATCGGTTTTCTTTCTCTATATGTGTGCCATTCCGCTTTCCGTGGCCGGGCAGTTTATCGGGCCGCTGGTTCTGAAAATCATGCAGGTGCCGGAGGACACCTGGGCGCCTGCCGTTTCCTATATCGCGATTATTTTCTGGGGAACACTTGGAAACATGGGGTATAACATGAATGCGGGAATCCTGCGGGGACTGGGGGACAGCAGGGCCTCGCTTCTGTTTCTGGTGATTTCCTGCGTGGTGAATGTGGTTCTGGATCTGGTGTTCGTGGCGGGCTTTCACATGGATGTGGCGGGAGCCGCGCTGGCGACGATCATCGCCATGTACTGCTCCTGGCTGTTCAGCATTTTTTACATACGCAGGCAGTACCCGTCGCTTGGGTTTTCCTTTCTGCCCCACAGGATGAATCAGGCGATGCTGGGGGCGATCATCCGGATCGGCCTGCCGCTGGGACTGAACAGCTCTTTTTACTCCATCGGACATATTCTCATGCAGTCGCTGATTAATATGCAGGGCTCGGTTTTTATCGCCGCCTGCTCGGTGAGCAGCAAGGTAACGGGAATTGCAAACGTGGCGATCACCTCCATGTCCTCGGCGGCCACCACCTTTTCCGGCCAGAATCTGGGCGCGGAAAATTATGTGTATCTGAAGAAGGGCGGGATTCAGATCCCGCTGATTTCCGGGCTGATTACCTGTACAGCGGGAATTGTGGTGACGATTTTCTGCCGGCCGATTCTGGAGCTTTTTACCCAGGATGCGGCTGTGCTGGCGTATGCGGTGCGTTATATCCGCATCGTGCTGCCCCTTACCTGGACCTATGCCGTGTTTAACTGCATCATCAGCTTCGTGAACGGCATGGGAGAGGTGCGTTTCCCCACTATTGTGAATATCCTGATGCTCTGGGCGGTGCGGATTCCGGTGGGATGTTTCATCACATTCTGCCTGGACGGCGGCTATGTGATGGCCTGCATCCCGGTGAGCTTCGTGTTCGGAATGGTGTGGATGCTCAGCTTTTTTGGAACGAAGCGCTGGAAGGAAATCGGAAGGTTTGCCAGAGCGCAGCAGGCCGGTGCGGGCCAGGGCGTTTCCGGCTGACGCATACGGGAAAGCGTCGCCCGGGCGGCAGAACGGAGGTAGAAATGGCTGCAATACAAAACGAGGTATCGGAATATGTGAAAACGCTGACCGTGGCGCTGCGGGAGGAATTCGGGGAACGGCTGCTTTACGTGGGGCTGCAGGGAAGCTGGATGCGCGGGGAGGCCACAGAAAACAGCGACATCGATATCATGGCAGTGCTGGATGTGCTGAATCCGGCGGATATGGATGCGTACCGGAGGGTGGTGAAATCTCTGGAATATGCGGACCGCTCCTGCGGTTTTCTGTGCGGAAGAAAGGATCTTCTGGAGTGGAACCGCTGTGAGATCTGTCACCTGGTTCATACCACAAGGGACTGCTTCGGAAGGCTTGCCGGTCTGGTGCCGGAATATACGAAAGAGGATGTGCTGGAGTACATCCGGATCATGACGGGAAACCTGTATCATGCGCTCTGCCACAGCCGGGTACACGGGAAGGAAGCCGCATGGGAGAACATGCTGCAGGATGCATGTAAGCAGGCCTTTTTCATCCTGCAGAACAAAAGGTACGTGGAAAGCGGAACATTTGCGGTTTCAAAGGCAGAGCTTCTGGAGCTTCTTTCCGGAACGGACGCCAGGGTGCTGGAGCAGGCGATGGGAGGGAAGTCTGGGAAGGCAGGGAAGGCTTTTCGGGCAGAGGGGGCGGATTTAACGCCGGAGCAGCGTTTCGCCCTTCTGTTCGACTGGTGCAGGCAGACGCTTGTGTGGGCGGCGGACCGCTCCTGAGGCGGGAAGGTGGAGAAGGAATCAACGTAAGATGGCAAAGACAGTGAAAATGACAGAAGGGAATATCGTGGGGCAGCTGCTCGCCTATGCGCTTCCGCTGATTGCGGGAAACGTGTTTCAGCTCACCTATAATGTGGTGGATTCCGTGATTGTGGGGCGTTTCATCGGCACGGATACGTTGGCCGCGGTGGGGACTGCGGGACCGGTGATGAATCTTTTCATCCTGGGAATATCGGGCGTGAGCATGGGGGCTTCCGTGATCATGAGCCGTTTCTTCGGGGCGGGAAGAGAGGATCTGCTGAAACGGGAAATGGCGACGGTTTCCGTATTCGGCCTGTATTTCTCCGTGCTGCTTGCCCTGGCCGGGGCGGCGGGGGCGAAAGCGCTGCTGCGGCTTTTGCAGGTGCCGGAGGAAATCCTGGATCTGTCGGCGGGGTATCTGCGCCTGATTTTCATCGGAATGCCCTTTACCTATTTTTACAACGCCTATTCTTCCGCCCTGAAAAGCGTGGGCGATTCCAGGACGCCGCTCTGTTTTCTGGTCGTTTCCACCGTTCTGAACATGGGGCTGGATCTGGTGCTGATCGGTGTGCTGCATTTCGGGATCGTGTGTTCTGCCCTGACGACTGTGCTCGCACAGGCGGTCAGCGCCGTGGGCTGTGCGGTCTATGTGAAGCGGAAGGTTTCCATACTGTATGTTCCGTTCCGGGAGCTTCATGCGGACCGGGCGCTGCTTGGGGAGACGCTGCGCTACGGCGGCGTCACTGCTCTGCAGCAGGCCTGCCAGCCCATCGGAAACCTGCTGATTCAGGGGGCGGTGAACGGGATGGGCGTGGACATTATGGCGGCCTTCAATGCGGTGACGAAGATCGACGATTATGCGCTGGTGCCGGAACGCAACATTTCCAATGCCATGACCACCTTCATCGCCCAGAACGGAGGGGCGGAAAAAAAGGAGCGGATCCGGAAAGGATTTGCGACTGGCATGTGGATGGAGGCGCTTTACGGCGTGATGGCCTGCGTGGCGGTTCTGCTGGTGAGACGGCCCGTGATGGAGCTGTTCGTGGGGAAGGAAGAGACCGCCGTGATCGCGGAAGGCGTGGGATATCTGGGCCTGATGGCTTTTTTCTATATTTTGCCGGGGCTCACCAATGGAATCCAGGGCTTTTACCGGGGCATGGGCAGGATGAAAATGACCTTGGCCGGGACGGCACTGCAGACCAGCTTCCGGGTTCTTTTTGTCTATCTGCTTTCCGGCCGTCTGGGCATTCGCAGCTTTGCGGTTTCCTGCGCCATCGGATGGTGCGCCATGCTGCTGATGGACGGGATCCATTATCAGCTTGTGATGAAAAAGAAATTGACAGGAAGTTGACAGGAAACGTTGTTTTTGACGGCAAAACAGGAGGGAAAAAACATGAAATGCGCGGTATTTTACGGAAAACATGAGGTACGGATTGAGGAACGCCCCATGCCGGTTCCGGGGCCGGATGAGGTGTTGATCCAGGTGAAGGCCTGCGGTGTCTGCGGCACTGATGTGCACATTTTTGAAGGGGATGAGGGAGCTGCGGAGGTGACGCCGCCCACGATTCTGGGACATGAATTTTCAGGCGTGATCGTTCAGACGGGAGAACAGGTAACGGATTATAAAGCCGGAGACCGGGTCTGCATCGATCCCAACTGCATGTGCGGCTCCTGTACACCCTGCCGGGAGGGCGTGGGGCATTACTGTGAGCATATGATCGGCTATGGCACCACGGTGGACGGCGGCTTTGCGGAATACTGTGCGGTGAAGGCCAGACAGGTATACCGGCTGGGGGACAACACCACTTTTGAGCAGGGAGCGATGGCGGAGCCGGTGGCCTGCTGCCTTCATGGCATCGATCTGTGCGGCATCCGCCCCGGCCATCAGGTGGTGGTGATCGGAGGCGGCATGATCGGCCTTCTGATGCTGCAGCTTGCCAGACTTGCCGGAGCTGCGAAAACCGCCCTTCTGGAGCCGGTGGAAGAGAAGCGTCGGGTGGGGGCTGCTCTTGGGGCGGACGTGTGCGTGGACTCCCTTCATGAGGACGTGAAAGCGGCGCTTCATGCGGCGGGGATGGATCACATCGATACGGTAATCGAGTGCGTGGGAAAGCCTTCCACCATCGAGCAGGCCATCGATCTGGCGGGATATAAGGCGGTGGTGATGATGTTCGGTCTGACCGCACCGCAGGAAACGGTATCCATCCGGCCCTTTGAGATTTTCAAAAAGGAGCTGGAGCTGAAGGCCTCCTACATCAATCCCTACACCCAGACCAGAGCGCTCAGGCTGATTGACAGCGGCAGGCTGGATGTGAGCAGCATGGTGTATGAAGTGTGCGGACTGGACCGGCTGGCGGATATCCTGGCGAATCCGGAGCTGCGGGCCAGGGGAAAGTATATTATTTCACCGGAGAAATGAGGGAATGGAATGAAGCCTGTATACAGGATCGAAAAGGGCAGCAGGGCAGGAATTGTCTGCTGCTCTGATGGACGAAAAATAAGAACGGGTGAAGAACCTGACAGGCTTACCGGAAAACTGGAGTCCCTGGGCCTGCGTCCGCAGCTTTCGCCCTGCATCTATGCCAGAGACGGCGCTTTTTCCGGAACAGGCAGGGAGCGGGCGCAGGCGCTGATGGATTTTTACCGGGACGATTCCATCCGGGTGATTTTTGATATTTCCGGCGGAAACGCGGCCAATGAAGTGCTGCCCTTTCTGGATTATTCTGTGATCGCCGGGGCGGATAAGCTGTTCTGGGGTTACAGTGACCTGACGGTGATTCTGAACGCGATTTATGCGAAAACAGGCAGAGCTTCCGTGCTCTGGCAGGTTCGGAATCTGTTGTATGAGCGGGGAGAGGAACAGACAGCGGCCCTGTCGGAAGCTCTGTTCGGGAAAACGGAGAATGGTGAATCCGATAAGGAAACGGAACCGCTTTTTTCCTTTCCCACTCATTTCATGCAGAAGAGCCGGATGGAAGGCGTTGTCGCAGGCGGCAATCTGCGCTGTCTGCTGAAGCTTGCGGGAACGGAGTTCTGGCCGGATATGCGGGGAAAGCTCCTGCTGCTGGAAGGCTTCAGCGGCGGGGAGGCGATGATCGCTTCCGGGCTGGCACAGCTTGAGCAGATGGGCGTTTTCCGTCAGGTTTCCGGACTGCTTCTCGGTACCTTCACAGAACTGGAAGGGAGTGTGCCGGACGCGGAGGAAAGGCTGGCCGCCCTTGTCAGAGCGCATGTGGGATCAGAGCTTCCCGTCGCAAAAACGCAGCGGATCGGTCATGGGACGGATTCCGCTGCGGTGCTGATTGGAGGGTGGATGGGTCTGGAAGAAAGGCCGTCCGCCTTAACGGATGGCTGAATCCTATGCCCACTGAAAGCTTTGTGAGAGTGCGCGCAACATCCGGCCGTTTTATCGATATACCTTGTTCAGCGTGAAGCCTCTTCCCCGCACTTCATTGATCCGGTTTACAATGATGAAGGCTTCCGGATCCACCTCAAGAATGAGCTGGTTTACTTTGGGAAGATCCCGGTTGGAGATGACGGCGAGAACCATGTTTTCTTCTTTGTGAAGATAGCCGGTTTCCATGTGGAGAAGCGAGGTGCCGCAGTCAATGCGCTCCGCCAGCAGGCGGTTGATGACATCGTGCTCTTTGCTGATGATTTTGACCTGCATCTTTGCGCCGCCGAACAGCAGGACTTTATCCAGAGCGACGGTGTATACCACGATCAGCAGAATTCCATAGAGAAGGGCGTGGATATCGGTGTTCATCATTTGAAGGGCCAGAACGATGCAGTCGCACAGATAGATGGTGGCGGAAACGCTGATGCTTCTTTTCTTTTTCAGGATCAGGGCCGGAATGTCCATGCCTCCCGTGGAGGCACCGGCCCGCATGACGAGGCCGATTCCTGCGCCGATGAGCACACCGGCGTAGAGCACTGCCGTAAGCCGCTCCTCCATGACGATGCCGGGCAGGCCGGAATGCTCCAGAACACTCAGCAGCAGAGGATAAATCAGCGTGCTGAGAATGGTGGTCACGGCAAACTGCTTTCCCAGAATCCAGGCGCCAAGAAGAAACATGGCCACGTTGAAGACGCAGACGAAGACGCTGACCGGGATTCCGGCGGTCCGGTAAAAAAACAGCGCCAGCCCCGTGGTCCCGCCTGTGAGAAGCTGATTCGGCACGATGAAAAGCGTCACCGCCAGCGCATACAGCAGGTTTCCCAATACGATCATTCCGAGCTTTGGCAGGAATACAGTCCAGTTCTTTTTCATGAGGTTCTCCTTTCCTGATTTACTACAGTAAAATTTCCAATAAAAAAACGGCACTTTCTGCCGTTGCCTGTCCGTCGATATGAAGATGTTTCCTGCAGGGAGCAAAGTCCATGCATCCGATTGACTTCATTTTCCATCGTCCTTTCCAAAACAAAGCTATGGTAGCATTCCTGACGCAATAAGTCAAGGGCAGGACTGCGGAAACTCAAGTAAATCATGACTTGACAGTCCCCTGTCTGCCGGTTATGATAAAGACAACACATCTGATTCTTCTGTTTTTCTGGCAATTCTGCCGTATTTACTCTGACTTTTAAAACAGAAAAAGATGAAAATATGAAAACGCGTTCCGGTATGGAAAGAAAACGCAGCTGCGGCAGACGAGGGCCGGATGGACTGCCGGGAAAGGAAGATTGTTTTGATTGGGAAAACAAAATGATGTACTGCTCGACTATTTTGATGACAACGAAAGGTTTGCGGATCTGTGCAATGGAGTTCTGTTTGGCGGAAGGCCGGTAATTGATCCGGAGAAGCTGGAAGATGCTTCCGAACGTTATACGCAGAGAGGAAAGGATGGAAAAGGGAGGAACATCTACCGCAGCCGTTACCGGGACGTGAAAAAGCGTCTGAAGGATGGAGGAATGCTCCGAATTCTGGCGGTGGAAGCGCAGGAACTGGTAGACTACAGCATGCCGCTGCGATGTATGAATTACGATGTGCAGGAATATCTGAAGCAGCTGAGGCGGCTGCAGGAGGGAAATGACCGCAGAGACGTCTATCACACGGCAGCGGAGCGATTCTGCCGTCTGCTGAAAAGCGACAGGCTGGCGCCGGTATATACGATCTGTCTGTACCACGGGGAAGAGGAGTGGGACGGCCCGGTCAGTCTGAAAGAAATGATGGATTTTGGAAACGGGCCGGAACTGTTCCGCTCTCATTTTCAGGATTACTCTTTTGTGCTGGTGCGGGCGGACCAGCCGATGGACTATGGAAAATTCCGGACTTCTTTGAGAGAGGTGCTGGAAATTCTGTCCTGCCGGAAGGACAAGAATGGCCTGATGGAGCTTATGAACCGCAGAAAGGAGTACCGGTCACTGGACCGGGAGACGATGGAGGTGATTGCAGTTATGACAAATAACAGGAAGCTGATGGAGGATGTGGAAGCCTATCGGGTGGACGAGAAATATGATCTGTGCGAAGCGCTGAAGGGGATCCGGGAGGATGGAATTGAAATTGGGATAGAAAAAGGAATAGAAAAAGGAATGGCCGCAGGCCTGGAAAAGGGAATCCATGGGATGATCGTGTCGCTGCGGGAATGTGCCGTCCCGGATGCTGTGATCCTGCAGAAGCTTCAGAAGAGGTTTGCGTTGACAGCAGAGAAAGCGGAAGCGTATCTGCAGGAAGCGCAGGATTGACATGTCAAATCGTCTGCCGGTATAATGATTGCGCGAGGCGCAATCCGGCACGATTCTATCGTGCCGTCCCGCTTCGCGGGGATTATACCTCAAGCTGCGGCTTGTGGAGAAAATGCCGCCTCCGGCGGCGCTTTCTCCCCTTCGCACGCAGTATAATGGGAATAGTTGAAAAGCGGCCCGAACCGGGGCCGGGACAGAATAGAAATGCTGAGAACACGGCAGGAAAAGAGGTAAACATGAACAGGGAGAACGATTTGCCGGGCCGGCGCAGGCTGGCCTGGGAGCCGTCAGGGCTGTATCGGGGGAAACTGGAATGGGAGGAAAAAGACGGGCAGAGGGTTCGTTTCACCTGCCCGGAAGAGGGGCTGGACTATCTGCTTTATGCGGCGGACAGGGACGGCGATATTCGTCTGGCAGATTATGGATATCTCTGCCTGGAGCCTGAGGTGCTGGAGGAGCATTCCATGTGCTTTCAGCTTTCCTTTTATGAGAGCAGGCAGGAGCCTCCTGAAAGGAAGGAACGTTCGGAAGCGGGGGAGGGGAAGGAAGAGGAGGAGCCGGACATGCGCATCATATTCGGACTGCTTCCGGGAATCCGGACCCTGGTGCCCTTTGACTTCCGGATCCTGAGCAGTCAGGTGATCTTTCCGGAGCGCACGCCGGGAAGGCTGAAGATGAGCATCTTCGGAAAGCCAGTGCGTCTTGCGGAGGTGAAGGAGATCCGGCTTCAGACTGCGCCGGGCTTTCGGACCTTTCACTTTTCCGCAGCGGAATGTTTCTTGACAAAAGAGCTTCCTTCCTGTGAACTGCCGGAAAAATGTCTGATCGACGAG
>ERZ894229.70-NODE-70-length-110568-cov-10.7078_pt1 | contig 110568 bp, 98 predicted proteins | sample MGYA00380295_ERZ894229 | MGnify/ENA primary metagenome ERZ894229 (study PRJEB32331, sample SAMN06328479) | human gut metagenome | biome: human gut microbiome; feature: stool | host: Homo sapiens | collected 2014-09-17 ...
AGTCCTTCAGGAGTTCTCCGTAGTTTGCACGATCTGCCCCTTTTTCCTGCCTTCCTGCTTTACTTCCTGCCACCGAGGAAACAAGAAACCGTTTGTTCGCCGGCCTCCGTCCCCTTCCTGCTCTCCTCAAGCTCTTTGGCGTAGCATTCGCCAAACCACTATTTACAGCTTTCGCCTCGCAAAGTCCACAAACTTAAACTTATCCGGGCGGTGGCGGGACTCCGTAAACTGGAACAGCGTGGAATCTTCCAGATACGTATAGCTCTTCACCACAACGATCATATCGTAGTTCTTCATATCCAGAAGGCGGCGGTCCTCATCTCCCGCCATCTGTACCGTAATCTCCTTCATGGCGAAACCGATCTTTAAGCCCACCTCCTGCTCCAGATACTCATAGACGGAATCCTGGGCCGCCCGAAGCGGAAGATTATCCACCACCTTTCTGGAGAAATAATCCTTATCGATAATGATCTTTTCCCCCTCTATCTCCCTGACCCGCTCCAAAACAAACGCCTCGTCCTCGGGGCCGATCTGCAGGGCCTCCATCAGCTTCGGGTCATTCTTGACGATCTCTAAATTTTCCACGTACGTTTTTGGCTTCGAATCGGAGAAACGGTATATCTCCTTAAAGCTGGCGATCTCCGACACCGGGAAGTTAAATTTATTCTTGTCCAGAACGACCGCAGGCTTTCCCTTCGCCTTTCTGATAAATCCGTCCTGTACCAGCAGGTCCAGCGCCTTCCTGACCGTATCGCGGGACGCGCCGTACAATTCCATCAAATCGCCTTCGGAAGGAAGCTTGTCCCCTGCCTTGTATTCCCGCTTTTCAATCTGAGCCTGCAGCTGGTTGTAAAGATGTTTGTATTTACTCTCCATAATTGACCTCACTTTATTCGAATCAAGAATCCACAGCGAACCAAAACCATATAACTCCTGTATGTATTTTAACATATACGTACAGCTTAGTCAACGCAAAATAAAGATACAAAACAGTACTCCCCCGCGTGATGACAGAAAAAAAGGTTCGTCGTTAAAACGAACCTCCATCCGAAATGACCACGTCAGAAGCGTCGATGGCTCCCTCTCCGCCTCCGTCACCACCCATGGAACCCATACCGTCTCCGATCCCACCGGCTCCCGGAATCTCCTGCGCCGCCCGCTCCTCTTCCCAGCTCCGGTGCTTACCCGTCCCCAGAATATAGCAGGTGTCTGCAAGGCCTTCCCGTACAAGACTGTAATCGGCCCCATACCTGGCGGCCCTTCTCTTCTTCATCTCCAGCCTGATCTGCAGAACCTTCTTTTCCTTTCGTGCCTTCTCCGCATGCTTCTTTTGAAGCTTCAGGCTGCTTTCCCGGTCCAGCCGCCGGATCTTTCTGCTTCCTCTTGCCAGAAGCTTCTGGAGAGAGCGGATCGCCCTGTCGGCCTTCGTCCTCTCCTCCTCGTCTCCGAAGCAGGCCGCCAGCCTTAGATTTCCGATGCTCCGGTGAACGTCTCCCAGCACCTTCTGTACCTGGCCCTTTGTCCCCGCTCTGGCAAGGCTCCCATAATGGCCGCTGGTCGCATAGGAACTTACTGAGGCCTTTTTTACATTTATTTCTGATTCCAGCTTCTGCTTTTCCTGACTGCCCGGAAAGCCGGTAAGGACTGATGTGCCATCTTTCTGACCGGACTTCTGCTTTCCTGCTGCCGGCGCCGCCCACGTCTTTTTACCGGCTGCGTCTAAACACGCGCCCTCGCTCGCGTTGGCGCTTCCGCCCATCGCCAGTCCGCGCACCGTCTCCTTAAGAACAGCCTTACACCGTTCATATTCTCCGGCCTCCCGCCCCATCCGCTTCAGGAAATCCGTGGTGACGACCAGAAAACGCCCTTTTCCCAGCGAAGCCGCCAACTGTTTTAAGTCGCGGGCCTCCTCCCGGTCCCGGATCAGAATCGTCACACCCGGATAATCTTTTTCCAGAACACGCAGATAGTCAAGCACCGCTTCTTCCGAAACCGGCCCTCTGTCCTCGGCCCCAAACGCCACCGTGTCAAAAGTTCCGGCCCGGACTGCCTCTTTCGCCGCGTTTCCGCCGTACGTGATGCTCTTACCGCCTCTTACCTCAGCCGCACCCTGACTTCCCATAGGATAGGGCAGTCCATTTTCCGTTTCCGGAATCCCCGTTTTACCGGTTCCCGGCCGCCAGGTGATCCGGCTGGCCGCCCCCATTTTCACACCCTCCAACTCCAGCTCCCTTCCGGCGGCTGAAACCGCCCAAATGCCGTGTCTGTCTGAGAAAATAGTATCACATCAGGGTGGTAAAATCAATGTTGATATATCTGCATCGTTTATAGAGCAGAGAGTCCGGCTTGCCGGACTCGCACGCCCGAGTGCGGTCGCTTCAGCGGCCATATTTCTTTAGCGCGCAGTACGCAGGCCCCGGAGAAGCAACATACAGAAGACTGCCTGCACCGGTATTTCACCGACGGCAGGCAGTCTTCTGTATGTTGTTTCTCACATCTTCATCTACACTCTGACCTTAATCACAATCTTCTTCACATAGCAAGCCTCTTTTGCCTGGCATCTCGGCTTATGTGCGTCCTCCGGAGCCACAACGATGCAGTCTCCCGCCTTTAACAGGACCGTGCCCGCTTCCTCGGGTTCGCAGAAAAACACGATGTCATTCGTCTCATCATAAGGAGCCTCTTCCGTCAGATCCTCACGTTTCGCATAGCCGAACTGTTCCTCGCCTTCCACCACATACTGGATATCGAAATATCGGTTGTGCGCTTCGAACTTGCACGTATCCGCCTTCAGAGAAGTGTATTCCTGAACGCTGGCGTAAATGTCATCGCCGTCAATATCCACTCTTCCAACGGCCAGCGCCTTCAGATCCGTAGTCCGTAAAAATTCATAGCCCCTGCGGAATTTCTCAGTCAGATAGTCGTATTTCTCCACTACCTTCAAATTACTTGTCAGCATGTCTCTTCCTCAACTTTCCCGCCGTTCTCTCCGGCGATTTCCATGATTTCCTCAAAAAGAGCCGTAGCCGCCGCCCCATGATATCCATACATCAGAAGAACATCGAGCACGTAGGGAGAAAACGGAAGCTTAAGCAGTTCCTCTGCAAACGCCATACCGGCCATCTCGCCGAGACAGACGAGACGGGACTTATTGGAAAATGGTTTCCGCCACAGCTCCACTCTCTCCGTCTTCGTATAGATGGTATTCTCCTTCCTGAACTCCACCGCATGGAAGATCTCATGGGCCAGAAGTATATCGAAAATCTTCACATTTCCCAGGAGATCCGCGAGGCCTTCCGAGGCTGCCAGCGCTTCCGCCTTTTCGACCGCGTCCATAAATATGGTCACCTCGTCCGGTTCCACATACTGTGCAAAGGTAACCTGGCCGCCGCCCACAGGTGTATCGGGAGTCGTCACATGCAGCTTCATGGAGGCCGCTGCGGATTTTACCAGACTGTCCGGCACTTCCAATACGGCTTCTGCCGCTGCCAGCACCGCCTCTTCTCTCCCGCAGGCTTCCGCCTTTCTCTGGTACTGGAGCTTCTGCTCCCGGTCAAATTTGCCCTCCAGCGGCTCTCTCGACCAGGCGTAAAGCCCCCAGCCTTCCCGGTCCAGTGAGAGAAGGCGTTCCATCATCGGACGGAGCGGAAGCACCTTCCCCGTATCTCCCAGACCCAGATCAGGCATTTCAGCCTTTCCGAACAGACTGCCCGCCAAACGTTTTGCACCATTTAAAGCCACAGCGCACTCCCCTTTCTTCTATATAAATAATATCAGAGACCAGTACTGCATTGCATAAGTTCCAGTGAATGCAGTACTGACTCACCGGACTCTGCGCCGGAGTGTACTCCTGGCGGGAGGCATTTCCTGTAACAGGAGCACTTACCTGTACCGAAAACAGCTCTTTCTCTTCTATTCTACAACTGATTCTTCGCGCCGACAATAATAATATCATCGGAAGAGTCGATCATCTGCATTTCCACATCCATCAACATCAGAATCTGTTCCAGTTCTCCGGATCCGTTAAAGTCCATGACCCGCGCGCCGACACAGAGATAGTAATCCGGCCGCAGAATGGCATCCGCCTTGAATATGGCCAGCTCTTCCCACATCTTCGATACAATGCTCCGATATGAGGACGCCTTTGTCAGAACGACTTCCCCGTCTGTTCTCTGGACCTTGATAAATCCTTTCTTATCCAGAATGCGGAGCGGATTTCTGCCCTTTCCTTCCATATTATAAACGTAGAAGCTGGCCGTCTGGCCGACGAGCCGGACATCGGCAGAATTGGCCCGCAAGTCTTCCGCCGCCAGAGTCCGCGCCTCTTCCTCCGTGCACTCTTTTAATAAGTCGGTAGTCTTCACCTCCGTGGAGCCCAGCGCAATGGCGGTAAGCTTGGAAGTCTGAGGGTCGATTTCGATGTGGACCTCCACGGAATCCGGTGCCGCACCGCTCTCCACCGCCTTGTCTACAGCTTCGCGCTTGATGCTTCTGATGTCCTCCGGTGTCGGACTGGGAACCACACGTTCTACCACATCCCGAACCATGGCCAGCGCTACGCCGATCGAGGAAATGACTTCCGCATTTTCCGGAACGCTGTACTTGATATTCATTTTATCCGCACAGAATCCGATCAGTGACGTCGCGCCGCCTACGCCTACCAGGGAAATCTGGTCGTGCTCCAAATGGTATTTCGCCGCCAGATCCAGGATGATCGGCTCAATCTTCTCGTACGCCCTGGTAAGAATCTGCCTCGCCACATCTTCCACCGTAACACCTAAGTAATCCGCGATCGGCTGCATCGCCTTTCTGGCTGCGTTTACATTTCCATGGGAGAAATCCTTCTCCGTCACCAGCCCCAGTACGTTAGCCGCGCAGCTGTTGGTGATCGTCACCCGTTTGCCGCTCTTTAAGCGGATCGCCACATAGTCATCCGGGTCCCCCTCCTTGGGAGAGAAGAATTCCAGCTTCGGCTCCACGATCTCATCCTCGTCGGTAAATACCGCGTAATCCAGCCCCGCAATATGAGCGGAACGCGGTCCCACATCGTGAACCCCGGTCTTGTTCACACGGATCATGCTGCCCCCGGCCACACCGAGCACGCGCACATCCAGAGAACTGATATAGGTTCTGTGTCCGCCGACGATGGAGTAATCGATGGCTGGACGCCCGTTCTTAATGACACCGATATTGGTCGTCGTACCGCCCACTTCAAAATACACTCCGTTGGAGGCGCGCAAGTACATAAGCGATCCCATGACGCTGGCGGCAGGTCCCGACAGCATGGTCAGAACCGGGCGCTTCTTCATCTCATTGATTTCCATAACGCCGCCGTCTCCGCGCATGATCATCAGCGGAACCTCCACGCCGGCCTCACGGACGCTGCTCTCGGTGCTGTTGGCAGTGTTCAGCATTTTCGGCAGAATACTGGCGTTGATTGCGGCCGTTCTCGTTCTCCTCGTCAGTCCGTAAAGCTTCGTGATGTCGGAGGCCAGTGTCGTCTCAAATCCCATCTCGTCATGGGCAATCTCATAGACGAACTGCTCTCCCGCGATGTCATCCACGCCGTAGGCATCCGACGCAACCATAACCTGAGCGCCTTCTGCTTTTAATTCCTCCACAGCCTTTCTCACGGTATCCTCATCCACTTCGTCATCCTTTAAATACCGGTTTTTGATAACAATCTTTCTGCCAGATCCTAAATCGATATCCTTCAGCTTCGTCTGAGCACGGGAGAGAACGCCCTCCATGCCCTTCGGCCCCATGCCGACCACTCCGACAGTCGCCACATCGCCCTCAATCAGAGCGTTGGTAGCCTGGGTGGTGCTGTGTGCCACGAAAATCACGTCCTCCGGAGCGATATCATTTTCCCTTAAGCAGTTCTGAAACGCGGCTACAACACCGGCCGCCACACCACTCACATCGTCATGTGTCGTCTTAACGGAAGATTTCCCGATAATCTCATGTGTCGCATTGTCAATGGCTACCGCCTTTGTATGGGTTCCGCCTACGTCAATGCCCATTCTCACTAATCTTTTTCCCATGATAGTTTACTCCTTTTCGTCAACCGAACATCACAAATGTGACAATCTGTAAGATCACGCAGATGATCCAGCCGCATACGACGCTCATCTTTAAGAAATCCCTGGTAGAAACCTTGGCATAGCTGATTCCCCATACGATCCAGGACTGCGTGATACAGCAGGAAACGTTCATGACCGTCGTAGATGCAATCATGAGAGGTGCCAGAAATGCGGTGGAAAATCCGATTCCCTTTAAAATTCCCAGCGTGGCCGCGCCGCATCCGTATAAGGTAAACGGTCCGCGAAACAGCCCGAGCGGTGCCAGAGCACAGAAAATAATGGTGATAAACAGGGTGCTGTGAGGAATTACATTGCCCAGCAGCGCGTTAAAATACGGAATACACAGTTCGGCCGCCTTGTTAAACATGGGTACCATGAGCAGGAAGCCCACCAGCGGAGCGGTATCGACAACTCCGTCGAAAAAGTCTTTATTAAAGGTACGGCAGGCCGTACGGAAATTCTTAAGCTTTCCGCAGACAAAGAGCGCATAGAAACCGCCGATCAGGAAGCCCATGATGATCGGAACCTTGAACACGATCAGCAGGAACACCGGAATAAACGGGGTAAGAAGGGATTTGCCCGGGGCGAAATCCATTTTCTGTCTGATTGGCCGTCTGGCCGCCCAGGAGTGAACCGTCTTTTTCTTTCTCATGCAGAACAGCACAAGGCAGATGGTGAAAATCAGCTGAACCGCCAGGGCAATTCCGCCCCAACGCACATACTCTTCGTAAGGATAGGTGGTTCTCCCCTCCGCGTCGAGGAAAAATGCGGTATACTGTCCAAACAGGACCGGATTTAAAAACATGCCGGCTCCGATGCTCAGCATAAAGGATACCACCGACAGCACCTTCGGAATCCCAAGAGACATCAGAATTGGAAGGATAATCACACCGATCGCCACGACCGCTCCGGCTCCGAACAGAGAGGAGAAAATGGCCGTGGTCACGATACATAATAGAATGCAGGTAACAGCCGGCTTATCGCCGCCCAGCTCCGTAGTCTTTCGAATCAACGTGGAGGCAATTCCCGTCTCTAAGAGCACGCGTCCAAACCAGGCGCCGAAAACGACGTTGACCAGAACGGTCCCCCAGCCTTCCGGGCCGCTCTGAAATACTTTTGAGAATGCCTGGATCCATGTGATACCGACGTTCTCCGCATTTGCCGCGACAAATGCCGGATTCGTCGGAAATGTATTGCCGATCATGGGGAGTACGGTCCAGAGAATTGCCATGACCAGCATACCCATCATTAAATTTCCGCCTTTCGCGGCATAGAATGCCAGGCCGAAAAATGATACCAGAATCAGAATTCCTATGATATATTCCATTGATTTTTCTCTCCCTCTCTACCATTCTTTCTGGGTAACCCCTTCTAGCGTTCCAAAGAATTCAACGTCTCCCATACCTCTTCGATAACCGGAATTCCGTTCTTCGTGTTGTCATCTCTCGTCTTCAGTTCCAGCTCGCCAGGGTAGAACACCTCCCCGCCCTCTGCCGCAGGCTCCGAGGCCTTGATGTCCGCCAGAATCTCATCCACAATGCGGTCTGTTTCCTCAGTCGTGTTAAACTTAGACGGATCCATGGCGATCATCACCTGGGATAAGCCTACCTCGTCGCCAAAGGTCCCGATCTTCTTAACGGAATTCTCGCTGGTTAAAACCGTTGCGATCAGATCCAGGGCAATCGAGATTCCGCTTCCCTTCCAGTAGCCCATCGGAAGCACTCTCCATGTCTTTTCAATCTCCGCGGGATCCGTGGTGATATTTCCATTGGTGTCGTAGCCGCCCGGTACCGGAAGCTGCTGGCCCTTCAGCCTCGCCTCCTCGATCTTGCCGTAAGAGAACTGGGATACGGCACAGTCGATGACCGCGTGCTTACCGCTGCTTCTCGGAATCGCCATAATGAGCGGATTGTTGCCGATCTTTCTGTCTTTACCGCCCCAGGCCGGCATATTCGGCATGGTATTGGACCAGCAGATTCCGATGCATCCCTGGTCAGCAGCCTGCCATCCGTAGCTGCCGCCGCGCATCCAGTGGTTGTTATTGCCCAGCGCCACGACGCCCACACCGTTTAATTTCGCCAGTTCACAGGCACGATCCATGGCAAGCTTTGCATTTAACGGACCGAATCCGCGGTGTCCGTTCCACCGCTCAATGGCTCCCATAGCCGATTCGCATGTCGCAATAGCCGACGGATCGATCTCTCCTTTATCCAGATAGCTGACCACTCTCGGAAAGCGGTTTATGCCGTGGGAATACACACCGTCGAGACTGTTTTTTGCAAACACCGTCGCCGCGTCAAGCGCATGAGTCTCGGAAAACCCTCTGCTCATCAAAATTCCCTGGAACTTCTTTAATAAATCCTCATACTGCACTCTCATGATTTTTCTCTCCTTTAATCTGGCCTCCGCCGGTGGGGGACTGACGGAAGAACTTGTTTTCTTCTCAATTACCTGTCCTGTCTTCGTTACTGTTCTTTACTTTTTAGATCTCATTTTCTGTTTTTTGAGAAAGCGCTTTCTTGTAGTTTCATTATAGCATTCGAGACTGTTTTGTCAATATGCCTTGTGATAAACTCTTTATTTTAGTTAATAATGCATATTTATCCGCATGATTTTTTGTTGAAAAGTTACATCGTTTTGCATTTATGCAAAAGCGTTTTCACGTTTAAATAAAAAAAGAAGAGTTTATTTGATTTTAGTGTCCAAATAAACTCTTTTATATTGAGAAAGCGTTTTTACATAATCATAATTTTATGATCTTTTTTTGATTTTGTTTTCTCGATTCTGTTTTCTCGATCCTGTTTTCCCGATCCTGTTTTCTCGATCCTGTTTTCCCGATCCTGTTTTCCCGATCCTGTTTTCCCGATCCTATTTTCCCGATCCTGTTTTCCCGACCCTGTTTTCCCAATCCTGTTTTCCCGATCCTATTTTCCCGATCCTGTTTTCCCGATTCTGTTTTCTCACTGTGTAGTCCCGCGTATCATTAATTCTGGCTGTATAGCCACATTGGATAAGGCTTTCCGGCCTTCCAGAACATCCTTTAAAAGCTGGGCGCACATATCTCCCAGAAGTTCAGGCTTATTATCCAGCGTCGTCAGTTCCGGCTCACAGATCAAAGAATCAGGAGAATTGTTGCAGCCGGTCACTGCGATATCCTCGGGCACCCGGAAGCCTTTCTTTTTCAGCCCCTTCATCACCCCGATAGCGGTAATATCTTCACCGCACACAATCCCTGTAAACGGGATGCCGAGCTGGCAGATCTCCTCTGCCGCCTCTAGACCGCCTTCCAGGCCGTACCGGCAGTGCACCACATTCTTTTCGGCTCCGGCGATATCGTGCAGCTTCATGGCTTCCAGAAATCCCTGACATTTCGCCCGGCTGCTCTCCGTCTCCAGGTCATAGAGATAGAGCAGATCCCTGTGTCCTTTCTCATAGAGATAATCGACGACGGAGCGGATCCCTTTCATATCGTCCACCATAACGGAATAGAAATCCGGCTGCTTCACCTGTCCATTGGCGACCACCACAGGAATCCCCTTAATCCTGGCCGTCATCTCCGGGTAATGGATCAGCTCATTAAAGACAGATCCGATCAGCACAATTCCATCCACCTGTTTTTCGGAAAGGATCTCGAAATACCGGCCGCATTCGCTGATCGAACCGCCCGTATTACAGACGGTCACATTATACCCCTCATTGCTGAAAATCTGTTCAATCACGTAAACCATTCTGGCGTAGTGGGTCACCCTGACATCCACAGTCAGAATCGCAATACTCTTCATCGTCTTCGACACCATCCCACGCGCAATGGCGCTGGGTTTATAGTCGTACTTCTTAAGCACCTCCTCCACCCGCTGTCTGATTTCCAGATTTACATTCCCTTTATTATTCAGTACCCGTGATACGGTGGAGATCGATGTCTTCGCCTCCGCCGCAATATCGTAGATATTCATAGTCTGCATCCCCTCTCTGAAAGCCCTTTCTCCATTTATTGTAAATGATTTTTCCTGATTTGTCACGATGATTTGCGAATTTATCAAAAGAACAGAATCCGTCTACGGTTCGGGCGCCCTTCTCACTCTGCGAACCGCCCGGAACGTATGGACCATCCTTTCACATTTTACTGTAAAATTCCCATACATAAGCATGACATTTCCCCCCATTTATGTTACACTTAAATTTACCATCAAACACGAAAACTGGAGAACAAAATTATGCAGTATACAGGTTCCATTGACAACCGGGGAATACTGGAAATTATCCGTCGTTCCTGCAGCTATGTGGACGCCCGCCTGATGAATCACGGCTACAGGGTGGCCTATATTGTATCTGAAATGTTAAAGCCATACTTCCATGAAGACGCCCGGAAGATACGGGACGTCTGCTTTCTGGCCCTTCTTCACGACATCGGCGCCTACAAGACCGATGAGATTTCAAAGATGCTGCAGTTTGACACCGATGATGTTCTGGCCCACTCCGTCTATGGCTATCTGTTCATCAAATACTTTTCTCCGCTCAAGAAGCTTTCCGGTGCTATTCTTCTGCATCACGCCACCTGGCAGGTTCTGGAGCATTCGGAGGTATTTCCGGAAGGAATCCGGCTTCTTGCCCAGGTCATTCATGTGGCCGACCGCATCGACGTCGCCATGGAGGTGCAGCATCTGACATGGGAAGAAACCGCGGTTCTCCTGAAGAAAGAAAGCGGCACAAAATTCTCGCCCTTTATTGCCGATCTCGCCCTCGCCTGCGATTTCCATACACCGTTCGAAGGTGACACGGACGCAGAATCACTATTTTTTCAGCTGTTTTCCGAGATTTCCCTCACACAGGACGAAATCACGGATTACTTAAAGATGCTCATCTTCACCATTGATTTCCGAAGCCGCCACACGGTTACCCATACCATCACCACCACGACCATCAGCGCCGAACTGGCGAAACGCATGGGGATGAACGAGGAGGAATGCAACCAGATCATCTGCGGTTCCATGCTTCATGACTTGGGAAAGATCGGCATTCCGGTAGAAATCCTGGAGTATCCGGGCAAATTGAGCCCCCAGGCCATGAATATCATGCGCACCCACGTGGACATCACTGAGAAAATATTCGGAGACGTCATCGAGGATACGGTCAAATCGCTCGCCCTCCGTCACCATGAAAAGCTTGACGGCTCCGGTTACCCGAGAGGCCTGGCCGCCACCGACTTAAGCACCGGAGAACGGATCGTGGCCATCGCCGATATCATCAGCGCCCTTTCCGGCACGAGAAGCTACAAGACCGCATTTTCCAAAGACAAAATATGCACGATTATCACAGAAATGAAGGACGCTGGTCTGATCGACGCCGATATCGTGGAGCTCATGATTTCCGACTACGATGAGATCATGGAGGAGACCCGAATTCAGTGCCAGCCGATTCTCGATATCTACGTTCTCATACAAAAGGATTTTGACCGGATTTCCCTGGCCATGACCGTGGATGACATCGCGGGCATGAAGGCAGTTTTCTAAAACTGTCCTCATGCCCGCTTCTTCTTTAAAAATCATCTGCCAGATTTAAAGATCATCTACCAGAGCGCTGCTCTTCGCATAAGCCGTACTTCTGGCCTCAAAGAAATCCGTCTTTATCATGTTGGCATTGCTGTACTGGGATACCCAGGCCATACTCTCCGGTTCCTTTTCATGCCCCTCATAAATCGGGTCAAAGCCAAGGCTGAAACACCGCAGGTTGCCAAGATACTGAATATAGTCCGTTATCATATCTTTCGTCAGTCCCGGCACCTTGTCTCCGATGGCGTAATGGCCCCAGGCAATCTCCTGGCGGCATCCCTCTTTAATCATCTCTCTGTAAACGTCCACGCGTTCGGGGGTAAAGAGCTCCGGCTCCTCATTTTTGAGTTCCAGAATCATGTTGCGGAACAGCCATAAATGGGTGTTCTCATCCCGGTTGATATACCGGATCTCCTGTGCGGATCCCGGCATCTTGTGGTTCCTGCCAAGGTTATAGAAGAACATAAATCCGCTGTAGAAGTAAACCCCTTCAAGGATAAAATTGGCTACCACGGTCTTCATAAATGTAAACGGGCTCTTGTCCTCCTGAAATTCATTATAGAGATTTCCGATAAAGGTATTTCTGGCAAGCAGATGCTCATCATTTTTCCACTGGTAGAGCACCTCGTTCCTGGTCTGCGGCTCGCAGATAGTATCCAGCATATAGCTGTAGCTCTGGCTGTGAACCGCCTCCTGGAAGGTCTGGATTGACAGGCATAAGTTGATTTCATTGGCCGTAATATATTCGCCGATGGCCGGTAAATTGGCGGTCTGGATGCTGTCCAGAAATACGAGGAATGACAGAATCTTGTCATAGGCCCTCCGCTCCCCGGCGTCCAGCATAGGATAGTCCTTTACATCAGGGCCCAGGTTGATCTCCTCCGGCACCCAGAAATTGTTCATGGCCTGCCGGTACCAGTCGCTCACCCAGGTGTATTTCATATTGTTAAAATCGTTGAGATTCGTTGTATTGCCGCCTATCATACGGCGGTTTCTGACGTCAGTATCGCCGTTCGGATTGAATAACGGCTTTCTGGTTAATTGTTCCATGGTCTTTCCTTTCCTCTTTTACAGCTTGCTGCATGTTATTTCCGCGGCCGCATTTAACTGGAGCATACCTCGCACTCTTCTACTTCCAGGCTTCTGGAGCGGATATAATAAATGGTTTTTACGCCGCACTCCCAGGCCAGTACATAAAGGTTCAGCACCTGCCTTAAGGTGTATTCGTTGGTGATATAGAGATTCATGCTCTGCGCCTGATCCACATGGCGCTGCCGGATTCCCGAAGCCCGGACGGACCACTGCTGGTCAATGTAGTGGGCGTTCTTGTACTGCCAGAATGTCTCGGGAGATAAATCCGGGGCCACCCGTGGCACCAGTCCATTCTTCTTTTCCTCCAGGTAATACCGGTTCATGATCGGGTCCAGGCCGGCCGTCGTTCCCGCCAGCATACTGGTGCTGCTCGTCGGCGCAATGGCGATCAGCCATCCGTTTCTCATGCCGTTTGCCGCCGTCTTTTCCTTCAGCCGAAGCCACTCTTCCGAATGGTAGTTCCGTTTTTCAAAATAGGCGCCCGTCTGCCAGTCGCTTCCTTCAAACAGCTCATAGCGGCCCTTTTCCCCGGCATAGTCACAGCTTGCCTCAATCGCCGCGTAATTAATCCATTCAAACACCCGGTCGGTAAATGTCAAATGCTCCTCCGATTCCCAGGAAATTCCGTTTTTCGCCAGCATATGGTGGTAACCGCTGATCCCCAGTCCGATGGGGCGGTACCGCATGTTGTTGATTTTGGCGTATGGAACCGGGAAAAAGTTTAAATCGATGACATTGTCCAGCGCACGCACTGCGTACCGTGTCAGCTCGGTAACCTCTTTCCGGTCCGTCACATCGATCTTCCCGAGAGAGAGGCTGGCCAGATTACATACCACGAAATCGCCGGGCTTTGTCACTGTCACCACCACCGTTTCGCCGTCCACCGTTTCGATGCGCTGCTCCATCTGTTCCACCGGACTCATATTCTGTGCAATTTCCGTACAGAGATTGCTGCAGTAAATGATGCCCTTATGGCTGTTGGGATTTGCCTCATTAACCAGGTCCCGGTTAAAGGTAAATGGAGTTCCCGTCTCCACCGCACTCTTTAAAATCAGGCGGACCAGTTCTTTTACCGGAATCACCCGCTTATGAATCCTGTGATCAGCAACACAGTCCCGATAGCGTTCCTCCCATTCCTGTCCATAGGAATCTTCCAGCGAGTAGCCCTTTACCGTGAGGATCTCATGAGGACACATCAGGTACCAGTCCGCGTCGATATTCTCCTTTGCCAGCTTCCAGAACAGGTTCGGATAACAGACCGCCGGAAATACGTCGTGTGCCTTCATACGGTCGTCCCCATTATTGGTACGCAGCGCCAGGAATTCCGGAAGGTCCTTGTGCCACGCATCCAGATATACGGCGACGGCTCCCTGGCGCACGCCCAGCTGATCTACCGCCACCGCGGTATCATTGGCCAGCTTGATCCAGCGGATCACGCCCCCGGCTGCGCCCTTAAAGCCGCGGATTGCACTTCCTGCTGCCCTGACCTTGCCGAAATACAGCCCCATACCACCGCCGAACTTGCTGACCTTGGCAAAGCTGTCAATGCTGCGGTAAATGCCATCCAGGCTGTCCGGCACCGTGTCGATAAAACAGGAGGAAAGCTGATGATACGGCTTTCTCGCGTTGGAAAGGGTCGGCGTCGCCATGGTAACCTTAAGCGTACTCAGCATATCGTAAAAACGCCTCACCCATTCCAGCCGGTCGTTCTTCTCCAGCATGGCCAGATGCAGGGCGATGCCCAGAAACATCTCCTGCGGGGACTCTAACGGAACATTCTCCCGGCTGCGGATCACATATCTGGAAAGAAGCAGTTCCAGACCGGAATACGTAAAAAACTGATCCCGTGTGCCGTCGAGGAAGCCCTCGCACGTCTCGATCTCCTCCCTGGTGTAATGTTCCAGAATATAGTCGCCGTAAAGCCGTTCTCCTGTCAGAAAATACAGCTTATCGTAAAAGCTTCTGATCTGATACTTCGCCTCCATGGATCTTAAGTTCTTTCTGAAGCGGACCATCAAAAGACGGGCTGCAATGTACTCCCAGTCCGGCGCTTCCTGGGTGGTAAGCTCCACAGCGGCCTGGATTAAGGCGGCCAGCTTCTCCGCTTCCGTCATCCCCTGTTTATAGAAAGCCGAAAATTTCATAAACAGGTGCTCCAGCCGGTACGCGGTGCCGGTCCATTTTTTCTGAATCTCCTTTAAGACGGCCTCCATATCAGGAACATCGTTAAAATACCGGACCAGATCCTGCCTCACACTGCGTTCCTTACTCCGCTCATTCCGATAAAGAATAAAGCTCTTAAGCGCCTCGTAGCAGCCGGCTTCCATCAGAGACTGTTCCACCATATCCTGAATCTGCTCCACGCTGAGAGGACTTCCGTCCTTCACCGCGCCGTCCACTTTCTCTTTCACCAGGCCCATGATCCTGTCCATCCGCGCCTCGCCAGGCTCCTGATTCACACTGGCAAACGCACACAGGATTGCACTCTTTATCTTCCCGCACTCGTATGATTCCGGCTGACCGTTTCTTTTTCTGATATCCATTTCTTTTACCGCCATTCTCCAAAGTTTAATTGTCATTTTTCATTCATCAAGCAATCAGTATTAATAACTGTTATTAATGCCGTCACTAAAAGATGATACCACAAGATGTAGTTTATTACAAGATTGTGATCGCAAAATATTTGATTTTTTTACCGTTTGTAATACAACAGATCGATACATGCAAAACTGATGGCCAACCCGAAATCTGATCTTATGACACGGGCGAAAAAGCGCTTTTATTCTATTATAAACAGAATTCCGGCTTGGAATCAAGCGGCAATGAATCAGATGGTGATGAGTATGAATATGAGACCTTTTCCTGCGGGATCAGCACGAAAAAAAATAACGTGGAAATGCCGATTAAAAAGATAAGAGGAATCGGCATTCCCACGTTGAAATTATTTTCTTTGTCGGCTGTATTTAACAGCAACAATCTTCTGCATCGGGCAAACCCCCTAACAATTCCATTTCACCTTCACCGGATGTGCTTCATCCGGCACGCAGACCTGTTTCAGCGAATCTACCGCTTTTTCCAACTCTTTGGAAGCTATTTTATCATAAACCTCAGCACCTTGTTCCAGTCCGGCCTGGCTGTATGCTGCGGCTGCGGCCCCATAAAACAGAAATCCCAGCGCGCTGGTCGGCGTATGGACCGAAGCACATGCTGTTGAAACCGCTCGCGCCGCAGCCTGCGCGGTCGGATTATCCGCCAGATCCCGGGCAAGCTGCCCCGCTTCCTTAATTACCGGTTTTATCTCACATAATTTACCGTTTCCTTTTAAATATTCTTCACATGCCAGTATCGTATCCCTCAGACACACATTTCCCGGGCACTCATTCTCATAAATTCCCAGAAAATTATCTTTCGCATAGCCAACAGCCCAGGCCGCCAGCGTTCTTTCATTCTGTGTTTCAATAAGACGCATCAGAGCAATACATTCCGCAGAATTGACATCACCAAGCATTTTTCTTAATTTAGGCATCGTTTTTCTCCTGTTCCTTCTCTCATCTTTCACACAATTTTATCATACCATACTCCCCAGCACGCCATCCATCATTGTAAGTATTTGTAAAACTTTCTTAATTTTCATTTTTCTACCAACCTGCTATAATCTAATTGGCAGCAATCGAAAAACACAACTAATTTAATGGAGGTTTCAATGAAAAAATTAACCGGAAGTCTGCTTCTCTCACTTTTATGCGTCACAGCCGTCTTCGCCTCTGGATTTGCTTTCCGTTCAAAGGCTGACACAGGTACGGCTCCTTCTTCCGTCCGGATCTATGGAACGGTAAATCAGACCAGCGACGGCCGACTGTCCATTTCCCGGCAGGACGGGGATTTCGCCGGACAGGAATTAATTATCAATGTATCGGAAGAAACCAGAATTTTAGACGCAGTAAACGGTTATCCCGTTGCGCTGGATACGCTTAAAAACGGCGAGACCATCTACGCCTATATCAGCCCGGCCATGACCTTAAGTCTTCCGCCGATGTCTCACGGAGAGATCATTCTCTGCAGCATTCCGGCCGATTTCAAAGTTCCGGAATATATAACAGTTGATACCTTGACGGTTGCAGGTGACGGTGTTTCCGGTACCATTTCAGCAGATAACGGTACCACCTATACCGTTAATTCCGGCAGTCAGATTCTTCCGTACCTCACAAGAAATATCGTCACACTTCAGGACCTTGTGAAAGGTAAGAAATGTCTCGTCTGGACACAGTCGGGTTCCAATACTGCATATAAAATCGTAGCATTTGCCGATTCGGTAAATACAGACGGCTCCGGCGAAGCGGCAGCCCCCCGCGGCTGGTCTTCCCAAGATGGCAGCTGGTATTACTATGACAGCACCGGCAGTCTCCACAAAGGCTGGTTAAATGATAACGGCGACTGGTATTACTTAAATCCGGAAACCGGCGTTATGCAGACAGGTTTTCTCACGGTAGACGGAAAGACCTATTACTTGCAGGAAAATGGAAAAATGCTGACAAAGGCGAAAACCTTTACGCCCGACGCAAGCGGTGCACTTCACTAAGCCGTTCGATTCCATCGGCAGCGCTGCTGTCAACATCGGCGTCACCACAGCAATCAGGCAATCCACATAAAAAAGGATGGCGGAGGCCGGGATTCTCCCAAGAGCGATCCCAGCCTCCGCCATCCTTTTATCACCTCTCCATATGCGGATTCAACCTGGCATAAATATAGGTATCCTTCCAAAGAGGTTTGTTATCGTCATCCTTCCAAAAATACACATTTTGTCTCAAGTAAGCTTCCCGTTCAAATCCCAATGACTCCAGCAGTCTCCAGGAGCCTTGATTTTGAGGGTCACACTCAGCGAAGATTCTATGTATTCCACAGGAAAATGCCTGCCCGATTAAAGCCTTGCAGCTTTCCTTAGCATATCCCTTTCCCCAATAATCCTGATTAAATACGTATCCCATTTCAAGGGTGTCAAACTCCCGCTTTCCCAAATATACATTTCCTATCATCTTATGACTGCTTTTTAGTTCGACGGCAATCATCTCATCGGTCGAGATTCTCCATGCAAGGTTACTCTTTACTTCATCCGGATCCATCGGTTTATAAGGTTCGTATTTAACGACCTCCGGATTGGATAAGTATTCGTACAGATCCTGCGCATCTCCTTCCACATATCTTCTTAAAATCAACCGCTCTGTTTCCACTATCACATTTATGCTTTCCACAGTATTCCTCCCTGGGTTCTTACCTGATTCTGCGTTTCCCTGCTTTGACGGTTTTCCGGTCCCAATCGGATTTATCATTCTACTCTAAATTCAGCTGCCGGTTTTGTCAAGTATTCCGATGTCATTTTCTATCAGCGCTTTTTGCCGCAGGCTCTGGGACAGTTATACTCCAACAACAGGAAAGCGGCGAACGCCATAAGCATTCACCGCTCTCACCATTTCCTCAATTCTATTTCGCAATAACCTTAACAAATTTCTTCTTTCCGCGCTTCACAACGACGCCTTCGCCCTCCAGGCTCTCTTTGGCGAAGACGGCCTTCACGTCATTTACTGCATTGCCGTCAACGGATACGCCGCCCTGTTCCACGTTGCGTCTTGCCTCGGAACGGGAGCCGGCGAGGCCGGATTTATGAAGAATATCGAGAATATCAATGGTTCCTTCTCTGAAATCGTCATCCGTCAGCTCGCAGGTCGGCATATCAGCCGCATTACCGCCGGTGAACAGTTCGCGGGCGCTCTTCTGAGACTTTTCAGCTTCTTCCTCGCCGTGAACCAGCTTTGTCAGCTCGTATGCCAGGATTTCTTTCGCCTGGTTTAACTGGCTTCCTTCCCATTTATCCATCTCGTTAATCTGCTCGATCGGCAGGAATGTCAGCATGCGGAGACATTTTAAGACATCTGCGTCGCTCACATTTCTCCAGTACTGGTAGAAGTCAAACGGAGTGGTCTTGTTCGGATCCAGCCATACAGCGCCGGACTGGGTCTTGCCCATCTTCTTGCCCTCGGAGTTAAGCAGCAGGGTGATTGTCATGGCGTGCGCATCCTTGCCCAGCTTCCGGCGGATCAGCTCTGTACCGCCCAGCATGTTGCTCCACTGATCGTCACCGCCGAACTGCATATTACAGCCGTAGCGCTTAAACAGCTCATAGAAATCGTAGCTCTGCATGATCATGTAGTTGAATTCCAGGAAGCTTAAGCCTTTCTCCATACGCTGCTTGTAGCATTCGGCTCTCAGCATGTTATTTACAGAAAAATGAGTTCCCACTTCACGCAGGAAATCAACGTAATTCAACTCCAGCAGCCAGTCCGCATTGTTGACCATCATGGCCTTTCCTTCGGAAAAATCGATAAAACGGCTCATCTGCTTCTTGAAGCAGTCGCAGTTGTGCTGAATCGTATCCACAGTCATCATCTGGCGTAAATCGCTGCGTCCCGACGGATCACCGATCATTCCGGTACCGCCGCCGATCAGCGCGATCGGTTTGTTTCCCGCCTCCTGTAAACGCTTCATCAGGCAAAGCGCCATAAAATGTCCTACGTGAAGGCTGTCCGCGGTTGGGTCAAAGCCAATATAGAATACAGCCTTCCCTTCGTTGATCATTTTGCTGATCTCTTCTTCATTCGTTACCTGGGCAATGAGGCCACGGGCTTTGAGTTCTTCGTACGCTGTCATAATTTTTTTCTCCTTTTCTTTAATTTTTGCAGATACTTTCCTATTACATAAAAAAAAGTCCCGTCCTGTTCAAAGGACGAGACTGTAATCCCGTGTTACCACCTTAATTTATAAACGGCTCGCGCCGCTTACCTCTTCGAGTACGATCGTCATACTCTAGCACGATAACGTGTGCAGGAATCCGTCACAGTCTACTCGCCGATCCATAGGACTCTCCGTCCTTTCCAAATCTGCTTTCAGTGTGAAGCTCAAAGATGTATTCACAATCCGCTTTCCACGCGCCTCTCATCAACCGGCTGCTTTCTGTGTGCTGTTGCGCATTATTACTTGTTCTTATCAACGCCTTTTTGCATTTATGAAGTTATTGATTAGTATATGAGGTTTCGGTTTGTTTGTCAAGAGCCTAAATTTATTTTTCAGCCATCAATTTTTAAAGTCAGGCCAAGGCTGTATTTAGTATCATCGATAATCAGAGAAACGGCGTATTCCCCCTGAAGACCGCATTTATTCAGCCGGAAGTCCACCTGACGCCCGGAACTCTGGAATGTGCCCACGCACATGGCGGTAAATGACACTGCGGAAGTGGATACGAAATAGTTATGACAGTTTCCCTCCCCGTCTTCTAAGACCAGCATCACCAGCTGCCCTTTCTCGAAGGTTCCATGGAAGGTGTAACGGTCAAACTCTTCGCTGATATCTAAGTGGTATTGATCCGGAATGGTGCTTTTACTATATTCCGTCTCGGCGGCGGTTCCGAATTCCGGCGTTTTCCCTAATGTCCCCAGTATTGTTCCGCGTCCCAGCGTCAAGTTCTCCCCTTCGCTGTAAAGGGACATTTTCTTTGCGCGGTAATAATTGGCGTTCAGGCACATTTCGTAGACAACTCTGCCGTCCAGAAGCTCCACGGTCTTTGACTCAAGCCGGACATTTTTGTTCTCAAAGTATCTGCGGGAGCCGACACCTTCGCAGGTGATACCGTCAAGGGAGGCAATTCCGCCGGAATGTACCAGATAATTCCCCTCTCCGTAGTAGTCCACGTTGGAGATGTAGGGCGAGAAGAACTCATTTCCCCGTTCCTTTCCGTACTGCCAGATCTGTCGGACGGTCCGTTTCTCCCGGTCGATGCTAAAACGCACGCCTCTTGAGTAATTGTCTTTTCCCAGGCGGTAGTGCTCCGGGTTTTTAGAACGGTAATGGCCGTTGTCAAAGGTCATAACATCACCATCCGGGGTTATGAGACAGGCGTGCTGTTCATACTGCCATTCCAGATCGCCCACTGGCTTTAAGAAGTACGCTTCCCTCATGTCCTCCGGCCAGCCTTCCGGATCCCCCAGAATCCAGTTCAGTTTTCCGCTCTGAAAATCGATGTTGATCAGGACATCCTGATGGCGGCCGGATAGTGTGATGGAATCCGTCTTTTTATCATACCACAGGGCATTATTGTGGAACCAGTCGTGAGCGCTCCAGCTTCCGGAAGGAGCGGCATCCTGAGGCAGAATATCCTTGAAGTCCCAGGTTTTTAAAATGGAACCATCCGCCCTGTCAATCAGGACGCACATATCCTCCACCGTGCCATTTTCAAAGCACTCCGTCAGTACAAGGAGGTTCCCATCCTCCATCTCAAACTGGTCGTGGTGATAGCCGCCGGGAAGACGGTATTCCGCATAGATTTTTCCGATCAGGTCCATTTCCCACAGCCCCGTCGTATAATACGGTTTCTCCAGAAGGCGGGGGGAACCGATGGAAAAACGGCCGTTCTGCAGTTCCTTTATGGCGAAGGTGATGTTTTCCGTGCAGTACCAGCGGCAGTCTCCGCGGTAATCGTAAGCGGCCGGAAGCGCGCCCATGGCGGGTATGACGAACATCACGTTTCCGTCCATATACGCGGCTGTCGTGTCAATGGACTCCGGCAGTTTGACGGCACTGTCCAGCGGGCCGGTGGTGATAATGATTTCTTTACGCTGCCCATCTGACAACCTCAGTTCCACGGTATTATCCGTTCCCGGATACAGGCCAAGCACCGGTATTACGTGTTCATACGCCTCCGGAAATGCTTTCGAGATATCTCCGCTGGCTTCCATCCCTTTCACCGTAATGCTCACACTCACCTTCTCCTCCGTAAAAAAAGCGATCACGGCGGTGAGAGGCGCTATGCCGTAAGGATTTACCGTAACGAGCGGATTTTCAAAAGAACGGTGTTCCCGGTGAAAGCTCTCCATAAATTCCTGTTCTGCTGCGGCCTGCTGGTCAATAAAATGTTCTATTGTTTTCATCCTGTTCCTCCTGTTATTTATGAAAAGAAAATATTAGCGATGGGCAGGCCCACGGCCAAGACGGCAATCAGACTGATTATGCTCATCAGGATTCCGTATTTATAGATATCACCAATTTTCAGCCATTTCGTATTTCCGTGCAGGATGGCCGATGTCGTGGAGGCGGCCGGCGTCACAACGGCAATACACACCATATACATGGACAAGCATGCAATGGCCGCGGAGCCGGCGCCGATCTGCTGCGAAAATACATGGATAATTGGTATGAGCAGCATGCCTACCACCATATTGTTGCAGATATTGGTGAGAACACACGCAATGACAACAATGGTAATGGTGAAGACCAGCGGACTCTGTCCCTCGAATACAGGCGTTAAAATCTGCTTCAATAACACGGTGATTCCCGTGGCTTCATCGGTCAGGGCATTTCCAATGGTCAATGCGGAGCCTACAATCAGCACAACGGACCAGATCATATATTTGGAAACAATTGTCTTAAAATTAACCAGCGGCTTTTTGTCTACGTGGATCAGACAGCATACGGTTATGATAAAGACAGGGATTGCATTCTGTGTATCCTTTAACAGCTGCTGCAGAGCCCCTTCCGGCAAAAGAGAGGGAGCCAGCACCCAGATGATAAAAAAGAGCAGGGCAAAGCTTAAGCTTTTCTGGCGGAGATTCATGGGCGGCAGCGGATTTTTGTCAAAAAGACTGGCATCGATCTGTTTCAGCGGCGTCACGTCCGGCTTAAGTACGAAACGCATGAGCAGAACGATGGCTGCCAGCGCCGTCAGCGAAATCGCCGCTGCGGTTACCATATAGGGGAGGTATTCGATCGCCGTCCCGGTCACCTTTGCATAATTGCCCAGCAGCCCCGGGAGCGCGCCCTTGAAAGGTGTTGTCGCAAACCCAAAGGAAGCCGCCATTACCACAGAGATCAGCATTAAGGTCACATACCGGTCGCCTTCTTTATAGCCGATTACTGCAAATAGACTGTAGAGAATCGGCCAGAAGATGAATATGGTGGGACTCGGAGCGGTCAATACGGATAAAAGATATACTCCCAGTAGAAGCATTGCGGTAAATACCCATGGGCGTCCGTTATTGATCCTGCGGGTGATAAACCAGCGGGAAATGTACTCGCAAATCCCTTCTTCTGTTATGGCTCCTGTCAGCATGATGACAAAGAACAGCATGATGACGATTGGATTTCCGAAGGTCGAGCTCAAAAGGCCGTTAAAACTGCCGAAACCGGTGAGTCCTAACACCAGGACACCGAACAGACTGGGCCAGAGCGTATCGACAAAGGTCCATAGATACATCGTTCCAAGAAAGACGCCTAATACCTTGACTCCGACTTCCGTAACTGGTCCAAAGGGAGAAATAAAACGGAAAACCAGCATAATCAATATGCCAATAATACAATGAATATAATACTTAACCCCTGATTTCATGGTGCTTCTCCTTTTATCGGTTGAATTTGTCTGAGTACTCTGTTAAGATAATAACATACGGCTGCTGTTAAAAAAATAGCAATCACTAAACATCGCTTATAAATAAAAAAAAGGCAGCATCTTTTATGTGCATGTTGTACAACCGGAGGGACTGTGAAGGAGAACGAAAGAGATCATTTTTTAGAAATTCTATGCAAAGAGGGCACCAGGATCCAATTGGACAAAAACCAGTACTTTTCTTCGATCATCAATCATGAAAATACTGCCTACTGTCTGATATCCGGCGTATGCGCCCTGCTGCGTTTCACCCAAAACGGGGAAGAGATTATCTATCACTATTTCAGGGAAAAGGATTTGATCGGCGGCGTGCCGTTTTTTCTATCCCACAAAGGGGCAGCCCAGATTAATACACTCTATAGCTTCTGTTCTTTGTATACAAAGACGGAGTGTATTCTATACAAAATTCCTTTTTCCGTACTGGAGAGAAAGATAAAAGAAGAGCCGGAAATCGGCTACTGGATCAGCGAAGGAATCGCCCGGCATTTTATGGAGGAAATCTCCCATGTACATTCTTCGAAGGAGGATCATACGTCGGGGCGTCTCTGCCGGACTCTGATTGAGCTGGCAAATGAAAAGAACGGAAGATATGAACTTCAGAAATATTTTACCTACACCGAACTGGCCAGATACCTGGGAGTCCATTCGGTAACCGTTTCCAAAATCATGCTGGTGCTGAAAAAAATGAAGGTGATCGAAAAGGAAGGCCACAAGACCGTAATCTGTGATATGGAGCAGTTAAAGTATCTTGCAGAAAATCCACATGAAATCGGCGACTTTTCTCCGCAGGAAGAGGAATAGAATCAGACGTATGCCCCCTGTCTGCCTGACAGGGGGCATATCTGTATCCCGGTGTTTTTCTCAGGGATTTGTTGTTATTTTACCCATTTTCCATCACTGCCGACCTGGTACCCGTCTGCAGTGACCGTGTCTTTAGCCATGGTGCCGTCTGCATTCAGATAATACCATGCGCCGTTGTATTCCAGCCACCGGTTCCCATACATGGCCCCGCTCTGGCCTAAGTAATACCAGTTTCCGCCATATTCCATCCAGCGGTTTTCATACATGGCTCCGCTTTCGTCCACGAAGTACCAGACGTCTGCATCCATCATCCACTCGTTGGCCGCCATCCTGCCATCCGCCTTAAAGAAATACCAGGAACCGTTAATCCGTCCCCATTCATTTCTGGCAGGCTGGCCGTTTGGCTTCGTGTACTGCCAGCTTCCGCCGTCCTGCTTCCAGCTTCCTCCGTCCATGGTGCTGCTCGGCTTTGGAACTGGCCTGGCCTCAGCCGTATCACTGCTTCCGGAGCTGTCGCTGCTGCTCGCCGGTCTGACGGTCACCCACAGGGAATCCTGGAATACCTTTGCATCGCCGTTTTTGTCAATTCCGGTGTAAGAGACGGTCACTTTGATATCTCCGGAAATCATGAACAGTGCCGGGCTGACTTTGTAGTCACGGATCAGCTCCTCCACACGCTCTCCTGTCTCACGGTTTATCCGGTAAGCCGTCACCGCCATGCCTGCCGGTGCAAACATATCTCCCACGCGGTACACCGTCTGATCGGGCTGGGAAGTAATCTGAATCATCTCTGTGTAAAAGCCCTCTTCCGCTTCATCGGCTACGGAGACATCAACGGCCGCCTGGAACTCCTTTTCTTCCTGATTCTTATCGGTTCCCAAATAGACTACCTTGACCTTCTTATTGCCCGATGTGCTGAAATCGTATTGATAGTCCAGCTCTTCCAGCGGAATTTCCAACGCTCTCGTAGCATTTCCCGGACTGGCCTTTTGGATATCCATCACCTTCATTCCTTCCGGATTGAACTCCTCTCCGACCTTGTATACGACCTTCTTCGGCTTTTTATCAACCCGGATGCGGGTCGTGTAATACTCCGGTTCCACCGGTTCATCCTCTACGGTTACGGTAAAGGAGTCGGTAAACTCCATCCGCTCGCCGTCGCTGTTCTCGTCCTCATAGATAACCTCGACGGTGGCCTTCCCCGCTTTGCTGAAATCGTACTCTGTCACATAATCCCATATCTCAATGTCTCTTTCCGCATTGCTGGGGCTGGCTTTCTGGTGTGCCTTCACCACCATGCCGGCAGTGTCCAGCTCGTCACCCGTATAGTATTTCATCTTGTCCGGCTTCCCGGTCACTTTAATCTTCGTTGTGTAGTACTCGGTGCCTTCCTCTGTTACGACCACACGGAAGGTGTCCGTATATACGGTTCCGCTCTTTCCGGCCGCCGATACGGTAATCTCCTTCTCACCGGGAGTCCCTGAATTTAAAGTACTCACGGTGTACTGGTCTTCCTCCAGTTCGACTCTGGTCGCGTCACTCATGGTGGCGGCCACCACCATACCGGTGGTATCCAGTTTTTCACCAATCCGGTATTCTGTCCTGTCCGGAAGTCTTTCCACCTTCACTCCGCTGATATCCAGCACCTCCGGCTGTTTTGCGACTGCCAGCCAGCTGATAACCGGATCGTTTTTGCTTACCTTCTCAACTCTTAAGGTTACCGTATCCGCCTTCTCCAGAGTGAAGCTCAGGGTCTTTTCATCCTGCGATCCCTTTCCGGAGAGAGTCAGGTTCTCTGCTGCCAGTTCTTTTCCGTCTGCCAGTACCACCGCCTTCATGGAACGCGGCTCCCACCATTCGTTGACGCCGACGGTAAGGGAATACGCTCCCGCTTCGAGAGGCAGGTAATAGAGAACAGGATTGCCTCCTTCCATGTAGAATCCGGAGCTGTACTTATCCGTTAAATCCGTGTCCGGCTTTGTCACAACGCCGGTCTTGTTGAAGCCCCATTTCGTGCCGTCGGAGATCTGGTCAGCCTTCTCATTCTTCAGCTGATCGCCGAGCAGGGCGCGGACCGCCTCGTAGACAGGCGTTGTTCCGTCTCCCGGAGCCGCGCTGAAGCTGTCGATGTAATATAACGTGTCTTCCGGTACCACTTCCACCGGAATAACGGCCTGAAGGTCCTTGCCGCCTTCCACAGTTCCCTTTAGGCGGACTGTCTTATACGGTGCGGAGAAGGAATCCTCCTCGTTATTGGCCCATTGAATTTTTGCGGTGCTCTCGGTACCATTTGCCAGCTTCACCCTTACTTCTGCCGGCAGAATGTCGTCTTTGACCGTTTCGCCTTCCACAACAGCCAGATACTCAGGCAGTCTGTCATCGATAATCTCCACAGGCTGATCCAGACGCAGAAGCGCGTCTTTCGCCTCCTGCAGCCGGATTGCCGCCGTATCGATCTCCAGCTGGGTGGATTCCGTCTCATTCCCAATGACTGCCTGCGCCGCTGTCAGCGCATCTGCGAAGACTTTCCAGTGGTCGGCGGTATAGTCTGCCTCCCGGTACGTTTCACATTCGGCCGCCAGAGCCTTTAAGGCTTCGATGCTGCCGCCCGGCAGAACCTCTCCGAGAATGTAAACGCCGTCAATTACAAGCGTTCCGCTCTTTACCACCACCTTAAAGGTGTGGTCTCCCGATGCGAGTCCGTCCAATACAATCGTGGAATAACGCTTGCTGCTGGAGTTGTTTTCTGCATTCTCCGCCTTCTTAACGCCGTCCACATAGATATCTGCCTTGACGCCGCCTCCATTTTCACCTACCAGCATGAAACCGGTGCCCCTGCCGTCAAACGTCACATAGGTCGAGTCTCCGCTCTTTTTATTATAGGAGGTGGTGCGGTACCAGTTATCCGCGCTGCCGTTGCCTGGTCCTGTCAGCCTCCAGTCATTGCTGTACTGTACCTCGTCGTCGTGATCGTCATAAAATGCGGTCGCATACGGGATGTAACCAGGGATTTTCTCCACCTTCAGATTGTCGAAATACGTCTCCGCCCAGGCACTTCCCAGGAAGACGCGTCCCATCAGGTACGGTTTATCCGTGTCAATATAGCTGCCTGCCAGTTCTCCGTCCACATAGGCCAGAATTGCGTTGCCTCTGCCCTCTAAGGCGATCCGGCAGGAATCCCCCTGCTTCTCCGGCATACTGCCTTCCAGGAGCGTGCTGCCGCCCTTCCGCATTTTCCATGTTCCATTCTGGATTAACAGGTTGTAACCGCTGTTATCACTGTTCATTCCTGTCTGCTGACGGATTCCCAGAAGGGCGTATCCGTTGTCAGCCTGTACGTCGACGCTTGCCTTATAATTCATCCAGCGGTAGTCGCCGACAATCGTCTCCGGATCCCCGCCGTTCCACTCACTTACGGCGGCCGGTAAAATCTGGCCGAGACGCTGATTGCCGTCGTCTTCCTTTTCCACCACCCAGGCGCCGTGCGTATCCATCATATAGCGCGGTTCATTTCCCCTGGATGATAAGTAGTCCTGCTGCTCCGGCCCGTTCGCCGTATTGACCGTTACGGTTCCTTCCTCGTCGTACTCAAAATCATCGGCGTAAAGGATGGTATTGTCTGTAACCCCGGTACAGCCCTCTCCCATCTTTCCGTCCTCATCCGTATCCAGCACTGCCTTATCCGATAAAGACGTATGCTCCGGAAGCGTCAGCGCCCGGTCGCCGTCGTTCTGGTGGTAATCCAGGGTTGTGAAGGTCGCTATAGCCCCCGCATCCACCGACACGGTATACATACCGGCCGAGTTTGCAGCCACTTCGCCCTTGAATTCCATGTACTCGTCTGCCTTTGTCTGCCAGATCTCCAGTTTCTGGTTTTCATCGAGATTCATATCCTCGGCCTTAATCTGATAATTCAGTTTCTTCGGACTGTTGTTTACCGCTACCACCGAGAAATCCGATTTATCAGGGGCCGCAAGAGTCATATAGCTCGGTTTGCCTGCTTCATTGGAAAGGTGCTCATTTTTGTTATTGTCCCCGGCATAGGAATTGCTCGCCTGGGGAATTCCCAGCCAGATTCCATTGCTGTTGTCCTCGTCAGCCGCCCATCCGGACTTGGAAAACTGGGTGAAATGCGCCGTCATGTAGAGGGCCTCGTCATAACGGACATATCCCGCCCACGGCTCTCTGGCGCTGACCAGATCTTTATGCGCATACTGCAGCCCGTCATAGAAACCGCCGATTGCAGGCTGGAATATGTAATGAGTCATGTTGCTGAACACAAAGGAATTTAAGTAACCGTCCACCATGGCCAGAGGGCTCTGATTCCCGCCCATCGCCACATAGGAATCGGTGCGCCGCTCCGCCTGGCTCGTCATGCCAAAGGTCGCGCAGCCTTCGCTGTACCAGATTTCCTTATTGTATTTCTGTGCCAGATCCCGTACCTTCTGGTCCGTGCCGGTTACGTAATGGATTCCCACCGCATCGACAGAATCCCACGTTCCGCCCTTCTGATCCTTTGAGTTATACATGTCCGTGACAATTCCCCAGGAATCGATCTCATCGGCGGCTACAAACTGAATCCTGTGATAGGCGTCCTGTGCATCCTCCTCCATGTAATCCGGGAAATCGCTCTCTTCTTCCACCAGCTTTGTAAATGCCTTTGTCATTGGTGCGCTGATCTTAATCGCATCATTGTAGTTCGCCTCGTTGACACCGGCGGCAATGTAGTCTGCCATGATGCCATACTTCTCATAGGCGTCGAAAATGGTATCGCGGTACCATTCATAGACCTTTTCTGTGTTGGTATTGCCATTGGTCCAGTTCGGGGAACGCCAGCGCAGAACACTGACCTTTACATCCGGGTTCACACTCTTCGCATCCGCCGCCAGCTGCCAGCCAGGGGAACGGGACACGTCGGCATCCTCGCCCTCATACCGAATAGTAGCCGGATCCGCCGCCGTCGAAGTATTACCGTCATTTCCCATCTCAATTTTCACGTGGGATATTAAGGGATGTTCTCCTTCAAACAGGGTATGAATCATTTCCCAGTACTTTTCCGGCGCCTCTGCCTTATAGTCCATCAGCAGGTTGCTGGTTCCGTTGCAGCTTAAGAGTCCCCAGCCTTTGTATGTCAGTCCGTTGGTCATCAGAGCCGCCGCATCCACATCGCTGCCTTTAATGGTGATCACTGCATCGTAGACCGGAAGAATATTTCTGATCTTTGCGGTTGCTGCCAATACGGCCTCTCTCGAAGCATTTCCGCCTGCAAGAAGGGCTTCTGCCTCGGTGACGGCCTGTTTCAGCGCCTCATTACCGGGGTCCTCCGTGTCGAGATAAGCGTTTGCCTCCGCCACAGCACGCTTTAACTCAGAAAGCAGCGGCTCCATCATCCGCGTTTTCGTCTCGGCTGCAGCCGCTTCCTCCGACATGGCCTCAGATGTCACCACAATATCATCATAAAGGCCATTCAGCAGAAAATTGGTGGCAAAGGAGCGTCCCAAAGCTGCTGTTATATTACTCATCTCGCTCAGTTTGAAGCCGAGATCAGGAATCTCTCCCGCCTTTTCACCATTTAAATAAACCGTAACAGAACCGTTGGCGCCGTCCTTTTCCGAATAAGACACGGCCATGGCGTTCCAGTCATCTGCAATGATATGTTCCAGAGCCGTATTTCCGGCGCTGATTCCGCCTCCCGCCTTGGAATCGCCGTATCCCACTTTCCCCGACTGGGTAAAAATATGGATATTCTGATTCTCTGTACCTATGGAAAATGCCGCTTTTTTATTCCTGTTATCTTCATTTGTATCAGTATCTTCCACCTTTACGTTGGCAAGCAGCGTAAATTCTTTTCTCCCAAACAGTGCGGCCGCATCTTTGATCTCCGCATGGCCGCCATTCTGATTATTCCAGCCAGCTGTCACTTCTACCACGTTACCGCGGCCGGCGTCCGAGATAACGCTCGCTCCCCGATTCGTGAGGCCGCCATCCGTCTCCTCCAGCGCTGTGTCAAACGGCACCAGGGATGAATCCTTTTCGGCAACCGCCAGCCAGCTGAGAATTGCCCCTTTATTCTTCGTATCCTGGATCCGGAGCGTCACCTCACCGGCCTTATCCAGGGTAACATCGCCAGTGACGCGTGTTTCCTGGTTGACGATTAGCGCTCCGGTCGTTCCCAGAGAGACCGGGGTACCATCGTCGATCTGTGCCGTGATGTCAAGCGTTCTTCCCTGATCCGGCCACCATTCGTAGTGCGCGGTTGTAATTTCATACGTTCCTGCATCCAGGGGAAGCGTATAGGTAAGAAGCTTGTCCTGATCATTATAGATCCCGGATACCGCCTTATCCTCTGTCGTTACATTCCCTTTGGTTTTCACATTCTGATTGTGAAATCCCCAGGAGCCTTCCACGTACACCGCATCGGCCGCATCATTTTTCAGCTTAGTCCCCGTTAATTCCTTCACCGCTTCATAGGCAGGAGTGGTTCCATCCAACGGGCCGCTGCTGTAATTATCAATATAATATACCAGCTCCTGAGGTACGACCTCCACATCATATCGTACACCTTTGCTGGTCACTGCTACTGTATCGTATGCCTTACCAAACTGGTCTGCCTTGACAGATGCGTCATCTTTTAACTGCTCCGGCACCTGGCCCACATAGGTAGCAATCCGCTGGTTTGTCTCAGCATAGGCTATCGTGGGAACAGAAACGGAAGGCACCATCATCGCAGTCACAAGAATCCAGGACAGCGCTCTCTGCCCCTGTTTCTTACACTTCATACTTTTTCCTCCTCTTTACATACCCTTTTCCATAAAACAGTTCATTGAAGCATTGTCAATAAGCCCGCATTCACTTTTATTGTGAACAGTATCGTAAACAGAGGAAAAAGCAAAAAATGTCGAAAACAGATTCCTTTTGCTCTCTCAATTTGCTATAATTAAGTCAGGCTTATTGCTGTGATAAAATGCAGGAACGACTCTGTGCCACCAGATTGTTTTGCTTTGCGTTCACGCGATAAGCTTTTTTCCTGCACTTTTTTATGTTTTTTCTCCCCCCTCTCCTTCTGACTGTATTATCACATAGTTTTTTGTGTGTTTTGAATAGAATATTTTTTCATGAAACTGTAATTTTATTAGTATTGTTCAATACCCCCTTCCTCCCCTCCCTCTGTCCATGTAATTTCTTAAGCAATACCTGTACTTTTTATTTCTAATATTTTCCATCCGTTCTCATCACAGTTAATGACGCAGCGCTGTTCCAGTACAGCTTCTTCGCAAAATAAAAAACGCCCCCATACGGGACATTCAACTTCTTTGTCCTGTATGGGGGCACTGCATTTTTTAACAGCTTCTCAAGTCTCCTTCATCCGGATATCTCACGATTCTCCGTAACACTCTGCGGCTGCTGAAAGCGCATCGATCACCTGTATTCCCACGGCCGGAAGACCGACTAAAACTGCGCTCATGACTTCAGCCTTTGTCGCTCCCAGCTCTTTTGCAGAATCCACATGGTAGGCAATGCCTCCGGTCATGCGCAGAGCGGCCAGTACGGATAAGTAGGCCAGCTCCTGCGTCTTTCTGTCCAGTGCACTGGCCTGTGATCCTTTCATGACCATTTCCATGTACGCCTTCCCGGTTTCTCCAGTCTCACTCAGCAAAATCTTAAATCCATTTCCCATCTTACTTTTCTCCATGTCACATTCTCCATTCTCTATTTTGATTTTATGGTATTGAAATGATCACACGGCCTGCTGCCAGCCCCTATAACCGCTTCTATAAAGTAAGATGCTGCGAAATTATGAAAGTCCCGTTTTTTCTGCATTATTTGTTAAAAAAAGTTCCGATTGCCGACGCCACCGTATCATACCATTCCTGCGGCGGAACGCGGTCCGGAATGTTTTGGTAATAATGGAGAATCTGTCTCCTCGTTTCTTCGTCCGGCTGATACCCGGTATCCCGGTAGTCCAGTACGGTGATCCGCGTTCTCGTCTCCCTCTGCAGAGCATTCCTGTTACTTAAAATTCAATCCATGCCGAACATCTGCAGGGATTTTTCTCATCCAGGATGCCGCAGTGGTCACGGAAGAAAGACTCCAGACTCAGCCTCGCCCTGTATAAAAGCCCCTTTACCGCCTTGGGCGTAAAATCGAGAATTTCCGCCGTCTCCGGAATGGACAGGCCAAACATATCCACAAGCGAAAATGCAGCCCTCTGATTCAAAGGCAGCTTCCCCGCCATAGCAAGAAAGCAGCCGTCCCGAAGCCTTCCAACCTCCTCCGACACGATAACTTCTTCCACAGGAGACGGAATGCTTTCAGTAAATAGACTCCCCTCCCGCTCCAGGGCCTCCAGATCATCTGAAAAGCTGAGAGGGGTGCTGGCCTGTTTACGGATCTTCATCCGAAATTCATTGACACAGATCGTTCGCAGCCAGCTCTTCACCGCCGCCGGATTCTTAAGTTCCGGGCAGTGCAGCCACGCCTTTAAGAGCGTCTCCTGGGAAAGGTCCTCTGCCTCCTGCACATCCGTTGTCAGACGGAACGCAAGCCCATACACGAACCTTCCATATTGCTCAATCCATTCTTCTGTTCCCAAGTCCACATTGCCTGCTGCCTTCTGTTGTATCTCCTTCATCATACGCCTCGCTGCAGTTCACGGCCCTGCTATTTATAAACCAGCCGTGATACCGTTTTTTCCTTTGCAAATCCCGGAATCTGGTACATCACCAGAACATCCGTGATTCCCTGTTCCTCCATCCACTCCTTCAAATTCAGGTTCAGGTACCGCAGGTCCGCCATATACACGGTTCCGAAATGGTTGGCCGCGAACACGGCGAAGCTGTGGGCGTAGGAGTCCTTAATTATAAAAAGCTTCTTTTCCTTCTGATCTCCCTCTATGCTCCTGTTTTCGATTTTGGTTATGGCATGGTTGCCGTCGAGATATACGGCGTATTTGTCCTTTCCCTTTAATGCGTCAGGAAAGTAGAGGGAATCATATTCCTTCAGTTCCCCGTCGAAGGACACCCGGTAATCCTGCGGCTCCTTCGGCTGCCACACTTCGATGGAATCGTACCGCCACGGAACATTGAGTTTGGAATAGACCGTTCCATGAAACTCGCTGCTGGCCGTCCGGATATCAAACATGTCTTCTGTCCACGGCATAAGCCCCATGGATTCTGCCCACAGGCGGTATCCCAAAAACGCCCCTCTGGCGGTCCAATGGTGATCCGTCCGGTAGTACAGAGCCTCGTCCCGAAACGATTTTAAGCAGTCTTCTGCCGGAAGCACCATCTCCGGGGAGTTCCCTGTTTCTTTCAGGCGTTCGGAAAGCAGCTCCGTTACCCGGCCCTGATCGTAGGGCGCAGCGAGAAATGGCAGCCGGTCCGTCATGACCTGGGACGCCGATGGTACAAGCATCACCCGCACATGGTCTTTCCCCAGAGACTTCTCCGCCGCCCCTGTAAATGCGGCCAGCTTCTCCATATTTTTGTTCAGCTGCTCCCCTTCCACATCCTCTGTATCGTATTTCTCGATCAGATAGCCGTCTTTCCCAAAGTATACGCCGTTTACATCTTCCTGAAAGGCCAGACGCTCTGACGTAACCTTCAGACCGATCCATCCGTTTCTTCCCGGAAACTGATCGCTCAAATACTGTTCGTACTTCTCTCCATAGCTTCCATCCAGCAGAGACTTCACCGTAAATTCCGGTTTCTTTTGCAGATACCGGTTCTCCGAGTCGGAAAACGCCTTCTGCGGCGTGATCATACCAGCCAGGGATACAATCCCCAAAAAGCCCAGAAACAGGAAGGTCATGCCTCTGTCACTGTGTCTCTCTTTCTTCATAAACTCTCCTCATTTGCCAGCGCCGGGAGGCACTAGAACCTGAAATACAGAAACGGATTATAACTGGCATCTACCAGAAATGCAACCGACAGCACAAGAATAACCGCCACAAACAGCAATTCGGCCGTCTCTCTCACACGTCCCGAAAGCTTCCTGCACAAGATCCCCGGAAGCGGTGTAGAACCCAGGACAGCCGCCGCAAGTAACGGCAGATTGGTCACCAGCAAATACCACGTTCTCCGGCTTGCAAAGGCGATACCTCCGGCGCCGGCCATCTGGGTGAAGTACTGAAGCCCCTCCGCCATATTTTCATGTGCAAACAGCACCCAGCCAAGAAAGACGAAGATCATGGCGTATGCGCTTCTGACGGCAGATGGCATCTTCTCCAGATACGGCTTCAGAATAAACTTCTCAAGCAGCAGAAGCACACCGAAATAGAGCCCCCATAAAAGGTAATTCCAGGCCGCTCCGTGCCAGATTCCTGTCAGCAGCCAGACGATCGCGATGTTCCGCACCTGCACCGCAGCGCCTCTCCTGTTTCCGCCCAGCGGTATATACACATACTCCTTAAACCAGGTGCCCAGGGTGATATGCCACCTGCGCCAGAAATCGGTGATGCTCTTCGCCGTATAGGGATACCGGAAATTCTCCGGGAAATGAAAGCCCATCATCGCGCCCAGCCCCATGGCCATATCCGAATAACCGGAAAAATCAAAGTAGATCTGCATGCCGAACGCCAGAATCCCCATCCACATCATCAGGACGGTCCGCTCTGCATCCGGAACACCCGAAATCTGCGTCCACAGCGCTCCTATGGTATTGGCGATCAATACCTTCTTTCCCAGGCCCACGGCAAACAGAAAGACTCCCCTGGAAAATCCGGCAAAGTTCTCAGTCCGCTCCCGCAGTTCCTCTGCAATGGTGTGATACCGCACGATTGGTCCCGCAATCAGCTGGGGAAACATGGAAACATAGGCGCCGAAATCGATGATATTCTTCTGCGGGCTGGCCTCCTTCCGGTAGATGTCGATCGTGTATGACATGGTCTGAAATGTATAAAAGGAAATACCGATAGGAAGCGCCAGTCCCGGAAGAGGGAACGAAAGCCCAGTCAGCCGCCCCACGGTTTCCAAAAGGAAATCCGCGTATTTAAACACGCCTAAAAGCCCCAGATTGATGATGACTGAGGAAGCCACACAGAGCCTGGCCCGCTTCTGTTTTCCCTCTTCCATAAAGCGCCAGACCAGACGTCCGTGGACGTAATCGACCAGCGTGGAAAACAGCAGCAGGGAGATGTATACCGGTTCTCCCCAGCCATAAAAAATGAGGCTCCCAATGAACAGAACCCCATTGCGGAACCTCTTTGGAGCAGCAAAATATACAATTAACATAACCGGCAGAAACCGGAATAAGAATAACAGGCTGGAAAATACCATGTTTACCCCTCAAAGAATGCGTTAATTGCGTCAACTGCCTTCTTGTTTTCTTCCTGTGCAGATTGAAGGGCAGCCTCTTCGCCCTGCTCCTGCGATTCCTCAGAAGCCGTTCCCAGCATAACGAAGAACACATAATCTCCGTGGCGGACTACTTCAGACGCCTGCACCTTGCTGATGTTCATCGGATACTGCATGGAATCTTCCACGAGACGGGTGCGGTAATCGCCAAGCAGCTTCTCCACATCCCCGCCCTTTCCGTCCTTCGCCCTGATGGCCACAAAGGTGTCCACATGGACGCTGATCATCGGTCCTTCCGCGATGAATTCCTCGTATAAATCCGCCGGAACTCCGAATATATCGTTTAATGCCTGTGCGTCATAGGCTGCACTTGGAATATAATTTTCTCCGTATACATCTTTTACTGCCTGGTGAACTTTCTCCAAATCCACCGTAATCGCCTGTGTGGACTCTGCCACAGTTCCTGACCCGCCGTTATCCGGGCCCTTCTTGCCTCCACAGGCCGTAAGGCTTATCGCTGTCAGAACCAGCGCGGTTACAAATACTGATTTTCTCATAAATTTCTCCTTTATCTGTTCTACTTACGCGGATTCATTATAATATAGAATCGGCCAGATATCTATAGCATATCTCCTACGAAATACTGAAGGTTCTCTTACGGCCCGTCAGTTCATTCCCTGTCCTTCATTCCCCGTCATTTCATCAAATGAAATCAGCCATACTGCAATGAAAAAGCCTGCACATCCCTTACCTCCATGATTCCAGGTCAAATAAGGCGATGTGCAGGCGTATCAAAATTCAAAATCATCAAACCCATAGATTAGCGGATAAGGCGCGCAGTCCCGCAGGGGGGCCTGGATCGTTCCCTTCACGCCTCTGCTGAATGCCGGTCTGCGTGTGGAAGACTTTGTTCTGTTCTTAATCAGCCGGCCGCCCTGCCCCAGTTCTCCCACATAATATCCGTCCTGATCATAAATATCTCTGCCGAAAAACTTCCCGAGCACGGTGCCGTCACAGGCCACCAGATACTCCTTCTGTCTGACTCCCACGTATTTACCGCCCCAGGTCCAGAATCTATCCATACTCTCACACCATTCCCTTTTCTCAAATCTTTTCTCATATCATACACTATTTTTGTAAAAAAAGGAACACCCGGATTCCCTTGTTTGAACACATTTCCTAAAATTTCGGTCAGGTATAGATTTTTCCGATATTCTGGTATATAATTGGCAACAACAAAAGAGAAGAATCTAATCTTCAGGAGGATACCATGGGATTTCAATATGTAAACAACCTTCCGACCCCGGATGAAATCAAAGAACGTTTCCCTCTTCCGGCTGAATTAAAAGAGCGGAAGGCAAAGAGGGACCAGGAAGTCAGCGATGTTCTGACCGGCAAAAGCGATAAATTTCTCGTGATCATTGGTCCGTGCTCTGCGGACAATGAAGATTCCGTGTGCGACTACGCAGAACGCTTAATCAAGGTTCAGGAAAAGACCGCGGACCGTCTCATCATCATTCCGCGTGTCTACACCAACAAACCGCGTACCACCGGCGAGGGATACAAGGGAATGCTTCATCAGCCGGATCCGGAGAAGAAACCGGATATGCACGAGGGACTCATCGCCATCCGCAAGATGCACATGCGCGTATTTGCCGAGACAGGCTTCCCCACCGCCGATGAAATGCTCTATCCGGAGAACATGACTTATCTGGATGATATCATGTCCTACGTGGCCATCGGAGCCCGTTCCGTAGAGAATCAGCAGCACCGTCTTACCGCCAGCGGCTGTGATGTGGCCGTCGGCATGAAGAATCCGACCAGCGGCGACTTATCCGTTATGCTGAACTCCGTCGTAGCGGCACAGCAGGGCCATGATTTTACATACCGCGGCTGGGAAGTAAAGAGCGGCGGCAATCCGCTGGCTCATACCATTCTCCGCGGCGCAGTCAACAAACACGGCCAGTGCATTCCGAACTACCATTTTGAAGATCTGGTTCTGCTTCAGGAACTTTACGCCAAGCGCAGCCTGGATAACGCAGCCTGTATCGTGGATACCAACCACTCCAATTCCAACAAGAAATACATGGAACAGATCCGCATCGCCAAAGAAGTTCTTCACAGCAGAAGACATGCGGCTCAGATCAAGGATCTGGTCAAGGGCCTGATGATCGAAAGCTACATTGAGCCAGGCAGCCAGAAAGTCGGCGAGCACTGCTACGGGAAGTCTATCACCGATCCCTGTCTTGGATGGACAGATTCTGAACGACTGCTTTATGAGATTGCGGAAAACGTATAAAAATAAGAGAACAGCCGCGCACAAGGTTTTAATCCTGTGCGCGGCTGTTGTACTTTGCCCTTACTTTGTCTGAACGACTCCATTTACAGTCCATTCACCATTCTCATTCACGGTATTCCCATCAATCACACCATTCTGATCCAGAACCCAGCACCAGGCCATTTTTCCTGACGGCGAAAGCCCTTCCCTGTTTATCAAGCGCTTCAAAATTATATTACTAATTTCGCATCATTTATTGTATACTATATTTCTAATCACCAACTGGGGGAAATGATATGAACGCATTACAGAGAAACTGGAAACAGAATTTTTTTACGATATGGGTGGGGCAGGCTTTTTCCCAATTTTCAAGCGCTGTCCTTCAGTTTGCCATTGTGTGGTACTTGACGGATCAGACCGGCTCGGCCCTCGTCCTGACAGCCGCCATGATGATGGGATTTTTACCGCAGGGAGTCCTGGGGCCGTTTATCGGGGTGTTCATCGACCGGTATAACCGAAAACGGATCATGATTCTCTCGGATCTGTTCATCTCCGCCGCCAGTTTGGTCATGGTAATCGCCGGCTGGACGGGGACATTGTCAACCGAACTGATCCTCGTGGTCCTGTTTTTCCGTTCCATCGGTTCTGCCTTTCACACACCGTGTCTCCAGGCCGTTACGCCGCAGATTGTTCCGGAGGATCAGCTGACCCGCTGTGCCGGATATTCCCAGGCTTTAGAATCCGTATCACAGATACTGAGCCCGGTACTGGCTGCCGTATTCTACAGCTCCTGGAGTTTAAGCGGCATCATCTTTCTGGATGTTCTGGGCGCATTGGCCGCGGTCTTCACACTGGCCATTACGGAGATACCGAAGCTGCCGGAAGAGGAAAACAGAGGAAAAGTCCATGTACTGCGGGAGGCCATGGAGGGCTTCTTAATTCTGAAGACGAATAAGGGCATGCTGGGTCTGGTTCTGATCAGCACCCTGTATACCCTGGCGCTGATGCCGACCAGTGCGTTGTTCCCGCTGATGAGCATGTCGTATTTTCATGGAACCAGCACAAATGCAAGCGTCGTCGAAGTCGTATTTTCGATCGGGCTGTTGTTCGGCTCTCTTATACTATCGAAATGGGGCGGAACGAAAAACAGGATTTATACCATAGTCGGTTCGTTTCTGCTGATGAGCTTCAGTTTATTTATATCCGGGCTTCTTCCCGAGCATGGTTTTGCCGCATTCGTCTTCTGTTCCTGGCTGATGGGCGTGTCCGGCCCGTTTTATTGGGGAATCTACACACCACTGCTGCAAAGCAGCTTCGAAGCAAAATATCTGGGACGCGTTCTATCGTTATCCGGCAGCATCCGGCTGATCAGCGGACCGGTCGGATTATCCTTCTCTGGAGTATTTGCGGAGCGCTTTGGCGTTGAGAAATGGTTTATTATCGCCGGATGGCTGGTGCTCATCGCGTCGTTTTTATGCCTTGCGATACCAGCCGTGCGCAATTGTGATCGACAGGCGGCAGGACAGGAGGGAGAGGGGCAGTGACTTCTCCCCTTAAAAAGACCTGACAGAATCACCAGCTCCGTGATTCTGCCAGGCCCTTTTTACCCCAGCTGATAGATGCCAAGAAACGCAATTCCCACAAAATACAGCAGTATTCCAACCCACAGCAGATATTTCGTCCTCCTGCTGATGCCCGAAAACTCTCTGTAGAAAATCCCCCAGAAGATTGTCCACACATTGGCCGTCCGTCCAAACAGGAAGGACAGCGTCGCGCTGATGGCCGGCATGGAATAGATGGAGATCAGATTGCCTCCATAATGGCAGAACGCAGCAATGGCGCTGAGCCAGATTGGTTGTTTGCTGGTTCCGATACAGAGGATTTTCTTCCACTCTCCCTTAACCGTAAACTTGATGCCTAAAAGGATTCCGACGCTTAAGAAGGAACCGCTGGCCATATAAGCGCAGGTCAGGACCGGGGCAAACCCTCTGGCTGTTCCGGCCGCTGTTCCCACGGACCAGCCGTTTGTAAGCACCGCGGTCAGCAGCATCAGAAAAATGACTTTTCCCGTCACCACTCCCTTCTTCTTTTCCGAGCAGCTCAGCTCTTTATCCCGCATTTCCGCAGCTTTATTGCAGAAAAATCCGGCTGCCAGAAGTACAAGTGCCGTAATTATAATAAGCGGAAGCGCAAACCGTTTATCCGGAATGCCCTCTTCTCCGATGGAGGTAATGAGCCCCAGGACAATCCCCACTCCGCCGCTGATGGTGGTCGACAGCAGAAGCCCGACCTCACCGATCACGGTCAGATTGAAATACAGTCCCAGCGACATAATCCCGCCGCCGTAAAGAATCGTGAGCACAGTCCCTCTGTTATGAAGCGTCGTCTCCACAATGCCGTCCTCTAAAAGGAACGGGGCTACCAGCAGCGTAATCCCCCAGATCAGCAGAAAAGAAAACCCGTACATCAGGAAAATGATGCCTGATATGGGATACCCATTCAGGTGCTTCGATATCTGCATCCAGCTTCCCCACATAGCCGCGGCCAGCAATGTGAGTATAATAGAAACTTCAAGTGAAAAATAGGTTGTCATAGGACCTCCCCCCGGACTTTATCCTTGATCACTAACAGACTGTTATCGCATACGCAAGTTCTCTTTTTCCCATGAAATCCACGACATAAACCGCCTGTCCCCGGTCCAGCAGAAGCTTTCCGTCATGCATAATAAGGTTAAGTGTCTCCCCCACGACCGCGGCCCGGCTCTTTGCCGCGGCCCCGTCCGGGCAGTCCGTAGAAGGATAGTCCAGTCTTGGCGGAATCATGTGCTTCACATCGCAGAGAATATCTTCCCGGACAGCCTCCTCCGCCTCCGATGTCACCATAATCCCCGCCATGGTATCCAGGCTGCATACAAGGAAGCAGCCCTCCGTCCTTCCGGACTTTTGGATCTCCGCCTCTACCTGCGTTGTAATATTTGTAAAACCCGTATTTTAAGTAACTTTCTTATGTACTGTCAATGACGTTTCCTCCCCTTTATACGACTGTGATCTTACTGTCACTGATTGTGCAGCCTGCCGCAGACCGGCGCTGAAGAGACTCCGGTCCCCGAAAGTACGGTTCCTCATGAAATGCTGCGGTATACGCCGCAAGCAGCGTTCCCGGAATGTACTGAAGAAGAGGCGCCAGGAACTGGCAGCCTTCCGGTGCAGCCGGCACCTGACAGACATGGGCCTCAGGCCTGGCTCCGTAGCCCTCCCGGTCCGTGTCCGTGATCAGAAGCACCGGCCTGCCGATCCCCAATGCCTGATCCATCGATTCCAGAACTCTGGAATGGTTGTTTTCGTCCTTTCCTGCCAGGAATATCGTGCTTATTTTCTCCGGTCCGTGCTTGAAATAATTCACATGACACCAGTTTTCCGAATCGATGGCGGCTGCCATCATACCGGCCGCCTCCACGTATTTCGCTCCGATAAAATATGCGGTGGCATAGTCCGTGTAATCCCCAATGGTCTCCACCGACTCGTGCGTTTTCCACAGACCGGCGAGTTGAAACATCTCATCATCCATGCGTTCCATACAGCGTCCGTACTCCATTGTGAACGCTTCCACATTCTCACACAGCGCCTCGACCTGACCCTCCGGACAGATTCCCTTCGCCTCGCCCATGGCGGCAGCCAGAGCAAACAGCCCGAGGAGAGACGCATAATAGTTGCGCAGTCCCGGTCCCGGTTCTGCAAACGGCGGCGTGTGAACAATCAGAGCAAACTCAGCCTCCTTTGCCGCCGGAGATTCCGGATTGTTTGTAATGATCAGCGTCCTGCAGCCCTTTGCTCTCGCCCGCCGCAGCGCTTCCACCACTCTGGCCGGTCCTCCCGAGGCGCTGACACCGATGACCAGCTCTGCCTCTTCCTGTCCTGCTTCATATTCCATAAACCGCGCCGCGTCAATACATCGCACCGCCGTAAACGACGATGCAAATGCGCCGGAATACTTCTTAAACGCGGGAATTCCCGCGATCCCGGCCAGATAGGAGTCACCGCAGCCGGTTATAACTACCTTTCTGACAGTCTTCAGCACCTCCGCCGGGACAGACTCCTTTACGCCTTTCCTGATTCCAGCCAGCTGTTCCCTGCACATCACGGGAATGTCAAAGCACTGCCGCCTCAGCTGATTGTCAAATTCTCTTTTATCCAACCTCTCATCCTCCATTCTCCTAGTGACGCCCAGTACTGCATTGCATAATGAAATGCGTCATTCGGTACTATTTATCCATAATCCCAATATAATAGGTTCGCGGACGCGGTCCGTCATACTCAGCAAAAATTACGGCCTGCCCCTCGCCCAGAACCGGCTCCCCACCGCTTACTGCCAGCGAAATCTGACTGCCTGTAATCGCCGTTTTCACGTGACCTCCGGCGTCAGAGGCCGTTTCCCTGTGCTTAAAATCCGCCCTTGTCGGCACCATACGCTCCAGATCGTCCATGATATTGATCCGTTCCGCCTCTGACGCGGCGCCAAGCAGAAGGCCGGCCGTAGAATGCAGCTGGGAAATGTGGCAGATTCCCTCTTTCACGCCGCTTTCTCTTACCATATCCCGGATCATCGGGGTGACGTCATGCATTCCCATATATTCAGAATTCACCTGATGACGCGACAGCTTCAGTTTTCGCGCTTCCACCTGGATGCAGTACCGTCTCTCTCTCGGCCCGTCGAATTCCAGAAAGACCAGCCCCTGGGAGGAACCAAGAAGCAGTTTTCCCCCATGGATCAGAAGTGTGGTGCTCCTTCCGACCACCGCGCCCTTTACCCGTCCTGAGGCGTTAAACGGAGAAAACTGATTTTTATAATTCACCCTGGCCGGTATATTTCGCTCGATTTCGTCGAGCAGATCCAGAAGACCTCTCTCATCCCAGAAGGAGGTGATGGAAAGCCCCGTCTCTTCCTCCGGGAGAAATACGGTGCAAATTCCTTCCTCCACACCGCTTTCTGCGACGGCTTCCTTTACTTCCTCCGTAATGGAACGGTATCCTCGGAAGGCCGTTTCCAGTCTCTTTTCTACAAACATTGCCGTACCTCCCTAAAGACAGATTTGAATCTCACTGCTCTTCATCGTCATGACCGACGGATTGAAGAACACACCGCCTCCGTTGTACTCATGAGCAGCGATATCGTATTCGTTGAAGAATTTTCTTCCGGCAAGGGCGCTTGTATACCCCGCCAGCAGTGACGCAGGCACGTAATCCATGAGAGGCATCAGCCACTCATAGCCCTTTTCTGTATCCGGGATACAGCATACATTTGCCGCTTTCGGGAAATCGGCGGCCGGTCCATTGGTGATAACGAGCAGAGGCCGTCCGATTCCACAGGCTGCGGCTGCGGTCTCCCGTTCTCTTCCGTATGCGTTCGAATGCCGGTCAGCAAACAGGATGGTGCCGATTCTGTCCGGATTCTTTACATGATAGTTAATGTGGCACCAGTCCTCCGAATCATCGAAATTCCCGGTCACTCCGTTGGTTTCCACAAATTTCTCCAGGGCAAACAGTGCGGAGTACAGCTCCGGTCCGTCGCCGATAAAATCAAACTGTTCGAACTCCTTCCACGTTCCTGCCAGCTCAAACATCTGGCTGTCTATCCGCTCCATCACGGCTTCATAGCTGTGTACATAGGCGCTGACCGCCTGCTTCACCTCCGTAAGCGCCGTGGGCGGCAGAATATTTCTCACCCGCCCGATCCTTGCCGCCAGTGCAATGAGTCCCGTAATGCTGGCAAAATACGAACGCAGGCCAGGAAAATCCTCCGGCATCTTCGGCGTATTTAAGCAGAATACCCGCTTTGCGTTCTGCGCGCCCACACTCTCCCTGTTATTCGTCAGAAGGATTGTGAAAGCGCCCATCCGGTTTGCCTTCTGTAAAACCTCTGTAATCCTGGCTGTCCCGCCTCCGGCGCTGATCGCTATGACCAGCGGACTGTCCGGCTCTCCGATTCCCGCCTCTTTCTTTTTCAGGAAACGGGTAAACTCCATGGGTTCAATCATCTCACAGTGAAACGCCCCCGTAAACTTCCTCATCACCCCCGCAAAGGCGCCGGCTGCCGCGATCGAATCTCCGCAGCCGGTAATAAAAATCTTCCTCACGTTGAAAATCTCCGCCATGGACATCAGACCGCTCAGTGTTTTTTCGTCAAAACACGCCTCCAGCTGGGCGTCTGCCATGTCCGGGAGACTTAACGCCTGATTTCCAAGGGGATTCCCATACTCACTTTTACTCATGCCCCTCCTCCTCTTCTCTCTTGTATTTTTCGTACAGACTGGCGGCCTGGGCCTTCGCCGTTTCCCTCACGCCCAGCATATCGGGCATAATGCCGTACTGACGGATATTCTGCGCCGACGCCACGTTTGCCATGATCCCGACCATCAGGGGATCATAGCCTTCCGCATAGGCGTAGAGCGCAGCTCCCGTCGAGGTGTTGCCGCAGCCCGTCGGATCGACGATTCTGTCTGCGGGCGCCGGCGGCAGATACCACACGCGGTCTCTCGTCACCGAGTAAAGCCCTCTCTCCCCAACCCGGAACAGTGTCAGATCGACAGGCAGCCCTCTCAGCTTCTCCAGACACGCCTCCTCGCTCTCCACACCAAATAGATTCCTGGCCTCCTAAAGATTAATGGAAAATATGTCCGTTTCCTCCAGCGCATTCATAACCTCCGGCAAGTATTTCAAATAGGAGCTGGGGCCTTCAATCTCCCACATCAGCTTAAATCCATCCCGCTGTTTGATTTCCTTCATCTGCCTCCAGAATACCCGGTCCACGTTCTGGGCGATGTAGACGCCCTTTACTCCCGCGCCCTTTGTCCACACACCGATCTCTTCCGGCGATGTCTTCATATAGCCAAAATCCTGAATCCAGTCGCTCCGGAACCGTTCCACCACCATGTCCGCTTCATACGTCCCATCCTCACGGAACACGATGTAAGAATGGTTGCAGTGCTCTACCTTTACCTTGATTCCGTCCCGAATCACCCGGTTTTTCTCCATCCATGGCTCAAACAGCGCCTGGTAATCTTCTCCCACGTTGCTGCACTGCATTACGCTGTCGGTCCAGAGCTTTACGCCGGAGTATGCAAATGTGGCCGGACCGCCGATATGGTCTCCGCCCGAATTGCGTCCGTCCGGGAAACGAACCGAGTCAATCATGACATTTCCGGCAATTACGTAATCCATAACTATCCTCCTTGATTCTTATGTCTTTGAAATTTCTCTCAGATGTTCTTCCTGCATCTTAAGTGCAGCCAGCTTCCGTTTCCTCTGGCGTTTCTCATCCATCTTCTGACGGATCGCGGAGAGGACAAACAGTAAGATTACAGTGATTAAATATGGCATGGCCGCCAGGAACTGAGCGTCGGTTATATAGAGTTTTGAGTAGTTCGTCACGGCATCCGCCAGACCGAACACGACGGAAATCAGGGCCGCCGCCACCGGTGACGCATTGGCGATCGTTGCCGCCGCCATTCCGATAAATCCCTTGCCGCCTGTCATCTCACGGATAAACATGTTCTGATACCCCATGGAAAGAAACATTCCGCCAAAGCTTGCAATCAGGCCCGCGATAACAAAGGAAATCGTATAGATCTTTCTCGGATTGATACCGACGGACTCCGCGGCCTGGGGATTCTGCCCTACAGACCGGATGCGCAGTCCCAGCTTCGTGCGGAAGATGAGAAACCACACGGCGAAGATCATCAGCCATCCGATGTATGTAAAACCGTTATGCCCGGAAAGGACCGCTCCCAGAAACGGAATGTCCTTTAAGATCGGAATCTGAATCTGCGGCATCTGGAGAGAAGCGTAATATGCCGCCGTGTTTGCCTTGGAACCGGTCAGGGCCCACATCACGTAGATGGTGCCGCCCATCAGGGCCGTGTTCATGGCGATCGACATCAGATACAGATCGACCTTCATCACGAACGTGGCAAAACAGAGAAACAGCGTAATCAGTACGGAACAGGCCGCTCCGACCAGAATCCCCACCAGGAGATTCTGTGTGAGGGCGCTGGCGATCACTCCCATCAGCGCGCTGGCCAGCATCATACTCTCTGCTGCCATGTTGAGCAGTCCGCCCTGCTGGGATACTACCGCGCAGAGTGCCACGTACATGAGCGGTGTGGAGATTCTCAGTGCTGAAAACAGGAATGCTTCTATCGTTGCGATTGTCATGCTGACTTTCCTCCCTTCCTGGCCGCGTCTTCATAGGACAGACGGAAAATAACCTTCTCTTTCGATTTCTGTAAAAAGCTTTGCGCCGCGATGAACAGGATCAGAATCGCCTGCATCATGTTGACAAACTCCACCGGTATATTTGAGGACAGGTTTAAGATAACTGCCGAGGTCCTGATATACGCCAGGACAAATGCCGCCAGCGGAATAAATATCGGCTTCTTTCTGGCGATAACCGCCACAATCAGCGCATCCATACCGATATTGGTCAGAAGATTATACTGATAACGGGGATACAGGCCAAACGCGTCCACACAGGCCGCCGCGCCGGCAAAGATACCGCCGATCAGCTGGGCCAGATACAGTGTCTTCTTCGTATTAATTCCGGAATACCTGGCAAACATTCCGTTGGCGCCGCAGATGCGGATCTTGGCTCCGATGCGCATCTTTCCAAACATCAGGCACGCGATGATCCATCCGATCGCGCTGATGAAGATGCCTGCGTGAAGATTGGTCTTCGGTATAATCTGGAAGAATTTCGCATTGCTCGGATAGAGCGGGCTGCACAGGAAGCTCTGCGTCCTGTCCGCCAGAAACAGCTTTAAGATCCACATGGACAGAAACAGAAGGAGATAGTTCATGATGATGGAAGTCACCATCTCACTCGTATTGTATTTCTCACGTCCATACGCCGGAATCAGGGCCAGACCGCCGCCTACCACGCAGCAGACCACCAGTAAAATCAGGATTCCGATTACCCACGGCGTCCCCTCAAAGAAAGGCGTCTTAAAGAGAACAAGACACGCGATGATCGGGGCAAAATTGATAATACCTTCTCCGATCAGGCTGAAGCGCCCGCAGCTGTAAATAAAACACATCCCGCAGCCAGACAGCACGTAAGGGATAAATTTTCCCATCAGCTGGCCAAAACGCCTGCTGTTCGTAAACGGGCCGACGACAAAATTCGCAATGATATCCGCCGGAGCCGTATCCGAAGTAATTACGATCAGGGCCAGCGTCACCACATAAGCGATGACCAGTCCCAAAACCACCCGCAGCAGTTCAAAAATAAATTCCACTCGCTGAACCTTTTTCAATACAGCTCACCCCTTTCCTCCGGCGTCATTTTCTTAATGCCCAGCATGTACTCGCCCAGCATCTCATCCGTCACCTTGTCCATCTCCACAAACTGGGCCCCTATGCTTCCGTCTCTCATAACGAGAAGGCGGTCCGACAGGTTTAAAATCTCATTTAAGTCCGATGATATGAGTAAAACCGCAAATTTCTTCTCCCTCGTGTACTTATGGAGCAGCCGGTGAATCAGGGCAGCCGTACCGACGTCGATTCCGCGGGTCGGCTGGTTGGCGATAATCAGATTTGCGCCGCTGGTAAATTCCCTCGCTACAATTACCTTCTGTATGTTGCCTCCTGACAGCATGCGGACAGGACTCTGTTCCGAATCGCAGGCAATCTCAAACTCTTTTATGCACTCCTTCACGTATGCTGACAGCACCTTTTTATTCACAAAACCGCCCTTCACATACTTTTTGTTGTCCAGATATATGGAAGCCAGATTGTCGTATACGGATAAATCCGGCGCGCATCCATACGTCATCCGGTCCTCCGAGATATGAGCCAGTCCCAGGTCCCTGATCTTTCTGATGTTCATGCCCTTGGTCGAGTGGCCATTGACGGTAATCTCCCCCTCTGTCATGGGAAGCAGTCCGGTTATCATCTCCGACAGTTCATTCTGCCCGTTGCCTTCCACTCCTGCTATTCCAACGATTTCCCCTGCTCTGATGCCAAAGGAGATATCCTTAACCAGACACTTTCCGATATCATCCACATACGTCGCTCCACGGACCGTAAGAATCGTCTCTCCGCAGTCCGTCTCCGTTCTCTCCACCTCGCTGACCACATCACGCCCTACGATCAGTTTGGAAAGCTTGGATTCATCCATCTCCCTGCGCTCAATGTTCCCCGTCACACGCCCGTGGCGCAGCACCGTTGCCGAATCACAGAGCTCCATGATCTCCTCCAGCTTATGGGAAATGAAGATAATTCCATAATTGTGTTCCCGCAGCACCTTCAGCTGCCGGAACAGATCGCGGGTCTCCTGAGGCGTCAAAACAGCTGTCGGTTCGTCCAGGATAAGCACCTTGACGCCCCTGATCAGTGCTTTCAAGAGCTCAACCTTCTGCTTCAATCCCACGCTGATATCACGGACCAGTGCATTGGGATCCACATCCAGCTGATATTTCTCCGATACCTCCTTTGCCATACGGACCGCCTGTTTCTTATCAAACAGCTGGCCCCGCCCGGGCTCAATTCCCAGTACGATATTTTCCGCGACAGTCAGATTCGGAACCAGCATAAAATGCTGATGAACCATTCCGACGCCCTTGTCGATCGCATCCAGAGGATTGGCGATGTGACATTCCTTCCCCTCAATAAAAATCTTTCCTTCCTGGCAGTTCTCGAGCCCAAAAAGGATCTTCATCAGAGTCGTCTTTCCGGCGCCGTTTTCCCCGATCAGCGCATGGATTTCGCCCTCATTGACAGAGAAGGAGATATCCTTGTTCGCCATAAACCCATTCCCGTAAATCTTGGTGATTCCTTCCATTCTTAAAAGTTCTTTTGCCATAGTATCTCCGCCCTCATAAGAAGCTGCGCGCACGGAAGGCGCACGCAGCTCATGTTCTGTTAGATCATTCTCTTATCCCGCAGCGCCTAGTTAATACGTGAATCGGGATTGTCTCTGAACTCTTTGAAGCCATCGTAATCATTGAAATCAAAGTAACTCGGAACCTTGATGTCTCCGCTCTTAATCTTATCTTCCACTTCCGTTACCTTCTTCTGCACATCCTCCGGAGTCAGCTTAAAGTAGTTGTCGTTATATGCCAGGCCGACACCGCCGTCAGCCAGAGAGAACCGGTGATTTGCCATCTGTCCCGTACCGTCTGACAGCTGGTCAAACGCGGAAACGATGGATTCCCGAATCTTCTTTTCCATGGATGTGGCAAGATTTTCATAGCCCTCTACATCGGTATTGTCACTCTGTGCAAAGACTTCGTACTGGTCATAGTCAACACCGACCAGATACTTGCCGCTTTCTGTTCCACCGGCTTCCTCGCACGCCTTTGCAGCGCCCAGACAGAAGGTTCCTGCGATGTTGTAGACGATATCACAGCCGGCTCCATACAGTACGGCGGCCGTCTCATAGTCGCCCTGAACGGTGGAATCGGATAAGTATGCAACGGAGTACTTCACATTTCCGCCCATGTTGTCATTAAAGTACTTTACACCGGCCAGCCATCCGGTCAGGAAGTCATTCAGAATCGGGGCATCCTGGGAAGCGACCGCGCCCACTGATCCGGTCTTCGTCATCAGACACTGATAGACCGCAGTCAGGAAAGAGCCTTCATCCTGCCGGAAACTGATTCCGTAGCAGTTTGGATATGCACTTAAATCAAGGGTCGGGTTGGTATCGTAAATGATAAATTTCGTATCAAAGTCGTTGGCCTGGGCCAGTAAATCGTCCAGAATGTACCAGCTGGCTGTGATACAGTAGTCGTAATCGCCGGTCTCCAGGGCGTCCAGAAGGCTGGTCGTTCTTACGGATGCGTCATTGCTTCCCTCTACCAGGGTTAAATCCATCCCGTATTTCTCTGCAATGTCCTGTGCTGCAAAGTAACCAAGGTCGTTAATTCCATAGTCTCCGATATTCTGGATTGCGAAAAACAGAAGCTTTCCGCCTTCCTTGGCCGTTTCACCGCCATCCTCCGTCTTCGCTTCTTCCGGTTTTGCCGGGTCCGTCTTCGCAGCTTCGGTTTTCTGTGCTTCCGTCCTGGACTCTTCCGCAGGCGCTGTGGTTCCCTTGCTGCCGCACCCGGCCAAAGATACCACCATTGCCGCCGCCATCAGTAATGCTACAATCCTTTTGCTCCTTCTCATAGTTCTTCCTCCTTTTAGTGGACACAGGCGGGCGCGTCTGCCCGCTCCTTGTGCCGTGATTATGAAGCATTAAATGCTCCTTACTTCCTTCATGTACGCTTCCACGATTCTCTCGTCGATACCCTCACCCCAGTTGCAGCCTTCGAAGCATTTACCTACCAGCGCCCCGTCCGCGTTTCTCAGCCGGCTTCTGGCGCTCTCCACGTCGGTACCGCCGCCGAGAATAATCGGCATATCTGGATAAGCGGAACGGATATCTTCTTCCATGCGGTTATTCAGTTCTTCATCCTTGCTCATGATTTCCACCGCGTCCGCTCTGACCATCGCCGCCGATGCCACCCGGCCAAGCAGCCCTTCCCGGTCATATCCCCCGTGGAAATGGTACCCGGCAATCTCCGCCAGAAGTTCCACGCTCTCCGCCTCTATCTTTCTCCTGTATTCGAGCACGCTTAAGGGATCCCCATTGATGACGCCGCCAAACGGCGACACGGTCTGCCCGAATAAGGCCGTACATCTTGTAAAGTCCGCCCCGACTGCTTTTGCAGACGCGATCGACGGTGTGATGCAGTTCCACATGAGCTGTACCCCGACTTTAAAATCAGGCCCAACCGCCCGTTTCACCTCGCTGGCGATCACGGATAAGCAGGTGGCTCTCACGTAATCGCTGTCGTCCCCTACCGGGTAGACCTTGTCCACGGTCTGAACGAGACAGCCGGAAGCCCCTCCATTCTCCAGTGCCTTCGCATCTTTAACCGCCTTTTTTATGGATTCCTCGTAATCACCCTCCTTATAAAAAGGCGTTCCCGGCATTGGCCGTAAATGTATCAGGCCGAAAATCAGTTTCTCATTCTTTTGGTGTGCTTCTTTAAACATTGCTCCTCTCCTCTCTTCTTTCTCTGGTCAGCAATACAGCGCATAGGTCAGCAGTAGAATGCCGACTGCGTACGCTCCGATTCCCGCCGCCAGGAATATCTTTGATTTAAGCACCGCCCCCTTGTATTCCCCATACACGACGCCCCATAGATAGGTCCACAGGCTGCTTGTCTTTAAAAGCAGATTGGAGACCGGAGCGCTTAAGAGTGGCAATGCGTAGATCTGCATTAAATTGCCGCCGTAGTGGCAGATTCCCGCCCCGAGCGCCATATAGATCGGAATTCGGTTCGGTGGGATTAAGGCCTGCCTCCACTGGTGATGCCTGGTAAGCGATACGGCCGCGTAGCTGAGCGCTGCAAACAGAGAGCCGATCGCCAGAAGCAGCACGCACAGCAGTGCGGGAAAGCCTTTCGGATGCAGTTCGGAACGGGTTCCCAGCATGTAGGCAATGGAATATCCCATCATCAGGATGTTGCTGAAGATCAGCATCTTGTTCTGCTTCTTTAAGGACTCCATGTTCTGCTGGCTCTCATTTTCCCCCTGCTTCTTCCTGTCCCCTGTCTTGATCATTCCGGAATACTGTAATATCACGCTGGCTCCGATTAATACCGCGGCCGCCGCCAGAACCATGGCCAAAGAGACATCCGGTGAAAGCCCGCCCACCACAAAGGTGAGTATGACTCCCAGTATGGCTCCTGCAGTTCCCGAGATCGCCTGATTGGCGATCAGTCCGTATTCCTTCATGTGGATCAGGGATACGATCAGTCCGTAGGTCATCGCCGCTCCGCCAAGGCAAACACCAAACGCGGCCAGCTCCTTTCCCTGAATCTCCTGAAATATGCCTTCCGGCATATCGTGGGCTCCCAGCACCCTGCAGGCGGCCAGAATTGTGATAAAGCTCGATATGTACAGCCACATGACAAACCCCGCCAGCGGATACTCCCCCAGATGCTTTAGTGCCTGATACCAGAATGCGAATAAAAAAGTTGCCAGCAGTGTCAGAAATATTGCGCTTCCAATCGTTAGTTCCACGGTTTCCTCCCTGTGTTCGTTTTGTTCGTTATTAGTTTCTTTTCATGTTCTTTTGTTTTTATTATTTGTTTGTTTTGTATGTTTATAATCCATCTTTTTTCATATTTTGTCAATATTCTACAATCAAATTCATGAAGAGAGAACTTTCGAACAAAAAAATGTTCGAAACAAAAATTAATCTTTACAGAATGTTTTTTTCTGCTATACTTTGAAGTATAAGCACGGATAAAGGAGGAATTTTAATGGGAAATTTAACCAGACAGGACTATATAGTAAAGCTGCTGATGCAGAAGAAGAAAATGTCGGTCGAAGAGCTTGCCTCTATCCTCTCAGTCACGCCCACAACCATTCGGCGCGACCTTCTGATCCTGGAAGAAAAGCATCAGATTGTTCGAACACGAGGGTTCGCTTTGTTCAATGAAAACTTTCAAAAGGATTATGACGGACATTTACGAACAGAACTGTTTTATAACGAAAAACAGCGCATCGCCGGCAAAGCGCTGGAACTCGTATCCTCCCATTCATCGATCTTTCTGGATTCAGGCACCACCATACTGGAGTTTGCCAAAGAGCTCAACCAATGCACCGACTTAGAGGATATCAACATCGTCACCAATGCGATCGACGTGGCCCAGTCCCTGTTTAACGTCAATCAGATCTTTATGCCCGGCGGCGTGCTCCATCACTACAGCAAGGTTCTTTTCGGTATTGATACCGCGTCCTACTTTAAGGATATTAACGCGGATATCGCGTTCATGGGAACGAATGGACTTCTTAACTGCCCGGGTCTGACCGTCTCGATCCCCTTCTTTCTCGACATCAAAAGAAACATGATCCGCTCGGCCAGCAAGGTGGTCGCACTGGCGGATTCCTCGAAATTTATGTGCCGCGGAATCTATACCTACTGTGAATACAGCGAGGTGGATGTCCTGATTACGGTCCAGACACCGGAAAATGAAGCGGCACTCGATCGAATACGCAATTCCAACCCCGGCATAGACATCATCCTCGCATAGAAAGGGAAAATCATATGAACGAGCACCATGATACATCACTCTGGCTGCTGGCGGCAGTCCCGCTTGGCGCGACTCTCGTTTTACACGCCGTGTTCGGGCCTGTCCCGCTGGTCTGGCTAGCGACCGCTGTTCTCAATCTGATCCTTTTAATCCTGGACAGCAGACAGGCTAAAAATGAGGGGAACGGTTACTCTTTCTGGCTGTTTCTCTCCGGCCTTATTATTATGCCGTTCTATCTCTACCGGAGAACCGTAAAAACTTCCGGAAAGTATCAATATCTGGCCGCATGGATCATATTATATCTGTGTGACCTGGCCCTATTGCAGATATTATAACCAGCGCTGTTATCTGAAAGGTTTCCGCACATTCCCAGTTTTAGTGGATACATGCAGTCAGCATTTAGTTTTTACACATATTTCACAAAATTTTCACGATTAAACTGTTTATTATTTTGCTTTAATCTTGTATCGCGCTAAAATATATGGTAGAATATAGATAGATTGATTTATCTATATTTCACAGTTCACCAATCATTTTCTGGAAGAGTATCTTAATGTTTTGTCACCCGACGTACGGATTATCCGCCCGCCATAAAAAGGAGGCTGGGATATGCGAACGAAACAAGTTGACATTTATCAGCGTTATACCCCCATCCCCATAGCTGTTTTAATTACGGCGGCCAATTGTTTTGACTGCGACATCTATATCGATAATGGCAAATCGAAAGTAAATGTAAAAGACTATGATGAGATGAAGAAAGGACTGGTAACGCGGAACAGAAATTTACTATTTTACTTTGACGGCAAAGATGAGAAGGCCGCTGAAGGACGGATTGAGATGTTGTTTCAGCCATAATCTGTCAGAAAGGACACCGATATGCCACAGTACACCGATGATTTCAGGCCGCTTGACACCATATCCGGTTTTTCCGTAAGACCAGGATTGTACGAAGAATTCGGCGCGCGTCTGATACCTGGAGGAGTCAGTTTTACGCTTCATTCACAGGAAGCTGCGTCCTGCGAGCTGCTGCTGTTTCACCATAACGAAAGTGAACCATACGCGAAGATCCCCATCCCGGACCGTTACCGGATCGGGAATGTCTATTCCATCATCGTGTTCGGCTTAGACACCTGGGATTTGGAGTATGCGTTCAGCATTGATGGGCCGTATGATCCAAAGAAAGGGCTTATCTTCGACAAAACCAAATACCTTCTGGACATTTATGCGAAAGCCGTTACCGGACAGGGCACATGGGGCTCCAAGCCGGAAAGCGGCTTTCGGTATAAAGCGAGGGTAGTCTCAGACAATTTCAACTGGGACGACTGCTGCCATCCTCCGATTCCCATGGAGGATTTAATTATTTATGAGCTTCATGTCAGGGGATTTACAAGGGATGCTTCTTCCGGGGTCACCGCTCCCGGAACCTTTCAGGGAATCATGGAAAAGCTTCCCTATCTGGAGGACTTGGGCGTCAACGCCATCGAGCTGATGCCCATTTTTGAATTTGACGAGATGCGCAGCCAGCGCAGCGTGAACGGGAAGATGCTGCTGGATTACTGGGGCTACAATCCCGTCAGCTTTTTCGCTCCCAACACCAGCTACGCCTCAAAAAGTGAGCACAACCACGAGGGCCGGGAACTGAAGACGCTCATCCGCACCATAAAAGAGCACGGCATGGAGGTCTATCTCGACGTCGTCTTCAATCACACCGCGGAAGGCAATGAAAAGGGCGGATTCTTCTCCTTTAAGGGCTTTGACAACCATATTTACTACATGCTGACCCCCGAAGGCTTCTACTATAATTTCAGCGGCTGCGGCAATACCTTAAACTGCAACCATCCCATCGTCCAGCAGCTGATTCTGGACTGCCTCCGGTACTGGACCATCCATTACCACGTGGACGGCTTCCGGTTTGATCTGGCATCTATCCTGGGGCGAAGCGAGGATGGAACGCCGCTTCACAAGCCTCCGCTTCTGGAATCCTTATCCTACGATCCAGTGCTCGCCAGTGCGAAGCTGATCGCCGAGGCCTGGGATGCGGGAGGTCTATACCAGGTCGGCTCCTTCTCTTCCTGGAACCGCTGGGCGGAGTGGAACGGCAAATACCGGGACGATATGCGACGTTTTTTAAAGGGCGATGACAACACCGCCGCTGCGGCTGTCAAGAGAATCACCGGCTCGCCGGATCTCTATCCGCCGGCCACACGGGGATTTAATTCCTCCGTCAACTTCCTGACGTGCCACGACGGTTTTACCCTCTATGACCTCTACAGTTACAACGAAAAACACAACGAGGCCAACGGCTGGAACAATACAGACGGAGACAGTAACAACAACAGCTGGAACTGCGGCATCGAGGGCGAGACCGATGATCCCGACATTCTGGCACTCCGTTTCCGCATGATCAAAAACGCCTGCGCAGTCTTAATGTGCAGCCGCGGGACTCCGATGTTCTTCGCCGGTGACGAATTCGGCAACACCCAGTACGGCAATAACAACGCCTACTGCCAGGACAATCACATCTCCTGGCTGGACTGGTCACTGCTGGAGAAGAACCGGGAAATCCATGCATTTTTCCGCCGTATGATCGCCATTCGAAGGTGTCATCCGGTGATCCGAAGGGAGACGGTTCCTTCCAGCACCGGATTTCCGCCTGTCAGCGTCCACGGAACAGAGGCCTGGAAGAATGAAACAGCGGCCTATACCCACTACATCGGCATCATGTACGCCGGGAAACACGACGACGGCACCGAGGATATCATCTACCTCGCCGTCAATACCTACTGGGAACCGCTCACCATCGTTCTGCCAAAACTTCCCGAGGGATTTTGCTGGAACCTGCTCGTCGATACGGGGAGAGGGAAAGAAAGTATTCCGGAACATGTGAGCGGCTGGAAAGAAGCGGCCTGCCATTCGGTCACGATTGGAGCGAGGGCTGTGATCGTCCTGGGAGCCGTGGAGATTTAAGAACAGTCTGTATAAGAAAAGTTTAAATAAGAAAGTTTGAATAAGAAAGTTTGAATAAGAAAGTTTGAATAAGAAAGTTTGAATAAAAAACAGAGGCGATAATCCGCAATGCTCTAGTGGCGGATTATCATGCTGCAAACCCTGGTGGGTCTGCGGCATGCCTCTGTTTTTCGTTTTTGGTTTTACGTTTTCGCTTTTCGCTTTTCGTTTTTCGTTTTTCGTTTTTTATTTTCTATTTTTAAATTTAAAATTTTGTTTTTTTTTTAACTTTTTAGCTTTTCATTTACGTAAATCCACTTCTAAATCTAATATTATATGCTGCCAAACCGAATCAGCCGATAAAGGCTGTGATTCCAAAGTAGACTAAAACGATGGCTCCAAGGACGATTCTATAGTAGCCGAAGAATTTGAAGTCGTGTTTTCTGATGTAGCCCATCAGGAAGCGGATTGCGTATACGGAGACGATGAAAGCCACTACCATTCCGAGGATCAGATAGAAGACCTGGGGGCCGGTGAAATGGAGACCGTATTTTACAATCTTTAAGAAACTGGCGCCGAACATAACAGGGATTCCCAAGAAGAAGGAAAACTCGGCGGCAGCGCCTCTGGAGCATCCAAGGATCATGGCGCCCAGAATGGTGGAACCGGAACGGGATGTGCCGGGGATCAGGGACAGGAGCTGGAACAGGCCTATGTAAAGCGCCGTCTGGTAGGAGATGTCTCCCACCCGCTGCATCTCAAAGTTTCGGCTTTTATTTGCGTTTTCAATGACGATGAACAGCACGCCATAGATAATTAAGGTGGCCGCAACGACATAACCGTTCATCAGGTATTTTTCCATGATGTCGTCGATCAAAAGTCCTATGATGGCCGCCGGGATACACGCGAGGATAATTTTGGACCACAGCTCCAGTGTGGCCCGCTTTTGTGCGGGTTTCTTCGTCGGTGAAAATGGATTCAGCTTGTGGAAGTACATGACCACGACCGCCAGAATCGCGCCCAGCTGGATCACGACCATAAACATGTTTTTAAAATCTTCCGGCTGCTTCAGATGGATGATTTCATCTACCAGTATCATATGGCCCGTACTGCTGATGGGGAGCCATTCGGTAAATCCCTCCACGATTCCAAGCACGATTACCTTTAATGTCTCAATTATACTCATCTCTTATTTTCCGTCTCCATTCTTATATATTTTCAATCTGCCAGTCTATGGGCTCCAGCCCGTTGGCCTTTAAATACTCATTGGTTTTGCTGAAATGCCTGCTTCCGAAAAAGCCCCGGAACGCAGAAAGGGGACTGGGATGCGGTGCCTCCAGAATCAGGTGCTTCGGATTGGTCAGCATACTCTTCTTATTCTGTGCCGGTCGGCCCCACAATAAGAATACCATCGGCCGGTCCTGCTCGTTTAAGATTTTGATAGCCGCGTCCGTAAATGTCTCCCATCCGATTCCCTGGTGGGAGTTAGCCGCATGAGCGCGGACAGTCAGCACTGTATTGAGCAGCATGACGCCCTGATCCGCCCACTTCTTTAAGTAGCCGTTATTGGGGATATCGCATCCCAGATCGTCGTGCAGCTCCTGATAAATGTTCACCAGCGACGGAGGCACATCCACATCCGGCTTTACGGAGAAGCAGAGGCCGTGGGCCTGCCCGTAATTGTGGTAGGGGTCCTGCCCCAGAATCACCACCTTTACCTTGGAAAGGGGCGTAAACTGAAACGCATTGAAGATATCATCCGCCTCCGGAAAGACTCTTTTCGTCTCATACTCCTGCTTAACCTTCTTATAAAGTTCCTTGTAATATGGCTTCTTAAACTCCACACTCAGTGGTTCCAGCCAGTCATTATCGATCGCACCCATTTTGCTGTTATTTCCTTTCGTATTGTCCTGTATACTTTTGACTGTATCGTAATCCTCTGCCCTATAATCTCACAGGCAGTCCCCGGTCCGCCAGATAGCGCTTCAGATCCATGATCTCCAGTTCCTTATAATGGAACAGGGAAGCCGCCAGCGCAGCGTCTGCTTTTCCCGTCGTCAGGGCATTGTAAAAATGTTCTTTTGTTCCAGCGCCGCCCGACGCGATGAGCGGTACGGAGACGCAGTCTGCGATCACGGCATTTAATTCATCATCATATCCGGCCTTTGTGCCGTCGCAGTCCATGCTGGTTAAGAGAATCTCCCCCGCGCCCATGCGGTCGGCCTTCATGGCCCACTCCACAGCGTCCAGCCCTGTGTCGATACGGCCGCCGTTTTTGTATACATTCCATCCGCTTCCGTCGGCCCGCCTTCTGGCATCGATGGCGACAACCACGCACTGGCGTCCGAATTTGTCCGCCGCATCGGAGATCAGCTCCGGTGTGTTGATGGCAGAGGAATTGATGGATATCTTATCCGCGCCCTCCCGGAGAAGCAGTTTAAAATCATCTACCGTGCGGATTCCGCCGCCCACGGTAAATGGGATAAAAACAGTTTCCGCCACGCGGCGCACCATATCCACCACGGTATTCCGGTTGTCGGAGGAAGCTGTGATATCCAGAAAGACAAGCTCATCCGCTCCGGCCTTATCGTATGCGGCCGCGATCTCCACCGGATCTCCGGCATCCTTTAAATTCACGAAATTGACGCCCTTCACCACGCGTCCGTTATGTACATCGAGACATGGAATTATCCTTTTCGTCAGCATCCGGCCACCTCCTATTGTAGTTCGATGAAATTTTTCAGAATCTTTAATCCCGTGGTACCACTCTTTTCCGGGTGGAACTGACAGGCAAAGATGTTGCCGTGTTCCACGGAAGCGTGAAAACGGACACCGTAAACGGAGGACGCCGCCACCTCCCCTTCATTCTCCGCTTTTAAATAATATGAATGGACAAAATACACATATTCCCCCGAAGCCAGTCCTTTAAAAAGCTTTGCTTCCGGACGGATGTCCAGACAGTTCCAGCCCATGTGGGGAACCTTGAGCCCCGGTGTATCCGGGAACTTCACAATCTCTCCCGGAAGAATTCCCAGGCCGGGGACGCCTTCGCTCTCCCCGCTCCGCTCAAATAAAAGCTGCAGCCCCAGACAAATCCCTAAAAACGGAGTTCCCTGGTCTGTCACGCGGTGAATCACATCCACTAATCCGTATTGACGGAGCTTCTCCATGGCATCTCCAAAGGAACCAACTCCCGGCAGAATCACCCGATCCGCGGAAAGAATCGTCTTCTCATCCCGGCTGATAACCGGCTGCTCTCCCAATGCATCCAGTGCCTTTTCCACACTTCTTAAATTTCCGGCATCGTAATCAATAATCGCTATCATGGCCGCCACCTCGTATCGCCTTTTTTCAACATTTTATCACAGGATACCTGATTGTACAACTTTAAAAGTTGAAGTATAAATTTCTAAAGTACTCCACAGAATTCACCGGGACAGACACAGCCGTTTCCCCCATTTCAGCGGAAAGCTGTGCAAATTTTCCATGGATCCGGTACATATGAGCCTTCTTATTCAGCGCCGCTGTCTTCTCAAACGGCCACCGGATCACCGTAGGCACGGCAAATCCTACCCCCAGCTCCAGAATAACCAGCCTCTTGTTCAATGTGCCGGCCAGCCAGGCTGTATACTTATTCCACTGTGGCAGATAGCCTTCCTCAATATAAGTTTCCGCCTTGATGGTATTTCCCGTCAGCGGCGCGCCGCAGTGAGGGCATATATCGTCCGGAATCTCCCCCGGCTCCCAGATATCCTTCGTGCAGGAGCGGGAGCACTGGCGCCACGTTTCATTTCCGCAGGGAGCCACAATTCTCGACGCATCGATCCCGGACTCAAAGATCCGGGCATCCGTCACCGTCGTCACAATAAAAAAGTCCCTGCCCTCCGTCAGCTCCGCCAGCTTCTCATACACATTTGCTATATCCGGGACAAGCTCCGCCTTCCACTCTTCCCCCAGACCGATCAATAATTTCTCACACTCTGCAATTTCCTGTCTGATATTCTGATTTTCTTCCATTTTGAGTCTCCGTTTCATCTCTTGTCCGGCCGCCCCGTTCCCGTTATCATGCCAATTGACGGCGGCCAACTGCCCCTCATTATACACCACCCCGGGCATTGGGAAAAGTATTTTCTCTGTATCCCTAAATTTTCTTGAGTTTCCCCGCCTTTTTATGCTATACTAGGAGCACTCGGTGAGGCACTTCATAAGCTTCGTGCGAGTTATAAGATTTCACATGGATAGAAAGAAGACTTTAATGATGATTACAGACAAACAAGGACATAAGAGACTGAAACGTCCCTCCCCGTTTCTCGGTGCCTGCGTGGCTGTGGCCGTGCTGGCGCTGCTGCTGGTTATCTATAACTTTTCAAAGCCCGTTCCCATGGTTGGCAGTAAGACCATCACCATCGATGTGGTTTACAAGGATGGCAGTGAAGACAGCTATCACGTTACTACCGAGGCGCAGTACTTGAAGGAGGCGGTGGATGACATTCCGGAGCTGACCATAGAAGGCACCACCACCGAGGAATACGGCCTCATGATGATTACCGTCAATGGAGTGCGGGCGGACTATACACAGGATGGAGCCTACTGGGCGCTGCTTTTAGATCATGAACCCTGCAACTACGGCATCAGCATGCAGCCCATCAAAGACGGCGAAAATTACAGTATTGTATATACACCGGCGGACCAGTAATGGAGCCGCCGTTTCTTTGGACAAAAGGGGGACAACATGAAAACAAAGGAACTTGTCCGTGACGCGTTTCTTGCCGCAATCCTTCTGGTGCTGCAGGTCAGCCTTTCCTGGCTTCCCAATGTCGAGCTGGTATCGCTCCTGCTGATTCTGTATACCCTCGTATTCCGCCGCCATGTCTGGTTCATCCTCTATGTATTCGTCATTCTGGAAGGACTGATCTACGGCTTCGGCCTGTGGTGGTTTTCTTATCTCTATGTGTGGGCGATCCTTTGCGGTTCCGTATTTCTCATGGGATGGAACGGAAAACCGCGTTCGATATCGGCCGCACTGCTTGCAGGGATCTTCGGTATGCTCTTTGGGCTGCTGTGCGCCGTCTCCTACTTCTTTACAGGCGGCATCGGAGCCGCGTTTGCATGGTGGACAGCAGGAATTCCCTTCGACATTGTTCACGGCATCAGCAACTTTGCCGTCACACTCCTGCTGTTTGACCCGCTGTACCGTCTGCTGAGCAGACTGAAAAACCAGTTTTAACATACAAGAGTATTCACAATCAAAAAGGAGAATCTATATGGAATCTGCAGTTGTAAGGATAAAAAAAGGCGAAGGCCGCTCGTTGAAAGCCGGCGGCATGTGGATTTATGACAATGAGATCGACACCATCAAGGGGGATTACGCCAATGGCGACATGGTATTCGTGGAAGACTTCGACGGTTATCCGCTGGGCCATGGCTTCATCAACACCAACTCCAGGCTGACCGTCCGCATGATGTCCAGAAAAAAGGATACCGTTGTGGACGACGACTTTCTGGAGATGAGAGTCCGCGCCGCATGGGAGTACAGGAAGACCACGACCGACACCTCCAGCTGCCGTCTCATCTTCGGCGAGGCCGACTTTCTTCCGGGTATTGTCATCGATAAGTTTTCCGACGTACTCGTTGTGGAATCCCTTGCCCTGGGAATCGACCGGTTCAAGCCGGTTATCCTGGACAAGCTTAAGAAGGTCCTGGCCGAGGACGGAATCCAGATCCGCGGCGTCTACGAACGAAGTGATGCCAAGGTCCGGCTCCAGGAAGGCATGGAGCGCTTCAAGGGCTTCATCGGCGATCCCTTCGACACCAAGGTGGAGATCGTGGAAAATAACGTGCATTATCTCGTAGATGTCAAAGACGGGCAGAAAACAGGCTTCTTCCTTGATCAGAAATACAACCGGCTGGCAATTCAGAGACTCTGCGCCGGCAAACGGGTATTAGACTGCTTCACCCATACCGGCTCCTTTGCGCTTAATGCCGGTCTGGCTGGCGCTTCCTCCGTCCTGGGTGTGGACGCCTCCGAGCTGGGAGTCGCCCAGGCCGAAGAAAACGCGGCCTTAAACGGCCTCTCCGATACGGTCAAATTCCGCTGTGCCGATGTCTTCGAGCTGCTTCCCGAGCTGGAACGCCAGGGTGAGAAATTCGACGTCGTCATCCTCGATCCTCCCGCCTTCACAAAGTCCAGAAACTCCGTAAAGAACGCGGTTAAAGGCTATCGGGAGATCAATTTAAGAGGTATGAAGCTGGTAAAGGACGGCGGCTACTTAGCCACCTGCTCCTGCTCCCACTTCATGACACCGGAGTTGTTTGAAAAGACCATCCGGGAAGCCGCCGGCAATGTCCACAAGCGCCTCCGCCAGGTCGAATACCGGACGCAGGCCCCGGATCATCCCATTCTCTGGTCCGGAGATGAAACCTCTTACTATTTAAAATTCTTCATATTCCAGGTATGTGACGAGAAATAGCATTTCACACATGCTCCAGATCCTGCCCCGCCTTCTGCCCCGAATCTGCCCCCGCTTCCGTGCGGCTGATTCTGTACAGAAGGTGGGGCATGTCCATTCCATAGTAGTGCTTAACGATACTGCCGCAAACGGTCATGCCGTTTCTCTCCGCCACGGCCCTGGAAGGAGCGTTGGTATCCCGGATAATGGAATACACCTCCTCCGCTCCCAGCTTCTCAAATGCGTAATCCCTGCACGCGGCGGCTGCCTCCAGCGCGTATCCGCAGTGCCAGAAATCCTTTCTGAATAAATACCCGACCTCCAGCACCTCTCTTTCGCCGGCCTCCTGCATGGTCAGCCCGCACTGTCCGATCAGCTCCCCACTCTCCTTTAAAATCACGGCCCATAAGCCAAACCCGTATTTTTCATAGCGCATAAGCTGACGGTCCAGCCAGTCGGCGGCCTCCCAGTCCTCAAATGCGTGCTCATAGGCGTACATCACCTCTTCATCCTTTAACATCAGGCAGAGGTCAGCGTAATCTGCCCGCCGAAGCCGCCGCAGAGCCAGCCTTTCTGTCTCAAGAATGATCTCCTCTTCCATGTTATCCCCCATAACAGCTCCCATCGTCTTTGCCATGTTATCTTCTCCTTCTCTTCCTCTCTCTGTATTTCATCGCCCCTCAAGGCATCTTGGCCGGTTCCCCTTGTTCTTTTTTCCTGCCGCTTCTATAATGATATCATAAATCCGGTGCACAGGATATCCAAAAAGGAGAATGACATGAAAATAACACTGCACGAGGGGCTCGGCCTTTCCGAGCCCGAAATCGAAATCCGGTGCCACATTGCCGACCCGCGGCTGAGGCGTCTCCTGGACTATATCCGCCAGTACTCCTTTTCACTGGAAGGGCGGATCGGAGAGACTTCCTTCTATCTGCATTCCGAGGAGATTATCTATGTGGACTCCGCTGACGGGCGCACATTCCTTTACAGCGGCAAAAACGTGTACGAAAGCCGTGAGACGCTTTCGTCCCTCGAGGAAAAGCTGGCCAATACCACATTTGTCCGGATCAGCAAGAACTGCATCGTCAACACCGCCTGGCTGAAGAGCGTGTCCCCCCTGTGGAATCACAGGCTGGAAGCCCTGCTGAAAAACGGCGAAAAGCTCATTGTCAGCAGAAATTATATACCTGCGCTGAAAGAAAAATTATCCCGATAACAAGGAGGAAATGCCATGAAACGATTATTAAGAACCTATCTTCCCAGTTCGGCGATCGCATTTACCATCGTCATTCTGTTTAACGCCGTCTATAACCTGATTCTGGGAAACAACTATGCACTGAGCGGCGTCTTTGTCCTGGAACTTACAGGGCTTATCATTTTCATACAGCTCATTTCAGTCGTGTGCGATCACATTCCGTTTCAGTCGGAAAGAGCGTACCAGATCACGTTCTTCGCAGCAGAGTATGCAATTATCATAATCGCAAGCTTTGTTTTAAACTGGACGGTTCTCACCATCAGCAGCTTTCTATACACATCACTGCTGTGTGTGTTTATCGCGGTCCTGATCGACCGGTATTTTTCGGCCGTACACCGCCACGAGGCGGATGAGATCAACCGCCTGATCCTCTCCCAGGATAAAAAAGAGGAGCAGACCCAATAAGATTACCTCCCGGGCTCCTGCTCCTGCTTACAAAACTCTATCTGCCGGCCGTCTGGCTGCTCAGCAGCATTTCAAATGATTCTGCGGTCATCGGCCGGCCAAAGTAATACCCCTGTATTACGTCGCATCCGTGCGCCTTTAAATACTCGTACTGCTCTCTCGTCTCCACGCCCTCGGCGATGGTGCTCAGCTCCAGCGACTCCGCCAGGCGTATGATGCCATCCACGATCTTATTGCCTCTCTCATCACCAATATTGTCGACAAAGCTTTTATCGATCTTCAGCGTGTCAAACGACATGTCCTTCAGCATGGCCATAGAGGAATACCCCGTACCGAAGTCATCCAGAAGGATCCGGTAACCGGACTGATGCAGATGCCTGATGGCATCCAATAGACGAGGCTGATTGTCGAAGAACACGCTCTCCGTAATCTCGACCTCCACATTCTGGACTTCCACCGCAGTCTCTGTCAGAATCCGGTTGTATTTCTCCACAAAATTCAGGTCATAGAGAAGCTTTCTCGATACATTGACGGATACCGGCACCACCGCATATCCGCGGTTCCCCCATTCCTTCTGCTGTTCACAGACAATCCGGAACATATACCGGTCCAGCTCGCTGATGAATCCATTTTTCTCAAACAGCGGGATAAACTCGCCCGGCGATACGATCTCACCGTCAGGCCTCGCCCAGCGCACCAGGGCCTCTGCCCCTACGATCCGCTTGGATTCTGCGTCATACTGGGGCTGGTAATACGCCTTGAATTCTCCATTTTCCAGCGCTCTCTTCATCACGGCTTCGATCCGCTTATCCCGATAGATCTGCTCCTTCACCCGCTCATCATAAAATGCGTAATGGACGGCGAACTGTCCCTTTCGGCTCTTTCTGGCAATGCCTGCGCAGTCGAGGCAGAAATCCAGTGTAAGGCTCTTGTCTCGAATCTGGAATATCCCCATGGCCGGCACGATAGCCAGCTTATTCTGAGGCCAGATGGAATACGACTGAAGACGGCTGCAAAGCTCCTCCAGCCGCCTGCACAAGGCATCGTGGTCGTGACCGTCAACGAGTGCCACAAACATATCCGCAGACTGATGAGCGAAAATTTCCTCGTCTCCGCACCATCCCGCCAGAACTCCATGGATATACCGGATCAGGTGATTTCCTTCCTCATATCCCAGAAGCTCATTGATAAACTTAAAATCATCGATATCCAGGCTGACCAGGGACAGGCTCCCCGCCTCAGCCCGGCGTATCTTTTTCTCCGCCTCCACCTGGAATTTGGCAAAGGAGTAACCGCCGGTGATCTCATCCGTATAGAGGCTGTGCATGAGCTCGGCCTTCCTCCGTTTCTGATCCTTCAGAATATAAACCAGGATCCCCGCAAAAATCAGCACCATAAACACGCCCAGCAGATACGTCCGCCCCAGCACCGCGTTCATCTTGCTGTCCAGCACACTGGCCGGTGCCACGGTGAGCAGATACCAGTCATTGATGGGCAGCGGCCGGTAGTACATGTACTGAACCCCTTTATTCATGAATCTGACGCATCCATCCTGCCCATTCTCAAAATCCACCTTCATCCGGTCCGCAATCGCCTGATTCTTCCGGTCTTCCGCTTCCATGGACGTAAAAATGTTCTGCATATTGGGATAACTATAGGAATTAGTGGAATCCACGATGCAGTTGCCCTCTTTATTGACGATATAGGTATATCCGCGTCCTCCGAAGGAGGTCACCTCCAGCTGCCTGCGCATCTCGTTGATATCATAGGTGCCAAACAGAACCGCCGTCACCTCTCTATTATGATAGACAGGCACCGCATATACATGGATCGTTTCACTCCCCTCCCGGTCCACCAGGGGATCGGACACACTGTTTTCTCCCGCCAGTCCCTTTCTGTAATAAGGGCGGTCGGACAGATCCATATGTACATGATCCGTGGTATATGTCGTTCCATCCGCAGTGATGACCCCCATCCGCTTAAAACCATTCTCCTGCGCGGTGGAGGCCAGCATGGCAGCGGCCTCCTCATAATTGTCCACAGTGTAAAAACCGACGCGGCGCGAAACCTCGGTCAATAATTCCAGTTTTCCATTTATCTCTTTTTCCAGAATACTCTTTCCCTGTGTTGAAACCTCCTCAAGAGAAGAGATGATCTCATTCTGAAAATCATGTTTCAGAGTACTCGCGTATAAAAGCCACGACACGGTCAGTAAAATCAGTATCAACAGACCGAGTATAACTTCCCTGTATTTCGCGAAAAGATTTCTCATACCTCTTCCTTTCCCGCCTGTGCTCTTATACACGATGACAGGCGGCATCCTCTTTCATTGTACATGAAAGAAAAAGGGTACGTCAACCGTCACTTGTTTTTTTATGCCCTTGACTTTGGAATAGTTACCTGATATAGTATCGGTATAGTATATATCGTTTTGATATATATATCAGGAGGTAATATCATGTTAGAGTATATCATTCTTGGTTTTTTAATGGGATGCGCCGCCAGCGGTTATGACTTAAAGCAGTATATGGCGGAAAGCACGTCCTATTTCTTCGATGCAAGCTATGGGAGCATTTATCCCGCGTTAAAGAGGCTGGAAGAGAAAAAACTTATTCTCTCAGAAGAAAAAGTGACCGGAGGAAAGTTTAAGAAGCTCTATTCCATTACGGAAGAAGGCCGCGGTGTCTTTCTTACCTGGTTAAAGCAGCCGGTGCGTTTTGCCAAAACACGCCTCGACTACCTTGTGCCGTTTTTCTTCTACGAGTATTTAGAGCCCATCACGGCAAAGCAGAATCTGGAGTTGTTTATGGAGACCGCCTCCGTAGGGCTCGAAGAGCTGAAGGCACAGAAAGAAGAGCTGAATATCAGAAATTTGGCCGCCGGCCACACGTTCCACGGATCCGTACTCGTCTATGGAATCCGTTACTATGAAATGCTGATTGAATGGTGTTCCCAACTGGCCGCGCGCACAGACGAACGCATTTCCGCCGGATCCGGAAAGATTGGGAGGAAAGAGAATACCGCGGCGGCAGAAAACTCCACCACAACAGAAATCTCCACTGCAACAGATATCTCCACCACAACAGAAATCTCCACCACAACAGCAAACACCCAAAAAGGAGGTCCCCTCAGTGAAAACAATCATCCACGACTTTGACCCCGCCGTATTTGAAGAGCTGTTTCCCGAAACCGCTCAGTTGACCAGGCTCGGAACCTCCGAGCCGCCTGCTGTCATTCTTTCCCCCATGTATCCGGCACGCCCCTGCATTGGCTGTTTTGGCTGCTGGATCAAGACTCCGGGCAGCTGCGTCCTTCCCGATTCCTATCAGGAGATGGGCAAACTGCTGTCCAGGACCAGCGAGCTCATACTCATCAGCCGCTGCTGCTATGGCGGCTACAGCCCCTACGTGAAAAACGTGCTGGACCGCAGCATCGGTTATCTCCAGCCATTTTTCCGCATCATTGACGGAGAAATGCACCATGTCATGCGGCACGATAACCGTATGGCAATCACGACGCATTTCTATGGGGACGCCATCACAAAGCTGGAGGAAGAGACCGCGGACCGTCTGGCGAAGGCAAATGCCGTCAATTTCGGAGCTTCCGGCTGCACCGTGCATTTCTATCAGACACCGGAACAGATAAGGGGGAATATGGCATGAAAGGAATTTTGATAAACGGCAGCCCGAAGAGACGCGACAGCTCCTCCGGTGCGCTGCTGGACGATTTAAGGTCTTTACTCGATCCCGGCACAGAGACGGCCGTCATGACCGTTACCGCTTCCCATCCCGCCGCCTCGTCCGCTTACACGGGCATGCGCTGGGAGCCATCCCCCGAGGATGTAAAACAGCTTAGCGGTTCCAGCTTTCTTGTCCTCTCCTTCCCGCTCTATGTGGATGCCGTTCCGTCCCATCTGCTTTCCTTTTTAATGGAACTGGAATGGCAGCAGAAAAACAACAGGCTTCTGGAAACTGAAGAACCGCTGGCCGTCTATGCCGCCGTAAACTGCGGATTTTACGAGGGAAAGCAGGCCGCACTCGCGCTTCGGATCGTGGAGAGCTGGTGCCTGCGCTGCGGTTTCGAATACAAACAGGGCATTGGATGCGGCTCCGGGGCCATGCTGCCTCAGTTAAAAGGCGCACCGCTGCAAAAGGGCATCAAAAAGCCGCTGGGCGCTGCGCTGAAAGACATGGCTGTGCGCATCGGACGCCTTGAAAAGGGAAAGGACCAGCTCATCTCCCTATCCTTCCCCCGCCCTCTCTACATAGCCGCCGCTTCAATCGGCTGGAGGAAACAGGGCCGTGAAAACGGACTGACTGTGAAAGAATTGAAATCGTAAGACAGAAACTCCCCTGCCGTTTGGATGGAACTCAATCCGGCAGAGGAGTTTCTGTTTTACGATTAAATTCTGGTATCCCAGCGGCCGCAGAATACATTTTCACTGTATCTGCCCTTAAACGGGGACTTTCCTGTCATTTTACTGATAGCGGCGGATACTGCTTCCTCCGAATTCAGATAGGCATTGATATAAGTCTTCGCCATCGGCACGTCGATCAGATGGTTTGTATAGTTCAGAGAGAGGAATATGGTGGGCAGTTCTGACACGTACCACGGCTGGTCCGCGGGCTGCGCCCATTTTACACGCATGGTATTGTACTGTGCGAATCCCGATACGTTAAATACCACCAGACACGCGTCATACTTTTTGCGCAGGTCCTCCATCTTTCCTTTTATAGCCGGCGTATCGCCGTCCACGATAAATCCGGCTTCCGTAAGCTTCCTTACGACCATCTCCTTTATGGGAGCGCTGTCATCCGCCTGAAGCTTGCCGGCGATCACCGTTCCCTCTCCGCCGATAAATACCAGCTTCACCCTCTTATACTTCTCAGGCGTCATTGGAAGGTAATGTTTCGTGTCCTTGACGAGAGTAATGAACTTGTCAGCCTGCTCTGCGGCAGACTTGTGGAACTCGCTGCATCCGATCACCGACAGCTGCTCTCTCGGAGGCATCAGACGGCCTTCGGCCTGCAGCTTATGGAGTTTCAGCGCCGCCTTGATTCCGAGAATCCGGTGAAGCGCGTCACTTAGCCTCTCCTCCGTAATTACGCCGTTTCTGTAACCTTCCATCATATAGCCGAAGTCCTCGTCCATATCGTTGAAGAACAGGAACATATCGCAGCCCGCGGCAATCGCCTGCGGAACCTGATCCCGGCGAGGCATGGCTGCAAACATGCCGATCATGTGAGACGCGTCGGTTACTACCAGGCCATTGAATCCAAGACGGCCCTTCAATAAATCCGTAATCAGCTCCGGGGACAGGGTTGCCGGCAGAATGTCCTCGTCTGCGGTATCGGGACGAAGCTTTCTCGTATAAGCGGGAAGTGCGATATGCCCCGCCATAATGGTCATGACGCCTTCGTCGATCAGTTCTTTGTAGACTCTTCCGAAGGTATTGTCCCACTCCTCGCAGGTCATATCATTAACGCCCATGAGAAGGTGCTGGTCGTTCTCTTCGGTTCCATCGCCCGGGAAATGCTTCATACAGGTAGCCATATTCTGCGTTCTGGTACCCTTGAAAAATGCCTTCGCATACCGGATGGTATCTTCCGGGCTGTTGTTAAAGGCCCTGCACTGGACAATGGTATTTCTCCAGTTATAGAGCAGATCTACAATTGGTGCGAAGTTCCAGTTGCATCCGATAGCCGCGCTCTCTAAAGCCCCGATTCTCGCCACCTCACAGGCAGTCTCCTCGTCGTCCGCAGCAGCCGTCGCGGCCCCGCAGGCCACCGCGGTACCGCCGCCCACGCCGCCGTTTCCGCCCGCTTCACAGTTGGAAGCGATCAACAGCGGGATTTTCGAATTTTCCTGAAGAATCCGGTTCTGCTCGTATAACTCCTCCGGCGGCGCATTGTGATAGCGAATCGCTCCGACGTGATAGTTCTTTACCGCATTTTCCAGATCTTCCGGTTTTCTGGAGGTCACCATATTGACGAACAGCTGTCCGATCTTCTCCTCATCCGTCATAGATGCGATGGTATCCTCCACCCATTTCATATCTTCCTCATTTAAATAATAAGGTTTTTCTCTTAAATTAACCATTGTTATCTCCTTTTCCTAAATTTTTCTCAAAATCCGCAGCACACTGATTCTCATATCCGCCCCGGTAACTGCCGTTTAGAAAACGTTCCAGCGCTTCCTCCCGAAACTGTCTCCAGGACTGCGCCTCCCTCTTCACCAGAATTGGATAGTAGCAGACACCGTTCTGTCCGGCCGCCTGATGGTCTCCGGGCGCGTCACCGATCATCAGGACGTGATCTCTTTCATATCCGGCCTCCAGAAGGCGGCTGATGCAGTACGCCTTGGAGCCCTCGGTCTGTGTCAGCACGATATCGGTGAATGGAAGAAGTCCGCACCGCTCCCATTCCTCCACCACCGCCTGCTTATTGGCCGATGAGACAATGGCGATATCGGCCTTCTCATGCGCCGCCCGGATACCTTCCGCCACACCCTCATACGGCTTTTTCGCCTCCTCCGGAAGTCCTCCGATGGCTGCATTTACTGCCTTCGACCAGGAGAGGGCCTTCTGAAAACAAACGTGGGCTTCGTCCGTCTCCATCCTCGACAATGCCTCGCCCGACAGCTCCGGCGCCGTCTCACACCACCGGACAAACGCATCGATCCCGTCTATGGAGCGGTACTTTCCGGAGGCCTCGTGGAGAACGATAGCCAGCGCCTTGAACCGGTTGATTCCACGGGTCATGGAATACAGATTCACTTCGTTCCAGCGCTCCAGGAGCGCCTCCTCCCACTGCTCCAGCCCCCATTCCCTCACCATGCAGGGGCCAAAGCATTGAAAATGCTTGATATCCATCGTGTCCATGGCACATCCGTCAGAATCGATGCAGATCAGATACTCCCTTTTCCTCTGAAAGCTCTCAAATAAATCACCCATTGTCCTCACCTTTCCTTGCAGTTAGTTTTTCACAGCAGCCGTTGTTTTCCGCAGCAGTCCATCTATTTCTCAGCCGCCCATCTATTTCTCAGCCGCCCGTCTCTCCGCAAGAATACGGTTGTTTTCCTCTACCACTTTCTTGGACAGCGGATATGCGAATAACAGGATCAGGCCTACAATCAGGTAGCAGACGGCCGGAGCCAGAGTCGCCACGGTATAGATATTTTTGGTAACGGATTCCGTCTGCACGATGACCTCACCCGCTTTGGAGGACTGGTAGCCGATCGCACCCAGAACCCAGCCGCCGAGGCCGCCTGCCAGCGCCTGGCCGATCTTACGAGCAAAGGAGTATACCGCGTAAATAGTGCCGTCGTCGCGGCTTCCGGTCTGTACCTCCTGGTAATCAATTACATCGGTGATAAACGCCCAGATTAAGAGGTTGAAGAGTCCGGTTCCCAGGTTTCCAAAGGCAATCATGACACAGAAGGCCCATGGGTTCTGAATTCTGACAAAAAACAGAATGAAATAAATAACGGAAGCAAATAGTACGGAAAATGCGGAAGCTTCTTTCTTACCGAACTTCTTCAAAATCGTCGTTGAAAATGGTGCAAGAATCAGAGTTGCGCCGGTACTGAAGAATCCGGCCAGTGACATGGCTTCTTTACTCTTAAAGTAATCCATGTATAAGTACGTATTCATGCTTCCGGACAACAGCATGGAGAGCAGAAGAACGATGGCCGCTCCGATGATGGCCAGCAGGCTGCGATTGTGCATCATTCCTTTCACAGCTCTTGCAAAGCTGCCTTTGTTTGTCTCCTTCAACTGTGGCTTAACACGCTCTGTTGACAGGCTGTAGCACAGGATATAGCAGATCAGGGCCAAAACCGCAAACAGGCAGGCAATATAGAAGAAACGGTCTGCCAGAACCACCTGGTTTCCACCCTCATTGGCGTATACAAACAGGGGCACGCCCACATTGACACACACGCCGGCCAGTGCCGCGCCTACGCTTCGAAATGTGGAAAGCTGGCCTCTCTCGATGGGTTCCGCGGTGATTCCCGACGCCATGGAGCCATAGGGGATATTGATTCCCGTATAGCAGATACTTCCCCAGAATAAATATGTAAGATAGATGTACACCATCTTAAATGTCATGGACTTATCCGCGATAAACGGATTAAACATTAAGACGCCGGCCACAACCACCGGAACGCACATCCTGCGGATCCACGGTCGGAACTTTCCGTCCTTTGCAGGCTTTGCCGTATCCACGATATGCCCCATGGTAATATCAGTACATGCGTCCACACACCGGGCAACCAGAAACAGCGTTCCTACCGCCATTGCACTGATGCCGAGTACCTTCGTATAGAATACCATAAGAAACGTGCTGGCCAGCATAAAGAAAAAATCATTGCCGAAATCGCCGAACATATAACCGATCTTATCCCTAAAACCAAATTTTCTTTCCATGCAAAATTTCCCCTCCTAAAGGTAAGTTTATCTTTTTTCGATAAACAAACTTTACCATAAATACATAAAAGTCTTGAGGATAATTTTTGTAGTTATCAGCACAATATTTGTTTTGTATGGTATAATATAAAAAAAAAGTAGTATAAAGATTTCGTTACAAAGGAGACCCCCTTATATGAGCCATGAACCTCAGACAGCGGTCATCGATCTGATGATCTCCCTTCTATCCACCACGCTCGGCGTGCAGACCTCCGTTCTCTCTCCCGGTTCGGAAGAACTGACAGATATTGATTACTCCCTGCGGAAATCCATTTTCACCGGACATGACGCCAGGGAACTGTTCAGTGAAATAATGGAAAAAGCCGAGGAGAAATATATCTACAGCATCACGGACCATTTTTTCAGTCACTATATTCTCATGCCGCTTCCGGAAAAGAATCATTCCGGCTGCCTTCTGGTAGGTCCCTATATGACGGAGGAAGCCAACGAGTTCCTGTATAACCGAGTCATCAATCGGAACCGGCTGACCTTAGAGACGCTTCCCGTGTTAAAGCAGTACTATCAGAACTTATCCATCGTTGATCCCGCGCGAATCACCGCGGCGTTAAACCATATTGCCGTCTTCCTGTACGAGGACCATCACGATCTCACCATCCGCTACATGACAGAGGACTGGAACGAGCAGTACAGCGGCTGGAACTATGTTCCCGATCCGGAACACGCATTTTCCATCCACGTGACGGAAAAACGCTACGCCGCCGAAAACGAATTTCTGGATGCCGTCATGCGGGGAGATCAGGTGCTGGCAGTCCGCCGCTTCGAGACGTTTTTAGATTTCCGCATCGCCCCCAGATACAAGGACCCCATCCGCGACAGCAAGAACCTGATTATTGTTTTAAATACGCTGCTGCGCAAGGCCGCGGAGAAGGCGGTGGTCCATCCCGTATACTTAGATGAGATCTCCCATCATTATGCTGTCCAGATTGAGGCCTCGACCTCCCGCAGACAGCTGGAGAACCTGCGGATTGAGATGGTGCGGAAATACTGCCTTCTCGTCAAGAATCAGTCCCTCAAGAACTATCCGCCGCTGATCCGAGACCTCTTAAACCACATTAACTTAAACTTAAGCTCAGACCTGAGCTTAAAATCCTTATCACAGATGTTCAGCGTCAACGCCAGTTACCTCTCCTCCCTGTTCCGCCGGGAGATGGATATGACCCTGACCGACTACGTCAACGGCCGCCGGATCGACACCGCTCTGAAGCTGCTGAACACCACCGATATTCAGATTCAGGATATTGCCTACTATGTAGGAATCGAAGACGTGAATTATTTTACAAGAATCTTCAAGAAAAAAATCGGCGTATCGCCCACCGAGTACAAAAAATCGATCCGCCCCGCATAGGACGTACGTGTTCAGGAGGTATCAGACATGAAACAGCGAAACGAATACACCTGCCCGCTGGAGCTCACCCACGATGCAATCAGGGGCAAATGGAAGCCCATCATCCTGTGGCAGCTGAACAAGGGCGGCAGCTCCCTCTCCTCTCTCAAAAAAGAAATCGCCGGCATTTCCCAGAAGATGCTGCTCCAGCAGTTAAGCGAGCTGGCCCAGTACGGCTTCGTTGGCAAGACCGCCTACGACGGCTATCCGCTGAAGGTGGAATACTACTTAACCGACCGGGGCAGGAAGATCTTTGAGGCGGTTACCATCATGCAGAGCGTTGGGATCGACATGATGACAGAAGATGGGCGGGAAGATTTTCTGAGAGAAAAAGGGCTGCTGTAGTTACAAAAAAGTGGGTACTGTTCACGCCCGTCTCACCGTTCTATAATGAGAAAAAAGGAGGATTTACATATGAAAGACGCCCAGAATACCGTAGGAAATATGCTTGACAAACAGAGTGTCTCATTTATCGGTTCCGTCTCCGCAGATGGATTTCCCAATGTCAAGGCCATGCTGCGGCCACGGAAACGAGATGGAATCAGAACCATCTATTTCACCACAAACACCTCTTCCATGAGGGTCGGGCAGTTCCGTGAAAACCCGAAGGCGTGTGTCTACGTCTGCGACAGCCGCTTTTTCCGCGGCGCCATGCTGACCGGAACCATGGAGGTTTTGGAGGACAGCGAGAGCAGGGAGATGATCTGGCAGGAGGGCGACACCATGTATTACCCTGGCGGAGTCACAGACCCGGATTACTGCGTCCTCCGTTTTACCGCCTTAAGCGGACGTTTCTACACCAATTTTCATTCCGAGAGCTTCGAGATCCCGGAAGCGTAAGCGGCAGAAGGAATGTCTCAACAAAAAAAGAGGAAAGAGGCGGTCTGTGCAATTGCTGCGCGGATCGCTTCTTTCCTGTCGTTTCTATAGTCCGCTGCTCATACTCCCAACGGCCGGAGCAGGCAGTCCACAATGCCCTGTATACTCTTTTCCCCGGCCTCGATCGTAAGCTCCGGCTCGTGGATATCCTCCAGGTAATGGGCGTCGGAATTGCTGATGATCCGACATCCATTCAGGTACGGATTGGTCCGTTTCAGCTCATGCAGCTTCTTCAAATCCTTCACCTCCGCAGTCCTAAACTGGCTGTCCGGAGGTACGAAGCCCAGGTTGGCGATCAGGCTGTTGGCCGCCTTATCGATATGGGCCGGGAACATCACGCCATCGTAGGAGCGCACCAGCTCCCACAGCCCGTCAAAGGAGATATCCACGCTGTTAATAAGGAGATTGGCCACGGTTCCGCACACTTCGTCTTCCTTATTATATAGCTGCTGCTTACCAAATATTTCCTCATTGTTGGGAAATGGAATAAGCCTGTCATAAACGTAGGAATCGAAGGCCATGGCCGCCTCCAGGTTAGGAAAGAGGCAGACGGCATGAACCTCCTCCGAGGTATTGATCTCCATCCCGGGAATGGCCAGAACGCCGTATTCCTCGGCAAAATGCAGGACAGCCGGACAGTTTTTACAGGAATTATGGTCCGTTACCGCGATCACATCCAGCCCCTTTATAGCCGCCATCCCGACAATATTGCCCGGAGTCATATCGTCATCCCCGCACGGTGATAAACAGGAATGGATATGCAGATCGTAGCTAAGGCTCTTCATGCGCCCCAGCCTGAAGCTTATTCCAGACGGCGAGTGCCGCCTCAAATATAGGTTCTTCCGTCTTCAGTACCGTAATCTCCTGATCGACCGCTTTCTTTCTGGCCGCATCGTCGAGCACGGCCCCTTCCGCCATGATCACACAGGCCGCGTCCGCCAGAGACGCAACCGCCAGCGTATTCATATTGCCCATCACCGTCACCCAGGCGCATCCAAAAGGCGCGCGCCCCATGGCAATACTGAGTAAGTCACAGCAGAACGGTTTTGTGATTTCCCGTTCCAGCCCCTCTCCGGCATTCACGACACCGAAGATACCACTGTCTATCAACTCCTGAACCGTCATACTATTTTCTGCTCCTTCCCTATTCCTGGTCTTTGTCCTTCTCGTCCCGGCTGTCAAGCAGCGACATCTCGTCCGAAATCCTCTGGATGTACTCCGTCATCACCTTCAGCATCTCATAGCCCTCCGCATTGCCCGCGGCAATGTCATCTGCCAGGATAGATACCTCCTCGGACAGCTTATGTAAATTCTCCCGCAGATAATATACGCAGTCGGACTCTACTGCCTCCCCGCGCACGATATCCTCAGCCAGCGACTTACACGTAGGCGCCCCGCAGGAGCCGCAGTCCAGGCCCGGGAGCTTCTTGCACAGCCGCTCCACCTGATTGAGCCTCGCAAAGCTCTCCATCATGGTGTTTCCCAGGTTAAATACCGGCTCGTACTGGACATCCTTCGTCCATTTAACCAGTTCCTCGGCGTTGCCCTCGATATGGCTTCTCGCCACCGGCATGTATTTCCGGAGTCTTTTCAGCTTGACTTCTGCCACATATGGGTTCTCCACAGTCAGCACGCCTCCGACACACCCGCCGTTGCAGGCGTTTAACTCCACAAATTTCAAATTCGTAAACTTCTGATCCTCCATGTCCTCCAGCACCCGGATGACATTCTCGATCCCGTCAGCGGCCAGATACTCTTCCGTGAAGAGGCCGCTGGCCTCCCCGCCGCTCCGTCCCCAGCTGATGCCGATCTTTCCGGACGTCCCGATCTCCGGCGGATCGTCTCCCACCGCCTTCATGCAGGACAGCAGCTGCGGATAGACCTCCTTGATGGCCAGCACCCGGTCCACCTCGCTGTGGTCCGTCCCCAGAGGAGACTTCACATACGTCACCTTGGAAGGACACGGGGATATGAAAATGATACCGATCTTCTCTCTTGGAAGTCCGGTCTCCTTCATGGCCTTCTCTGCCGCCAGGATTGCCGCCACCTCCACAGGGGGATTAAGCGGGAGGAGATTCGGAATCAGGTTTGGGAACCGGACCCGGATCAGCCGCACCACCGAAGGACATGCCGTGCTGATGGCCGGAAGCCGGTCGGGATTCTCACTTAAGTATTCTCTGGTGGCCTCCGAGACCAGCTCGGCAGCCGCGCTCACCTCAAAAACATCGTGAAAGCCCATCATCAGCAGGGCATTTAACACGATATTCACATCATCTAAATTGTTAAACTGGCTGTATAAGGACGGCGCCGGCAGCGCCACCGTGTATTCGTACTGTTTCAGCACATCCAGCTTGTCATACGTCGCATGCTTCGCATGATGGGGGCATACCCTGATGCACTCGCCGCAGTCAATGCAGAATTTGCTGTTGATCTGCGCCTTCCCGTTTCTCACCCTGATCGCCTGGGTCGGACACCGTTTGATGCAGTTAATGCATCCCATGCACAGATCCGCATCCAGCCTGACTGAATGATAAAATTTATCCACCTTCTCACCCCCAGATTATACTATCTTCACCACCATCCGGACGGTTGTACCCACTCCCAGCGTTGTGTCAACCTCCAGCACATCCGAATACTTCTTCATATTGGGGAGGCCCATGCCTGCTCCAAAGCCCAAAGAGCGCACTTCGTCCGGAGCCGTGGAATATCCGGCCTGCATGGCCAGCGCTACATCAGGGATTCCGGGACCCACGTCCGCCAGGATCATCTCGATCTCTTCCGGCGTTATGTTGACCGTAATCTCCCCGCCCTTTGCATGAATCACCATGTTGATCTCCCCTTCATACATGGCAATAGCAACCTTTCTCACTGCGTCAGGGCTCACGCCCATCTGCTTTAGCTTTCCCTTCACATCGCTGCTCGCCTCACCCGCCCTGGTGAAGTCATCCGGCGATATGTGATAGTTCAGAGTGATAACATCATCCATCAGATCGCACCTCCATGAAGCCCCGCTGAATAAAGCATTCCACAGGCCGAGAACATCCGGTGGCCGGTGGCCATCACAATTAAGTTTCGCTCCCTCGCCATTTCCAGCATGGCATCATCGGGCTTTTTCCCTCTGACAAAAACAAGACAGACAATATCCAGCATCTCCGCGGTACGGATCACCTGCGGATTACAGAGCCCTGTAAGCAGCACAGAATGATCCTTGGAAAATGCCAGCACATCACTCATCATGTCGGAACCGCAGGCACTCCGCACTTCCACCTCCAAATGATCCTCACCGACCAGCACCCTGGCGCCCAGAATATCCTTTACATCTCTAGCAGTCATACATACACTCTCCTTTTTGATGGTTTTATCACTTCAGCTATGATATTCTTTTTCAATTCATAAGTAGATTATAGTAATTTTTCGAAGGAAAGGAAAGCCTTTTATATAATTTCTTTTATTTATAGAATATTTCGGTCCTCTATCTGTTAAAATTGTACAAAAATCTGGTCCGTATGCGGCCTGCTGACTGAAGCCGAAAAGGACCGGATTACAGCGATTTGCTATATCCTACTACTTTTCTATGTATTTAATTGCGAAATCAGTATATTTTTACCTATATATATCGTTATTTTTTTGTCGAATCTCTCCGAACCTATGGATTTTTTCTCAATATCATGGTAGAATGTTAGATACATTGCATAAGCAACAATTTAAGGAGGTTATAAAATGGCTTGCAAAAAACAAGGTGTCCTGTTTAGCGGGACAAAGGAGCAGGAAGCCGCTTTAAAAGAAGTGATTTCCGAGCTTAAAGGCACGAAAGGCGCCCTGATGCCGATCATGCAGAAGGCACAGGACATTTATGGTTATCTTCCAATTGAAGTACAGACCATGATATCTGATGAAACGGGCATACCGCTTGAGAAAATATACGGCGTTGCTACCTTCTATGCCCAGTTTGCCCTCCAGCCAAAGGGTAAATATCAGGTTTCTGTCTGTCTTGGTACAGCCTGTTACGTCAAGGGCTCCGGCGAAATTTACAATAAGCTGGTTGAGCTTCTTGGCATTACCAACGGAGAATGCACTCCCGATGGTAAATTTTCCCTTGATTCCTGCCGATGCGTAGGCGCATGCGGACTCGCTCCGGTCATGATGATCAACGGCGAAGTTTACGGCAGACTGACACCCGATGACGTCCCTGGCATTCTTGCCAAATATGAATAGTTAAAATCCCATGATGACAGAAATTTCTTTAAATGTATTGGATGTAGCGGAAAATTCCACGAGAGCGGGCGCAGCGCTTGTCGCTATCACCGCAGCCGTCGATACTGCTTCTGACCTGCTGACTATCACCATAGCGGATGATGGATGCGGCATGACAGAGGAGCAGGCAGCTCATGTGACGGATCCATTTTTTACGACCAGAAAGACGAGAAAGGTAGGCCTCGGCATTCCCTTTTTTAAGTATGCTGCAGAGAGCACCGGCGGAAGCTTTACCATCGACTCAACTCCCGGTGTGGGAACCACGGTCACCGCAGTTTTCGGTCTTTCCCATATTGACCGGATGCCGCTTGGAGATATGAACGGAACGATAGAGACGCTCATTACATGCCATCCGGATACGGATTTTCTCTATACATACCGCTATAACGATGCGTCATTTGTACTGGATACCAGAGAGTTTCGGGAAATTTTAGGGGATATCCCCTTTGACACTCCAGAGGTATCCGCCTATATCAAGGAATATCTGGCAGAAAACAAACTTGAAACAGATGGTGGCGCGGTCATTTAGACCGGCCGGAATTGGAGGAATAACATGAAGACTCTTGAAGAATTAAAAGCAATCCGAGAGAAAATGCAGAGTCAGGTCAGCATGCGCGAAGAAGACCACGCACGCACCCGTGTACTGGTTGGTATGGCAACCTGCGGAATCGCCAGCGGCGCAAGACCTGTTCTTAATAAACTTTCCACACTCGTTCAGGAAAATAACATGACAGACCGTTTTTCCGTTACACAGACAGGCTGCATCGGCTTATGCCAGTATGAGCCCATCGTCGAGATTCTCGAGCCTGGTAAAGAAAAAGTAACTTATATCAAGATGAACGCCGAGAAAGCGGAAGAAGTATACAAAGAGCATCTGATCGGCGGTCATATTCTGGAAAATTACACGCTGGGTTCAGCTGACATTAAATAAGGAGGAAACAAGATGTATCGTTCACATGTATTAGTTTGCGGCGGAACGGGATGTACTTCCTCCGGAAGCCAGCAGATTATGGTAGCATTAAGAGAAGAATTAAAGAAGCAGGGACTGGATGAGGAAGTTTCCGTCGTTCAGACAGGCTGCCATGGACTCTGTGCCCTTGGCCCGATTATGATCGTTTACCCGGATGCAACCTTCTACGCCATGGTCAAGGAAGAGGACATTCCTGAGATTGTAGAAGAACACTTATTAAAAGGACGTCCTGTACAGAGACTCCTCTATGATGAGACGGTTACGCCATCCGGCGTCAAGTCCTTAGGAGATACCGATTTCTATAAGAAGCAGCACAGAATCGCACTGCGCAACTGTGGCGTCATCAACCCGGAAGTCATCGAAGAGTACATCGGTACCGGCGGATATCAGGCCCTCGGCAAGGTTTTAACCGAGATGACTCCGGACGACGTAATCCAGGTTCTGCTGGACAGCGGTTTGAGAGGCCGCGGCGGCGCCGGTTTCCCGACCGGACTCAAGTGGAAGCTGGCTAAGGGCAACGCCGCAGACCAGAAGTATGTCTGTTGTAACGCCGACGAGGGCGACCCTGGCGCGTTCATGGACCGTTCCGTTCTGGAAGGTGATCCTCACGCAGTGCTGGAGGCCATGACCATCGCAGGCTACGCCATCGGCGCTTCCCAGGGTTATATCTACGTTCGTGCAGAGTACCCGATCGCCGTACAGCGTCTGAAGATCGCCATTGACCAGGCCAGAGAGATGGAACTCCTGGGCGACGATATCTTCGGCTCAGGCTTCTCCTTTAATATCGATTTAAGACTCGGCGCAGGCGCATTCGTCTGTGGTGAGGAGACTGCCCTTATGGTATCCATCGAAGGCAACCGAGGCGAACCGCGCCCGCGTCCTCCGTTCCCGGCACAGAAAGGTTTATTTGGCAAACCAACCATTTTAAATAACGTAGAGACCTGGGCGAACATTCCTCAGATCATCTTAAACGGACCGGAGTGGTTCTCCTCCATGGGTACCGAGAAGTCCAAGGGAACGAAAGTATTCGCTCTCGGCGGCAAGATCCATAATACCGGCCTTGTAGAAGTTCCGATGGGAACCACACTGCGCGAGATCATCGAAGAGATCGGCGGCGGTATCCCCAACGGCAAGAAGTTTAAAGCGGCTCAGACCGGCGGACCGTCCGGCGGATGTATCCCGGCAGAGCATTTTGATATTCCGATCGACTACGACAACCTGGTTGCCATTGGCTCCATGATGGGTTCCGGCGGTCTGATCGTTATGGACGAAGACGACTGTATGGTCGATATCGCCAAGTTCTTCTTAGAGTTCACGGTTGAGGAATCCTGCGGAAAGTGTACCCCGTGCCGGATCGGTACGAAGCGTATGCTGGAGATCTTAGAGAAGATCACCAAAGGCCAGGCTACCATGGCTGACCTCGACAAGCTGGAAGAATTATGTTACTACATAAAGGCCAACTCGGCCTGCGCACTTGGGCAGACAGCACCGAACCCGGTACTTTCCACATTAAAGTACTTCCGTGATGAATACGTAGCCCATATTGTAGATAAGACCTGTCCTGCAGGCGTTTGTAAGGCTCTTCTCTCCTATCATATCGATCCTGAGAAGTGTAAGGGCTGTACGCTCTGTGCAAGGAACTGTCCTGCCAACGCAATTACCGGTACCGTCAAGAATCCGCATGTTATCGATGGCGATAAGTGTATCAAGTGCGGCGCTTGTATGGAGAAGTGTAAGTTTGGCGCTATCTACAAGAAATAATGGAGGGAGAACGTATCATGGAGAATATTACAATTAAAATCAACGGCATGGAAGTCAGTGCTCCAGAAGGCTCCACCATTCTGGAAGCAGCAAGACTCGCCCATGTTGAGATACCAACTTTATGTTATTTAAAAGATCTTAATGAAATTGCCGCCTGCCGTATGTGTACAGTTAAGATCAACGGCGGCAAGCTGGCTGCGGCCTGTGTTTACCCGATCAATCCGGGCCTTGAGGTATGGACCAACACGCCTGACCTCGTAGAATACAGAAAAAAGACGCTCCAGCTGATTTTATCCAACCACAACCGTTCCTGTTTATCCTGTGTCCGCAGCGGAAACTGCGAGCTGCAGACCTTATGTAAGGAGCTGGGCGTGGAAGACAGCGATTACTACGATGGAGAGAAGACTCCGTCCTGTATCGATGAGAGTGCGGCCCACATGGTCCGTGACAACAGCAAATGTATCCTCTGCCGCCGCTGTTCCGCTACCTGTGAAAAGGTACAGGGAATCGGCGTCATCGGCGCCAATGAGCGTGGTTTCGCCACCATCATCGGTTCCGCATTCGATATGGGCCTGGGTGAGACCAGCTGCGTATCCTGCGGCCAGTGTATCGCAGTCTGCCCGACAGGCGCTCTCTATGAGAAGACCTGCATCGACGACGTAGCCGCCGCTATCGCAGATCCTTCCAAACACGTCATCGTACAGACAGCTCCGGCAGTTCGTGCGGGACTGGGCGAGGAATTCGGCTATCCGATCGGAACGAACGTAGAAGGCAAGATGGCTGCTGCATTAAGAAGAATCGGCTTCGACAAAGTATTTGACACCAACTTCAGCGCCGACTTAACGATTATGGAAGAAGCGCATGAATTTATTGAGAGAGTTCAGAACGGCGGCACACTGCCGATGATCACCTCCTGTTCACCAGGATGGATCAAATACTGCGAGCACTATTTCCCGGATATGACGGAGAACTTATCCTCCTGCAAGTCCCCGCAGCAGATGTTCGGCGCTATCGCCAAATCCTACTATGCGGAAAAGATGGGCTTAAAGCCGGAAGATATCGTATCTGTCAGCGTTATGCCATGTACCGCGAAGAAGTTCGAGATCGGCAGAGACAACCAGGATGCCAACGGCTGCCCGGATGTAGACTACTCCATGACGACGAGAGAGCTCGCCAGAATGATCAAGAAATTCGGTATCCGCTTCAACGAGCTTCCGGCTGAAGAATTCGACGCTCCGTTAGGCCTTGGTACCGGCGCGGCTGTCATCTTCGGCGCAACCGGAGGAGTTATGGAAGCAGCCTTGAGAACGGCTGTCGAGACCCTGACCGGCGAGGAATTACAGAAGCTTGACTTTACCGACGTACGCGGCACCGAAGGCATCAAGGAAGCCACCTACAACGTAGCCGGCATGGATGTCAAGGTTGCTGTCGCCTCCGGCCTCGGCAATGCCAGAGAGCTCTTAAACAGAGTAAAATCCGGTGAGGCAGACTACCACTTCATCGAGATCATGGGATGTCCTGGCGGCTGTGTAAACGGCGGCGGCCAGCCCCAGCAGCCAGGCTCCGTCCGCAACACCGTAGACATCAGAGCCCTGCGCGCCAAAGTATTATACGACGAAGACGCAGCCAAAACCATCCGTAAGTCCCACGAGAATCCTGCAATCAAGGAACTCTACGAGACCTACCTCGGCAAACCAGGCAGCGAAAAAGCGCACCACCTGCTTCACACGACTTATGTAAAGCGAAAAATCAATGAAGTTTAATTTATAATTATTTGCCTGAGACCGTCCCTTTGCCTTAATAAAAAATTCCAAAGGGACGGTCTCTTTGTATCCAGATTACATCTAGCGCCATTCCCCTACCGGAGCCAGTACACAGCCCCAGGGCCTGCGGAGAGTCTGAGGGCGGCAAGGGCGGGAGCGCTGTTGGTTTCCTTTTCCGAGGTACGCAGGAACTTAAGCGGAAAGGCGGGAAAAAGGGGTGGTGAAAGCAGGCCTCAAAGCCTGCTTTCAAGTGCACATGGAGGAAAAATCCTTCAGGATTTCTTCCGTAATTTGCACGATCCGCCCCTTTTTCCCGTCTTTCCGCTTTAGTTCCTGTCACCGAGGAAACAAGAAACCAACAGCGCTCCCGCCCTTGCCGCCCTCAGACTCTCCGCAGGCCCTGGGGCGTCCCCACTGCTACTTCTAAAACCTCATAAGAATATTTAATGGGTAAATCCATTGTTTCCATCTCCTCATATGTGTTAGAATTGTCTCGGACGGCTGATTTGTCAGACCGTCCGGATTGATTTTCACACGATCACACGACTTAATCACATAGAAGAGGGAATTTTATGGGCGGAATATTTGGTGTCGTATCTAAAAAGAGTTGTACACTCGACGTATTTTTCGGAGTGGATTACCACTCCCATCTGGGAACCAAGCGCGGCGGTATGGCCGTATACGGGCCACGGGGCTTCTCCCGTGCCATTCATAATATCGAAAACACTCCTTTCCGTACAAAATTTGACGGGGACTTGGACGAGCTGGAAGGCACTTCCGGAATCGGATGCATATCCGACAATGAGCCGCAGCCGCTCTTAATTCAGTCCCATCTCGGCAGTTTCGCCATCACCACAGTAGGTAAAATCAATAATCAGGACGATTTAATCCGGTCGGCCTATGAGAACGGCCATATTCATTTTATGGAGATGAGCGGCGGCAGGATCAATTCGACAGAACTGGTGGCGGCCCTGATCAATCAGAAAGCCAGCATCACAGAGGGCCTTCAGTACGCCCAGGAGCGGATCGACGGCTCCATGACCATACTGATCCTGACCCCGGAGGGAATCTACGCCGCAAGAGACCGTATGGGACGCACCCCCATCGTTATCGGTAAAAAGGAAGATGCATTCTGCGCCTCTTTCGAAAGCTTTGCCTACATCAATCTGGGCTACTCTGACTACTATGAGCTGGGCCCGGGAGAGATCGTCTTTTTGACGCCGGAAGGCATGGAAAGCCTGGTTCCAGCCAGGGAAGAGATGAAGATCTGTTCCTTCTTATGGGTTTACTACGGCTATCCCACTTCCTCCTACGAAGGCATCAACGTGGAAAATATGCGCTATGAGTGCGGAAAGCTTCTGGCCCGCCGGGATGATGTAAAATCTGACATGGTAGCCGGTGTTCCGGATTCCGGAATCGCTCACGCCATCGGATATGCCAACGAATCCGGCATCCCATTTGCAAGACCCTTTATCAAATATACGCCCACATGGCCCCGTTCCTTCATGCCTCAGAATCAGGGAGAACGAAATCTGATTGCAAAGATGAAGCTGATCCCTGTAGATGCCCTGATCCGCGGCAAGAGTATGCTGCTGATCGACGATTCCATCGTCCGCGGCACACAGCTGGGTGAGACAACGGAGTTCTTATATCAGAGCGGTGCGAAAGAGGTCCATATCCGTCCGGCCTGTCCGCCTCTCATGTTTGGCTGTCCTTACCTAAACTTCTCCCGTTCCAACTCGGAGCTGGATCTGATTACCCGCAGGATCATCCGCGACCGTGAGGGGGACAACGTCTCCGACGAAGTGCTGGCCAATTACGCGGATCCCGACAGCAGGAACTACCAGGAGATGGTGGAAGAAATCAGAAAGAAACTGAATTTCACCACACTCCGTTACCACAGGCTGGATGATTTACAGGCATCCATCGGCATTTCTCCCTGCAAGCTCTGCACCTATTGCTGGAGCGGGAAAAAATAACAGAAATCAGAGGTCTCCTGACGTTTTGCTGTAGGAGACCTCTTTTCTATTCCATATAAAATGTTTAACTACGGATCATTTTGATAGACGCTTCATCACCCTCACCACTTCCTCCGGCTCCACGTCCCTGCCAATGTTTCTCATCGTCTCTTCCGGTGAGCAGCTTCTGGCCGCGACCTCGAACAGACGGTGTTCCGGGATTTCTCCCGCATGCATGTCTTCCAGCGAGACCGGAAGCCCTACCTTCCGGCAGAAGCCGCGAATCTTACTGATCTCCTCCTCCGGCCGGCCCTCCAGCACCATCTGCACCAGTGTACAGAACGCCACCTTTTCTCCGTGCATTACGGAAGACAGCTCCGGAAGAAGGGCCAGGCCGTTGTGAAGCGCATGCGCGCAGGCCAGTCCCCCGCTCTCGAAGCCGATTCCGCTTAAATACGTATTGGCTTCCACAATATTTTCCACAGCTTCCGTACAGAGCCGGTTCTCCACATCTTTTCTGGCCTGTTCCCCATATGCGAGGACTGTATCGAGACACGCCTTCGCCAAAGCCTCCGCCGCGATGGACACGCTGCCGCCGGCCCTCGTCACCGCGCCGTTTCTCCGGCATGCAAAAGCCTCATAATACGTGGAAATGGCATCTCCCATCCCCGCCGTAAACAGCCGCACCGGAGCGTGGGCGATGATCTCCGTGTCCAGAATAATCAGATCAGGGTTCCTCTTTAACGAAAGATAACGGTCAAAGGTACCGTCCTCCCGGTAGAGAACGGCGATTCTGCTGCACGGTGCATCTGTGGAAACCGCAGTCGGCACCAGAATCACAGGCTTTCCGGAATAATGGCCTGCTGCCTTTGCCGTATCCTGCACCTTGCCGCCCCCGATCCCGAATACGGCGCCGCAGTTCTCCGCCAGCCCGGCCAGTCTCGTGATCTCCTGCTCACAGCACTCGCCGGTGAACACCTCTTCCTTCCAGGAAATCTCCTCCTTCTCAAAGCTCTCCGCTGCCGCATCCCGGTAAGCGTCATGGACAAACCGGTCCATAATCAGCAGTACTTCGCCCTCCCCAATGCTCCTGTAATGCTCCGCCAGCTTCTTTATCTCTCCCGGTCCCTGTATGTAGGTGGACGGGGCGTCGATCACACGTCTCATATAGCTGCCTCCATTCTTATAATTTGTTCCTATATTCATCATTGTAAAAGATTAATAATTTTTTCACAATATAAATTATCACCAATTTTCCCGATTGCCTTCCCTTCCTACTCCTGCTATACTCTTCTTTAGACTATTTTTTTCGGAGGATACCGTATGACAACCGATTTAACCGTGGGACTTCCACGAAAAACCCTGTGGCGTTTCCTGCTGCCGATGCTGGTAAGCGTCATGTTTCAGCAGTTTTACAATATCGCGGACAGCATGATCGCCGGACGCTTCGCCGGTGAAGACGCGCTGGCTGCCGTCGGCGCCTCCTATCCGATCACAGTTATCTTCATGGCCTTCGCCACCGGAAGCAATTTAGGCGCGTCGGTAGTCGTATCCCGCCTCTTCGGCGCCAGGGACTTCCGCAGAATGAAGACAGCCATCCATACGGCCTTCATATCCTGCGTCGCTTTAAGCCTCCTTCTGACCGCCTACGGGATCATCTTCTGTGCTCCCATGATGAGATGGATCAAAACGCCTGACAACGTCTTCTCCGACGGCGCCCTGTATCTGCGCATCTACACCTTCGGACTGCTGTTCCTGATCCTTTATAACGTCTGCACCGGAATTTTCACTGCATTTGGAGACTCGAAAACGCCCCTTTGGTTCTTAATCGGCTCCTCTCTGGGCAATATCGTGCTCGACATCTGGTTCGTCGCCGGCTTTCACATGGGCGTCGCCGGTGTCGCCTGGGCCACGTTTCTCGCTCAGGGCGTCTCCTGTATCCTGGCTGTGGTAACCCTCGGTTCACGCCTGAAAAATATGGCCGGAACCGAAAAAGCCGCCATGTTTGACTGGGGACTCTTTAAGCAGATCGCGGCAATCGCAGTTCCCAGCATTATGCAGCAGAGCGTGCTTTCCGTGGGGAATCTATTCGTCCAGGTCATCGTCAACCACTATGGCTCCGCCATCATTGCAGGCTACTCCGCGGCCATCAAGCTGAATACCTTTGCCATCACCTCCTTCATGTCCCTGGGAAGCTGTCTGTCCGGCTTTACGGCCCAGAATCTGGGCGCAGGCAAGGGCGGCCGGATCAGTTCCGGTTTCCGGGAAGGCGTCCGTCTCTCCCTGATCGCCTCCGTGCCGTTTGTGGCTCTCTATTTCCTGTTCAGCAGACAGATCATGGGGCTGTTTCTGGATTCCGGCAGTCAGGAGGCCATAAACGCCGGCGTGATGTTTTTAAAAATCGTATCGCCCCTCTATTTCATGATCTCGATCAAGCTGATGACCGACGGTATTCTGCGCGGCTCCGGAGCCATGGTATATTTTGTCATTGCCACCATCCCCGATCTGATCCTGCGTATTCTGTTCGCCTGCCTGCTGACGCCTCACTTTGGCAGCACCGGAATCTGGATGGCATGGCCGTTCGGATGGACGGCGGCCACTGTGCTCACCATGATTTTTTACAGGAAAATTCTTCCACCTCCACAAAAGGAATCAATTGCCGGAATGGATTGATCAGAAACTCACATACTAAATGTGGAGGTGATAATATGAGTCCAAAGGAATTAACGTATATTGAAGACGCATTAGGTCATGAGAAGTTTTTGAAGACACAGTGTCAGGAAGCAATCACGAATTTACAGGATCAGGAATTAAAGACCTGTGTGGAACAGATTTCCCAGAAGCATCAGCAGATTTTTGATAATTTCATTAATTTAGTGTAAGGAGGCACAAACATGGACGACAAGTGTATTATGGAAAACTTACTCCTTACCACCAAGGGAGTGTGTGACTTATACCTGCACGGAACGATCGAGTCATCGACAGCTAATGTTCATCAGACATTTGACTGTGCATTAAACGACAGTCTCTGCATGCAGGATGATATTTACAAGAAGATGTCCGCCAAGGGCTGGTATCCGATGGAGCAGGCACCACAGGAAAAGATCACCAAAGTAAAAAACAAATTCGCTGGAATGTAAGATTTCCCAGCACAGCAAAAAGCATTGCCATGAACCCAATTCTCATGGCAATGCTTTTTTATTGAAGCTTTCTTTTCTCCATGCAGTCCTTTATCTTAAAACTGTCTCCTTTACTGCTTTCTAAATTCTTTCTACAACGGATTAATATCATTTTTGTTCAACTAATTTAAGAAATTTGTATGAATTGATAGATAGTATGTTTTACCGAAAAATGGTATAATAGATATCGTTACAGAAGCTGGCTGGCAGAGGCACGGAGCCTTAAAACAGCCGCGGAGGGGGACGCCATGAGGGATATCTACATCATTTGTATGGTTATCGGTTTTTTACTGCTCTCGCTGTCTGTTCTGGGTGAATTTCTGGAAAATGTATCCGGAGCGCTGGAGGCATTTCTTAATTTTGATTTTGATATTGACTTGAATTTCCTGCCGATCTCGGGAGTGAGTATCTGTACCGGGCTCATCACATTCGGCGGCATGGGACTTTTGTTTAACAGCCTGATTCCAGCCATCGTGATCGGCTATGCGGCTGCGATGGCGGTACAGCTGGTCATAAGGAGGTTAAAACGGGTGGAAAATGAGGCTATGAATCGTGAGGAGCTTTATCTGTGTGATGGAAAAATCATCAATACGGTTTTGGCAGGCGGCCTGGGAACAGTAGAGTTCGATAATATCAAGGGCATTGCCACCACCTTCGTGTGCCGGAGCACGGACGCATCGGAGGTCTTAAAGCAGAACACCGTGGTAAAGCTGGTTGAATTTGACGGCGAGATTGCCGTGGTTCGTCCCAAAGACGAGTTTGCCGGGTACGGCAGTATGGATGATGAATAGAGGCTGAGGTGATTTCTGCCGGTCTTTATACATAAACTTTACCATCACATCACTTCGCTTTCCGTAACCTCATGTCCGCAGTTTCATAACTGCGCGTGGGCGTAACCGGGAAAAGAAAAGGCGAGAAAAGGAGAACGAAAATGAGCGAACTAATCAACAAGCTAATTCCAGTCATCATTATTGTGGCCGCAGTCATTTTGATTATAATGGTGATCATGTCCTGGTGGAAACGTGTTCCACAGGATAAGGCGGGCGTCGTAACCGGCATCAAGAAAAAGGTAATTACCGGCGGTGGCGGTATCGTAATTCCCGTCATCAATCGAATCGATTACATATCGCTTAGCGCCTCCAGCCTGGAGATTACGACGGAAGACAGTATGTCCTCCCAGAAAGTACCGATCAACGTAGTCAGCACCGTCGTACTGAAGGTTAAGAACGACACCACCAGCATCTTAAAGGCAATCGAGCGTTTCAACGGCAAGGACATCAAGGAAGTAAAGCTCAACATGGAAGAGATTGCCCGGCAGATCCTGGAAGGCAAGCTGCGTGAGGTAGTATCCACACTTTCTGTAGAAGAACTGTACAGCAACCGTGAGAAATTCGCCAACTCCGTACAGGAAGCGGCGGCCACCGAGCTGTCCACCATGGGTCTCGAGATCATGTCTTTCACCATCAAGGATGTGACAGACGAAAACGGCTACATCAAATCCCTGGGTGTGAAGCAGATCGCCGAGAAGAAGAAAGAAGCAGACATTGCGCAGGCTGAGGCAGAGCGCGAGCGTCAGATCAAAGTCAGCGAGGCCCGCAGAGACGGTGAGCAGGCGAAGCTGGCAACCGAGGCGGAGATCAGTGCCGCCAACAAGGAAAAGTTAATCAAGGAACAGGCCTACCAGAAGGAAATCCAGACCTCGAAGGCCCAGGCCGACGTGGCTTACGACATCCAGAAGAACATTACCCAGAAGGATGTCATTCAGACACAGATGGATGCAGAGCTTCTGCGTCAGGAGCGCCAGAAAGATATCGAGCAGGCCGCCGTACAGGTAGAGATTTCCAAGGAAGTAAAGAACCGCGAGCTGGCGGAGCGCCAGGCAGAGACAGCCAAGGCCTCCCTGCAGGCCACAGTTGTACAGCCGGCTATTGCTGAGAGAGAAAAACAGGCTCAGATTGCCGATTCTGAAAAATATAAGAAAGTAGCGGAAGCCGACGCCTCCGCCCAGACCCTTAAGAAACAGGCCGACGCGGAAGCCGAGGCAACGAGAATGAGAGGTCTTGCCACCGCCGAGACGAACGCGATCGCCGAGACGAAAAAAGCAGAGGCAGAGGCCGCTGCGATCCGCATGAAGGCAGAGGCGGAAGCCGCTGCCACCAGAGCCAAACAGCTGGCCGAAGCAGAAGGTATCCGTGCGAAGCAGCTGGCTGAGGCGGAAGGTATCCGCGCGAAGAAGCTGGCTGAGGCAGAAGGTATCAAGGCCGCCCTGTTAGCGGAAGCCGAAGGTATGGAAAAGAAGGCTGAGGCTTACAATAAGTACAATACGGCAGCCATAACAGAGATGATCGTAGGCATCCTTCCGGAGATGGCAGGCAAGATCGCAGAACCACTCTCCAGAATCGAGAAGATCACCGTGATCGACAGCGGCAGCGGCACCGGAGAAGGCGGCGTTGGAAGTCTGGCAGGCAATGTAGGTTCCGTCCTTGCCAAGACGATCGAGACCGTCAGGGAGACCACAGGCATCGATTTCAAGGAGATCATCGACGCGGATGTGCTGGGCAAGACCACTACGAATATTAATATTAACGGCGGAGGCCATGAAGACGGCCAGCGCAACATGGAACAGGAGATTTCCAATGCGGAGATTGTAGAAGCAGTTCTGGATAAGCGGAATTAGGCTCACAGGCCCTTATTCGCAGTCCTTAGCTGCCGGAGTTAAAAAGGAGCGAGCATATATGGGATTAGATGTGTTTGGAAGAATTAAGGATATCGTATCAGCAAACATCGATGAACTCTTAAGCAAAGCCGAAGATCCGGAGAAGATGGCCGACCAGATGGTCAGGAAGTACGAGGATGCCATCAAGGATCTTTTAGGAAGCACTGCCTCTGTCATGGCCTCTGCCAGGGAAGCAAAGGCAAAGGTGGACGCCTGCGACGCGGAGATCAAGAAGTACGGCACCTACGCCGAGCGCGCCCTGCGGGATGGCAATGAGGAGAAAGCCAGACAGGCGATCACATTAAAGCAGGATCAGGAAGACTTAAGGCCGACTCTGATGCAGAGTTACGTAACCGTCAAAGTACAGGCGGATAAGGCCGAGGAAGACTACCGGAAGCTGACAGCGGGCTTAGAAAAGACGAAGGCCCGCGCCGAAGCCATGAAAAACACGGTACGCACAGCCAAGGTAAAGAATCAGGCCGGAGAAGTCCAGATGAAATCTGCGGGCACCGCTGCGGGATTAATGAGCCAGTTTGACCGCATGGAAGAAAAGGCCAACCGGCTGCTTCATGAAGCGGAAGCCAAAGAAGAGCTGACCGGAAGAGGCAGCACGGCCGCGGAACTGGATGCCTTATACGGCGACCAGTCAAAATCGCGGGTAGATGAGGAACTGGAAGCGATGAAAAAGGCGCTTAATCTCACAGATGAATTGTAATACGACATCGTAGTCAAAACCCCCGCCGTTTCGGTATGCACCTATGTGCCCCGGAACGGCGGGGGATTTTTCTATTTTCTGTTATTCCTCCACCAGATAATACCTACCGGAATACGGTGGCAAAGAGATCACCGTTTTGCCTTCCTTAAGCAGAATTTTTTGTTTTTCCCGACTCTCCATCTCACTGGAAATCAGCAGGGACAGACTTGCTCCCTCTTTGACCTCCAGGACATATCCCTCCTGTACTTCATCTGAGAAATTGAAAACTGCCGCAATACGCTGCTTCCCGCTCCGGCGTTCGAACGCATAGATCAGCCGTTCCTCCTGATGGCAGTCCAGCCACCGGTATCCTTCCGGGTCGTAGTCCATCTCATACAGAGCCGGATTCTCTGAATACAATTTGTTTAAATCCATCATAAAACGGTGAAATGCGTCATGGACCGGATAGCTTAAGATCTCCCAGTCCTGCTGCCGTTTTTCATCCCATTCGCGAAGCTGTCCGAATTCATTGCCCATGAAGTTCAGCTTCTTCCCCGGGTGGGCAAACATATAGAGGTAAAGCGCCCGGGCCTGTGGGAATTTCCCCTCATAATCTCCATACATTTTCTGCAGGATTGTTGCTTTCCCGTGGACCACCTCGTCATGAGATAACGGAAGCAGGTAGCGTTCCTTATAAAAATACTGCATGGAAAACGTAAGCTGGTGGTATCTCTGCTTCCGCTCCGCCGGCGGCGCCTGGAAATACGACAGCGTATCATTCATCCAGCCCATATCCCACTTGTAGTCGAAACCGAGACCTCCGTCTGTCACGGCCTTCGTCACCCCCGGGTAGGCAGATGAGTCTTCTGCGATTAAAAGGGCTTCCGGATGCAGATTCTTCAGCCCCCGGTTCATCTCCTGCAGAAATCCAATACCATTTCGGTTCTCCCCGCGGGCGGTATCTCCCTGCCAGTAGATCAGATTACTCACCGCATCCATGCGCAGACCGTCAAAATGGAACTCTTCCAGCCAGTAGTTCGCCGCCGACTGGAGAAAGCTCCTGACTTCCCCGCGGGAGTGCATAAAATTGCAGCTTCCCCACTCACTTCGTCCCACGTCGCTGTGAGGATATTCATAAAGAGCCGTCCCGTCATAATTCCAAAGCGCATAATCATCCACAGCGAAATGGACCGGCACAAAATCCATAATTACACCAATCTCCTGCCTGTGGCAGAGATCGATGAATTTCTTCAAATCCGCAGGTGTTCCATACCTGGAGGTAGGGCTGTAAAATCCCGTGTTCTGATACCCCCAGGACTCATCGGAGGGATGCTCCGACAGCGGCATCAGCTCTACGTAATTGTATCCGCTCTCTTTTAAATACGGAATCAGAAGCTCCGCCAGCTCCGTATAGGAATACCAGGCCTCCTCCCCTTCCGCCCCCTCTTTTCTCCGCCAGGAGCCTGCATGCATCTCGTAGATATTAAGCGGCTTGTCCAAACCGCTTCTGTGTTTCTTCTTCCACTTTGAATCTCTGAATGCATAGTCTCCCAGCCGGCAGATCAGCGAAGCCGAATGAGGTCTTAATTCCATCAGGAAACCATAGGGATCACAGTGATCGATAAAAGAGCCATCCCGTTTATGGATTCTGTATTTATACATCATCCCCGCCTCAGCCGCAGGCACAAAGCATTCCCAGAAGTTACCGTCGTACACCTTGTCCATAGGAGTCTCCTGCCACCCGTTAAATTCACCGATCACAGATATCCGCGCGGCGTTGGGGGCAAAGGTGCGGAATACTGTTCCATTTTCCTGAATATGCGCCCCCAGATACTCATAGGCAGTAAATTCTTTCCCCGTATAAAAGCCATAATAGTCCATCCCGTTTCCTCCTGTAAAAATTGATCCCTGATCACAAAGAAAATAGACAACCGTCCGATTTCCTACTATAATTGATTATAGAAAATCTTTTTTATTTTATCCATCATCGGATTTGCAAAACCGTCGGATATACGACGGTTTCGTAAAATCGTCGGAAAGGAGTGTAACAGGTATGGACTTAAGAATAGAGAAAACACGCCAGAGCATCGTCAACGCATTTATCGCTCTTCGCTCTAGAAAGCCGCTGGAGAAGATCACGGTTAAGGAGCTCTGTGAAAAGGCGCAGATCAACAAGTCAACCTTTTATTTCCACTATGCGGACATCTATGAGTTATCCGATTCCTTGGAAACGGAGATCGTGACTTCCATCATCAATTCTCTGGCTCATCCGGAATACATGGTGGAGAATCCCGGCGCGTTCACCCAGGAGCTTTTTCTGGCCTATCTTTCCAGGGACGCCCTGATCCAGACGCTGTTTTCGGGCAGCCGGAGCGGATGTCTGATCCAGAAGATCGAATCCAGCTTAAAAAAGCTGATTTATGAACGCCATCCGGAATACCAGGATGATCCGGTGAAAAATCTCATTCTGAGTTATCAGATCTACGGCGCCTACTATGCGTTTTCCGAGAACCGGGAGGAGAACGTTACAGAAGTCATCTCCGTGCTGGGAAGAATATCGGAGGAGCTGCAGAAGCTGCTGCATGAAAAGCCGCTTGACTTTTCCCTGAAAACTGGATATACTAATACCCGGTAAAAGGGAGTAGCTTGCACGTTAATCCGTGTCCTGTGTAGCCGACATTCCCGTTTCCGCAAAAGATCTGTTCCACCTGGAATAACATTTTGCCGGAAACCGGTGCACATATAAAAAGCGAGACTTTTATTGCATGATCTTAGTTTATCGTGCAATAAAAGTCTCGCTTTTTTTCGGCCTTCTTCCTTTTTTAACAAGAGCACTTAACAAACGAAAGAGGGAAATTATTTATGATGTACGTATTTCTGATCCTGGGGTTCCTGCTGCTGATCAAGGGAGCCGATTACTTTGTGGAGGCCAGTTCCTCTGTTGCCAGAGCACTGCGCATTCCCAGCATCATCATTGGACTCACCATCGTGGCATTTGGAACCAGCGCGCCGGAATTATCGGTCAGCATATCCGCTTCCATCGCAGGAAATAATGATATCGCGGTTGGAAATGTGATCGGTTCCAACCTGTTTAATCTCCTGGTCGTACTGGGAGCCTGCGGTGCGATCCGCCCGTTTGCCGTCAAGCTTCGCTGGGACTATGCGGCCTCGGCGGCTGTGGCGGTTGTCCTGTTCGCAATGATCTTATTCGATCAGACCGTCGGCCGTGTGGATGGCCTCCTCCTTCTGGTCCTGTTTGTGGCATTTGTCGGGCTGACCGTCCGCGACGCCCTGGTCAACCGGATCGTCACCACAGAGGAGGTCAAAACACTTCCGCCGCTGCGCTGCGCCGTCTACATCGTGGGCGGACTGGCCGCCATCGTCTGGGGCGGTGACTTAGTCGTGGAAAATGCCAGCGCCATTGCCGCGTCTTTCGGTTTAAGCCAGAACCTGATCGGACTGACCATCGTCGCCCTGGGCACCTCTCTCCCCGAGCTCGTCACCTCCATCGTCGCCTCCCGCAAAGGCGAGAATGGCCTCGCCCTGGGAAATGTCATCGGCTCCAATATCTTTAATATTTTAATGGTTCTCGGCGCCTCCGCCGCGATCCACCCGCTCCTTGTCAACCCGTTCTCGGTTTATGACATAGGATTCTTAATCATTGCCAGCGCCATTACATGGATCCTCTGCCGCAGCCGGAACCGCATCAGCCGTATGGAGGGGGCTTTCATGCTGGCGATGTATCTGGTGTATTTGATTTATGTGATTGTGAGATAATGGAAAGAAATGATCCATAAGACCAACGGCTCCTGTCCGTCCCTGCCCCCTGCAAAGTCACTGGAAAAGCCCGGGAAATGAAAGCACCGTGACGGACCGCGGCAGCCGGAAACGCGGCTGAACTGTTACCATAATTCGCCAAAAACAAAAATTCCTCTTGACAAATTCAATTACAGTCTTTATCATAATAATTAAAGGAAATGGGTTCTTTTACTGAGTAAGGTCTTCGGACTGGAAAAGGTTACTCGTTTCTTTTTTTATTGCTATAATATCATATAAATAAAGTTTTCCGTCTTTTGCGTATCTCATAAGCATCAAAACATGAAACACATTATACCTTTCAACCTCCCTATTTTCATCAAAAACAGGTAATGCGAAACGGGATTCATAACGATACCAGCCATATTTTGCGTCTTGGCTGTGTTTATTCTTCCGATTTTCTTCATACTGTTTTCCAGTTGCAATTCCTATCATTTCTGGTAAGCCCTGTGCTGCATTGGCCTTTGCTTTTGCACTTGCCCCCTTTAATTTATGCGTATAGTTAGAATTAGAATATTCATCCGGCAAGTCTGAACCAATGAAAACAATCTTCTTTGTATCCGTAATCGCATAAAACTCGCCAACATATTGTCTAAGATATTGCTCAACATCTTTCCAATTCACATTGCGTTTTCCCTTAAAGATAATATCATTTATCAGTACAATTTTATTTCCTTTCAAATCTGTTATTACATTTACATTTCTATCCAACTGCAATCCCTTCCCATTTATGGTATCTGGTATCACTACCTGTGGTTACTTGATCGGCCCATTTTCTAAACTGCGTGCCACGCAATGATTTCACTCTGTAACCGACTGATATGATAACATCCAGGTTATCATATCTTACTGTTCTCTTAACCTTGCGTGTTCCTTCATTCTGAACTGTCAAGGAAGCCTTGACAGCTCCTGATTGTTCCAATTCGCCCTCTTCATAATAATGGCAAACATGAAGACTAATGTTCTGCTTTGATGTGTTAAACACCCTTGCCTTTTGCTTCTTCTTTTTCCTTACGTACCAGCCTCCTTACAGTGATAAGGCGACTCTCCAGGTACTCTTATTTTATGTTTATTTTACTACACATCGTATAGAAATACAATCAAAATAAAAATGGAACCCCCGGTCTGATTCGCTCATCCGCCGGGGCTTCCATTTCTTCATTCTCTGATTTATTGTCTTCTCTAATTCATTGTCTTCTCTATTTCACGATTCGTCCCTAACTCCCTAATGCCGGTGCATTGCCACCTGCTCTGCACCCTGCATCTTTAAGTTCTCATGAACTTCTCTCTTATCCGCCTGGCCGATCAGTAAGTCCCTGGCTTTCTTGGCTTCGGTCTCGCTCTTGTGCTTGCTGGGGCCGCCGACGCAGCCGCCGACACAGACCATGCCTTCCACGAAATCATCGGGCAGCTTGCCGATCTTAAGCAGCATCAGGGCCTTCTTGCATTCTGCGGCTCCGTTGCACTTCATGACGTTGATATCGGCATTTTCGCCGGTCTCCTTCAAGCATTCCAGAACTGCTGCCGTTACGCCGCCGCCGTTGCCGAAACGCTTACCGAATACAGAGCCCTGCTGAAGAGTATTCTCTTCCGGCTCTAAATCCACGCCCTTTGCCACCATCATGGCGTGAGCCTCGCCCAGCGTCATGGCATAGTCCGCGTTGTCTTTAATATTTAAATCCAGAGTCTCGCTCTTTTTTGCGATACACGGCCCGATGAAGACGGTGATGGTCTCCGGATCCTCTTCCTTTAACATTCTGGATACGGCGCACATCGGGGATACGGTCGTTGACATGTTGTCCAGCAGCATCGGATAGTGCTGCTTGATCATGTTGACAAATGCCGGACAGCAGGAAGTCGTCATCTTCTTGCCCTCTTTATATGCCTCCGCCCACTCTGCCGCTTCCGCAGCCGCGGTTAAATCGCCGCCCAGGGCCACCTCCACCATGTCTGCAAAACCAATCTTCTTAAGCGCGGTCCTCCAGCTGGCCATGGTAATCTCCGGTCCATACTGGCCTTCTGTTGCCGGCGCCACCATGGCAACTACCTTCTTGCCTGCCTTGATCAAGTTGATGACATCCACCAGGAATGTCTTGGAACCGATCGCTCCGAACGGACAGCTGTGGATACAGGCGCCGCACTGGATGCATTTGCTCTCGTCGATTACGACGATACCGTCCTCATCCATGGTGATGGCGTCTACCGGACAGCTTCTCTTACACGGACGGGTCAGGTCTGCAATTGCGTTATATGGACATGCCTGGGAACATTTGCCGCACTCCTTACATTTCTCAGGATCGATATAGGCACGGTCATGGCCCATGGAAATGGCTCCGAAGTTACAGGAATTCTGACATGCCTTTCCCATACACTTCTGACAGTTGTCGGTTACGACGTAGCGGGCAATGGGACATCCCTCACAGGCGGAGCTGATAACCTGTACAATGTTCTTCGTATCTTTTCCACTGGGGCATAAGCCCTCTGCAAGGCGAACACGTTCTCTGATGATCTCACGTTCCCTGTAGATACAGCAGCGGAACTGTGCTTTCGGACCCGGAAGCATCTTGTAGGGAATCTCTTCCCTGTGCTGCTCCAGGCGGCCTTCCCACGCCATTTTCGCCACCTCGTACAATACCTGATGTTTTATGCGAAGTAATGTTGCATCGTTTGTTACCATAATTTTCCTCCTCGTAACTTCCATCTGCCGGAAGCAGAATGGATATCTATAGCAAATCTCATTAATAATAAGTTACCGTAACTTTTTTTCCCATCTCTTCCACCGTGTGTTTTAACTGCTCCACCAGATTCTGGCGGATACCGAGGTCAAATGGAAGACCGGGGTTCTGATATGCGCTGTTGATGGCTTTTCCAACGTACAGCTTCAGTTCCGTACAGTCCTCGATCAGCATCTTCGCCACCATGGACGCACCGTTTGGTTTATCCAGCTCCAGGAAAAATTCTTCTGTGACCGCCTCGTTCTTTACATAACGCCTCAGCAGCTGGAGAACGCGGTTTAAGGTGAGAACGCCTTCCGTGACAAGCTCAATGCCATCGATGTAGGCGATCGGCGGAATATCGGGATCATTGTAATCCAGCGAGACGTCCAGGCTCTTCTTCGTGGTTCTGGCCACGATATTGGCGCTGGTGCCGCCGCAGACCACACGCTTGGTAAATTCATCTCCCGACATGAACTCGGCCACCATGGCGGTATCATCCTCCGGGTTCCTGGCGGGTCCTGTCATCAGATGCACCGGTTTCCTGTCAATGATACGCATGACAGCCACCGTCGTGTCATCTCCCGGACGGAACTGGTACAGTTCGTCGCAGGCCCGGCTGAGCGCCGTGGCCAGACGGATCGCAGAGATCGTGATCCGGTACTGTTTCAGCGCATAGGCGGCGATGTCTTCCCAGAGCCAGCCAAAGTTTAGAAGCTGCCCCACTCCGGCGTGGATGGTGCCGTCGCTCATCAGAACCAAGGCATCTCCTTTTTTTACCCGGAAACGGTACTCGTTGATCTTCTTGTTCTGAATTACACGGATATTCTGGGGAATCGGAACCAGTTCTCCGGCACGGATAAAGATACAGCTCGGATTGTCAAATTCCACCAGATAGGCGTCTCCGTTATGGAATACCTGCAGGATACTGAAGGTGGAATATGCCACCTGCCGCACCTGGCAGACCGGGAGCGTCTCCACGATCGTCTCCACGCATTCCTCCAGAGTCGCGCCGTTTAAAAACATGGTTCCCAATATCTTCGAGGTCAGGGTCGCCAGAATATTGGCCTTGACTCCGCTTCCCATGCCGTCGGCGAGAATCATGATGTTGGAATTCTCCGTCTGGAGCAGTTCCACCTTATCGCCGCACAGGACCTCGTTGAACTTATTCAGGCTTTTGTATGCAACGTCTACTGTTACTCCCATCACTTGACCTCGCTTTCACTTCCTTCATCCAGCAGGGACCGGCAGAGCTTTGTAAGCGTGGTCTTTGTTTCCGCTGTCGTTTCACCCAGCAGACCGGCAATTTCCTGGGCTACCATCATCTGCTTATGGATTACCCGCTGCGCCAGATCGATGGTCTCCAGCTTCTTTTCATACTCCTGCTTCGCCAGCTCCTCTTCCTTCGTGATATCGATAAATGTGGCGAGCACCACGTCCTCTTTTTCAATATAAACGATATTCTGGAGCATGGAGAAATTATATTCGCTATAGGTCACCTTTTTTCCATGAATATTCTGATGGGAATCGTAGACCCACTGGAAATCCGACGGATCGATGAATTCATACAAATACATATTCAAGGCTTCCTGCCTCGTCTTCCCGAAATACTTCTCTCCAACCGCAGAATACTCCAGAACCTTCATATCCTTATCCACGATCAGAACGATATTCGGAGATGTCTCCATCACCAGATTTGATAAGGATTCGGCCTTTTCATGCATAAACGGAATGCACATCCCCAGTTCGGCTTTCTTCTGGAATACGGCGATGGCCTTCTCCCTGCAGGTGGAATAACCGCAGGCGCCGCAGTTTAACTCGTCCTCCGGTTTCGTCTTCCCCGTCTTCTTAAGGATCTCCTGGATCTGGGCCTCTGTCGGCATCGGTTCTCTCGGAGAACGGTCCATGAAGATCTTCTGGAAGGAGATCTTATTGACGATTTCCTCAACCTCGCTCTTTATTGCAGGATCTTTTTCAATAGTCTCTTCCATATCCAGCTTCACCTTAAATCTGGATATGCTCTCGTCCTCTACGGTAGGCCCCTTGATACAGCCGCCGGAGCACATGTTCATCTCGATGAAACAGCCTTTTATCTCACCGCGCACCATGCTTTCGCATAGATCGATACAGTTCTTGGCGCCGTGAACGTAGAATTTCCGATAGCCGTCCTTCTTCTCCTCTGTGGCAAGAACGGAATTCACGACTCCGTTGGTGACCGGATAGAGGCGGTTGACCTTGGGATCCAGATGGCGGAACGGAATGTCTTCACAGTCCTCGATGGTGATTTCTTCCTCGTTTAGCCAACGGTTGATATCGTTGAAGTTTAAGACGGCGTCGATACAGGAATCGTGGCGGACATCGCCCGCTTCTTTCTTCTTGGCGATGCACGGGCCTAAGAATACGACCTTTACATTCGATCCCAGCTCTTCCTTCAGCATCTTGCCGTGGGCAATCATCGGCGAGACCACCGGCGCCATGTAGGGAACCAGCTGTGGATAATAGATTTCAATTAAGTCATTGACACTCGGACAGCAGGTGGTGATGATCGTTTCCATCTCCCCCTCTTCCAGAAGCCGTGCGTATTCAGCCGTCACCATGGCTGCGCCCTCCGACGTCTCCCGGACATCTGCAAAGCCCAGCTTACGAAGGGCTGCATTAATCTGGCCGATGGTCTTGTATTTTAATAATCCCATATAGGATGGGGCGATGGATACGACGGTTGGGATGTGATTCGCTATGTAACCTTTTACAGTGTTTAAATCGCTTACCAGCGTTTTCGCTGACTGTGGACAGACCTGCATGCATTTTCCGCATAAAATGCATTTGTCCGGCATAATCTCGGCCCGCTCATCTTTAATCATGATCGCCTTGACTTCACAGTTGCGGACACATTTGTAACAGTGCTTGCATTTCGTAGCCTTGAAATCAATAATCGCCATGATTACAGCCTCCCTACGATTTCTTTATCGAAAAACTCCTTTGTGTCTTCTGGTTTTAAAGAGAATAATTGGCCGTCTACGGTTACACAAACCCCGTTGACACAGTTTCCGCTGCAGAAGGAACCATTTAAGTCTACTTTGCTTTCTAAATGATTCTCCTTTACCAACTGCTGGAGCTGGGCGATGATTTCTCTGGAACCTTTTAAGTGACATGCGCTTCCTATACAGATTGTAACTCTCATGAAAATCTCCCTCCAATATCTTGTGTTTGGTTGTGGTGGTGGTGGTGATGGGTGTGGTGGTGGTTTAAATAAAATACTTAGTTTGAATGGTCGCTCATAGTGGCGGGGGTGCGGGCAGAGCCCTGAAATGCCTCCGGCATTCCAGGGTCGCTTCGCTCGCCATACAGATACACCCGAAGCCGACACGGAATATGAAAGGCAAAAACGGCTTTTCATATTCCGCGCCGGCTTCGGGTGTATCTGCCTGGCTCTGCCCTTTGCGTACATTATCTCACATTGACATATTATTATCAATCAGAAAACTTCATCTGTGCTGTACTTTTTCACATACATTTAACCATGACATCCACAATCTCCTGCTTTTCTGCATCTATCAGTCCATATGTGTTTAACCTCAGCTTCGGAATTACCGGCAGACTGGCGAATGCCAGTGTCATAAACGGGTCGATCGAATTCGAAATTCCCAGTTTTCCGGCTTCTTCTTTTAGCTTTTCAAGCTTTTCATCTACGACTTCCGCCGCTTCTTCACTCATTAATCCGGCAATGGGCAGGGCCAGTTCGCCCAGGACTTTTCCATTCACGACTACCGCCAGGCCTCCGCGGTTCTTTCGTACCGTGTTTCCGGCCAGAACCATGTCGGCATCGTTGGTTCCTGCAATGATTAAATTATGGGAATCGTGGGCAATGCTGGTCGCTACCGCACCGTTTTTCAGTCCGTAGCCGCCCAGGAAGCCCAGCCCAATGTGGCCGGTGTCGTGGTGGCGCTCAAATACTGCCATTTTTACGATGTCCTGATCCACGTCCACACCTGGGGCGTATCCCTCTTTTTCAGTCCATGATACCAGACGTTCCTTGGTGGTCAGCTCGCCTGGCGTTAAACATAATACCCGCACCTGATCACTCTTTTTTTCTATATGGAGCTGCTCCGGCACGATCTCCTTTAAATGAAAGGAATCTCCGACCCTTACGGGCGTGTCTATGTGCTTTATCTCCGCAGCCAGGATTCCTTCTTTCATGGAACCATTTTCCGCTACCAGCTTTCCATTTTTATATACCTGCTCCACACGGAAATTCTCAAGATCCGACACTACGATAAGATTCGCCTTGTATCCCGGCGCTACCGCTCCCCTGTCTTTTAATCCGAAATACTGAGCCGCGTTGTAGGAACCCATAATTACGGCGTGAACCGGATCGGCGCCAAGGCTTATGGCTCTCCGGATGATATAATCAATGTGGCCGAGGCGGAGTAAATCGCCCGGATGCTTGTCGTCCGTCACCAGCATGCACCGGTGGTAATATGGCTCCTGAAACAGCGGAATCAGCGCCTCTAGGTTCCTCGCAGCCGTGCCCTCCCGGATCATGATCCATTGGCCCCGGCTCAGCTTCTCGATCGCTTCGGAAGCATCGGAACACTCGTGATCCGATTTCACACCGGCTGTCACGTAGGCGTTCAGTTCCTTGCCGGAAAGGCCGGGGGCGTGGCCGTCCACCAGCTTATTCCTGTCGAGAGCGCCCGAAAGCTTGTCGAGAATCCCCCGGTCCGCCCTCGTGGTGCCGTAGGAATTCATCAGCTCCGCAAGGCCCAGCACACGCTCTTCTTTATAAAATGGTTCCAGCTTATCTGCGGATAACACGGCTCCAGACTCATCCAGACCGGTAGCCGGCACACAGGATGGGAGCATAAAGAAGACATCCAGCGTCAGCCCCTCCGTCCGCTCCATCATAAACTGGATTCCCTGGGTGCCCGCCACATTGGCGATCTCATGGGGATCGGTGATGACGGCCTGGGTGCCGTGGGGAATGACAGTGCGCTCAAATTCTCCCGGGGCCACCATGGAGCTCTCCAGATGAATGTGGCCGTCTATCAGGCTGGGACAGACGACTGCCCCCTTTAAATCTATTTCCGTTACCCCTTCATAATCCCCCAGTCCCACGATACAGCCGTCCTCGATGGCGATATCTGCCTGTTCCAGTCCGGCGGTAAATACATTGACAACGGTTCCATGCTTCAGTACCAGAGACGCCTTCTTCGCTCCGGCGGAAGCCAGAATCCGCTCTGACAGTTTCTTATCCATAAGATCAATATTCCCCTTTCTATTGGTCTAGTACAGCATTGCGTAATTAATGGTGAATAGAGTGCCTGATATCTGCGTCAGGTGTGCGTCCACGAAGCGACGGCGTAGTGGACCCTACGGTTAGCTTCGTGGGCGTGCTCCTGGCGTAGATAGCGGGTGCTATATTCACCGTTAATTGCGCAACGCTGTACTAGCTATCTGCCTGCCAGCTTTGTGACAGAGGCCGTAATCAGGCGCTTGAACAGCGGCGCCACACGGTCTGCGGTCTCCTGGACCTCGGTATGGCTCAGAGGCTCCTTGCTGATGCCGCACGCCATGTTGGTGATACAGGAAATACCGCAGACAGCCATTCCCATATGGTTTGCCGCCACAGCCTCACAGGCCGTGCTCATACCGACCGCATCCGCTCCCAGCGTCCTGCACATGGATACCTCGGAAGGGGATTCATAGCTGGGGCCGGTAAGCTGTAAATACACGCCCTCTTTTAACTCAATGCCCTCTTCCTTCGCCGTCTCTTTTATGATGTCACGCAGCTCTCTTCTGTAGATATCGCTCATGTCAGGGAATCTCGGCCCCAGCTCGTCGATGTTGGCGCCGATCAGCGGTGACGGCACAAAGGAGACGATATGGTCACGAATCAGCATGAAATCGCCTGCGTGGAATGTGCTGTTAATTCCACCGGAGGCGTTGGTCAGAAACAGGATCTTCGCCCCCATAAGTCCCATGAGCCGTGCGGGAAGCACCACATCGCTCATCGGATACCCCTCATAGAAGTGAACACGGCCCTGCATGATCACAACCGGAACGCCGTTTACATAGCCGAAGATAAACCTGCCCTTGTGTCCCGGCACCGTAGACACCGGAAACCCTTCGATATCTTTGTAATCAATGGCCGCGGCAACCTCGATCTCCTCCGCGTATTCTCCCAGACCGGAGCCTAAAACCAGTGCAATCTCCGGCTTAAAATCTGTCTTTTCCCGCACACTCTTTAAACAGCCCTGCAGTTTCTCATATACTTCGTTCATCTTGTCTTTATCCTCCTTTATTTCCTTTCTGTGATATAAGTATAAGTAATTACAGTATATCACAATTTTTAATAGATCTGAACAGGTAAAATGGAAACCAGTAACATTTTGACAAAACCTGCCAGGTAATGGTATACTGGAATTGTTCGTTCTAACCCGAAAGGATTACCTGACGGAGAAGGCGAGGAGAAATCATCGATCGCGGGATTCCCCATGCCTTTTTTGGTGTGGTTTTTTTATTTCATAGTCAAGTGACTATGCCGCCGGGTTATTGAAACGGACAGAAAGCGAGGATGATAATTATGAAAAAAGTATTACCTGTACTCATGGCTCTTGCCATGACGGCGGCGGCTCTTACCGGATGTGCAAAGAGCGGCGGTGAGACAGCAGTGGAAACCACAACAGCGGCTGCCACAGAGACTGCTGCCGAGACAACTGAAGAAGAAACCACAACAGCTCCTGAAACGGAAGCAGGGACGGAAAGCGCCGGTGCTGCGTCTTCTGACTTTACGCTCCGTGTCGGTTCCTTAAAAGGGCCTACCTCCATGGGACTGGTCGAGCTGATGGATCAGGCGTCAAAAGGTGAGGCAAAAGGTTCCTATGAATTCACCATGGTGACTGCAGCCGATGAACTGCTTGGAAAGATCGTGAGCGGAGATCTCGATATCGCTCTGGTGCCTTCCAACATGGCCTCCATCATTTTCAACAAGACCAACCACGGCGTTAATGTTTTAAATATCAATACTCTGGGAGTTCTGTACGTAGTATCGTCCGATGACTCCATCAAATCCATCGCGGATTTAAAAGGAAAAACCGTTTACTTAACCGGCAAGGGAACGACACCGGATTACGCACTTCAGTACTTATTGAAGGCAAATGGTATGACCACGGATAACGTCACTCTCGAATACAAATCAGAGCCGACCGAGGTTGCCGCTCTCTTAAAAGAAAAGCCGGATGCCATCGGACTTCTTCCGCAGCCATTCGTCACAGTGGCCATGGCCCAGAATGACACCCTCAAAATGGTGCTCGATCTGACCAGGGAATGGGAAGCCGTATCCGGTGAGGACGGCGGAAGCCTCGTAACGGGTGTAACCATCTGCCGCGGCGAATTATTCGAAGAGCATAGTGATGCAGTCAAAACATTTATGGAAGAACAGAAAGCATCTGCCGCATTTGCCAATGAGAACGTAGCCGAGACAGCTAAACTCGTGGCAGCCGCGGGCATCATCGAAAAGGCCCCGGTGGCAGAAAAGGCAATTCCATACTGCAGCATTACCTATATTGACGGAAGCGATATGAAAAACATGCTCTACGGATATCTTTCCGCTCTGTATGAAATGGACCCGACCACAGTGGGCGGCGAGCTTCCTGCGAAAGACTTCTTTTATATGCCATAAATAATCAATAGGTAAGTATGTATCCGGCGGCCGGTCTCCGGCCGCTGAATCTTTGCAGTAAGCTGGTTGGTAAATTTAGTACGGTTAAGTTCAGACAAAATAAGCGAGGAGGGTCACACCATGAAACCATCAGGTCTGGGGCGAAAAGCCGGCATCATCTGTTTCTGGCTGGTGCTCTGGCAGTTTATCAGCATTGCCGTTCACAATTCCATCATCCTGGTCGGCCCCGCGGAGGTTGCGGGGGCGCTGATTGCACAGATCTCCACGGCGGAATTCTGGAGGACGATTGGTCTTACCTTCGGCAAAATCAGCACCGGATTCTTAGGTGCGTTCCTGGCCGGCATCCTGACGGGAAGCGCCGCCTGCCGTTTTCCATTCTTAAAGGATTTGCTGGAACCCGTCATGGTTCTGGTCAAATCGGTGCCGGTGGCTTCCTTCGTCATTCTGGCACTAATCTGGATCGGTTCCAGAAACCTGTCGGTCTTTATCGCGTTTCTGGTGGTATTTCCCATGATCTACATCAATACCATCGCCGGGCTTCACAGCGCGGAGCCCCAGCTTCTGGAGATGGCCAGGGTCTTTCATATGTCGGGCTGGAAGAAATTCCGTTACATTTACTGGCCGGCCCTGCTTCCCTATCTCATAAGCGGTGCCAATATCAGTCTGGGCATGAGCTTTAAATCCGGTATCGCGGCCGAGGTCATCGGTGTGCCCGACCACTCCATCGGTGAAAAACTCTACATGGCGAAAATTTATTTGAGCACAGCGGATTTATTCGCCTGGACTCTGGTAATCATTGTCATCAGCGGCCTGTTTGAAAAGGTCTTCATCGAGCTCCTAAAGGCGGCAGAACGACAGAACAGAGCGAAAAGAAAGCGGGGTGCGTGAGACAATCACTATGGAAATTACAGTAACGAATCTCTCAAAATCATTTGACGGGCGAAAAGTCTTCAGCCAGGTCAGCCAGACCTTCCGGACCGGAGACATATACTGCCTCATGGGCACCTCCGGCTCGGGAAAGACCACCTTCTTCCGGATTCTCCTTGGACTCGACCAGCCTGACAGCGGAACGGTATCCGGGACAGAGGGCGCCTTTCTCTCGGCGGTCTTTCAGGAGAACCGCCTGTGTGAATCTTTCTCTTCCCTCGATAATGTGCTGATGGTCTTCCCGAAGGTAACGAAGGAAATACGGGAGGCCGTAAAGGAAGATTTATGTAAACTTCTCCCCGAAGAATCCATCTACCGGCCGGTCTCCACCTTAAGCGGCGGAATGAAGCGGCGTGTTGCCGTCTGCCGGGCGCTGGCGGTGCCATTGGACGCGGTCCTCATGGATGAACCGTTTACCGGTCTGGATGAGGACACACGAAGAAAGGTCATCGAATTTGTCAAACAGAAGACAGCCGGAAAGCTGGCGATTATCAGTACCCATCAGGAGGAGGATGTCCCCCTTCTGGGCGGCAGTCTGATCCGCCTTACGGCAGAAGAAAAAGGGATATGACCCCATCACTCCGGGTCATATCCCTTTTCTCTTACTTGTTCCAATCCGTCAAAACCGGATTATTTAATCTTAAATGATTTTACTGCCTCTTCGACCTGCTTGGAAACGGCCTCATCGGTTGACATAACCGTTCCTGTCGCACAGGAGTAGGTCTGCTTTGCCGCGTCATAAGAACCGGATTCTGCAAGGTAGTGAATCCCATCGTTAGGATTCGTGTACTTCATGGAGTACTGGAAGGTCTGGCTTCCGTCATCTTTCGTCTTCACATCGTAGGAAAGAATCGCCATGTCATCGCCGCGGCTCACCATATTCTTGTATTCTTCCGCTGTATCCGGATAAATCTCACGGATAGAGTCTGCGGAACTGCCGCTGATCATCATGATTTCCAGCATGTCGTCACCGCTTGCGGAAAGGAAGGTCACATATTCATCGTCGCTTCCCTCATCGATGGTCCAGCCGGCCGGAACCTTGATCTCAAACTTGCCGTTGGCTGCCTTAAATACGCCGTCGGAACCAATCTCACCCGCTGCAGATGCGGTAGTTTCTTCTGCGGCCTCATCAGCCTCATCCATCTCTTCCTCTTCTGCCTGGTCTTCTTCCTCTGTACTTTCAGCTTCTGACGCTGTCGTCTCTGCCCCGGTAGTGGTTACTGCCTCTGTCGTTGCCTCTGTGGAAGCGGTTGTCTCTGTCTTATCTTTTGATCCGCACGCAGTTACTGCCATCATAACGGCTGCCGCCACTGCCAGCGTAATGATCCTGCTGTTCTTTCTCATAATAATCTCTCCTCATAATCTGTCTTAACTTGTTGCGACGAAGAGGATTATAACATGTTCAGATTCTTTTGTATAGTGTATTAAAAGAACCGAAAGAATCACAAACAATTCTTAATAAACTTTATGTTCTGTTTATCATGTTCTCATTATTTTCCTTTTGTTACCGGTCGGAATCCGCGCCATGCGGGGCCGGAAAACGGGCCTCTCAATGGCCGTCCGAAGCGATGGAGATCAGGAATCGATTGATCTTTCCTTTATTTTCCTCGTAGAGGTCAATATTTTCATAAAGTTCTTTATAATAGGTAAATATAAACTTTTTCGTCTGTATCGTATTCTTCATCGTGGCTTCCTTCGCCACCAGGCTGTTCTTCGTCTTCACGTAATAGTAGGTGGGATACGGCAGCGCACAGATGCGCTCCGCGTAACAGAGATACTGAAGGTTGAACAGAAAATCTTCACACCAGTTCAGCTCCCTGCTGCACCGAAGCATATGTGTGTTTAAAATGTCCCGGCGGTACAGTTTATTCCACATGACTCCGTAGTAAAAGTTGGCCGGTTTTTCCATCATGTGCTCCGCAAAGCCTTCCCTGGTCATAACCTCGTATTCCTTGATATGGCCTTTTCTTCTTATTTTATCATGGTTGACACGGAAAAAATGGGTGATGACCATATCGCAGGAGCTATGCTCTGCCGCGGATACCATCATCCTCGTGGCATCCGGGGTGACCCAGTCATCACTGTCCACAAACTGCAGGTATTTCCCCTCTGCCTGGTCCATTGCCAGATTGCGGGCGTCGGATACCCCGGACTGCTCCTTGCGGATTACTTTGATCCTGGCGTCCTGCTTTGCGTACTCACGGCATATTGCCAGACTCCCGTCTTCACTTCCGTCATCTACCAGAAATACCTCCAGCTCCCGGTAATCCTGCTTTAAAATACTGTCAACACACCGCTTCAGTGTCTTCTCCGAATTGTGAATTGGAACGATTATACTCACCAATGGCAGCTGCACGTTACTCTCCTCCCCGCTCTGTTTCCAGCAGCTTTATCTTAATAGGAAGTCCGCCTCCATACCCGGTCATGCTCCCATCCGCACCGATTACCCGGTGGCACGGAATCAGAATCGGGATGGGATTGCGGTTGTTGGCCATACCCACCGCCCGGAATCCTTTCGGGCTTCCGGCAAGGACCGCAATGTCCCTGTAGCTTCTCGTCTCCTCATAAGGAATGGTCAGAAGCGCGTCCCAGACTCTTTTCTGAAACGGTGTTCCCTCCGGTCTCAACGGCAGATCAAATGCCGTGCGCTCACCGGCCAGATACTCCTCAATCTCTTTGGCGGCCTGGAGCGTTAAGTCTGTTTCTTTTTGAACGCCCTCCTTCAGAGGGATTCTGCCGAAGCTGATACTGCTCACCGCGCCGTCCGTATCTCCTATGGTGAGCGGACCCAGTGCGGATTCGTAAAATTCATAATAAAGCATGGGGATTTTCCTTTCTATGGATATTCCGTTCTATGGATATCATCTGTGGCTCTCTTCGATCGCAGTCCGCGATCGATGTCTTCTACCGGCTAGTATACCATAAACAGGCGGTTTCGGCACCCATTTGGCGGCTTCCCGCCGGATTTTATATTTCTTCTCCCATTTTTCAAGATTTCCTCATATTTCTTTAAGTTTTTTTATGAAATGTTTATGGTGCGGACAAATTTATGACACAATTTTCTCCTATACTAAATAATGTAAAGGAACCCCACCCTTTTAACATTGACTTTTTATTTTTCATACTCGGCCGGCAGTAACTCGATGGTTACTGCCGGCCCCTCCCATTTATGGGGGATTTTTTATTTTGCAGCAGTTCAGCCTTCGCTTCCAGCGGCATCTGTCCGGTCCGGCGCTTTCATTTCCTGGAGCTTTCCTGTGACTTTGCTGGGCATAAGCATTTCTTAATGCGCAGAATTTTTCGTTAAGGGAAATCCCCACCTGTCTGAGCGCAGCGAGTTTGGGGATTTTCACTGGCTTTTAGAAAAATCCTGCACATTTAGAAATGCTTATGCCCGAAACCGGAACTGGAAAGGTCCAGGAAACAAAAGCACCGGACCGGGCAGCGGCAGCTGGAAGTGAAGGTGTAGGCTGAACTGCTACTTTTTTTTATTTTTTTCAAATAACGGTTGACAAGTTTTACAGTATCGTATATAATAACTCTTGCGTCACGAGACGGTGGATAAAAATTACAGAGAAATTCTGTTTACGGGGTGTGGCTCAGCTTGGCTAGAGCGCCTGGTTTGGGACCAGGAGGTCGCAGGTTCGAATCCTGTCACCCCGAT
>ERZ894229.71-NODE-71-length-110226-cov-9.9381_pt1 | contig 110226 bp, 99 predicted proteins | sample MGYA00380295_ERZ894229 | MGnify/ENA primary metagenome ERZ894229 (study PRJEB32331, sample SAMN06328479) | human gut metagenome | biome: human gut microbiome; feature: stool | host: Homo sapiens | collected 2014-09-17 ...
ACTTTCAGGAGCAGATTTTCCGGCAGCGCAGGCATTTCCGGCCAGTCCTTGATATTCGGTCCGAACTTGATCTCCACAGACGGATCTGCCACACCCTTGCTGTCGAAGACACGGTTTGCATAAATCTTCTGGTCGAAATGATATTTTCTTCCTTTATATTCTACATCCATATCTGTCGCCGGAGTCAGGAAACCTTTATTAGCTGCTGTTGCAGCAATGGAACGGGCATCCATCAGCGCCACCGATGCGATCTGTCCGCTCTGCAGCTTGGAGCCTTCCCGGTTCGGGAAGTTTCTGGTGGAATGGCGGATAGAAAATGCATTGTTCGCCGGCGTATCACCAGCTCCGAAGCAGGGACCGCAGAAGGCGGTCTTCACAATGGTGCCGGCCTCCATCAGGTCTGCCACCGCTCCGTTTTTCACCAGTTCCATATAGATCGGCGTGCTGGCCGGATATACGCTGAAGGTAAATTCATCCGCTCCGATATAATGTCCCCGGATGATGTCCGCCGCTGCACAGATATTTTCAAAACCGCCGCCGGCACATCCGGCGATGATTCCCTGGTCTACATATAATTTTCCGTTTACGATCTTATCCTGAAGAGAATAATCCACAGCTCCGTCCAGGCTTACCAGCGCCTTCTTCTCTACATCGTGCAGGATGTCCTTAAGATTTGCGTTGACCTCGTCGATAGTATATGTATTGGACGGATGGAACGGCATTGCGATCATCGGCTTGATCTCGCTTAAGTTGACATATACCATGCCGTCATAGTAGGCCACTTCTCCCGGATTTAATTCCTGATAATCCTCTTCTCTTCCGTGGATTTCATAAAATTCCCTGATCTTCTCATCGGTTTTCCAGATGGAGGAAAGACAGGTGGTCTCTGTGGTCATTACATCGATGCCGATCCGGAAGTCCGCACTCAGCTTCTCCACGCCCGGCCCGACAAATTCCATGACTTTATTATTCACATAGCCGTTTGCAAAGGTCGCCCCGATAATGGCAAGCGCCACGTCCTGCGGACCTACGCCTTTCACCGGCTCGCCATCCAGATAGATACCTACTACCTGCGGCATTTTGATATCATACGTCTTGTTCAACAGCTGTTTTACCAGCTCCGGACCGCCTTCTCCCATAGCCATGGTACCCAGGGCTCCATAGCGGGTGTGGCTGTCGGATCCCAGGATCATCTTTCCGCCGCCTGAGAGCATTTCTCTGGCGTACTGGTGAATAACCGCCTGGTGCGGCGGTACATAGACGCCGCCATATTTCTTGGCACAGGTCAGTCCAAACATGTGGTCATCTTCGTTGATCGTTCCCCCTACCGCACACAGAGAATTGTGGCAGTTGGTCAGTACATAGGGAATGGGGAATTTCTCAAGCCCGGACGCCCTCGCCGTCTGGATGATCCCTACGAAGGTAATATCGTGAGACGTCAGCTTATCAAATTTGATCTGAAGCTTTTCCATGTTCCCGGAAGTATTATGCGCCTCCAGAATCCGGTAAGCCATCGTATTCTTCGCCGCATCCTCACTGGATACCTTCTGTCCGGTACGGGCTCCCGCTTCTTCTGCATTTTCCACGATCTCGCTTCCGTGCAGAAGATAAACACCACTGTCGTACAATTTTATCATCTTGTCTTCCTCCTGTCCTAGTTTTTCTCATTTATATCCTTCATATGATCTGCCACCATCATGGCTATCTTAAACGTCAGGGCGTCGTCAAAGACTCTGACGTCCAGTCCCGTCTTTTTCTGGATCTTTTCCAGACGGTACACCAGTGTATTTCGGTGTACATAGAGCTGTCTTGCCGTCTCTGAGATATTCAGGTTGTTGTCAAAAAACGTATAGACCGTGGTCAATTCTTCTTCCCCGAATTTTTCTTCCGGCCCGTTCTCAAATACTTCCTTCAGGAACATCTCGCACAGCGATGGCGGAAGCTGATGGATCAGCCGTCCGATTCCCAGCTCGTCATATGCCAGAATATTTTTTTCCACATAGAAAACCCTGCCTACCTGAAGAGCAAGATCCGCTTCTTTATAAGAACAGGATACATCTTTTAACTCTTCTACAATCGTCCCATATGCGACCCGCACCCCGACCATGGCCTCCATATTCAGAGTATCCACGATTTCGTGGGCGATCCGGTTCAGTGTCTGATAATCATCGGTATTTTCCAAAGCCTTTACCAGGATCACATGCCGCTCGTCTACCGCCGTTACAAAGTCTTTCATCCCGGTGGCATACAGACCACGCATAGTCTCCAGAATCAGAGTTTCCCCCTCGTTCTTGGACTCAATAAGAAATACTACCCGCCGCTGTTCCACGGGTATCTTCATTTTCTTAGCCTGGTTATAGACATCTACTACCAGCATATTGTCCAAGATCAGATTCTGGATAAAACGGTTCTTATCCATCTTTTCCTTATATGCAAACAGCAGGTTGGCAATCTGGCTGGCTCCAAATCTCCCCGCCGTCACAGCCTCATGGCTGCCGCCTTCCATCCCTAATATGTATACCGGATCCTCTTCATCCCGGATCAGGAATAAGCAGATCTCCTCTTCAACCCGCTCTTCCTCTCCGCTCTCGCCAAAGGAAACGGCTTTCTCTTCCCAGGCAGGCATCTTTTCACTGGTCATGACCAGGCAGACGCCTTTTTTATCCCAGACGGCACACTCCAGTCCGCTGATTCTTTTCATATCCTGTACGGCTTTGTGCAATAGCTGATTCGAAAGCAATCGGAACCCCTCCTGTTCTCTACATGTGAATTTTATTTTACCACAGGACCGCGCCAGTGTACAAGTGAGAAATCCCCCTGCGGCTGTCCGCCGGCTTTTCTCCCGTCTCTGTATTCTCCCGGCATGTTGTGGTGACTGATGAAAGAAAAAAGGGATCCCGGAGTCGGGATCCCTCTTATTTCATTTTCCAGACTAGTTTGTGATTGTCTGCTCTGTTTCTTTATCAAATACATGGATCTTCTCAGCATCCAATGCAAATTTTACGGTATCGCCTGTTCTTGCTGTTGTTCTTGGATCCACTCTTGCAGTCATGCTTGCGCCTTCATAATCGAAGTACAGGAATACTTCTGCACCGAGCATCTCGTATACACGGATCTTAGCTTCGATCACGGTGTTCGGAGAAGCCTGAAGGAATGCAGGCTCATCATGCACATCTTCCGGACGGATACCAAGTACAACGGTCTTTCCATCGTATCCGCCGTCGATCAGCTTCTGTCCCTTTGCTGCAGGCAGTTCGATCTCGGAAGGTCCTGCTACCAGGTATACCTTACCATTCTGTACTTTACAGGTAGCATCTACAAAGTTCATCTGCGGAGATCCGATGAATCCTGCTACGAACAGGTTGCACGGATAATCATACAGTGTCTGAGGTGTATCTACCTGCTGAACAACACCAGCGTTCATAACTACGATTCTGGTACCCAGTGTCATAGCCTCTGTCTGGTCATGTGTTACATAAATGATTGTTGTGCCCAGTCTCTGATGCAGCTTGGAAATCTCAATACGCATCTGTCCACGCAGTTTTGCGTCCAAGTTGGAAAGAGGCTCGTCCATCAGGAATACCTTCGGGTTACGTACGATCGCACGTCCCATAGCAACACGCTGTCTCTGTCCACCGGAAAGAGCTTTCGGCTTACGATCCAGCAGAGCTTCCAGATCCAGGATTCTTGCTGCTTCACGAACCATTTTGTCGATCTGGTCCTTCGGTACCTTTCTCAGTTTCAGACCGAATGCCATGTTGTCATATACGGTCATATGCGGATACAGAGCGTAGTTCTGGAATACCATCGCGATATCTCTGTCCTTAGGCTCTACATCGTTTACAACCTTGTCGCCGATCTTCAGTTCACCGGAGGTGATATCTTCCAGACCAGCTACCATACGAAGTGTGGTGGATTTTCCACATCCGGATGGTCCTACAAAGATGATAAATTCTTTATCTTCAATCTCAAGGTTGAAATCTTTTACAGCTTCGAATCCGTTTGGATAAGTTTTGTTGATATGCTTCAGTGATAAACTTGCCATTGTATTTTCCTCCTAAAAATGACTTTCGTTTCCGTTCTGTTAAAGAGTATAGTAAATATTTCTTATTTCCGAAATACCAAAGTTGAACAATCTTTTCCGGCAATTCTATACAAGTTGACGAACCAGCGTGTTACAGTCCCCACCGAACCTGGACAAGAGCAGAAGGTCTTGCCATGCTCGCATGTAAAAGATCTTCTGCTCTTGTCTGGTGAGAGTGAAACTCGTAACCGCCATCCTCATAAGCAGTCTTTGCACGAAGTGCAAAACAAAAGCGCGCCAGCGCTGGGACTGCGCATGGGGTCGGCGGTTCGGTGGGGACTGTTCTTTGAAGTACAAAAGCGCGCCAGCGCTTATTCTTCTTCAGAAAGCAGCGCCTGATACACGTCCCTTTTACTGATCCCCCGGTCCTTCGCCACCTGCTTCATGGCCTCTTTTTTTGACATTCCTTCCGAAAGATACCTCTCCATATGTTCCGCCAGCGGGATCTCCTCCCACTTCGCCTGCTGCTCCTTCCTGATCTCCGTGCGGCTTTTCCCTTCTACCACCAGCACGCACTCCCCTTTCGGCTCCTGCTCCTCATAATACGCAGCCGCACCGGAAAGGGTATTCTCATAGACCGTTTCATGCTTTTTGGTCAGCTCTCTGCACACCCGCACCTGCCGGTCTCCCCCCAGCGTTTCTTCCAGAGTACGCAGAGTCTTAACGAGTCTGTGGGGCGCCTCATATATTACAATGGTCCTGGTCTCTTCCTTTAACTCGTCAAGGATCTGCTGCCGCTCTTTCTTGTCCGCAGGAAGAAAGGCTTCAAAAACAAATCTCCTGGTAGGAAGACCCGAAATCGTAAGGGCCGTGATACAGGCTGCCGCTCCCGGGACAGCCGTCACCTGGATCCCTGCTTCCCGGCACATCCTCACCAGTTCCTCCCCCGGATCCGAAATTCCCGGCGTACCCGCATCTGTGATCAGTGCAATATCGGTCCCTGCCTGGAGCTTTTCCAGAAGCTTGCGTCCTTTTTCGATTTTATTGTATTCGTGGTAGCTGGTCATCGGCGTTTTAATCTCAAAATGATTCAAAAGCCGGATACTGTTGCGGGTATCCTCTGCCGCGATCAGATCCACTTCCTGCAAAATGCGCACCCCGCGGAAGGTCATGTCTTCCAGATTGCCGATAGGGGTCGCACAAAGATACAAGGTTCCTGCCATGGTACATCCCTTTCCTTTATATTTTATCTATATTGTTCAGGAGAGAGTCTATTTGATTTTCCAATGCCCAAATCGTTTCCCTCCCTCACGTATAATCTTTCCCTGCTCCGAAAGTTTCTTCATTGCACGTTGTACTGAAGCTATAGACCTACCGGTTTTTGCAGCTATTTGCTTTTGATTCATTTTGTTATCCTCAGACAAAAGTTTGATTATTTGATTCTCCAAAACATCTTTTAAAACATCATCCAAAACATCTTTTTGATGTTTTGGATTTTCTATATTCTTCTCTTTACTCCATTTTTCCCGAAGATTTCTAAAAAACACGACCACAAAATCGTCTTTTTCCGTTCTAAACTCCACTTTACATCCGGCCTCATCGCATAAATCTTTAATACGCTTGAGCCCAGTCGCAAATGTCTCCATATCTTTCGAATAATAAAGAACACCTGTGATCAATTTATTTCTACGGATCGCCTTCTTATTACCGTCTAGGAATTCCTCCGGTCTGTGTCCCTTGGGGAATCCGCCTGTCGTGTGGATTTCAATCCGGTCTTTAAATACATCGATTTCGTTACACTGATTGTTATTATACAATCTATGTCCATAAGAATTAATGACCGCCTCCCGTATAGCCTCTATCGGTATCTCTGGTGTCTCCACACGTTCAAGCCCTATAATATCTGCCTTCCAGTCTATCGCATCAATAATATACTGTTCACACACCTTGCTTAATCCTATAATGGAGCCTTTATCCTCGCGCCGAATATCTGTAAAGGTAGCCTTTACGTCCGTAGCAAATTTTGCCATTTGCACATCATTGGTCGTACATGAACAGAACAATGATGCTCCTGCATTCAGAAGATGCACACCATCTTTAGCGAAAAGATCAAGCTTCTCTAATACCACTCCCGGATCGTCCGATTCAAATTCTATTCTGCCAACTGCTTTCGCCTTTTTCAAATATGAATTAAATGCCGTCATATCAATATCCGCTATAGTATATTCAGACGGCCGATACTCCCAACTGTATTTTTCCCCGCCTCTGTCTAACAGCATCTCCGAATACATTTCCTGAGACATAACAAGATCCTCGTCTGCCTGCCTGATGCGTGCAACATTATAGGCAAGGTAGGGCTGCTGATCCCCGGAGAACCTCACATATATTGTCTGCTTTCCCTCTGCAAACGTTTTAATAGTGATCTCTGGAAAAATAGCTGGTGTAATATGATTCTTTATCGCTTGACTTACTTTACGTAAAGTCTCATCATTTATTTCTTGTCCCAAAACATCGCCATTATTTCTGACGCCAAAATACAACTCCCCGGAGCCATGCTTATTTAGAATGGCAACCATAGATGTAATGGCTTCCTTAAGTTCGCCAGTCGTTTTCTTGTATTCAATTTGCTCTGTCTCAATTCCGATATTTTCCATCAAAACACCTTCATTCCATACATCGCCCTCAGCTCCTGCGTATACGTCCCGTCTTTTTCATACACGATCAGCGGCGGCTCCACTTCCATCCTGGGATTTCCGCCCTTCAAGCCCTCGATCAGGACCATATTGGGCTCCTTATCTACATACGGATATACCAGCCGCATCCTTTTGGGCTCCAGCTTTGCAGCCGACATTTTTGCCAATAGCTCCGGGAGGCGGAACGGCCGGTGTACCATGTAAAACCTGCCCTTTGACTTCAGGACTTTTGCGCTTTCCCGCAAAATATCGTCAATCGTACACAGGGCTTCATGGCGGGCAATGTACAATGCCTCGTTTTCATTTTTCAGGCCGTGGCTTCCGATCATGTACGGAGGGTTGGTCGTAATAACTTCAAAAGAAGCGGCTCCAAAGATCGAAGCCGCTTCTTTGATGTCGCCTGTCACAATATCTATTTTTTCTTCCAGTCCGTTAAGCTTTACACTGCGTACGGCCATCCCCGCACTTTCTTCCTGGATCTCCAGGCCCGCATAATGCTCGCCCGGATACTTAGCCGCAAGCAAAAGTGGCAGGATGCCGTTTCCGCAGCCAAGATCCAGAGCTCTCTCACCTCTTCTTACCTTCGCAAAAGCACTGAGCAGCACCGCATCCATGCCAAAGCAGAAACGCCCCGGGTTCTGAATGATCTGATAGCCACGAAGCTGAAGGTCATCCAGCCGTTCTCCGGCTTTTAAATACTGTTCCTGGTCTGTTCTATTCATCGTCTAACTTTGACGCCCCATTCTTTTCTTCTAAATTCCTGAGTTCCGCCATCTCTTCCTTCGAAAGCTTTACATCCTTTTTCTTTCGTCTGGGCTTGAACTTAAGCTCTGAGGCCTTGTACTCCCGGATCTCTTTCTCATCATTATCCAGAGTAACAACCACCTTCACCTGCTGCCGCAGCACATTGACTGCCTGCACATCACCCTTTAATCCTTCCGGAGTCGTCACATGGTCGCCATTTGCCGGCAGATGACGGTTCAGCTCTTCGTAGGTCTGCTCTTCATTGGTCAGACAGCACATCAGCCTGCCGCACACTCCGGAAATCTTGGACGGGTTCAGAGACAGATTCTGCTCCTTCGCCATCTTGATAGATACCGGTGCAAATTCCGACAGATAGGTATGACAGCAAAGCTCCCTGCCGCAGATACCGATGCCCCCGCGGATCTTCGTTTCATCCCGCACGCCGATCTGCCGAAGCTCGATCCTGGTGCGGAACACACTTGCCAGGTCTTTTACCAGCTCCCGGAAATCAATCCGTCCGTCTGCCGTAAAATAAAACAGCACCTTATTGTTGTCAAAGGTATATTCAGCATCGATCAGCTTCATTTCCAGCCCGTGTTTCCGGATCTTTTCCAGACAGATGCCAAAGGCTTCCTTTTCCTTCTCCCGGTTTTTCTCTTCCCTGCGGATATCATCTGCTGTCGCAATCCGGATCACCGGTTTCAGAGGCTGCAGGATCTTGTCATCCTCCACCTCTTTTGGCCCCGTAACTACGGAACCAAACTCCACACCCCGGGCCGTTTCCACGATCACCTTGTCCCCGGTGCGGATCTTATATTTCCCGGGCGCAAAGAAATACACCTTTCCCGCCCTGCGGAATCTTACTCCTATCACTCGTGTCATATTACTAATTCTCCTTTATCGTCAAGAACAAAAGTTCCATTACCAGATCAAAGTTTACATTGGCACGGAGACGGGATTTCGCCGTGTCCAGAGCCTTCAGGATCGTCTCGATCCCTTCGTAGGAGCTTTTTTTCGCCTGCTCTTTGATGTAGGAAATCTGCTCCTTGAAGACAACCTTGTCCATATCTTTTGTCGCTTTATATAACAGGACATCCCGATACCAGATCATAATGATATCCAGATAATCCGTGATTTCTAATTTATAGGCTGTGATCCGGTTTACCGCCTGGACAATCTCACTAAGCTCCATCTCATGGATATATTTCAGGAGCTGTATCGCCTCTTCCCGGATCTCATTAAAATGCTCCGAATTTGCCAGCATGATAGCCCTCCCCAGATTGCCCTGGGCAAACGCCGTACACATGTCTGCTTTATAATCCGGCACTTCGAGCACTTCCATCAGATATTTGCGGATCAGAGTATTCCGGATATTTCGAAGCTTCAGCATCACGCACCTGGACGTGATGGTCGGAAGCAGCGCCTCCGCATTTTCTGTCAACAGGAAAAATACTACATATTCCGGCGGCTCTTCCAGTGTTTTCAGCAATGCGTTCTGCGCCTGCGGGGTCATCAGCTCTGCGTGGTCGATGATATATACCTTGTAAGGTCCCTGATATGGCTTGACCATCACCGTATCATTGACCTGTTCCCGGATATCATCCACACTGATCGTACCCGGTTTCTCATGAGTCACCCGAAGGATGTCCGGATGGTTGCCGCTCTCTGCCTGTCTGCAGGAATGGCACACATTGCAAGGCTCCGGCCCTCCTTTTTCACACAGGAGCGTCATGGCAAACAGGCTTGCCAGCATCTTCTTTCCGGAACCCCTCTCCCCGTTCAGAATATAGGCATGCCCTACCTGTCCGTTTTCCACCGAACTCTGAATGTACTTTATAATGTCTTTGTGACCAACTACATCTTTAAAACTTCCCATGTCGTATTTCCCCTATGATTTCATCTAAACATTTTTCTTTGTCTCGATTGGAAAACCGTTTCCGGATCCCCAGTCTTGCCAGATTCTCTTCAGAGAAGTCCTTCTCATCCGCCAGGAATCGCCGGCACATCTCCGCATATTTCGGCTCCCGCTGCTCCCGCTCTCTTGCAAGGGCCCGCTGAAGCCTTTCACCGTCCTCTACTTCCACGTAGAGCGGCACCAGATTCTCTTCACCGTAGAACCCGCGCATCTTTTCGTAAGACTCCAGGGTGCCGATTACCAGGTAATCCGCCCTGTCAAGGTCTACCTGTCCGTCATCCACGGTAGCGTAGCGCCACAGCCCGCAGACCGTATTGTAGGCGCGCTGCTCTACTACCTTTCCCTGCTTTTCATAACATTCCAGTGCGGCATCATCTACGAAAAAATACTCCACGCCGTCCCTTTCTCCTTCCCGGATAGGGCGGGTCGTGTACAGTGTGATGGTTCTAAGCTCCGGAAGAGCCTGCTTTACCTCTTTAAAGAGAGTGTCCTTTCCGGAAGCGCTTTTCCCCATCATATAATATATCTTACCCATGCTTCCACACCTCGATCCAGGAATCTTCCTTAAGCCCTTCTACGGCAAATCCCTGTTCCTGATACCATTGTAACATATCTGCCGTCTCTTGTGACACCCTTTCTCCCGGAACGATCATCGGGCATCCCGGAGGATAGAGATACGCATACTCCATAGCCACCTCAGCCACACAGTCCTTCCAGGAAACCTTTCGGATCCCGGCCGGATCTTTTTCTCTTAAATCCTCGGCTTCGCCCGGAGCATATACCAGTTCCTGCCGCGGGAAACCTCCGGCTCCCGGGCACTCCATCTGACCTTCCCAAACCGCATCTTTGGCTTTTTGACGCTCTTCTGCCTCTCTGTCGATGGAAAAAAGAGCATTTACAAGCCGCTCCATCCCTTCCTCCGTATCACCTACGGATGTCATCAGAAGCACATAGCCGCCCGCCCGCATTTCGGGCTGCAGATGATAGTCATCCAGGAGCTTCCGGTACAGCTCACGGCTGGAAAGTCCGCTGCCGGCGCAGGAGATCACCAGCTTGGAAGGCTCCATGTTATCCTCCTTCACAAGCCGCAGGCGCTTTAAAGCTCCCAGCTCATTTCTTGTCCTTTTCAGCATCTCCACATAGGGCCCGAATAACTCTTCCCTTCGCTCCCGCAGCATGTGGATACAGGCGTCGATTCCTGCCATCAGTACATAGGACGGACTGCTGGACTCCAGCATATGCAGATATTTTCGTACTCTGCGCCGGTCCACTCTTTCTCCGTTGATATGCAAAAGCGCCGTCTGTGTCAGAGATGGAAGCGTCTTGTGCAGACTGTGGATCACGATATCCGCGCCTTTTTGATTGGCATTTTTCGGAAAACAGGGGTGAAAGCCAAAATGCGCCCCGTGTGCCTCATCCACGATCAGTGGAATGTCATGCACATGGACCGCCTCTGCTATTGATTCCACATCGGATACTATCCCGTCATAGGTCGGCGATACGATCACTGCCGCCCGGATGTTCGGATGCGTTTCCAGCGCCCGCCGGATATCGTCTGCGGAAATCTCTGTATTCAGCTGTGTGTCCGGATCGAAGTCCGGATAAACATACACCGGATGAAGCCCCTGCATTTCCAGGGCATGATACACCGATTTGTGGCAGTTCCTTGCCACCAGGATCTCATCGCCTCTCCTGGTCACTCCCAGGATCGCGCTTAGGATTCCCACGGTACTCCCGTTTACCAGGAAATGGGTCTCGTCTGCATGGTACGTCTCTGCCGCCCGTTCCTGGGCCTCTTTCAGGATACCCTCTGCGTGATGCAGATCGTCAAACCCGTCGATCTCTGTGATATCGATCTGGCAGGGTGTAACTCCCCCCAGCATGTCCAGCTTCCGTTTATGGCCCGGCATATGGAACCCGTAATAATCAGAGGCCCCATATGCCGTCAGCTTTTCTAACAATATACTCATCTTGTCCCTACAGTCTCTTCAGCAGTTCTTCTCTTTCTTTTTCATAGCCCGGCTTTCCAAGAAGCGCAAACATGTTTTTCTTATAGCTCTCCACGCCTGGCTGGTTAAATGGATTTACACCCAGAATATATCCGCTGACTCCGCAGGCAAACTCGAAGAAATAGAACAACTCTCCCAGGGAGAACTCGTCCTGTCTCGGAATGTTGACCATCAGGTTCGGCACATTTCCGTCTGTATGCGCCAGCACGGTTCCGTTCATCGCACTCTTATTAACAAAGTCCACATTTTTGCCTGCCAGATAGTTTAATCCATCCAGATCTACCGGCTCCTCCTGAATGATGATCTCTTCTTTTGACTCTTCCACATTCATGACTGTTTCGTACAGGATCCGGTTGCCGTCCTGAATGAACTGTCCCATGGAATGAAGGTCTGTGGTCAGGTCTACAGATGCCGGGAAGATTCCTTTCTGATCCTTGCCTTCGCTCTCGCCGTAGAGCTGTTTCCACCATTCAGATACATAATGAAGGCTTGGCTCATAATTTGCCAGGATCTCTACCGTCTTTCCTTTCCGGAGCAAAATGTTGCGGACTGCCGCATACTGCATCGCGTCGTTTTCCTCAAAGTCCGCATTCAGCGCCCGCTCTCTTCCTGCTGCCGCTCCGGCCATCAGCTGGTCGATATCCGCTCCGCTGACCGCGATCGGAAGAAGGCCTACTGCCGTCAGTACGGAGAACCGTCCGCCCACGTCATCCGGTACCACAAAGGACTCATATCCTTCTTCGGTCGCCAGGTTCTTTAACGCGCCTCTGGCCTTATCCGTGGTCGCATAGATTCTCTTTGCCGCTTCCTCTTTGCCGTATTTCTTTTCCAGCATTTCTTTAAAGATACGGAAGGCGATGGCCGGCTCTGTGGTCGTTCCGGATTTGGAAATGATGTTCACGGAGAAATCTCTGTCTCCGATCACATCGATCAGATGCTTCAGATACGTGCTGCTGATACTGTTTCCTACATAATAGATCTCCGGAGTCTTGCGGATCTCTTTTGATACCATATTATAAAAGCTGTGACGCAAAAATTCGATTGCTGCTCTTGCGCCAAGGTAAGAGCCTCCGATCCCGATTACCAGAAGCACCTCTGAATCACTCTGGATCTTTGCCGCGGCCTGTTTGATCCGCGCAAACTCTTCCTTATCATAGTTAACCGGAAGATCGATCCATCCAAGGAAATCATTCCCCGCTCCTTCTCTTCCGAGAAGCTCTGCCTTTGCTGCTTCAGCAATCTTCTTCATAGATACCATTTCATGGTCTGCAATAAATGTTTTTGCTTTTGAATAGTCAAACGTAACCTTACTCATGATCGTGACTCCTTCCATTCCTAATCCTTTGCGTTTATCCAATTTGTGCTTCGGCATACGCCGATACATACATTTATTATATTAGCAAATCAAGGGTCGTTTCGCAAGCGCTTCGTCCAGAACGTATGTCAGGCCATGTACTCCTCCAGGATCTGCCGGATCAGCACGTCCTTGTCCACGGCTTTTTTCTCCTGCTTCTCCGAAGCCTGTACTTCTGCCTGCTCTTCTTTTGCCTGCGCCAATACCGTCGGCTCCTGTTTTATATTCCGGATCCTTTCTGCTCCCTTTTCAATTGCCGCGTCGATTGCCTCCTGATCCCGTCCCTCCGTGACCCTGGTTTCTCTGACCGGGGTTCCTTCCGGCTCGTCCACTTTCTGAAAGCTTTCTGTCCCGTGCGCCTCCGGCGCCATGACCTGGATTTCTTTCTGGTATGCCTTTTCATACTTACGGCGGCATACATTTTCCAGATAGTCTACCATATAATTTTTCACTGCTTTCAGACGATACCCCTCATCTGTAGTCAGATGGAACAGGTACACTGCTATCGCAAGAACTGCTCCTGCCGCCCCCGCGCGGAGCACCGCATCGCCCATTCCCTCCAGGGCATACCAGCCTGCTGCCCCTGCAGCTCCCAGCAAAAGACATCCTGCCGCAGACGCTTTTTCCAGCCGCCTTAAGGTATGAAGCTTCATTCCCAGAACCCGGTACTCATACAGGTACTTATCCACAAATACTCCCACATTTTCCACCGTATCGCTTACCATACAGGCGTGTTCAAACTTGGCTTTTACCAGCCGCATCAGCGGGTGATTGCTTTTATTCATATTACCCGCCGCCCACACCAGCCGTTTCAGCGAAAGGTTGACCGCAATCTTGCTTAAGATACCTACGGCCGCTACGATCCCCATCAGCACATATAAGATGCGCCCCTCCAATATCACTTCTAACATATAAAAAGCCCTCCTTTTGATTTGCATTATACTGGAAAATCAAAAGGAGCGCCTAAAAAGCGTTCTACAAGTTCCGCACAGATCCCGGCGGATCCTGTCAAACTATATTATATTTTGTCTAAAACTTTTTATAATGTTTTTACAGTGATCTCATCAATTCTCTGACCAGCGCCACGCTATGGGCGATCGCCTGCTTTTCGAAGGCCGGATAATCCATGACTGCGCTGTTGTCGGCTTTATCCGAAATCGCACGAATGATGACACACGAAACTTTGTTCAGATATGCCGCCTGAGCGATTGCCGCGCCCTCCATCTCCACGCAGAGCGGGTGGAATGTGTCCCGGATCCGGTCTTTCTGCTCCTGTCTGCCGATAAACTGGTCCCCGCTGGCAATGCGTCCGGTAAAGGTCTGGATATCCGGATTGGCTCTCCGGTTTGCCTCTTCCGCCTTCTTTACAAGCTCTGGATCCGCCGGAAATGCCAGCACATCCATCTGAGGAATCTGTCCCAGCGGATAGCCAAAGGTTTCTGCGTCCACATCATGCTGCACCGCATCTGTGGAGATCACCATGTCCCCGATATCGATCCCGGCGTCTAAGGAGCCTGCAATTCCTGTGTTGATCAGCCTGGATACCTGAAAATGCTGGGACAGGATCTGGGCGCAGATCCCGGCATTGACCTTTCCGATCCCGCTGCGTACTACTACCACGTCCTGTCCTTCCAATGTCCCTTCTACAAACTCCATGGATGCGATCTCCGTCACTGCACGAACGTCCATGGCTTCCTTCAGAGCGGCTACCTCATCCTCCATTGCTCCAATGATTCCTGTCCTCATCTTCGTCCTCCTTCTGTGATTTTTATGAAAACTCTGCTAACGCTCCAGTAAATAAAGCTCCGGCAGCCTGCAACTGCTGGGGCTTCTGCCTTTCACTCTAGCAGAATCCCTTGAGAACTGCAATATTTTCTGTTATAATCTCTTTAGATTTCGAAGGAGGAGGCATCATTGATATGGAATATATACCACACGGGGTCTGTTCCCGCCTGATCCACGTAGAATTGGATGGAAATATCGTTAAAAATGTAGAATTTGTCGGCGGGTGCAGCGGCAATACTCAAGGGATCTCCCACCTGGTAAGGGGGATGGATGTCCACGAGGCGATCTCAAGGCTGCAGGGAATCCGCTGCGGAAATAAAGCGACATCCTGCCCGGATCAGCTTTCTTACGCCCTGAAACAGGCAATCGGCGAATAGTGCGTAAAAAGGATGCGGCATGGCGCCGCATCCTTTTCTTTTTGAACCCTTTGCGTTTTGTTCATAGACATTGGCCAGGAAGGCTGTGGGACGCGCTGTCGCGACGTCTTCAGCCCGTAACGTGGGCCTTACGGTTTCTCAATGTAAGGATTTATTTAATTTTTAATTCTTAATAAAATAAACAACTTGCGCCGTAACAGCGCGCCCCACAGCCTCCCCGGCTCCACGTCATACCGGTTAACCGGTGTATAAATTTTGTTAGTTAAATAATTTCCTTCTCTGTTTCGTTTAGATGGTTATGGTTCTTCTACGTAGACACCGTTGGTGAAGGAACTGCTGACATCGTCGTTAGCCGCATGATTAGATCTTACTCGATAGTAGTACCCGCCTTCTACTTCTAAGGATCGGTTGGCGCCTACGCGATCTGTATTTGTGTTTTCCTTTTGCCAAGCATCATAAAACTCCCATTCTGTATCCCCTTCCTGGGCACGTTCTATCATTACTCCTACACGAACACTTTCTACTTCGTGTGCTGCTATCGTCGTCCCACCTGCGTATATCTTTCCAGGACCCAAACGAACAATTTTTGAGTATCCTGTCAACAAATCTACTCCTCGGGTCATTTTTGTGTCATAGCCAATGGACTCACTCTCTTTTGTCATTTTAGAACCATCCAAAATAGGCTCGTCAGCCGCTTCTACTTGCCTTGCTGAAAAAAATGGCATGCTGAAAACCAACAAGGCGATACAACAAACTGACAAAATTCTCTTTTTCAACTCTCACCTCCCTCTACACACTTTCTCCTTCCTCGTAATATAAACACATAACTTGACAAAAACTGACGCATTTTTTAAAAAAACAGATTATTTACTATTTTTTCGAAATGATTTTTCTCTATGGTTCCTATTAAAAAATATTCTAGTCCTCTATATGTGTATTGTGCTGAATAACGTTTCTTTTCACTATTTGAAGATGCATATTCTTTCACCGTAATTTTGCATTCTTGAGTTTCAATCATATATCTATCAATAATCTCGTCCTCCACATCAATCCCATATGAACTATTGCTATAGGAACTGTTGACTAAATATATAATCGTATTCCCATTAAGCTCATAAAATAATTCTGACGACTGAATTTCTTTATCCATCACTATTTTGACAAATCGCAGTTCGTCTGGTCTCCCAAAAATCTTCACTGGTTCAACCCCAAAAAATTCCTTCATTTCTTGATATGCTTCTTCTTCATTCTCCTCCACAATCACAAGATTCTCATCACTGGAGTCCACCTGCTCTACTTCTCTATCTCCCACAAAACTTTTCATCATCACAATCATCCGTTCTGGTCCGCCAACCGCAGTGATGCCAACAGCTCCCATCGTTATGAGCACTGCTGCCACAGCAATATATATTTTCCAAGGTTTGCGGCCATACCTCTTTCTTGTATGCTTCTTTGTGGATTCTTCTGCGGGCACTTCTTCCGCTCCACTTGCTTTCGCCCGCTCTTTTTCCTCCTGAATGATTTTCCGTCCACGCTCCAGAGCATAGCGGTCCTCTTCGGAGAGGCGGCTGTAGATTTCTTCTCTTTCGGCTTCTTTGATTTTTTCTATCTCATCATCCAGCTTTGCACGGATAGCTTCTTTAGTGCCTTCCGGCATCCGGATGTCATCTTCGGATCCATGATTTTTTATATGATTTATCTGCTGTTCTTCCTCTTTTGCCAGCTCTATAAAATTTTCGGCGAGATGCTGTTCCAGCATGTCTTTCTTTTTCTCCATATTTCTTTCCCCATTATTATATGCATTTTTATCATGCATCTTGTGTCACGCAGGACGTTCTTTCTCTTGACCAAAGCTACAGGTAACGTATAATATATAAGATATAGAATATGCTTCATCACAGCATATGTTACGTATATTAGCTTGGGAGGTCTTTATGAAACGTATTATCTTAACCGGTGGCGGCACTGCCGGCCACGTTACTCCTAACATTGCATTATTGCCGCGGCTTAAGGAATTACAATATGATATCCACTATATTGGTTCTTATAACGGTATCGAAAAGGAACTGATCGAGCAGTTCGGAATTCCTTATCACGGAATTTCTTCCGGGAAACTGCGCCGCTATTTCAGTGTTCAGAATTTTACGGATCCCTTCCGTGTTCTGAAAGGGCTTGGTGAAGCCAAACGGCTGATCAAAATATTAGATCCGGATGTGATCTTTTCAAAGGGAGGCTTTGTCTCTGTCCCGGTAGTCATGGCCGGGAAGGGCAAAAAGGTTCCCGTGATCATCCATGAATCGGATATGACACCCGGTCTTGCCAATAAACTGGCTCTTCCTTCTGCTACAAAGGTATGCTGCAACTTTCCAGAAACCCTGGAGCATCTTCCGGAAGGAAAAGCTGTTCTTACCGGTTCCCCTATCCGGCAGGAATTATTATCCGGTGATAAGTATAAGGCAAAGGAGTTTTTAAAATTCACTTCCGACAAACCGGTCATTCTGGTCATTGGAGGAAGCCTTGGATCCGTCGCTGTAAATGAAGCGGTCCGCAGCGTCCTGCCTGAGCTTTTAAAATCCTTCCAGGTCGTACACCTTTGCGGAAAAGGCAAGGTAGACAGTTCACTTAAAGATCTTGAAGGCTACGCTCAGTTTGAATACATCAAAGATGAATTAAAAGATTTATTTGCCCTGACAGATCTTGTGATCTCCCGTGCAGGGGCTAACGCTATCTGCGAACTGCTTGCCCTGCACAAGCCTAATCTTTTGATTCCTCTTCCCGCGTCCCAGAGCCGGGGCGATCAGATCCTCAATGCCCGCTCTTTTGAACGTCAGGGCTACAGCATGGTACTGGAAGAAGATTCTCTGAATCAGAAGGTTCTTCTGGATGCCATCCATGAATTATACGAAAACCGGGAATCCTATATTAATGCCATGAAGCAGTCTCCGCAGCAGAATTCTATTGATACTATCATTGATCTGATCGAGTCTGTGGCAAATGCTTAATATCTGCCCCCGCCTGACCACACGGGTCAGCTGCGGGGGTTTTCATTCTCCCTGGAGTTTGTCATATCTCTCTTTGTATTTCTCCCGTATCCACTGCTTCGCTCTGTAGAGCATACTATGAAACGATTCCAGATCCATTCCCATGGTCTCTGCTACTTCCTTTTGCGGTTTCTCCAGCACATAAACGATCGTGATCGCATCGTACCACCGCTGATTTTTACGATATAACGCCGCAAATATATCCCCGGTCAGCTCAGTAAACTCTTTCTCCTTCAGTCTACGGATCAGAATTTCTTCAGGATCTTCCACAGATTCTGATATCCTGCGTTCCTCTTCCTCCGTAAACTCGGCAACAAGATATTCACGCGCCGTATCTCTTCTCCAGTTCATTGCCGCATACTTTGCGGTCAGAATCAGCCACGGCTTTGCAGCCTCGATATTTGTATGTTCCATATTCCGGAAGAGCTTCAGAAACGTATCTTGTGCTATCTCCTCTGCCGCATGATGATTTCGTGTATATCTTTTCGCCGTCAGATAGATGATTTCTATATTTGCTTCATAAATGGAATCAAATACTCCTCTTCCTTCTGTCTCCGCCCTCACACCTTTATCCTTCTCTTCCTTTGTTACATTTTTGACAGGATGTCGTTTTTATCTTCCTCCGTCAGCTCGCCCATCTTCCAGGTCACTCCTACTCCGTCATCCTTAAATCTCGGGATCAAATGCATATGAAAATGGAACACTGTCTGTCCGGCGGCCTCTCCGTTATTCTGCACAATATTATAACCGTCGCATCCCAGGATATCTGTAAGCTTTGTGATCATCTTCTTCGCCAGCACCAGCACCTTCCCGGCCAGCTCATCATCCAGCTCATACAGATTTGCATAATGCTCCTTGGGAATAATAAGCGCATGTCCTTTTGCCGCAGGGTTTGCATCCAGAATTACTCGGAAATCCTCGTCCTCATACAGGGTAGCGGTAGGGATCTCTCCTCCTGCAAGTTTACAAAAAATACAATTTTCGTCTTTCATACTTTTTTCCTTCTTTCTAAAAATTTTGTGATTGATTATTATATCCGCCAATGCTAAACTGATAAGTCAGAAAGGGCGGTAATATCTATGTTTCAGGCGACAGACTATGACAAATTACAACAGATCATGGAGGAAAGCTCCGAAAAAAAGGAACTCCTCACCAGACTTTTAGAATCTCAAAGGATGCGGATCAGCACCATCAGCCATGAGATCCGCAACCCGCTTTCTCTCGTGTACAGCTCTCTCCAGCTGATTGAGAAAGAGCACCCGGAGGTCGTTGATTTCCGGCATTGGAACGAAATGCGCAGGGATATTGAATACATGACTCATCTTTTGGAGGAATTATCTTCATTTAACAACAGCGAAAAACTTCATCTTACAGATACTGCAATGACCTCATTCCTTCGAACTCTCGTATTGTCCTTTGCAGCTTCTTTGATCGACACGCCTATTGAATTTATCTCCCGGATCGATCCGGAGCTTCCGGTCCTTTCCATCGATACTGTAAAGTTTCGGCAGCTGCTTTTAAACCTGCTGTCCAACGCAAGGGATGCGCTGTCTGCTCCCGGCACTTCCTCCGGTTATTCTCCCACACTTACTTTTTTAGCAGAAGTACGGCAGTCGTCTCTACTCCTTACCGTGAAAGACAATGGGTGCGGCATCGCTCCTGAAAACCTGTCGTCTGTCTTTGAACCCTTCACCACCTACAAGCAGGGCGGTACCGGACTTGGGCTTGCCATCGCCCGCCGGGTTGTCCTGGCCCATCAGGGAACGATCCAGGTATCTTCCCGCTTAGGCGAAGGAACCATATTCACGGTGACGCTTCCGATACAGAAGGATCCCGCATAATATTCCCGCGGCTAATCCTCCTACGTGTGCGGCATTATCCACACCTGTACTGGAAAAGCCAAAATACAGACTGATTGCGATCATAACAAACATCCCCCGGCCGGAGATGTCCCGCAGCCGCCCGTGGTTGCAGACAACTACATACAGAAGCGCCCCCGTGATTCCGAAAATAGCTCCGGAGGCTCCTGCGGATACTGCAAAATCCTGCAGCCGGATATCCAGGAATCCGGACAGAATATTTCCTGCAAGGCCGCTGACAAAATATGTAATCACATAGCGGACTCTCCCCATCTCCAGCTCCAGATTCCAGCCGATCATCAAAAGCATGACCATATTATTGAACAGATGCTGAAAACCAAAGTGTAAAAAGATGCTGGTCAGCAGCCGGTAATATTCTCCATTTTCCAGTATATAAGGGACATACATCGCACCATGTGCCAGCATATATTCCCCGTTCTCTGTCATCCCTCCAAAGGACAGATATAGAAATACGATCACATTTGCTGCCGCAATCGCTATGGTGCAGTAAGCCTTGTCATTTTTATTTCCCATCCTGTCTTTATCCACCTTCCGGCCTTATCTGATCTGCTGATTTTCGTATGTTTAGTATAGCATAGATTCCGGATAATTCACCACTTCATTTTTCGAAATACGTCGACATTCTTCGTCATAATTCTTCCTCTTCTATATGCAGTCCATCCCAGTCTCCCCATCTGTGCTTTTTATGCTTATTTAAAAAATGTTTTACCGGAGTCCACATGTTATCGGTTTCTCTTAGGATTGAACTGCCCATTTCCTGTTCCGTAATCCAGTCATGCTCGGCAGTATCATAGCTGACTTCTTTCTTCTCCTTTTTTTCCGATTGTTCCTCCTGATAAAAACATTCTTTTATCAGCTTTTCCATGCTGTAATTCTCTTCCATAGTCCCTTTATGAAGGAGAAATATCATACGCACAGCTTCTTTATCCTGATAATCTGCTTCCTTTACAAAATACTCTGTCAGGCGATGAAACTCTTCCCACAGATCCTGCCTGGCCGGAGGATAATAACAGAAATAGAACCTCCCTTCCTCGAAAAAAATGTATTCCGGCTTCAGAAGGATTCTATGTACATCCAGCAGATAAACCTCTGCTTCCCGTACTGCCATCTGAAATGCCGTAAGGAAGTGACGCAGATCTTCCTCCCCTATTTTCCCCCTTTCATACATAGCCTTCATCGAGACTTTTCCGCTGACATCATACTCATAATAACTGCAGTCATCTACTCCCCGCCCCCGCACAGGCAGAAAGCCATCCGGAGCATTTACTTTAAGCATCCGCATCTGATAATCTTCTTCATAGAATCCCCGCTCTTCAATCGTGATCTTTCGTTCCATTGCCCTATTTGATGAACCTCCTCCATTTTCTGATTTCCTTTTCCGGCTCTGTCACCGCCGCCCGGTGCTCCAGCGCAAGGCTCATCCCGCCCTTTGCCGCTGTTATCTCCACCTTGATCTCCTCTTCGCTTACGGAAATGCCTGCCTGTGCTCCCGCAAACAGAATACATTTCCCCTGTATCCGCTCTGCAAACAAAGCCTCCAGCTCTGCGGCATCCACACCGTCTTTCTCCCTGGCCTTCGTGCTCCCCGCCACTGCTGTCTCATATGCAGCGGCTGACAGGATATTTTTGTCATGAAAATAAAAAATCACCAGAATACAGCTCATGATCAAAAACAATGCGAGCGGTACCAGTACCGACATCTCCACGGTAAACACTGCCTGCAGATATCTTCCCCGTCGTTTTCTCTTCTTTTTCCTCTCCCGGCTCATACATATCCGCCTCCCCATACGCTGATCAGGTATCCTGCCGCCAGGAACGGATAAAAGGGTACGCTCAGACGTCTTGACATTCTCTTTCTTGCCAGCAGCACCACCGAAACCAGGGTCAGCAAAAGAAATGCTGCCGCAAGGACTTCCAGGACGCCCCACAGCCCCAGGAAAATCCCCAGAATCAGGATCGCCCAGCTGTCGCCGTATCCCATTTTCTGTCTGCTCGCCCAGCTGATCCCCAGAAAAACAAGCCCTACCGCCACGCCTCCCAGTACCAGCCACAGGTCTTCCCTTTGAAACATGATCTGGTAAACAAGTACCGCCAGATTGGCTGCCGCCAGGATCTCCACCGGCACCTTGCGAAATTGTATATCAACAATGGAAAGCACGCTCAGCATTCCCATACCTATGATTTGACTCAATGTCCACATTTAGAACAAGCCCCCTTCCCTATAACCTCTGACAGCGGCACTGCATACACGGTACGTTTCAGGCCGCTGCAGGAAAGAGAACTGTGATAGCGGTCGCCGTAATCGGTAATATAGGCCGGTCCTCCTCCTTTTCCCCCGCAGTGTTCGCAGGCATAGTACCTTCCTCCGCTTTCGTTCCGCAGCTCAGATATCTCTTTCCCCTGAACCATTCGTATCGACAGATCCAGGTATGTACAATGGTAATCTTTATGATAGACAAGCCCGGTCTCTGTCACATAGACGGTCTCATCCTCCTCTTTGCCAAAGCCCCCCTTTTCGTATCCTGTCCATCCCTTTATCCGCATAGTCTCCTCATACTCGATCAACGGCAGTGAGAATATGGGAATCGGAATCCGCACCTGATAAGATGCAGTGATCTGCCCGATCCCGGTACCCATCGACATCCAGGAGCTGTCGCAATGGATTCCTCCGCTCCCTCCTTCTATAAGACTACGCTCCAGCCTATACGCCCCGATACTTTCCACCACATCCGCTTCCAGACTGGACGGCTGAAGAAGCGGCGCAGTATAAGCCTCCTTTGCCGCCTGCTTTCCGGCATACTGAAGGCCGGACCGCACCGCCGTCCCAATCGCCATGAGCTCCAGAAGATAGATCAGGCACACCAGCGCAAAAAAGAAAACAGGAACTGCCAGGGCTGCTTCTATCGTAACCGAGGCGGACACGGATGCCCTCCCGTGCTTTCTCACACAGACAGTCTGAGGGCGAGTCTTCCTGATACGGTTTGACACGAATCCTTCTCCTTTCCATTAGAATATATATGACGGCTTTTCAGCCCGAGAATTGAGTTTGGGAAATAATGAAGATGCCGGAAGGGCATCCGTGCCCGCCCCTATTGATAGCCAAAATATGTTGGAAAGTCATATCGGATCCCTCGTCTTAGGGTTACCGCGGATACAAGTTCCATACGGCTTACGCAGATATCTGCCCGGAAGCCGGCCTGCCCATGCCTTTGCCGCAGGTTTTGTTCTATGATCCCCAGTGCCCGGACCGCGCAGCTTTCCTGCTTCTCCAGAAACAAAAGCATCCGCAGATATTCCCTATACAAAAGGCCTCCTTCTGTATCCATTCCCTCGCTTTGGTCTTCTTCCGTCCCCAGCGTGAGCAGGGAAGACAGGCTAAGCTGCCAGCTTTCTTTTGACTTTATGAGAGGTACCCGGTTTCCCGCAAGGAGTGACCTAAGATCCATGACCGTTTCTCCGTAGGCCCATGCCAACAGGATGACCTGGGCGGCTGCCGCGGTAATTGCAGGTACCGCCAGCAGCGAACACAACGTCAGCGCCATTGCCTCTGCTTCTGCCTTCATGGCGGCGTCTGTCTGAATATAGGCATAGTTGGGAACAAATCTAAGAAGCATCAGCTTTTTCACGACCGCCTCCAGATTTTCCCGGTCACTTGCCTTGCCCTCCAGGATATATTCCAGCTCATAGTCCAATGCTCCTGTCTTTTCCTCATCCGTAAACATCGAAAAGTGTTCCAGCAGATATTCCCCGAATAGCAGCGTTGTTATTGTCCCGCCCGCTTCTGCCACATCCGAAAAATCTCCCCATCCGGTGTTTTTCTCTCTATGTTCCAGAAGGTCTGCTTCAGCAAGCTGCTTTTCTGATACCGCCGCATCCTTTGGCAGCACCAGCTTTAAGATCGGAGATTGCTGAAGCTGCCCCACATGGGCAATCGGATTTTCTTCCTTCGGAAGCTCTCCTTCATTCGCATTCAGCAGATCCTCCAGCTCCTGCTCCTTTTCCTTCTCTTCTGTCTGAAGCTTCCCCGCCTGATCTTCCTGCTGCCCCCATACGGATGTCATCCCTGTCCAGTCTTTGACCTTATCTATCCCATATTTTTGTTCCATACAGTACGCCGCCTGCTCTAAAAATGACTGGCATCCATGGTCTGTCAGGAACTGAATCCTGCTGATCCTGTGCTCCATGCTGCCGGCTCCGTAATACTCCAGCCGGTCTATAAGATTCTGCTCTGAATACCGCCCTGTCTCATAACCGGCATCCAGGGCAAAAATCTCATATTCCTCCAGAAGTTCCTTTTGATATTCCGCAAACACGCTTTCTATCGCCCGGTTCATATCCGCCCGCCGGTAATTCTTTGCCATCTGGATCGATGCACTTTCCATCACCGCACCTGCAAATGAAACTAGCAAAATAAATATCAGGCTTAAAAATACGGTAATCTCTCCTTTTAGCTTTCTGGCGTCTGATCTCTTTAAATGCCCGCGCTTTCGCTGGTAATCTTTTCGAAAATTGTCTGCACCAGACTGGTAAGCTGAGATTTGAAAATGATGACAAGACCGATCAGCACCACAAGAATTAAAATAATCTCCACCACACCAATCCCTTCGTCGTCCCGCAGCGTACTGATTAAATATCTGATTCTCCACATAGCCATTCCCCTTTCATTTTTATTATATTCACAAAATCTGCATAGACAGGAATGCCGGCACTATGACAATCACCAACACTACCGTCAGCATCAGGAACATTGGGAGCAAAAGCTTTGTTCCCGCTTCCTCGCCCAGCCTCCTGGCCCTCGCCTTGCGGTCCTCAAAGGCCTGGATAGCTTCCATCTTTAATAATTCGGTCAGCCCTCTGGTTCCTTTCCGCAGGTTCTGCGACAACAACGCCCCGAACCTTACATAGGCCTGAACCTTACACCGCCGTCCAAAGTTCTCATAGCTTTCTGCTTCTGTATGGCCACTTTCCATTTCTCTGCAGGTTTTCTGCATCTCCTCATAGGCGCAGCGCACCCCTGTCGTTTTTTTCTGCCGCTCATATTCTTCCACCACCTTTCGAAATGCTCGCTTTACTGTCATTCCAGCTCCCAGATACAGCGTCAGTTTTCCTATAATTTCTGGATAATCCCGGATCATCTGCCTGCTTCTTCTGGCCTCTTCCTGCATTTCGTCCTGCTTTTTTTGTGCGATCAACAGCGAAATGACAAGCAGCGCCATTATGATCAGTATCAATCCCCGTTCATCCATCTGACGATAATATGATACGGCCTTCCCCCGGATAGCCTCCGGCAGATTCCAGTCTTTTTCCTCTCTGTTTTTTCTTTCTGATGCCGCCAGCGTCTCCTCAATCTCCTGTTTTCTTGCTTCTTCTCCGGAAAGTACCCGGGGATACAGATGCGCTGTACACTGATACGCTGCCTGCTTTGTCTCATCCTCCCGGTAGGTCAGAACCGCATTTAAAGTAACCAGTGTACCTTCCGCGTCCAGTGCGTCTTCCTGGATCTCTCCCTGGATATTCATTACATCATACCGGTCAAGTTCCCATGAGATGTCTACCGGCTCTTCCGGTACCGCTGTCACCAGATCCAGATCCTGTTCTACCCGGTCCAGGCTTTCATTCCCATTTAAAATTTCGCTCTCCAGCTTCCGGATCACACGGTCAAACATTTCCTGGATCTCATCAGCCGTATATCTTTGCTCCGCCACCTCAATCTCTACCGGAATCCTCTCTTTCCTTCCTTCTATTACCACATCCAGGACTTCCGTACTGCTTCCCTCTCCATACGCATTTCTTATGATACCGCCATCCAGCTTTGTCATAGATGCCGCATAATCTGCCGTCAAAAGAACGATTCCTGAAAGCATCACAAGCACTGCCGTCCCGGCGATCACACTTCGATCCTTATGATTCTTAGCCCAAGATAATAGGCGCCTATGTAAACCATCAGGCATACTGTCATCACCCCCGTCCCTGCCGCATTTCCATATAAGCTGTCCATAAATTCCGGAAAGCTGAAGGACATATATCCAATGATCACGTAGGGCACTGCCGACATGACCCGGAACTCATACTGCTTTGCGGCCAGGATTGTGTCAATTTCTCTTTTTACATCAATCTTATCGCTGATCTGTCCCGCCGTGTCCTTAATGATTGCCAGCATATCGCCGCCACTGCGTTTTGCCGAGATGAACACTGACGCAAAGCTCCTTAAATCTTCCAGCTCCACCCGTCCTGCAAACTCCTCCAGCACCTGTTCTACCGTCACCTGGAGCCTGAGCTGGCGGACAATGATCTGCAGTTCTTTGGAGATTCTTGCCTTCTCCGGATAGATCAGCCTCATCTCCTTTTGCGTTTCCCGAAAGGCATTTTCTACAGAATATCCGGTATTTAGGGATGAAGAGAGGGTCAGGATCGCCTCTTTAAACTGTTGGGCAAAATCACTTTCCTTTTTCCGATACTCCTCCCTTACCATCAGGCGCCAGTGCCAGATCCACAGAGGAAACAACAGGATCCCCGCCCACAGGGACCGGTAATACAGCCATGCCGTCACCGCCGTGATTCCCGTAGCCTTAGCTGTGATCCACAGCCATTCCCGTTTTGTCATATCCTGACGCCAACAGCTTGTCCCTGCGGCTAAGTTCATGATATTTTTTCCAGCTTCCTTCAATCCTGCCATTCTTCATCCCCTCCTCCTCAAACCGATACAAAGTCTGCAGGCAGATCTCTCCCTCTAAATATCCCAGTACCTCTGTCACCTCCAGCACTTTCCGACTCTTATCTCTGAGCCTGCCCAGATGGACAATCAGATCAAGGGCAGACGCAATCTGCCTCTGGATCGCGGGAAGGGGCAGTTCCATCCCCATCAGGACCATTGTTTCCAGCCGGGACAGCATGTCCTTTGGACTGTTGGCATGTCCGGTGCTTAAGCTCCCGTCATGTCCGGTATTCATTGCCTGCAGCATATCGATCGCTTCCGCCGAACGGACCTCTCCTACGATAATGCGTGTAGGGCGCATCCGGAGCGCCGCTTTAATAAGGTCACGTATCGTTACCGCCCCGGTTCCCTCGATATTGGCATTTCTTGCCTCAAGGCTCACCAGATTGGGAATCCCTTGGATCTTCAGCTCACTGCTGTCCTCAATTGTCACAATTCTTTCATCTCTGGGTATATACTGCGATAATGCATTTAAGAAAGTGGTTTTGCCGGAACCGGTACCGCCACTGATAAAGATATTGTAGCCGGACTTTACCAGAACATCTAAAAACCCGGCAATTTCCCTGCTTATGGATCCCCATGCCATCAACTGCTCCATGGAGGCTGCCTCTTTTGAAAATTTTCGTATCGTAACGACTGGTCCATTAAGTGCTACCGGCGCCAGCACTACATTGACGCGAGAGCCGTCTGCCAGCCGCGCGTCTACAATCGGCGAAGCCTCATTTACCAGACGGTTTGCTCCGGATACGATCTGCTGGATCACATCTTCAAGCTTTTCTCTGGACACAAATCGGCGGTCTGACTGATACAGTCTTCCGTTTTTTTCATAAAAAATGTATTCTGTACCATTGATCATAATCTCCGTAATCTCGTCATCCTCCAGAAACTCTTGTAAAAGATCCAGCTTACGAAAAGCATTAAACAAGTCTTTGCCAAGTGCCGTCTTCTCCGCCAAAGATAAATGCTCCTCCCGGGATGCTTCGCTTAAAACCTGATAGATCAGCTGCGTCAGTTCCTCATCCCCGACCTCCCTGGTCATATCAAGCTCGTCCATGATCCTGGCATGAAGCTGTTCTGCCCGGATCATCGCAGACTCTCCTTTTTCTGAAGCTTCTTTCTGACATCATCATATCCAAGCAGATGCAGCTCTTCCTCAAACTGGAGCATTTTAGAAGTTCCGATCCGATCCTGGAGCACCGGCACATGAATCTCTGTACACATCCGGAGCAGTCCGTATACACCCTGTATCCCCTCATCCAGGTCCAGGATCACCGCCTCATACATCCCCTCTGTCAAAATCTGGCGGAGCAGCTGTTCCCAGTCCTTTGCCGGGACTGTCTTAATATCCTCAGATACCCTGGCCGGCAGCAGATAATCCAAAGGCCCCATATGGCTGACCATCCCGGTCAGCATCCAGCCCAGATCCTTCCCCTCCATCCTGGAATAGTACAACGCATCTGCGATAGTACTCCCTTCTTCGGGAAAATGTCCGCCAACCCCTCCATACAATTCCATATTCAGATACAGCGTATGCGCTGATACTCCAATCTTCTGCCCAATCCGCAGTGCGTAACTTGTTTTTCCTGTACGGTGGACCGGGGAATAAACACCGATCATCCTCACACTTTGCTTCTTTTTCTGCAAAAAAATCTCTCCGGCTGTTCTAAGCTCCTGGCCACAGTTCTGAAGTATCTCTCCCAGAAGCGTCTCTCCCGACTGATAACGATATAGGGGAGTTTCTCCCGGATTTACTTCTGTGTGCTCCGATTCTGTCAATACAAAAATGTTTCCGGCATGAAATTTCTTTCGCCGGGCCCGGGGGCAGGCATCTGTGATCACCAGAATATCCGCCGGCCTGTCCTTTTCCATTTCCTCCGCCTGATCCGCATCCGTACAGATCCGGATCTGAAACGCCAGTTCCTTTTTCTGCATCAGAAACGCAGCCAGCGCGGCAGCATAGCCTTCTTCCTGATCACAGATCACAAAGCTGCTTCCCACATATGATCCCTCCTTAATAGCATAGCTGTCATATTGTAACGTCTCTTGTTTTGAATGTCTGCCGATACGGCATTGAATGTTGAATCAATCGAATCTATCATCAGAATCAAACAGATACAAGCTGGAAGTTCAGCTTGTAGGACGATTATACTCCCGGGATGTCTGCTTGTACATCCCGATTTTAAAAAATGCAAATCTTTGTGCAAGACTCACAGAATTCCGTAAAAGCTAATGCCATATAAAAGCGCAACCCCCGGAACTCCAAGGATTCCTGATGTCAAAACAGTAATGGGATTAATTCCAACCTGCACCGGCACTCCCTGCAAAGACATAAATTCATTTACAAAGAAAACTAAAGCTATCCCAACTACAACCCGCACAAAAAAGTTTACTATTATCCGAACCCCTTTTTCCGCCATACAATTTCCCTCTCTTTCATCTTTATTCCATGTATATCCCGGATTCTGGTATTTTATTCCGGAATCCCGACATACTATTGCTAAACAAGAGATTATCAAAAGACTAACGGAGGTGGCATTATGCAGTTATTTCACCGCAGCCGGGCAGAACACAAAGATCACGATACCCCTTACTCCTGCCCGCCGCCAAGCGGCCTGCTCGAGGAGATCGAGCTGGCAAAACGAGAGATGAATGATGCTTATAATCATTTTCAGAGCGCCTCTGATCCGGATCTGATCGACTGCTGCATTTACAGAGGAAATGCGGCGTGGAAAAGGTACCAGTTTCTGATCAGAGAGGCAAAACAAACGCAGATGGGGACGTAGGCTTTTTGCAAAAGCCTACGTCCCCATCTGCGTTGTCCTATGTCCCTAACCGCACCTACAACCGGATCGTGATCTCCCGCTCCGTGCGGTGGTATTGATGATAATTGACGCCTGCCGCATCGAACATCCGCATGGATGCCTGCACGGAAGGAGTGTCTTCGTATTTATTGCTGTCGTAGATGACCTCCTTGATCCCGCTCTGAATAATGGCTTTCGCACATTCATTACAGGGAAAGAGAGATACATAAAGCTTTGCACCTTCCAGACTGCCGCCCCGGTAGTTCAGGATGGCATTAAGCTCGCTGTGAACGGTATATACATATTTTGTCTCCAGCGGATCATCGCCCTCCCTGACCCAGGGAAATTCATCATCCGAGCAGCCCGTCGGAAGGCCATTGTAGCCCATAGACAGGATCTTATTATCCTGGCTTACAATACAGCATCCCACCTGCGTATTCGGATCCTTGGACCGCAGGCCGGACAGGATCGCAACTCCCATAAAATACTCATCCCAGCTGATATAATCTTTTCTCTTTGCTCCCAAGACTCTTCCTCCTTCCTCTTTGCACTTTCCGCTCTATTTCGTACCAAAAATGCGGTCGCCCGCGTCGCCCAGTCCCGGCACGATATATTTATGCTCATTCAGACGTTCATCCAATGCACCGATATACAGATCCACATCCGGATGCTCCTTTTGCATGCGCTCCACGCCCTCCGGCGCAGCGATGATGCACATCAGCCGCATATGGCGGACGCCTTTCTCTTTCAGAAGCTGTACAGCCGCCGCACAGGATCCGCCTGTGGCCAGCATAGGATCTACCACGAATACCTCCCGCTCCTCGCAGTCGGCCGGAAGCTTGCAAAAATATTCTATCGGCTGAAAAGTTTCAGGATCCCGGTACAGTCCGATATGTCCTACCTTTGCCGCCGGGATCAGACTTAAAATGCCGTCTACCATCCCCAGTCCGGCTCTCAGGATCGGTACCACCGCCATCTTCTTGCCGCTCAGTTCTTTCCCTGTCATTTCGCAGATCGGAGTCTGAATCTTCACATCCTTAAGCTTCAGATCTCTGGTTGCCTCATAACACATCAGCGCCGAGATCTCGCTGACGATTTCCCGAAATTCCTTGGATCCCACATCCTCTCTGCGGATGTAGCTGATCTTATGCTGGATCAGTGGATGATCCATTACCTGTACTTTTGACATATGACTCTCCTCCCACTTATGTAATCCGGATTACCTGATGCCCTGCCGCCTTCAAAAGCCGGTTCATGACCGCCGCTCCGATGCCGCCGGAGGCAAATGCTTCACTGTAGATCTCGTCCACGCCGTCCCCGTCAAACTCCCGCAGGATTCCGTACAGGCTGCTGGCGATGGTCGCCTCGTCAGCCCGCGTTCCCGCCACTTTCACATCTCCGTCAGGATAGCTCTCCTTTGTCTCCTCCGTGGCAATGATCCCTACCCTTTTCCCTTCCTGTTGCTTTGTGGCGGCTGTCTCTCTGATCCAGGCCGTCACCTTTTCTACCTCTCCTTCCACGACCACAAGATTCGCTTTTGGTGCATAATGGCGGTACTTCATGCCAGGAGCCTTCGGAGCGGTCCTGCTGTCTGCCTTCAGGAGTGTCTGGTCCACGGCCACCTCGCCGATCAGCTCTTCCAGCATCTCACGAGTCACCGCTCCCGGCCGCAGGATCATGGGAGGGGTGACCGTCATATCCAGGATCGTGGATTCCACTCCAATCTCTACCGGACCGCCGTCCACGATCATTTCAATTCGTCCGTCGAGATCCTCCGCCACGTGTTCCGCTCTCGTAGGACTCGGTCTTCCGGAAGTATTGGCACTGGGTGCGGCAATATATCCTCCTCCCGCATCAATCACGGCGCGGGCCGCCGGATGGCTTGGCATCCTCACAGCCACGGTTTCGAGCCCTCCGGTCGTGCCGTAAGGTACGATCTTTGTCTTCTCAAAAATCATGGTCAGCGGGCCGGGCCAGTATGCTTCGGCCACTTTCCTGGCCGCATCCGGGATCTGACTGACAATCTTTCCCAGAGCAGCCATATTCGTAATATGGACGATCAGCGGATTATCTGATGGACGTCCCTTCGCCGCATAAATCTTTTTCGCCGCCTCCTCATTCAACGCATCAGCACCCAGTCCGTAGACTGTTTCTGTAGGGAAGGCCACCAGCCCTCCCCGCTTCAGGATATCTCCGGCTTCCTGCAGTGTTTTTCTGTTTTCTTCTTGATATTCTTCACTTTTTCTAAGTTTTCGTATTTTTGTTTCCATGTGTCTCATTATACTACACTCTAATCTCCCACACAAGCCAGGATTCCCTCTGCAATGGCGTGTGCAAGCTCCTGCTGGTAGGATTCATCTGTCAGAAGATCCAGCTCTTCCGGACAGCTTAAGAAACCACACTCTACGATCAGTGTCGGTACCTCTGTCCGTTTCAGGAGATAGTAGTCTCCATTGGCTTTTGACTCCCTGATCTGTCCTTTCTCCACCCCTGCAAACACCCGTTCCATCTGCCGGGCCATCCATTCTCCCTCCTGCGATCCGGAATAATAGAAGACCTGGATTCCCCTCACGGACGGATCCGTATAGCTGTTCTGATGAATGCTTACCGTCAGATCCGGTCTCGTCCGATTGATCAGTTCGGTCCTCGCCTCCATATCCGCAAGCTTCCTGCCGCCCTCCTCCCCTTCTCCAAGTTCCTCATCCTCCGTGCGGGTATAGATGACCTGGACACCGGTTTTCTGGAGTTCTTCTCCCGTTTTTTTCGCAATCTGCAAATTCAGATCCTTTTCCAGGATCCCGCCTTCTCCCACCTTCCCCGGGTCCTTTCCCCCATGGCCGGCGTCGATGACCACCTTTCTCTCTTTTTCATCCGCTTTTGTCGACGACTGCACTGATTCAGCCGTCTGCTCGGAAAGCCTCGTGTTTGCCAGGGCCAGAGCTGCAAGGAGAAGGAGCATCAGCGTAAGCCTTATGATTTTTTGCAAAAAAATACCTCCTGTAAGTCATTTTTATTATAAATATATGACCACAGGAGGTATTCTATATTTAATTTACATACTGTTGGATCAGAGTCCAGATATCCGAACTTTCCTGTCCCAACGCCCATGCTGCCGTACCTGCAAGCCCGTTTTCCTTCATGAGCTTAAGCTTTGGCTCTATGGACTCGGCGTCCTCCAGCCAGATCTTGTAGGTCACGCCTTCCACTTCCCAGGTCGCATAGTTCTGCTGTGCGTCTCCATCCCAGGTCGCTGTTACTCCGGCCTGTGCTACCGTGTCTGCCGCCGCAGTCATGCCCAGCGCCTCGCTGGTCACGTTGGTCGTATACTCAGCTTCATCCGTTCCGGCTGCCGCCGCGATCTCCTCTTCCGTCTTTGGCGTCTCCTGCCATAATCTGGTAAAGAAGGGGATTCCGCTGATTACCTTTTCTGCCGGCACTTCTTCCAGGGTGGCTTCGATCCCGTTCTTAACGAAATCATAGGACGATACCGGTCCCGCTTCCGGTGAACCCGCATAATGCTCGTCATAGCCCATGATCACTACATAATCTGCCACGATTCCCTGCTCTTTCCGGTCGTACTGCATGTTGTATCCCATTGGAACATAGTTGTCTACAGACAGGACCAGCCCGTTCTGCCGGCATCTGACAGACAACTCCCGGATAAACTGGATGAAATGCTCTCCGCAGTCCTCCGATATCCTTTCAAAATCGACATTAATCCCGTCGATACCCACTCTGAGCGCTTCCGAGATGAGCTGATTGATCAGCTTGGTCCTCTTTGACGTATGGCTCAAAACTTCATAAGATTCTTCATAGGAATCAATCCCGCCGTCAAAATCCCGGATCGCAGCCCATACTTCAATGTTGGACTGATGTGCATAATTGACATATTCTGTTGATGCGATGGATGTCAGATTCGCATCCGTATCCGCCACATGGAACCAGGTGGGAGCGATCGTCGTAAGTCCCTTGGTCTGTGCGATCATTTCCAGCACACCGGAATTGGCATCGCTGTTGGTCACATTATGCCAGACCATATTGATCGTATAGTCCTTGGAAATATTCGTAAACTCCTGCTCCTCAAAGTCTCTGGAAATCTCTTTTGTCTCTTCATCCCGGAGCGCACTGTTCTTCACATAGCCGATAAATCCGTCTTTGGTGCGGACCTTCTTCCAGTTCTCTTCCCGCTCTACGATGGTCACCTCATCGCCTTTGCTGATCTGTGTCAGGATCGGACTCTTTACCCCGCCCTGATAGCGTACCTGTGTATCGCGGCGAACCTCGGCAACAGTGGTCTCTCCCCAGTCTGTGACAATCATCACGCGGCTTGGGTCATCATACACCTCATAGTCTATATTGGTATACTGCTGGATAAAATCCAGGGCAATATATGCTGTGCTTCCGTCCGTTCTCAGAATAACGTAGTCTTCGCTCTGCTTTTCATTGGACACCGAGTAATCCTTGCTCCCCACTTCCACCGATACCATATCGGTCGGCAAAGTATACAGCAGGGTATTTTCATTAGGATCCCAGTAAAATCTGCTGTTGATATGATCCCGGACTATCTCATACTGTATATATGCCTTTCCGTCCGCAATCATTCCCAGTGGCTCTACAACCTGATTGTCCACCGTAATCGCCAGCTGCCCTTCCTGTTCTATCCCAAAATACGCATTCCTGTCATACTCTTCATCAGAAGGGCTGTAACGTTTCCACAAAAATGCACCGACAACTGCCGCAATCACTAAAATGATCAAAAGAGCAATCTTAATGCCCAGATTTCTCTTTCTTCTTCGCTTCGACTGTGGTTTCCTTACCGGTCTCCTGGCTTCGGCTCTTCTATCTTCAGGCCTTCCCCTCTCGGGCCTTCTCCTTTCAGTCTGTCGGTTCGGCGGCCGTCTGGATCCTTTTGTCCCAGCTGCCGCTTTTCTTTTTGCAGCACTGCGCTGCCTGATACCATCCCGGCCAGCGCTGCCCGTACGGGACGAACTCGTGCGGCTGTTTTTTTCTTTTTCTTCCATGCTGCACCTCCTACTAGACCTTATTATAGCAAAAGGGCGGACCTACGTCATTAATTATTTCGACAATTTTTAGACCATCTGATATGATCTGCAGGGTGTTTTCGTTCCTTTTTGTTTACAGTTCCACACGGGTAAACCACAGCGCCTTGATATCTCCCTCTTCATTCAGCACATAATCCCTCATATAAACCGTATCCTCGCACATGAGATGAGCCTGTACGATCTGCATGGGACTTGCCGGCAGGCCGTCAATTCCAAGGCCTACCTTCTGTTTCTCGTACTCTGTCAATTCCTGGAACATCGCCCGGAGTTCTTCTTTCTCGGACATATCTTGATCCCTCTTCTAATGCCGGATGATAGCTACGGCTGCAAATGCATATCCCATGCCAGAAAAAGGTCCATGATACGTTCCCGCTTAAGATATGACGCAGCTAAAGCGTACTAAGAAGACAGCTTTGGCATTATTTTCCTTTCTTTTATTTCTCTAAAAAATTGTGATAATTTGCCTGAAATGGCATTATTCGATTGACTGCTGATAGATTCTGAAATTTACATTGAGAAATGAAATGAATTGATTAAAATTCTCCCTCCTTTGTTCTAAGAACGTAGCTATCAGGGAAAACTATCTTCTAGTATCGTTTATTATATCCGATGCGGCTCCTGAGCGCAAGTGCTTTTTGGGGTATATCCTTTTTTTATTTTATATATATTTTATTTAACATCTCCCGACTGCTGTGCTATACTAAATTAGAAGGAAGTGATGATTATGAAGATTGAAAAATTAAGCGACAATCAGATCCGCTGCACTCTGACGCGCGCAGACCTTGCTGCCCGCCAGCTTCAGCTCAGCGAACTGGCTTATGGAACCGAAAAAGCTAAGTCACTTTTCCGCGATATGATGCAACAGGCAGCCTTCGAATTTGGATTTGAGGCGGATGATATCCCGCTGATGATCGAAGCCATCCCGGCTTCCGCAGATTCGATCGTGCTGATAATTACTAAAGTCGAGGACCCGGAAGAACTCGACACTCGTTTTTCAAAGTTTGCTCCGGCTTCCGGTCCGGATACAGATTTCCAGAAGAATCAGCCGAGCAAGCTGGAGGGGGCAGATGCACTGTTAGATCTTTTAGATAAGGTGAAAGAAAAAATGTCTCCTCAGGACAGCGAACAGTCATCCGTTGAAAAGACGGCTTCCGTAAGGCCCGCGCTTCGCCTGTTCTCTTTCTCCACGCTTGACAACGTGCAGAAGGCAGCCGGCCTCTTAAGTACCATGTACTCAGGTTCCAACACCTTATATAAGGACGAGGGCGAAAACGTATATATCCTGGCTCTGTCACAGTCCGGACATACAGAACTTGATTTTAACCGGATCTGCAATATGCTGTCAGAATACGGGTCTCTGGAAAAAACCTCCGGATCGACCCTGGCATTTCTGGAGGAGCACTGCAAAACGATCATCTCCTCAGATGCCGTCCATACACTCGCAGCAATCTGACCGCACAATGCCTAAAAAAAGACCTCTGGCCAATCAGCCAAAGGTCTTTTTCATTTTAAGCCTCCACACCATTTGCGGTCAGTGTCGCATTCAATTTCGCAATCAAAAGATCCGGATCAATTCCGTGGCCCATTGCACCCTGTTCAATGGTCTCCATCTGGGAATGTGGGCAGCCAATGCATCCCATTCCTGCTTCCATCAGGTCATCCACGATCTTTGGGCATGTATCATAATACTTTGTAAGCAATTCGCCGAAGGTCATATCTTTTGTTACCTGTGCCATCATGACACCTCCTTTACAATTTCAGTGTTTTCATTATAATCTCTTTTTTCCATTGTGTAAACATTTTATTCAAATTAATAGTTTAATCTGCTTTCTCAAAAGTCAATAATCATTTCGTTTTTTTTCGACAAAATTGCATTTTTATTATATCTTCACAAAACGTTCGTTCTTTTATTTACCCCGAGTAATCCCCCGTTTTTTGCTCTTTTTATGTGGATAATGTGGATAATTTTTTAAAAACATCGGTTTTTCCACCTTTTTTTGGCATTTCAATGTGGATAACTTGGAAAACTCCCGTTCCCAGATTTTTACAAATTTTTACAATTTTGTACATTTTGTACATTTCTTCTCTTTTCTCTCTTTTTTTTAATTTTTAACAAAAAGCTATTCTTTCGTTTACATTCAGATTAATCTCCTGACAGTCAGGATATTGGTGTACGTGGCCGGAAGAATTCCAATTCCTCTCTGGCTGTTGATGGCGTTGACGATCTCCCCATTGCCCATGTAAATTCCCACGTGTCCGTCATACAAAATGAGATCTCCTGCCACCGCCTGATCATAGCTCACTGGCGTCCCCACATTTTCCATATCCCAGGTGGTGCGGGGCAGGCTGATCCCGAAATGTGCAAATACAGACTGAACAAACCCGGAGCAGTCCGCACCCTCGGTCAGGCTTGTCCCGCCCCATACATAAGGATTTCCGATAAACTGGCATGCGTAATCTACAATAGCCTGTCCGGTCTGAGCCTTTGCAGCCGCCTCTTCCGCTGCCTTTCGCGCCGCTTCTTCGGCTTCAGCCTGGAGCCTTGCAGCTTCCTCTTCCTTGGATTCCGCATAGACAAATGCCTCTTCTTCCTGCTGGCTCTCCGTCTGGCTCACCATTTCCCGGGCTTTTTGATCGGCATTCTTTCCTATTATTATATAATCAGAATAAACATAGCCTGTCACGGTCCCGGACTGGATCTTCGTCCACTCGCCCACCGGTCCGATGATCTTCGCAGCATTATCGGGATACAGCTTTCCCAGCCACTCACTTTCTGTTGTCGGTTCGCTCCTGATATACAGAAACGTCTGGACATTGGCAAATGCCATATCTAAATACTCACCCTTCTCTGTCGGTACAAGATAATCCTCTACTTCGATTTCTTTATCTGACAGATAGCAGTCACTTAAAACTTCCTCAATCCCCGCCTGCGGCAGGATCTGTTCTGCTGCCGTCTGGTCAGAGGCTTGTACCGTGTGAGGAAATGCGGTCACTGCACCTGTAATAGTAACTAAGAACAATCCCTTCTTAAGATTAGAACCCATAAACTCCCTCCTTTATGTTTTCTTATCTTTTGTAAATGTTACAGAATTGTTACATATGTTACGGTATTATTATACCACCCAAGAAAGTGTTGTCAACATGTTTCATAGGCGTTCTATCGTCATATTATGCACTGTACTTTCAAAATAATACTCTAAATCCGGCTCAAAATATTACAAAATGTTATATTTTGAAAATCATTGTTGACAGGACTTTATTCATTTTATATACTGATTATAGTAATTATTATTATTATCGAAAGGAGGAGCAAGAGTGGCAAATTTGAAATACAGCAAGCAGCGTGCATCCATTCTGGAATATTTATCCGGCACTCACTCTCATCCGACTGCTGACATGGTGTACCTGCATGTAAAAGAAGAATTTCCAAATATCAGTCTTGGAACTGTTTACCGTAACCTTAATCTTCTTGCAGATATTGGCGAGATCACAAAGATTCCGACTCCGGACGGCGGCGACCGTTTTGACGGACGGACAGATTCTCATTACCATGTGATCTGCAGCGGCTGCGGCAATGTTTTTGACCTGGAACTTAGTGACTCCTTTGATCAGTTCATTGATAAGACCGCCGGGGAACATTTTGACGGTGTCATTGAATCACACAATATATTATTTTACGGAAAATGTTCAAACTGCTGTAGTAATGAGAACAAAAAAAGTTTAAAATAAGGATTGACAGAAGTCATAACATGTGGTAACTTAATATTAGTAATTGTTACTAATATTAAAATAATAAAAATATATAAAGGAGATGTAAGAACATGAAGAAATTTGTATGTACTGTATGTGGTTATGTTTATGAAGGAGAGGCTGCTCCGGCTGAATGTCCAGTTTGCCACGCTCCGGCTGAAAAATTCAAAGAGCAGACAGGAGACAGAGAGTGGGCTGCTGAGCACGTGGTAGGTGTTGCTCAGGGCGTTAGCGAAGACATTCTTGCAGACTTAAGAGCAAACTTTGAAGGCGAGTGCTCTGAGGTTGGTATGTATCTGGCAATGGCCAGAGTGGCTCACAGAGAAGGATATCCGGAAATCGGCCTGTACTGGGAAAAAGCTGCTTATGAAGAGGCTGAGCACGCTGCTAAATTTGCAGAACTGCTCGGCGAAGTCGTAACCGACAGCACAAAGAAGAACCTGGAGATGCGTGTAGATGCTGAAAACGGCGCTACCGCTGGTAAGTTTGATCTTGCAAAACGTGCAAAAGCTGCTAACCTGGACGCAATCCATGATACAGTTCACGAAATGGCAAGAGACGAAGCACGTCACGGAAAAGCATTCGAAGGCCTGTTAAAGAGATACTTTGGCTAAGCTACGAGCCAGGCACTATATATAGAAGTTGCGCCTCTACAAGTTTACTTGTAAGAGGCGTGGCTTCTATATATTAGTATCCGGCGACAGCCGACAGCGAGGAAGCTTTTGCTTTCGAGCTGACCTGGCGAGTTTACACATATTCACGAGAGGTTTTACAAATACTATTAAAAACGGAGGATATTGATATGTCTAAATATGCAGGAACAAAAACCGAACAGAACTTAATGGAAGCTTTTTCCGGCGAATCTCAGGCACGCAATAAATATACCTATTACGCTTCTGCCGCTAAGAAAGCCGGCTATGTACAGATGGCAAACATTTTTGAGGAAACAGCAAACCAGGAAAAAGAACATGCAAAAATGTGGTTCAAGGAATTCCATGGCATTGGCGATGTGGCAGAGAACTTAGAGGATGCTGCCGCCGGAGAAAACTATGAGTGGACAGATATGTACAAGCGTATGGCTGAGGAAGCCAGAGCAGAAGGCTTTGAAGAGCTGGCTGTAAAATTTGAAGGCGTTGCCCAGGTAGAAGCTGCTCACGAGAAGCGCTACCGCAAGCTGCTGGAAAGCTACAAAGCAGGAAAGACCTTTAAAGACGATGCTCCTCTTGGATGGAAATGCAACAACTGCGGATTCATCTATATGGGCGATGAGGCTCCGGAAGTATGTCCGGTTTGTGCTCATCCAAGAGCTTACTTTGAGAGAAAAGTAGAAAATTACTAAGATTTGCTTCAACAGGCTGCAGGGAGAAATCTCTGCAGCCTGTTTTGTATATTCCAGTCTTCACTTCTACCGTCCTTTTTGCTAGGCATATTTTCGCCAGTCCTGATGATAGCCGTCCAGGAACGTCCCCATCCGGCGGATAGCATCGGATAGTACTTCTGCCTGTGGAAGCATGACGATCCGGAAATGATCCGGGTCATGCCAGTCAAATCCACTGCCTGGTACCAGCAGGATATGTGTATTGTACAAAAGATCTCTTGCAAATTTCTTATCGTCCGTAATTCCGAATTTTCTTACGTCCAGCCGCGGGAAAATGTAAAAGGCGGCATCATTTTTCACAAAAGATATCCCGTCTATCTTCTGAAGTTCCCTTACAGCTGCTTCCCTTTGTTCATAAAGACGCCCGCCCGGCCTTACCATGGAGGCCGGTGTCTCCATATCCTGAAGCGCCGCCGGGATTGCCACCTGCGCCAGTGCATTGGCACAAAGCCGCATAGAAGTCATCTGGACGATTCCTTCCCTGTATTCGTCCGTCAATGCTCTTGGTCCGCTAAGCACCATCCATCCGCACCGGTAACCGCACAGACAATGAGATTTGGAAAGGCCGTTCATCGTAACCATCGGCACATCTTCTGCCAGGGCCGCCGTGGACACATGCTGTTTTCCATCCATCACCAGGCGGTCATAGATCTCATCAGAAAAAATCATCAGTCCGTTTTCTCTTGCCACCTGGATGATCTCAAGCAGGATCTCCTTCTGATACAGCACTCCCGTTGGGTTATTGGGATTGATAATAACGATGGCTTTCGTCCTTGCAGTAACCTTCTTTTTAATGTCCGCAAGATCCGGCGCCCAGTCTGCTTTCTCATCGCATGTATAGAAAACCGGCTTTCCACCGGCCAGGCATACGGAATTTCCCCACAAAGAATAGCTGGGACTGGGAACTAACACCTCATCCGCACTGTTTAAAAGCGGGAGCAGTGCAAAGGAAACCACCTCACTGACACCGTTTCCGATGAAAATATCATCCGGATCTATCCCCTTTATCCCCTTACTCTTTTCATACTCGCAGATTGCCTCTCTGGCATCTCTTCGTCCTCGGAAATCGCAGTATGCCATTCCTTCTTCAGCGCAATCTTCCATCGCCCTTTTCACACTTTCCGGCACCTCAAATCCAAAAACCGCCGGATTTCCTGTATTCAGTTTTAATATATCCATTCCTTTTTTCTGCATTTCCAGAGCTTCCATGTACAACGGTCCCCGGATATCAGAATGTACGTGCTCCATTCGTTTTGCTTTCCGAAATGCTTCCATTTTTATTTCCTCCTGATATTGGTATAAAGTTCGAACCTTTTCTTTACATTTATGATAACGCCGGACTATAATATATTCAAATACCAATAATCATATATATGTTATATCGTTTTACCTATAACTTTGGGAGGTTTTATGTTTACCTGGAAGAAATATGTCTATGAAGTTTACCGGGAAAAAAGCTTTTCTAAGGCGGCACAGAATCTATATATCAGTCAGCCCTCCTTAAGCGCCCGCATTAAAAAAATCGAGGAGGAAATCGGCGTACCTTTGTTTGACCGCAGCACATCCCCGCTGCAGCTTACGGAGGCAGGACGGATCTATATTGATGCGGCAGAGGAGATCTTTCAGATTGAACAGCGGGTGGAAAATGCTATCAATAATCTGAATACTCTGAAATCCGGCCATTTATCCATCGGGGCCAGCAATCTGTTCGCCGCCTATGTTCTTCCCACTTTGATCTCGGGGTTTAAACGGAAATATCCAAGAATTGATATTCAGATCACCGAGGGAAATACTGATCAGCTGGAAGCCATGCTCAGTAGCGGATATCTGGATTTTGTCATTGACAATTATCACTATGACAGCACTCTTTACAATAAGGAATCTTACTGCCAGGAGCATATCCTGCTGGCGGTGCCCCGGCATTTTCCCATAAATAAAGAGCTGGAATCTTTCCAGCTCTCTTATGAAAATATTCAAAGCGAATCGGATCTGTCCGAAAAATGTCCGGCAGTTCCACTTAACTCCTTTTCCTCCCTGCCTTTTATCATGCTGACGCCGGGCAATGATACGCGCACCCGCGGGGAACATCTCTGCCGCCTTGCCGGCTTTAGCCCCAGGATCATCCTGGAGCTGCAGCAGCAGTCCACCGCCTATATGGCCGCCTCCACGCAGCTTGGCGCCACGTTTATCAGTGACATGCTGGTACAGCGCCTCCCGTCCTTTGAAAATCTGGTCTACTACAAGCTTTCCGGGCCTGATGCACTGCGCCAGGTATTTTTCTATTATAAAAAGCACAAGTACAAGACCCGGGTAATGGAGGAATTTATTGCCTTGATGCACGCCGGTACAGCCGTTCCACCGGACGGTACAGGAGTGCTTCCGCAAGGATCAGAAATACCACATTGACTACCGTAGCCGGAATGGAGGCGGCTGATCCTGCGGCAGCTGCCGCAAAGCCGCTTCCCAGGATCATCATTTTGACAATCCCCATAACAAACTCAATGAGGATATTCATGCATCCGTATAGCACGGTACAGATCATCGCTCCCCGGTATTCCTTTTTCCTGTCTCCCCCCGCCCTGTTTTTTAAGACTGCAAACAGAGCTCCGATAAGCAGACATTTGATGATCGTTTCCAGAAATACCTGTGGGACATCCTGCAGATAACCGTTCAGGATATCGAAGATCACCAGTCCGAGGGTACCTGAAACGGCACCCCTTTTTCCTCCCATAAGGAGCACACCCATGACTACAAAAATGTGGCCAAAGTGTACAAACGGCGTCCCTACCACTGCAGGAAGAGGGACCCGGAAGATCTGGATACCCAGAAAGGTAATCGCAGCAAAGAAAGCAGTTACTACCAGCTTATTGATCGATTCATCTCTCGAAATATTTTCTTCCTTCTTTATCATTTTCTGTCATTCCTCATTCTGTCATTCTGGCGAATCAGACCGCTGTCAGGCCATTTTCTTTTTCCCGATTCCTGTAATCAGGCCGGATTTAAGAAGTACCGGGCGCAGTGCATTATACATTGCGCACACCAGAACCGTGGAGATTACGGCATTGACAAACGTAGCAGCAGTGCTCCATTTTGCCAGGACCTCCGCCATCTGCTGCGGCTGCCCCAGAATATACATTTTGTAAAAATATCCTGCAAGCGGGTCTGCGATCACATTGAAGCCAAGTCCTGCTATTGAAGCGATCAGACTCCATTTCCATACATATTTTTTGTCAGTGCTTTCGTTGATCCTGGCGATTCTGTGAGCCACCAGTCCTACGATCAGGCCAATGCACAGCTTCAGGAAAAATGTCTTGGGCGCGCCGGTGATATAGATCGGATCCATGATGTCTGCGATTCCCATGCCGATGGCTCCCGCCAGTCCGCCATAGAGGCCGCCCAAAAGAAGCGCCGCCAGGACACAAAAGGCGTTACCGATGTGGATCGATGTGGCATCTCCGCCCGGCATCGGGATCTTTATCTGAAGATACGTAAAAGAAACATAACAAAGAGCTGCCAGAAGCGCTGTCTGCGCCAGTTTTATTACTGTTTGATTCCTTTTTTCCATATAGTCTCACTCCCTTTTTCGATTCTCATACATCGTAGCACTGAACTGTCTTCTTATAAATATCCAGTTATTTCATATTTAACCAGTCCAGTTTCTTAAATTTCTAAATAAATATGAAATTTTTGTGATTATGCTTGCTTTTTGAGAATATGGGTTATAATATACACATATGGATAATGTAGTTTTTAAAACTATGTGTTGTGTTTTATCAATATATATCTGAACAGGAGGAGTGTATTATGGCAGAAGTAATTAAAGAACATATTAAAGATCCGGGGAGTGCGATCACCCATTTTATCGGGATGCTCATGGCAATCTTCGCAGCAGTCCCGCTGCTTATCAAGGCAGCTCATGAGCCGAACCGGATTTATATCATTTCTATTACAATCTATGCGGCAAGCCTGATCCTTTTGTATGCGGCAAGTACTACCTACCATACCTTTGACCGTTCCAAAAAGATCAATACGATCCTCAAAAAAATAGATCATATGATGATCAGCGTACTGATCGCCGGAAGCTATACCCCGATCTGTCTCCTGGTTCTGCCCCGCAGGATTGGCCTGATCCTTCTTAGCATTGTCTGGGGAATCGCGATTATCGGAATACTGATCAAGGCATTCTGGATCAACTGCCCCAAGTGGGTTTCTTCCGTATTATACATCGGCATGGGATGGACCTGCGTTCTCGCATTTACCCAGATCCTCAACTCCATGTCTCCGGCAGCTTTCGGCTGGCTGCTGGCCGGCGGTATTATTTACACCATCGGTGGAGTCATCTATGCTTTGAAGCTGCCTCTATTCAATATGCGGCATAAAAACTTCGGGACACATGAAATCTTTCATCTGTTCGTCATGGGCGGAAGTGCCTGCCACTTTATCGTAATGTATGCATTCGTGTTATAAACATTGTAATGTGGATAACTTCAATTGGGGACGGGGGTTTTTCAGAAAACCCCCGTCCCCAATTGAATGACTTCTTCTTTCTTTTTACGACTCATATGTTTGATCTCATACTCCCGGCGCATCGCTTCCTCCCGAGAGTCAAATTCTTCATAATACAGCAGTTTTACAGGCCTCCTGGACTTTGTATACTTGGCACCTTTCCCTGCATTGTGGGCTTCAATCCTCTTTTTAAGATCGTTAGTCCACCCGGTATATAAGCTTCCATCTCTACATTGTACGATATATGTATAATTCATTTTCCACATTTTCCACAATATTTCCAAGTTATCAACATTAATTATAAAAGGTTTTCCACATTTGTCAATGCGAGGTCCCATTGGGGACGGGGGTTTTCTGAAAAAGGGACGGGGGATTTTCGAAAATCCCCCGTCCCCAATGCTACATATAGTCCAGCGGGTTGATTGGCTGTCCGTCCTTTCGCATTTCGAAATACACGTTTGTGCCTTCTACGCTGTAGTATTTTGTCGGCTTGCTTACATATCCGATCACCGTATTCGCCTCCACATAGTCTCCCACCTTCAGCGGGACGTCTTTCAGCTGTCCGTAAAGGAGTTCGTAACCGTTGCCGATGTCAATATTTACTGTCGTTCCGGTCTCTGCCATATTGTCGATAGACTTGACGATACCGGTCGTGCCTGCGATCACCTGATCGTTTTCGGCAGCAGATATAATAAGCGCCGGGTTGTATTTGTACTGATCCAGTGTGGAAAAGTATACCGTCTTGTCCATACTGTAGCTCATCAGCACTGTTCCGTTGACTGGCCATACCAGCTTACTGTCCTCACCAAAGTTTAGGTTCACACCGGATCCTGAAGTGCTCTGCACGCCGGCGCCTCCCGCTCCACTGCTTCCCGTTCCACTGCCGGAAGCACTTCCATCTGCGTCGGAATTTCCGTCTGCCGTTTCCTTTTCCTCCTCACCGGTGCCGGCGGCCCCGCCCTGCGTCTTATCCTCATTCTGGTTGTCAATCACCGCACTGTCTGCTTCCCTGGCATCATCTGCGCTGTCTTCTGTAATGTTATCCTTTGTCTCATTTTCTTCCGTCCTTGCAATCTCTTCGTTTTGCCGGGCTTCCCTACTATTCCCCAAAGTATATGTTCCTACAATAGCGATCGCTGCCACAAAGCACAATACTGCTGCGACGGTAGCTCCCCTCTTTTTTTGTGAAGGGCTTTGCTTTTTATTCATCTTATCACCACCTCTGACTATATTTTTGCCAGAAGCTGTGATAGTTATTCTGTGTTCTGTAAGATTTCTGCTACCTCTTTTTGTTCGCAGCCTTCAAAAAAATAATTTAAAATTTCATCATAGGTCTGGCCGTTTTTTGCCATCCGGTGCGCGCTGTACTGACTCATGCCAAGTCCGTGCCCCACGCCTCTTGTGGTGATCCGCATCTTCCCGTTGTACCGCTGCAGGGTGAAACAGGAAGACGCCAGTTCATACTTCTTTCGAAATTCCTCTCCGCTCATATTTTCCTGGCCGACCCGCACATTCGTCACATATCCCGCTGTATCAAGCGCCGTTACCTCCGCATCCATGTCGTCCACCTCTACCGTCTGAAGCTGCTCTTCGGCCTCCACATCATCCGGGCACTCACGGATCTGGAGATACGGGCAGTCTTCATTTCCCAATACCTCTTTCCCATCCCTGGTACATCCGATACTCAGCCGGAAAAACGGCACATAGGCCGGCTGTCCCTGCCATGTCAGAATCTGTCCTTCCGTCTCCTGCCAGGCATCCTGGAATTTCCGGTAATAGATTCCATCCTTCCCGCCCCAGGCCTCCTGCATCTCCTCCCGGTTCCAGAAATTTCCCTGGACCGCCTCCTTGTTCCCGCCTTTTTGAATCTGCCGGTAAATGTCAGTCCGCACCAGCACAGCCTGTGCTTTCAGGGCCTCCTTTTCATAATCTGCCGGAATTTCCTTTGCCATAACGCCGATTCCATAATCCTCCAACGGCATTTCTATGACCTGTCCTTCTTCCGTCTTTTCACCTGACATCTCTACCTGGATATAGGTCTGATCTACCCGGGACTGTGCTGTAATGCTTGGCCCATTTATAAATACAGTCATCACGTAGGGGAGAAGAACGATGATGAGCAGACAGCATCCCATTTTCTTTAATTTCAACCACATGAAAAAGCCCTCCCATACACTGTATGGGAGGGCGTGTCTTTTTATACCTTTTACTCTTCTTTTATATCTCCTGCGCTTTTATACTTCTACAGTCACTGCGTCAAGATGCCAGATATCATCCACATACTCCTGAATGGTACGGTCAGAAGAGAACTTGCCGCAGCATGCGGTATTCAGAAGCGCCATCTTTGCCCAGCGGTCACGGTCGCGGTATGCGGCCTCTACCCGTGTCTGCGCCTCTGCGTAGGAACGGAAGTCCTTCAGGATAAAGTACATATCCGCACGGTTTCCGCCAATTGGCTTTAACAGAGAATTGTACAGATCACGGTACATCTCGCTGTCGCCGTGGGAATACGTGCCGTCCACCAGCTGCTCTACCACCCGGCGCACTTCCGGATCATTGTTATAGATCTCGTATGGATCATAGCCGCCATGGTTCTCAAAATTGATAACCTCGTCGGAGCTCAGTCCAAAGATAAATGCATTTTCGATGCCTACTTCTTCTACAATCTCCACATTCGCTCCATCCATGGTGCCAAGAGTCGGCGCTCCGTTCAGCATAAACTTCATGTTTCCTGTTCCGGATGCCTCTTTGGAAGCAGTGGAAATCTGCTCGCTGACATCTGCCGCCGCAAAGATCATCTCCGCATTGGATACCCGGTAATCCTCGATAAATACAACCTTCAGCTTGCCGTTGATGCTGCGGTCATTATTGACTACATCTGCTACCGAATTGATCAGCTTGATGATCTGTTTCGCACGGATATATCCTGCAGACGCCTTTGCCCCGAAAATGAAGGTTCTTGGATAGAAGCTGCGTTCCGGGTGCTCCTTGATCTGATTATACAGATACATCACATGCAGGATATTTAAGAGCTGCCGTTTGTACTCATGGAGACGCTTTACCTGTACGTCAAAGATGGATCTCGGATCCACTTCGATGCCGTTGTGCTCCAGGATATATTTTGCCAGACGCTCTTTATTTCTATATTTAATGTCCACGAACTCTTTCAGGGCCTCTTTGTCATCTGCCCACTTTTTCAATCCGGACATCAGAGACAGGTCTGTCGCCCAGTCCTTGGTTCCGATCTTCTCTGTTACCCACTGAGCCAGAAGCGGATTACCGTGCATCAGGAACCGTCTCTGGGTAATACCATTGGTCTTGTTATTAAACTTCTGCGGCATCATCTGGTAGAAATCTTTAAGCTCCTGATTCTTTAAGATCTCTGTATGCAGTCTTGCCACACCGTTGACAGAATATCCGGCCACAATGGCAAGATGCGCCATTTTTACCTGCCCGTCCCGGATAATGGCCATCTTACGGATCTTCTCCTCATTGCCCGGATACTGCTCCTGAATCTTTAAGATAAAACGGCGGTCAATCTCCTGGATGATCTGGTATACACGCGGAAGCAGGCGGGAGAACAAATCTACCGGCCATTTTTCCAGCGCCTCTGCCATGATGGTGTGGTTGGTGTAGGCGCAGGTCTTTGTAGTGATTTCCCATGCCTCGTTCCATCCCAGATCCTCTTCATCAAGAAGGATACGCATCAGCTCTGCAACCGCCACCGTCGGGTGGGTATCGTTCATCTGAATCGTCATTTTCTCCGGCAGCTTCATCAGGTCGTCATGTCTTCTTTTATATTTGGCAACTGCCGCCTGCAGGCTTGCAGATACAAAGAAATACTGCTGCTTTAAGCGCAGCTCTTTTCCTGCATAGTGATTATCATTTGGATAGAGAACCTCAACGATGGTCTTTGCCAGGTTCTGCTGCTCAACTGCTTTGTGGTAATCTCCTCTGTCAAATGCGTTGAGCTGAAAGTCCACAATCGGCTCTGCATCCCAGATCCTTAAGGTATTGACCACATGGTTGTTGTAGCCAACGATGGGGTAATCATAAGGGATTGCCAGGACAGACTCGTAATTTTCCTGTACAAAATGAGTCTTTCCTGTACGATCGTCATATTCTACACGGATATTTCCCCCGAAGCGCACTTCCTTTGCATACTCCGGACGGCGAAGCTCAAAGGGGTTGCCGTCTTTGAGCCAGTTGTCCGGCTTTTCTACCTGGTAGCCGTTTTCGATTTTCTGCTTAAACATTCCGTAGCGATAACGGATCCCGCAGCCGTAAGCTGCATATCCCAGAGTAGCAAGGGAATCTAAGAAGCAGGCCGCCAGCCGTCCCAGTCCTCCGTTTCCAAGGGCCGGATCCGGCTCCTGATCCTCGATCAGGTTTAAATCGATGCCAAGCTCATCTAAAGCTTCCTTCACTTCCTTGTAGGCTGTCATATTAATCAGATTATTGCCAAGAGCCCTGCCCATCAGGAACTCCATAGACATATAGTAAACCACCTTGGGATCCTCTTTGTCATAGGTTTCCTGTGTTGCGATCCAGTCGTCGATGATCGCTTCCTTCACCGCATAGGACACCGCCTGGTATAACTGCTGCGGGGTGGCCTCTTCGATGGTTTTCCGGAACAGAGTTTTTACATTTTCTGTAACTTCGCGTTTGAACGTCTGCTTGTCAAATCTCGGATTATACATTCTTCTCTTTTCCTTTCTTCTCTTTACCCGTCTTATCTTTTCTCCACACCAAGGACTACCTTTTCACCGTTGATCTTCCACTCCTTGACATAGCCGGCCGGTTCATGTTTCTCCACCAGCTCTGCCAGAGTCTCGTCACCGATAGTCTTCTCATTTTCTGCGAATACTGCTTCAGCCTTTTCGGTACCCTCGTAAGTGATCCGGATCTTGTCGGTCACCTGGAAATCTGCTTCCTTACGCATGGTCTGTACCTTGCTGATGATCTCGCGCACAAAACCTTCCTTCAGCAGTTCCTCGGAAAGATTGGTATCCAGCACCACTGTGATGCCATTGTCATTTTCAGATACATAGCCTTCCATCTGGCTGCTCTCGATCAGCAGGTCTTCACGGAACAGCGTGACTTCCTGGCCGTTTACATCAAGCTTTAAGGAACCATTTTCATTCAGCTCATCCATCGCCGCATTTCCGTCAAGGGATGTAAGTGCTGCCTTGATTCCACCTAAAAGTTTACCATATTTTGGTCCAACTGTCTTTAACTGTGGTTTAAATGTATATGAAGTAAAATCGCGGACTTCCTGTGTAAATGTAACAGATTTTACATTTAACTCTTCCTTTACGATCTCCTGATAAAATTCAGGAACTTCAAAATCCGCCTTCACATACATCTGTCCGATCGGCTGACGGTTCTTGATATTAGCGGTATTTCTGCAGGCACGGCCCATAACTACCAGCTTCAGCACGTTATCCATATTTGCTTCCAGCTCTTTGTCAATGTACTCTTCTTTTACAGCCGGGAAATCGCACAGGTGGATACTCTCCGGCGCAGTCTGATCGATGGATCTTACCAGATTCTGGTAGATCTCTTCTGTCATGAACGGGATCATCGGCGCAGCAGCTTTGCTGATCTCTACCAATGCTGTATAAAGCGTCATATAGGCATTGATCTTATCCTGCCCCATTCCCTTCGCCCAGAAACGCTCACGGCTTCTTCTGACATACCAGTTGCTCATGTCATCTACAAACTCCTGCAGCGCTCTTGCAGTCTCCGGAATCTTGTAGTCCGCCAGGTTCTGGTCTACTTCTGCGATCACTGTGTTCAGCTTGGACAGAAGCCATTTGTCCATGACGGATAATTTATCATATTCTAAGGTATACTTCGTAGCGTCAAACTCGTCAATGTTTGCGTACAGCACGAAAAATGCATAGGTGTTCCACAGAGTTCCCATGAATTTACGCTGTCCCTCTACCACTGCTTTTCCGTGGAAACGGTTCGGCAGCCATGGCGCGCTGTTTACATAGAAATACCAGCGGATCGCATCCGCACCGTATTTTTCCAGCGCCTCAAACGGGTCTACCGCATTTCCCTTGGACTTGCTCATCTTCTGTCCGTTCTCATCCTGCACATGACCCAGAACGATAACGTTCTTATACGGCGCCTTGTTAAAGATCAGTGTAGAGATCGCAAGCAGCGAGTAGAACCATCCTCTGGTCTGGTCCACCGCCTCGGAAATAAAGTCTGCCGGGAACTGTTTCTCGAATAGCTCCTGATTCTCGAACGGATAGTGATGCTGTGCAAACGGCATCGCTCCGGAATCAAACCAGCAGTCGATTACCTCCGGTACCCGGTGCATCTCTTTTCCGCACTTCGGACACTTGATGGTCACGGCGTCGATATACGGCCGGTGCAGCTCGATCTCGTCCGGACAGTTATCAGACATTTCCTTTAATTCGGCAATGCTTCCGATGGAGTGCTGATGTCCGCACTCGCACTCCCAGATATTTAACGGGGTTCCCCAGTAACGGTTCCGGCTGATGCCCCAGTCCTGAACATTTTCCAGCCAGTCGCCGAAACGTCCTTTTCCAATGCTCTCCGGGATCCAGTTGATGGTGTTGTTATTAGCGATCAGGTCGTCCTTTACCTCTGTCATCTTGATGAACCAGGACTCGCGCGCATAGTAGATCAGCGGCGTATCGCAGCGCCAGCAGTGAGGATAGCTGTGTTCGAACTTCGGCGCGTCGTAAAGAAGCCCTCTCTCCTCCAGGTCTTTGATGACCTCCGGGTCTGCCTTTTTCACGAACAGCCCTGCAAACGGGGTCGTCTCGCCCATATTTCCCTTTTCATCTACCAGCTGGACGAAAGGCATGTCATACTTCCGTCCCACCTTGGCATCGTCCTCACCAAATGCCGGTGCGATGTGTACCACGCCGGTACCGTCGGTCAGAGTAACATAGGTGTCACAGGTAATGAAAAATGCTTTTTTATTCTGCTTATCTGCACAGTCCTTTGCACACTGATACAAAGGCTCGTATTCTTTGTATTCCAGCTCTTTTCCTTTATAAGTCTCCAGCACCTCGTAAGCCGGCTTTCCTTCCTCGCCAAGCTTTCCAAGAACGGTGTCAAGAAGCGCGGAAGCCATATAATATACATAACCGTCTGCCGCCTTTACCTTTGCGTATTCCTCCTCCGGGTTTACACAGAGGCCGATGTTGGACGGCAGGGTCCACGGCGTGGTGGTCCATGCCAGGAAGTAAGCGTCCTCGCCGATCACCTTGAACCGCACGATAGCGGAGCGTTCTTTTACATCCTTATATCCCTGCGCTACCTCCTGAGCCGACAGCGGAGTTCCGCAGCGCGGGCAGTAAGGCACGATCTTGAATCCTTTGTATAAAAGGCCTTTTTCCCAGATCTTTTTCAGCGCCCACCATTCGGACTCAATATAATCGTTATGATAGGTTACGTAAGGATTTTCCATGTCCGCCCAGAAGCCGACGGTGGCAGAGAAATCTTCCCACATGCCTTTGTATTTCCATACGCTTTCCTTACATTTGTCGATGAACGGCTCCAGACCATATTCTTCGATCTGATCTTTACCGTCCAGCCCCAGAGCTTTTTCTACCTCCAGCTCTACCGGCAGGCCATGGGTATCCCATCCTGCTTTTCTCGGCACCTCATAACCTTTCATGGTGCGGTATCTGGGGATCATATCTTTGATAACACGGGTCAGTACATGGCCGATATGCGGCTTTCCGTTGGCTGTCGGAGGGCCGTCGTAAAACATATAGATATCGTTGCCGTCCCGTTCCTCCATACTTTTTTCAAAAATGTGATTTTCTTCCCAGAATTTTTCAACTTCTTTTTCTCTGTCCACAAAGTTAAGATCCGTGGAAACCTTCTTGTACATAAGAAACCTCCTTAAAAAATAAAACGCTTCCGCCCTGTATAGGACGAAAGCGAACTTTGCGTTTTTTACACCACCTAAACATACTGTCATATGTCTTCCCTGTAACGGAGGAATTCCGTCAGCGCTTACTGGGCGCTCCCTTCTTTCCAGGGGCCTTTCAGCGTCTGCAACTCGGAAGTGATATTCAGATATATCTTACTGGTACCGGCATCCCACCGCCGCCGGCTCTCTTGGACGTTCATATATATCCTACTGTCTTCGTCAAAGTTTTTATACACTTTCTTATTATAGACGTGAAAATACAGGAGCGTCAAGTAGTTTTTTTATCTCCTTCTCCTCCTTCTTCTCCGCCGTCTCTGCTTTCTTTTCCGGATCACGCGGATGAATAAGAGGATCAGGATCAGCAGAAGAACCACTGCCGCGGCCAGAATGGCCACGGATACCAGACCCTTTCCTTCTTTTTCCGTCTCTGCCTTTTCACCGCTGATATCCTTTACCTGCGCGGAATGATTCTCTATATAAGAATCGCTGACCTTTGCCCTGGCCGATCCCAGAAGCCGGTCTTCATAATAATAGTTAAGTGTTGCCTCTTTGCCGGTGCCCTCGTCGGGGATCAGCTCCATCTTCAGATCTTCAAATGATATCCCGGAAGGCAGCATCACATAGCCGCTGTTTTCTTCTTCCAGAATTTCCTCCACATCCTCCGATGTTTCATTGTCCGCCACGGAGACCTTCTGGAAATTCTGGAATACATACTCCAGAAGATTCCGGGTATCGGGATATACATTGACCCCGTGGGTCTTTAAGACTACACATACCAGCTGCATGTTTCCATTGTCCGCCATAGTGATCAGTGTGGACAACGCATCGGAGGTGTACCCCGTCTTGCCGCCGATGGCATAGGGATAATACTCACTTTCATTGGGAATCAGCATCTGATGGTGCTGCTGAAATACATGCTCTTCCGTGGTCCCGGATGCCGGGATCGTATACTGGGGCGTCTGGGCAATTGTAAAAAATTCCGGATACTTGAACAGCTCCCGGCCGATCAGCGCCATGTCTCTGGCGCAGGTATAATGATTCGGATCATGGAGTCCATTCGTATTGACAAAATTAGAATTTTCTCCGCCCAGCTCCTTACATACCCGGTTCATTTCTTCTATAAACCAGGTATAATCATGGCCGCTGGCTGTTCCCACATTTTCACCTACGGCATAGGCGACTTCGTTTGCGGATGCCAGAAGCGTTGCGTACAGTGCCTGCTCCAGTGTGAGCTGATTGCCTTCTTTCATTCCTATAGATGACTCATCCGGTTTCAGGAATGCCACACTTTCATGAGAAAAAGAAACCGGATCCGCAAGACTTCCATTCTGCAGCGCTACCAGCGTGGTCAGTACCTTTGTGATGCTGGCAGGATAGTGATGGGCGTCAATATTTTTGGCATAGAGAATGGCTCCTGTCCCTGCATCCATGACGATTGCTGCTTCTCCATAGGTTCCCGTCCCCTCCGGCCAGTTTTTCCAGCTATTGCTCTGAACCTCCATCTGGTAGACAGTGTCCAGCTCCTTTTTAAGGGCTTCCTCCGGCGTCAGTTCTTCTTCGCTGTCTGTCTCGCCAGACTCGCCGGAAGCTGCTGCATCGTCCTGGGAAGGTTCTGTGGCATATACAGGCCTGCCCGCACAGCTGACAAGAACTGCCGCAAATGCCAGCAACAAAAATCCCCCTCTGATCTTTCTTATCATCGGATATTTCTCCTTAACAAACTAATAGTAGATAAGTCCAGTAAACTAATTTGCTTATTAATTAATTTTTTTAAGATAATAGAACCCATATGCCGGAATATTGACTCCGATTGGCTGCAGTACCTTTCCGGTCAGCAGCTCTATATATTCTCCATCTGTCTCATTAATCCATGCTGTCTTATCGTATTCTGTAAAGTTAAAAAGTCCAAGGATCTTATCCCCGTCATAGTATCGTCCGATGCAAAGGACTCCGGCGTCCCAGGTCTCGATGGTCCAGGTGTCTGCATTGGTCATAAATGCCTTTTCACTTTTGCGAATCTTCTCCAGCTGCTGAAGCCTCTGGTATACCTGGCCTTCCACAGTATTTTCATCATCCACGTGTTCCGCCAGATCCCATCTCATAGGGCCTCTGTGGATATAGCGGGAATCATCCGCTTTGTTGGGATCTTCTTTATAAGAATAGTCATTGACCTGTGCAACCTCGTCCCCGCTGTAAAGCACCGGGATCCCCGACTGCATAAACATATAGGCGTGCAGCATGATATCTTTCTGGATGGCCTGCTCCATAGCTTCCATGTCCTGCTCAAATCCGGCCTTCTCGATGCCGCACATGGAGGCCGTGGTTCCGCAGAACCTGGCGTCTCCGGTCACCGGATCGGCGTTGTAAAGCTCTCCCCGGCTGCAGCTTTCTCCTGCATATCCCTGGAAATAGTCATTTAAATATTTCTTATGCGCCCTTTCATCAATGCCTTCGGCTTTCAGCGACTCATAATCCAGCCCCCAGCCAATATCATCGTGACAGCGCAGATAATTTAAGAATACATAATCTTTTGGCAGACGGTTGACAATATCAAGCTGCTGCTTTAAAAGATGGACGTTTCTCGTGGCAATGGTATGCCAGGTGGTTGCCATTGTAGTCACATTGTACAGCATGTGACATTCCGGTTTTTCCACCGTTCCAAAATAAGGCACCACCTTTTCCGGTTCCATAACTACCTCTCCCAGCAGGAGGATGCCAGGGCAGACAATCTCCCCGATCATACGCATCATCCTGACGATCGTGTGGACCTGGGGAAGATTCCGGCATTGAGTTCCCAGCTCCTTCCATATATATGGCACGGCGTCGATACGGATAATGTCAATTCCTTTATTTGCCAGATAAAGGAAGTTATACATCATTTCATTAAATACCCGGGGATTCTTATAATTAAGATCCCACTGGTACGGATAAAAGGAGGTCATGACAAAATGGCCGGCGTCCGGAAGCCAGGTAAAATTGCCTGGAGCCGTGGTCGGGAACACCTGCGGTACAGTTTTTTCATACATCGCCGGAATGGAATAATTATCAAAAAAGAAATAGCGGCTCATATATTCGCCTTCTCCGGCGCGGGCGCGCTTCGCCCACTCATGATCCTCTGAGGTATGGTTCATCACAAAATCCATACATACATTGATCCCTTTTTTGTGGCAGGCTGCCGTCAGATCCTCCAGATCTTCCATAGATCCCAGCTTCTCCTGCACCTTGCGGAAATCCGCCACCGCATATCCGCCGTCGGAACGTCCCTCTACCGTATCCAGGAACGGCATCAGATGGATATAGTTGACATTGCTTTTCTCGATATAGTCAAGTTTAGACTCCACGCCCTTCATATTGCCGGCAAAATTGTCAATATAGAACATCATGCCCAGCATCTCATTCGTTTTATACCACTCCGGGTTTTTCTCCCTTTCCAGATCCTGGGTCTTCAGATCCCGGTTCCTTTCCTCATAAAAACGATGAAGATTGTCACACAGTTCCGCAAACATAGAGCTGTTGTCATAAAGCTCCATATACAGCCATTTCAATTCATCAAAATGATGGCTGAACCTGCGGCCATAGCAGGCCTCCTCTTCCACGGAAAGCTGCGGTTTTACTGCTTCCCTTGCTTTAGGCGCCGCCTGTGATTTTGCAGATACATTCTGCGTCTTTACAGACGTCCGCATTTTATTAGTCCTATTTCTTGTTTTTTTCTTACTCATAGCCAATCCTCATTACATTTAGAATTTCACCGTGGATATCCGTTCCGGCAGCTTGTTCAAAGCTATCCACATACTTATCCACCGAATTATCCACATTTTGTGAATATTATACACCGGTAGGAAGGCGAATGCAATTGGGGACGGGGGATTTTTAGAAATCCCCCGTCCCCAGAAACGAAAAAGTGACAGGGGACGTACCCCTTCGCGCCTGGTGTACGTCCCCCTCCATTCTACAGAAACGATCTTTTTTCTAAGGTATTTAATATATTTCTTCCTTCGTCCGTGCCTTCGATGATCCGTCTTGCTCTTACGCTGTCGCCGATGTTTACGATCTCTACGCTGCTGTCATCCGCAAAGGCCTCTCGGATCTCGTCCAGTACCGGGGCGTTTGCTTTCATGCCCAGGCACACGAATCCGTAATCGAAGGGCAGCTCTTCCATGCCTTCTTTGGTTTCTACCAGGAAGGAATCCGGCCGCACTTCTTTGAGGGCGGTGTTTGGCATCTGGCGCACACCGTATTTATCCATCAGTGCGAAGGTGCCTACTTTTGAAACGGGATCTATGCCGTTTCCAATAGCCGGCAGCATTTCCACGATAGCGGTCTGTGCCCCTCTTGGTGCAAAGAATTCTACTACGTCCAGTCCCACGGCTCCGCCTCCGATGACTACGACCTTCTTTCCGGTCATGTCTTCCGGATAGCTGTTGACATTTTCTATCATGTCAAAAATGGAGTAAACCTTACTTCCCTCTTTTCCCAGATTATCATGAAGGCCTGGAATTGGAGGGAGCAGCGGAAGCGATCCTGTGGCATTAACGATGATATTCGGCTTCAGATTTTTCACAAAGCTGGCACTTGCATCTGTCCCGGTAAACACGAACAGATTCTTCAGCTTCTGGGCACGGTGGATCAGATAATTCGGGAAATCCGCCAGCCTCTTTTTATCGGGGATCTTGGAAATCTCTGCTGCCAGGCCGCCCAGGTACGGTTTTTTCTCTATCAGAAATGTTGTGCATCCCACCTCCGCTGCGGTACAGGCGGCTTCCATTCCTGCGGTTCCGCCGCCGATCACAACAACATTACATGGCTTATTAATATGCTGCTTTTTATAAGAATCTCCTATCGGTACTGCCGGATTTACCGTGCAGCGGATCGGACGGTTGATACCGATTCTGTTCCCCGCACATCCTACATTACAGGAAATACATTTCCGAATATCGCAGATATCCCCGAACTCTACCTTATTCACCCAGTCAGGATCTGCGATCAGGCCACGCCCCATGCCGATAATGTCAGCGTCGCCTCTTTCCAGGATTTCGTCTGCCACCTTTGGATCACGGATATTTCCGGTGGTTACGCATATTTTTCCGTAACGCTCTTTTACTGCTTTTGCCATATATGATCTCCAGCCGTCCGGCAGGTAGTTGGCATCGATCTGATACTGGATAGAACCGTTCAGTCCTGCCGATACATCAATCACGTCTGCTTCCTCCTGGAAATACTGCAGATAATCCAGCGTATCCTCCAGCGTATTTCCTCCCTCCAGAAACTCATCCGCACTGATCCGGACAAAAATCGGGAAAAACGGTCCTACCTGTGCACGGACTTCTTTCATGATCATGCTGGCGAATCTGGCCCGGTTCTCAGGACTTCCTCCGAACTCGTCTGTTCTCTTATTTGTAATCGGCGACAAAAACTGGCTGATCAGATAGGAGTGGCCCGCATGGATTTCCACCGCGTCAAAACCTGCCGTCTGCGCACGCTTGGCTGCCTCGCCGTACTTCTTTACGATCCGCAGGATTTCCTCCTTTTCCAGCGGACGGGGAATCTCTCCGCCTGCCTTTGACGGAATGTTGGAGGCTGACACAGGCTGCATATTGGTACGGGCCGATTGTGCGGACGCTCCGGCATGATTGATCTGGATTCCAATACAGGCGCCGTGCTTATGCACCGTCTCGGTCAGCATAAACAGCCGCGGCATAAAATGATCCTTGTCGATTCGAAGCTGGGTGGTTCCATTAGACCCTTCCGGCGAATCTACACTGGCATTTTCTACCATAATAAGTCCGGTGCCGCCCTTGGCCCTCAATTCATAATAGTTGATATGGCGAAAACTCATTTCCCCGCTCTGCTCGCCATAGTTGGTTCCCATAGGTGTCATCATGATACGGTTCTTCATTGTCATACGACGGATCGTCAGTGGTTCAAAAATATGTTTATAATCGCTTTTCATTTTCTTTCCTCCCGGATAATTATTTTCATTTATTAAAAGAGGTTGTGCCGAAAACCGGATTTGATATTTGATTAACAATCCGCTTTCTGCCCCGTATTATAGGGAAAAACATATTATAAAACAAATGCATTGTATTCAAAAAAATGATAGAAATTGACTATGATTTGTGATATTTTATAAAAAAGGATGTGATCGTATGAACCTAAACCAATTACACTATTTTGTAACACTTGCCCATATGGAACATTTTACAAAAGCCGCGGAGGAGCTTGACATCACGCAGCCTTCCTTAAGTCATGCCATGACTACTCTCGAGCAGGAGCTTGGCACAAAGCTGTTTCAGAAGCAGGGACGCGGAGTTTCCCTGACAAAATATGGACAGATCTTTCTGAAATATGCAGAAGAATCCCTGCGGATCCTGGATATGGGGGTCAGAAAAACAAAGGAAATGACCGGACAGACTGGAGGAGTCATTGACCTTGCCTACATATATACATTGGGAAGCGAATTCGTTCCCAGGCTGGTCGGCGATTTTCTCCGTGCCCACGAAGAGTTGAGCATCCGTTTTCATTTTACCGTAGGAAATACCTCCGAGATCCTGGCCGGACTGAAGGATGAAAAATATGATGTGGCTTTTTGCTCCATGGCTGAAAAAGAGCCCCAGATTGAATTTACCCCTATTGCCACCGAACGCCTGGTACTGGTGGTTCCCAAAGGCCATCCCCTGTCTCAGCAGAAAAACGGCGTTTCTCTGGAGGAGGCAGCTGCTTATCCCCAGGTCTTTTTCACCAAAAGCAGCGGTCTTCGCCCCGTGATCGATCATCTTTTCGAGCAGGCCAAGATCCGTCCCAGGATTGCTTACGAAATAGAAGAAGACAGCTCCATGGCCGGGCTGATCGCCCAGAACTTCGGCATCGGAATCATGCCGGATATCCCCGTTCTCCGGACCTTAAATGTGGATATCCTTCCATTGAACCTGCCAAAACACCGGCGTTATGTCTACATGGCTCTATGCAGAAACCATTATCACCCGCCAGTTGTGGATAAATTTATAAAATATGTGGAAAACTCCATTTCACTTTAATTGGGGACGGGGGATTTTTGAAAATCCCCCGTCCCCAATTAAAGTTTTGTCCCTTCCTTGTGGATAAAGTGGATAAAGTTTTTCACCGCCGGTATCATATACCGGTCTTTCAGGTATGCCATATACACGGTATGAACCAGATTCTCATCCTCTACCTTGAGTATGTGTACGTTTCTTTCATGGATTTCTTCTACGTCTGCCACCAGTGCAATCCCAAAGGCTTCTTCCACCAGTGCGGAGATGGCGTTTTCGTCCGGGGATTCGCAGATGATGTCGGGAGCCAGGCCGTGTATGGCATAGAGGCGTCTGGTGTATTTCCCGAGGCCGGAGGTCCGGTCATAGCCGATGACCGGATATTCCGCCAGATCCTGAAGCGTTGCCTTCCCCCGGCGCGCCAGCGGATGATCCCAGGGCGTGATGATCACCATATCCTGGTGGATGATGGGGATAAACTGGACCAGCGGCTCGTTTTCCACATAGGATCCGAAAATGATATCGTACTTTTCACTTTTCAGCCCCTCGATCAGCGGAGCCGTATGGAGCTGGTGAAAGCTGAAGGTTACGTTTTTATTCTTTTCCTTTTTCAGGAACCTGCGTACCATATGAGGAATATAGTGGGCTGCCAGCGGAAATACATAGGCAATATCCACATGTCCTTCGTTTCCTGAGAGCTGCTGCATCTGTGTCCTGGCCACGGCCACATCCTTCAGGATTTTCTCTGTGTGTTCCAGGAACACACGGCCGTACTTTGTAAGTCTTACATTTCTTCCCTGCCGTTCAAACAACACGATCCTCAGCTCCTCCTCCAGCGTCGCCACCGATCTGCTTAAGGAAGGCTGCGAAATATTCAGTTCTTCTGCCGCACGGTGAAAATGCTGATACCTTGCGACTGTCTGAAAATAAACAAGCTGATTCAGCGTCATTTTTTCTCCCTCCCGAATCTGGATCCTCCGTGATTTTAAAATCTTTTCTTTGTGCACATTCTACCATATTTGATAGCAAAATACTATCAAAAAACCTTAAAAGATATATTAGAACTATCAAACACCTTGCTATATAATAAACTCAAAGAGGTTGTCTGTTAATTAACAAACAAAAAAATGCAGCACATGCAAAATGAAATTGGAGGAAATGAATCATGGCAGAGAGAATCACAGGACACACAGAATTAATCGGACTGATGGCTTATCCCATCCGTCACTCAAGCTCACCGGCAATGCATAATGAAGCTTTTGCTACACTGGGTCTGGATTATGCTTACCTGGCATTTGAGGTAGACAACGATACACTTGAGGATGCAGTCAAAGGCCTGCGCGCATTAAAAATGGTAGGATCAAATGTTTCCATGCCAAATAAAACGGTTGTCGGACAGTACTTAGACGAGCTCTCCCCTGCAGCCAAGATGTGCGGAGCGGTCAATACCATAGTAAATGACAATGGAAAGCTCATCGGCCACATTACCGACGGTATCGGATATATGCAGTCACTGAAGGATAACCATATTGATGTGATCGGAAAGAAAATGACCATCACCGGGGCCGGCGGCGCCGCAAAAGCCATCGAAGTACAGGCCGCTCTCGACGGTGTAAAAGAAATCTCTATCTTCAATATTAAAGATAAATTCTGGGAAGCCGCAGAAAAGACCGTGGAAACTATCCGGAACAATACGGACTGTATCGTCAATCTGTATGACCTGGATGACAAAGAAAAGCTAAGAGAAGAGATTGCCGACAGCTATCTGTTTGCACAGGCTACCGGCGTTGGAATGAAGCCGCTGGAGGGACAGTCCGTGGTTCCGGATAAATCATTCTTCCGCCCGGATCTGATCGTTACGGATACCATCTACTCTCCGAGAGAGACGGCGCTGCTCAAGATGGCAAAGGAAGCCGGATGCAAGACTATGAACGGCCTTGGCATGATGCTTTTCCAGGGAGATGCTGCCTTCTACCTGTGGACCGGCAAGCATATGCCCATTGATCACATGAAAGAAGTGCTTGACATTAAGTATGACTAAAAGATAATGGAAGGAGAGGGAAAACTACATTATGAATAAAAAATATTTACCCAGCGCACTGATTCTTTACCTGAATTATTTTATCCACGGCATCGGCTGCTCCATCTTAAGCCAGCAGGTTGTTAAAGAACTTCTGGCAGACCAGTGGGGTATGGACGGCGTAATGGGCGTTACTGCCGTCGCCGCGGCCCTTGGACTTGGACGTCTGATCTCCCTGCCCTTTGCAGGACCATTATCCGATAAATTCGGAAGACGGATTTCCGTGCTGATCGGATGCTTTTCCTACGTAATCTTTTTCGTAGGGATTGCCTTTTCCCCGAATATGACTGTTGCCTATGTCGCCGCTGTCCTTGGAGGTATCGCAAACTCCTTCCTGGATACCGCTACATACCCGGCAGTCGCAGAGATTATTTATAAATACACCGGTATCGCTACCATGGGAATCAAGCTGTTCATATCCGTGGCACAGCTTCTGCTCCCATTCTTCCTTGGACTTTGCGTAGGAACATCTATGTCTTACCTGATGCTTCCTCTGATATGCGGCATCGTGATCGCGGTCCTTGGCGTTCTTGCGATCTTTGCTCCTCTTCCAAAGGTAGAGGGAGTCGGAAAGGGCGAATCCTTCCTGAACAACCTGAAAAATGCGCACTTCTCGCTCGAGAGTGTGGCCCTGATCCTGATCGGCTTTACCTGTACCGCCACCTTCCAGCTCTGGCTGAACTGTGCACAGACCTTTGGAACAGAAGTGGCAGGTATTGCATCTGAAGACGTGTCCATGATGCAGACTTACTATTCCGCCGGAACGCTGGTAGCATTATTTGTGACCAGTGTACTGATCACAAAGTTTAAACAGGTCCGTTTCCTGGTGATCTACCCGGTGATCTCACTTGTAATGTTGGTCCTTGTTTATCTCATCAAGAGTCCGATGATCTGCTACGTAGGCGCATTTGTTATCGGCTATGCAGGAGCCGGCGGCGTGCTTCAGATGGCAACCGCTGTTGCGAACGATCTGTTTCCAAAGATCAAAGGCACTCTTACCAGCCTTGTCATGATCGCCTCCAGTCTGTGTAACTATACGATCCTGACAGCCGCCTCCAACATGAGCGCAGCCGGTGTCATCATCATGAATATCGTGATCACCGTGATCGGTATCCTGCTTGCAGTTTTCGTCAACGCAAGATATGGCGTTCTTCTGAAAAATGCAGGGGCATCTGAATAAAAATATATCATTAAAAAAGGAGAATAACTATGAATCCGGTAAAAGTTAGAAATGTAGAAATAGGCACAGGACTTCCCAAGATCTGCGTCCCTATCGTAGGCGTGACAAAAGAAGCGATCCTGGACGCAGCCAGGATCATCAAGACAACTGCCGCCGACGTAGTCGAATGGCGTGTGGACTGGTATGAGGATATTTTCGACTTCGAAAAGACAGCGGAAACCATGAAGGCATTACGGGATGTTCTCGGTGATACCCCCATACTTTTTACCTTCCGTACTTCAAAAGAGGGCGGCGAAAAGGCCATTGACACAGATGCTTACGTAGAATTAAACCAGAAGGCCGCAAAGACAGGACTCATCGATCTGGTGGATATAGAAGCCTTCACCGGCGACGATGCTGTCAAAGCCGTGGTAGATACCGCACACGAATGTGGCGTAAAGGTGGTTGCCTCAAACCACGACTTCCACAAGACACCGGAAAAAGAGGAGATCGTCTCCCGCCTGCGCAGGATGCAGGAGCTGGGCGCTGATATTCCAAAGATCGCCGTTATGCCGCAGAATAAAAAGGATGTGCTTACGCTGCTTTGTGCTACTGAAGAAATGGCCTCCGAGTATGCAGACCGTCCCATCATCACAATGTCTATGGCAGGAACCGGCGTTATCAGCCGGCTGTGCGGAGAAGTGTTCGGATCTGCACTGACCTTTGGCTCAGTAGGAAAGGCTTCCGCCCCGGGACAAATGGGTGCCGCGGACCTGAAAACCGTGCTGGATCTGCTTCATAACAGTCTGTAGCCGTAAATTTTCGCAGCCGGAGAAACGAGGTACAAAATGAAAAAATTATTACATGGCCTTGATGAGTATCTGGAAGAAGTTCTGCTCGTCATCCTCCTTGCCTGCATGGCGGTTATCATGGGCATACAGGTTTTCTGCCGGTATGTGCTGTCCATGTCACTGTCCTGGTCGGAGGAACTGACCCGCTACCTTTTCATCTGGGCCGGATTTTTAAGCATCAGCTATTGTACAAAACGATGTATCTCTATCAAAATCGAACAGTTTGTAGCGCTCTTCCCCAAACGGGGGAAGGCGCTTTTCAAAGTTATCAACCACACGGTCGAACTGGTCCTTTTTTTCTATCTCCTGCCTTTTTCCTGGAGATATCTCTATTTGGCCATTGCTGCCGGACAGACCAGCCCTGCTCTTGGCATCCCCATGTATCTGGTGCAGGCCGCCCCTCTTGCAGGTTTTCTTCTGGCAGCCGTAAGGATCCTGCAAAGATGGGTGATCGAATGGAAAACCGTGTGGAGAAAGGAGTAATACATGCCAGCCGTCGTTGTATTTATTATTTTTGTGATCTGTCTGGTAATCGCAATCCCGGTTTCCATCTCTCTGGGGATTGCATCCGTACTGCCGGGCGCCTTTGATCCTTCGTTTACAGCCAGCGGAACATTTGTCGTCCGCTCCATGCTGGGCGGTCTGGACAGCTTCCCTCTCCTTGCGGTTCCTATGTTTGTATTGTCGGGAATCATCATGGCAAGAGGAGGCATTTCCCGGAAACTTTTTGATATATTTGCCTATTTCATGGGAGCCAGAACTGCGGGGATGCCCTGTGCCGTTATCGTCACCTGCCTGTTCTACGGAGCCATCTCAGGTTCCGGTCCCGCAACTGTAGCAGCCGTCGGCAGCATGACTATCCCCATACTCATAGAGATGGGTTATGACAAGACCTTTTCCACCGCCGTCGTGGCTGTGGCCGGAGGCTTAGGCGTCATTATCCCGCCAAGTATTCCATTCATTATGTACGGAAGCGCATCCGGAGCGTCTGTCAGCGATCTCTTCATCGCCGGCATTATTCCCGGACTGCTCATCGGATTCCTGCTGATGGTCTACGCCTATATTTACTGCAGAAAGCACGGCGAAGATCAGGAGCGGAAAATGAAAATGGTAAATGAGCTGAAGGGCAGAGGCTTCCTGTCCGTTTTAAAAGACAGCTCTCTTGCCCTGTTAAGCCCGGTTATCATCCTTGGCTGCATCTACAGCGGGATTGCCTCTCCTACAGAGGCTGCTGTGATCTCCGTATTTTATGCGCTGATCATCAGTCTGTTTGTATATCGCAGCATCAAAATAAAAGATATCTGGAGTATTTTAGTGGAATCCATCCGTACCTACACACCGATCCTGTTCATCCTGGCCGCATCCATCGCTTTTTCCAGAGTCCTGACTCTGATGCAGGTGCCCCAGGCAGTCAGCGACTGGATCCTGACCCACTTTACCAATCCGGTCGTCCTTCTGCTGGTGATCAATGTCTTCCTTCTGATCGTAGGCATGGTCATGGACACCACACCAGCCATTCTGATCCTGACTCCGATCCTGCTGCCGATCGTAACCGCCATCGGCATGAATCCGATTCATTTTGGTGTTATGATGGTCGTCAATCTTGCAATCGGTTTTGTCACACCGCCTATTGGCGTAAACTTATTTGTTGCTTCTTCTCTGTCTGATATTCCTATCATGCAGATAGCAGGCAAGGCAATGCCGATGATAGGGTATTTTTTAGTTGCTTTGTTAATAATTACATTTATTCCAGCAGTCAGTCTCATTCTACTATAGTCAGCATCCGAAGGGAGGATTTCATGAAAAAATGGATCTATACAGCTGTCCTGCTCCTTTTTGCAGGCGCACTGGCAGGCTGTGTAAACCAACAGAAGACACAGGAAGGGGAACAGCGCTATGCCTATCCTCTTGCCACCGCAAGTCCGGAGGATACCGTAACACAGATCTACGCAGAAAAATTTGTAGAGGAAGTAGACCGGTTAAGCGAAGGACGTATCAAGATCCAGGTCTATCCCAACAGTGTGCTGGGCGGTGACAGAGAGCTTCTGGAAAGCTGTTATGACGGAGATATTCCATTTATCATCCAGAACACAGCTCCTCAGGTGACCTTTATTCCTGATACAGCCATTTTTGACGCTCCCTGCATTTTCAAAGATCTGGAGGAGGTACGGAAAACCGTGGACGATCCGGAATTTTTTGCTCAGATCCAGGAATCCTACCGGGATTCCGGATACGAGCTTCTTGGATATTCCGACCAGGGATTCCGGGTTATGTCCACTAACAAAGAGGTAACTTCTTTTGAAGATTTCAGCGGGCAGAAGATCCGGACGATGGAAAACAGCTATCATCTGGAATTCTGGTCAGCCCTTGGAGCAAACCCCACGCCCATGAATTTCAGCGAGGTCTATATCTGCCTGCAGCAAAATACCATTGACGCCCAGGAAAATCCCTATGAGGTCATCGTTTCTAACAATCTCTACGAACAGCAGGACTATGTAGTGGAGACCAACCATCTGCCCCATCTGATCTCTCTGGTAGTCAGTAAGGATTTTTATGACGAACTCCCGGAGGAGGACCAGGAGATCCTGATCGAAGCGCAGGAGATTGCCAGGGAATATTCCCGGGAAGCCTCCGACGAGCGCATCAGCCAGCGCATTAAAACCATTGAAGAAAGCGGGACTCAGATCATCACTCTTGATGATGAGACACGGCAGGCCATGATCGATGCCTCCGCCGCTATTTATGAGGATATCCGGGAAACGGTAGATCCCGGCATATATGAAGCATATATGGGGGACAGGGACTAAGCCAAATGGGGACGTACACTTTTGTTAAAAGTGTACGTCCCCATTTGGCTTAGTCCCTGTCCCCTTTTGACTTAGTCCCTGTCCCCTTTCTTCTATTTTCTTCCCATCTCCGCCATGGCTGCCGCCACCAGCTTGATGGATTTCATTAATTTTTCTACTTCCATCGCCTCATTAGGCTGGTGTACAATATCCGGATCTCCGGGGAAGACCGGACCAAATGCCACCATATTTTTAAACATCTTTGCGTAGGTTCCGCCTCCGATAGCCTTCGGCTTTGCATCCGCCTCTCCTGTGCCTTCCCTGTATACCTTCATCAGTTTCTGTACCAGCTCTGAATCCTGCGGAACATAGAGCATATCTGTATGTCCAAAATCCAGAAGCAGAAGTCCCGCCTCCTGGAGCGCACGGTCCACATTCTGGTATATCTCATCTTTATCACCGTTTTTCGGATAACGGATATCCAGATTAAAATACAGCTTCTCTGCATCTGCCTTGATCACGCCTAAGTTTACAGTGGTTTCTCCCGTCTCCTCATCCTGATAACAGATGCCAAGGCTCTCTCCATTTGTTTCCCGGCCAATCTTCGTCCGCAGGAAATCAAAAACCTTCTGATAATCTCCGCCGATCTTCAGATCCTTTACCGCATCCAGGAGAAGGATAATCCCGTTGACTCCCAGCTCCGGAGTGCTGCCGTGAGCGCTGACGCCGTCTGAAACAATGACAGTATTTCCATTTTCGTGTCTGACCGTAACTCCTTTTGTGTCCGGGATCTCATGCTCGCCTTCCAGTACCAGACGGCAGTGCAGAGGTACGATATTGGAAGCAGTACCGCCCTGAAATTCCAGTACTTTAATCTCTCCCTGTTCAGGATTTTTGCATCCGCCTATCACAGAGATCATTCCTTTTTCAAAAAAGATCAGCGGATATTCCGCATCCGGCGTGATCCCCATCACCGGCTGCTCTTCTCCCTTTTCTACGTAATACTGGATACAGCTGCTTCCCCGTTCTTCATTGGTACCAAAGATTACCCGGATCCTGCGGTCTAATGGAAGATTAAGGTCCCGGATCGCCTTCAGCGCATAGATAGCTCCGATGGTAGGCCCCTTGTCATCCACAACGCCCCGGCCGTACATGATCCCGTCATGGATCTCGCCTCCAAAAGGCGGGTACTTCCAGTCGTCGCCAGTAGGAACCACATCCATATGTCCCAGCACGGCTACCATTTCTTCCCCTTCACCATATTCAATGTACCCGGTATGGTTATCCACATTTCCTACCCGGAATCCCATGCTTTTCCCAAGCTCCAGCGCAAAGTCCAGCGCTTTTTTGGGGCCCGGACCATACGGCGCATTTTCCTCCGGTTCTCCGGCCACGCTGTCAATCTGCACACTGCGGCGGATCCCATCCAGGATTTCCTCTTTCATTTCATCAATTTTCCTGTTCAAATTTGTGTCATTCATAGTATTTCCTCCTCATACCCTTTTCACTTTAAATGGAAAAATAATCCATCTTCTTATCTATTTTCTTCCACAAGCTCCAGAAAAGCTTCTGCATTTTCCCGGTTCGGCGTGTTCTTTGCAATACAAATACAGACAGGCTCATATTCAATCCCGGCCTCTTTCTTTAACCATTTGCTTTCCTCCAGGACAAATGCCTTCTCCAGAACATCTTTTCCATACTCATCGTAAAAACTTTCCGGACATATCACTACATCCACAGACTCTGTCCCAATCAGCGTACTAAAGGCTGCTTCTCCCTGATAAGCACCGGAGGTAATATTACTGTTGATCCGTACAGTCTGATTGCTTTTTTCTGCCCCCAGGTATTCCCGTATCTCTGATTCCAGACCTTCATAGTCGTCTGCCAATCCATCTACAACGACCAGATTTAAAAGAATCTCCTCATTCATCCCCCGATACATAGTAACGCCCAAATAAATTGCGGCAATGACAGCGACCGGAACCAAAAGCCAGATTTTGTAATACATCCAGAGATACTCCAGCTTTTCCTTTCCCGTCATCTGGCTTAGTTTTTCCTTTTCAAATTGTTTGCGCTCTTCCCTCGTCATCTGTTTTTCGTAACGTCTGTCCAGCATAAGCTACTTCCTCCATTGGGGACGTACACTTTTGCAAAAAGTGTACGTCCCCGTTCACACATTTTTCACATTTACTTGACCTTCTCAAGCCCATGTACCCAGTCTGATTTCAAGAAATAGATGAGAAACACCACAGAACTTAAAAGCCATGTCAGCGGATAAGCCCAAAAGATCACCTGGATGTCCGGAATAAACCGAACCACAATGCTGATATAGCTGACACGGATCACACACCAGCAGACCATCATGACAAACATTGGTACTACGGATTTTCCGGCGCCTCTTAAAATTCCTGCCATACAATGAGAAAAAGCCAGCAGGAAATAAAACCATGTAACAATCCTTGCCCAGGCTACACCATAACTTACAGCCTCTGCACCTCCTCCAAAAGCGCCGATCAGTACAGGCGCAAAAAGATTGATCACTAATCCTACCAGTTCTGCAATCGAAAGCGAGCACACTGCTCCGATAACTGCTCCCTTTCTGGCCCGCTCGTATTCCCTTGCGCCCAGGTTCTGGCTGATAAACGTGGTAAGTGCCAGAGCAAAACAGGTAACCGGAAGAAATCCGAAGCCTTCGATCTTGGAATAAGAACCGCAGCCCGCGACAGCTGTGGCTCCAAAGGTATTGATATGGGCCTGTACAAATACATTTGCCACGGAGATGATCGAATTCTGCACGCCGGCCGGCACGCCATTTATAACAATCTGCCTAAGCATATTGGTGTCTCCCCGTATTTCGGAAAGCTGCAGCTGAAATACTCCGTTCCCTTTTTTTAGCTGGTACAGACATAAAAAAGCGCTCAAAAACTGGGAAATAATCGTGGCAAGAGCTGCAGACCACACGCCCATTCTGAATATTCCCACAAAAACCAGATCCAGAACTATATTCGTGATCGACGAAATGATAAGAAAGAACAGAGGATGCTTACTGTCTCCCATCGCCTGCAGTATCCCTACAAAAAAGTTGTACATAACAAATGCAAGAGATCCTGCAAAATATACCCGGAAATAGGAAAGCGATTCCGGCAGAACTTCCGCGGGTGTTCCCATAAGTACCAATATCTTTGGCGCGGCCGCGATGCCGACGACCGTCAGGATCATTCCGCAGATCACTCCAAATACAATTGTTGTGTGGATTGATTTTTTCAGATTTTCATTGTCCCCTGCACCAAAATATTTTCCTGTCACCACTCCGGCCCCAATAGCGATTCCATTAAAAAAGCCCACCAGAAGAAATATAAGATTTCCCGATGAACTGACCGCCGCAAGAGCGTTATTTCCAAGAAAATTACCGACTATCACCGAGTCGGCAGTGTTGTAAAGCTGCTGAAATAGATTTCCCCAGAAAAGAGGAATGGCAAAAGCCACCAGACGTTTCCAGATCGGTCCGCTGGTCATCAAGGTGGCAGAAGATGTTCCTGCCATAGAATTTGTCTTAGCCATACTAGATTCCCCCAAAATAGTACTATTTGACATACCCTGTCAGAAAATGGCGCCCCTCGCTCTTCCTATATTCTGCTCCTATCTCCGGCGGAAGTCAATCCTTTCGGTGTAGTTTCTTTCTCCACTTTATTTTCCGTGATATTGTCACAGAACTTCTTCTGTCTTTGTTGTATTCTCACAATATAAAATATATAATTTATTTAACTGATAATTTCGATGTTCACTAATATTAAGGGAGGAAAATCTATGTTAAAGGGAAAAGTAGCAGTAATTACCGGAGGAACCCGGGGAATCGGATATGCAACCGTTAAAAAATTTCTTGAAAACGGAGCAACTGTTGTATTATTTGGATCCCGTCAGGAAACAGTAGATAAAGCATTGACCTCATTGAAGGAAGAAAATCCTGACTGGCCTGTATCCGGTGCATGGCCGGATCTTGGAAATGCAGATGCCGTGGCAGAGGAAATTGGTAAGATCAAAGAAACCTATGGCAAAATTGACATTCTGATCAATAATGCAGGAATGTCGGACAGCAAACCCATCATGGATTACACCTCTGATCATTTTGAAAAGATTATGAAATTGAATGTTGGAGCAGCTATGAACTGTATCATGCCGACCGTAAAGATCATGAAAGAGCAGGGCGGCGGCTGCATCCTCAATACCAGCTCTATGGTCAGCATATGCGGACAGCCTTCAGGCGTGGCTTACCCGGTAAGCAAATCCGCCGTTAACGGAATGACCTGGTCTCTTGCCAGAGAACTCGGTCCCAGCAATATCCGGGTCAACGCAGTCGCTCCCGGCATTACAAAAACCGACATGGTAGCGGCTCTTCCAAAAGAAATGATCGAGCCTCTGATCAATGCCATCCCGATGAGAAGAGTCGGGGAACCGGAAGACATTGCCAATGCCTTCCTTTTCCTGGCAAGCGATATGGCAAGCTATGTAACAGGAGAAATCCTCTCTGTAGATGGAGCAATGCGGACGTAAAAAAGAACACCGGGAAGGAGGCACCTCTTTCCCGGTTTCTTAGTTTGATATCTTTATGCTATCCTGAAAGCCGCGCATCTATTTTATCCAGCAATTTTTCTGCATCTTCCGGAAGCCTGCCTGTCATTTTAATTAAATTCGTTATATGTGTCGTGTCAATCTCCACGGCTTTCTCCATATGTAGTTCTGTAATCAGCGTTTTTAACTCCTGAAGTTTCTCTTGCGTCGCTGCTTCTGTAAATCTTCTCTCTTTGACCATTTCTGCCAATTCTGTCAATGCAAATACCGTCAGATTCATCGTGATAATCTTTGCAGGCACAAACTGGTTCAGAAGTTCTGCAGTAAGTCTGGCATTTTCTTTCCCTTTTCCTTCTCCTGCAATTCCATACATCACGATCGCATAAAACGGAAGCCTTGCTTCATTTAGTTTCTGTCCCTGCCTGGCCGCTACCGCAACTGTATGTCCCTTTTTCATCAACTTCAACGTCTCATCACTGCCTGTCTCAAAGCCGACATAAAGCAGCCTAAGCCCTGCCTCATGAAGCTGTTTTAATTCGTAAACACTGTATCTTTGCAGACTGCGGACAGATGCATATGCCGCCACGCATCCACAATACGGAAAATATTTTCTTACAAGATTAAGGATCTTGAAAATCTTTTCAAATCCCACCGAAAGCGGATCTGCCCCCGTCAAAAACACCCGCTCAGTATATCCTTCTCCGTTCATCAGCTCATGCTCGATCTCTCTCAACGAAACTTCACTGTAAGTATCCGCTTTATACATAGAACAAAAGGCACATCGATTATACGGACATCCTGTTGTAACCGGAATTAAAGTTGTATGGATTTCGCTCTGAGGATAATATACACTCTGGATTTCACTCATATATAATTCCACCTCTGCATCATTCAATATTCACTCATACTTCGTTTAGGTTTTTTAATAAAAAATCTTCTCAAGTTCCGGAACCAGGCTTTCCAAACCTTTCTGATCCTCTTCTGTAAACCGGCATGTCACCGGACTGTCTATATCCAGTACCGCCCGTATCCTTCCCGACTGATCATGCAGCGGCAGGACAATCTCCGAGCGTGAAGCACTATCGCAGGCAATATGTCCGGGAAACTGATGCACATCCTCTACCCGCACTACCGCGTCCCGCTCCACTGCAGTCCCGCACACACCTTTTCCCACCTGGATCTCCGTACAGGCAGGTTTCCCCTGGAACGGCCCCAGTATCAGCGTTTCCCCCTCCATAAGATAAAACCCTACCCAGTTGATCTCCTTAAGCCCCTGATTCAAAAGAGCCGATGCATTAGCCAGATTTGCAGTCATATGAGGACAGCTTTCAATCTGTCCGCTCAGCCGGATCCTTAAAAATTTGTAGAGTTCCTTTTTATCTTCCAGGAATTTTCTCACCATATTTTCCATGCCACTTCTCCTTATCATTTCAATTAATCATTACATATCAATCTCTAATCTCTGAAGTTTCTCAGACAGACTATGGCAGCCTTTTCAAAATCTTTTTTTCATTTTTTCTTGAAAAATCACTTAGTTTATAAGATCGAATCCTAGTTTTGACAATGATAGGAATCAAAAATCCATTATTCACAAGTTTTGCACATCTGTTAATCACTGTTTTATTTGTCACACCAATCATCTTGCCTAGAATACAATCCCATCATTTTTAAAAAATAGTTGATCCAGATTTCCGGATGTGGAGGATTTTCCCTTCCTGAATAGTATAATGCAGGTAATCCCATTTACAGAGAAGCATAATATTCATCCGGACCATATGCGAAGTATTCTTCCAGAGAACCAATTCCGTTAAAACCATACCCATAATAATCAAGGATATACCCTGACATTAGCCTGGCAGTTCTTCCATTTCCGTCCTCAAAGGGATGAATCGTAACCAATTGGTAATGGACTACGGCAGCAATGATTAATGGATGATCATCTGTAGTGTTTACATATTCAACAAGTTCATCCAGCAGCTCCGGAATATCTATATATTCTGGTGCACCGGTTTCAGAATCATATACTGCAAATAGTATGCCCGGCGGCATCGGACCCCTTAGCCCCATTTTTTCTTTCGATGCACCTTTTTCTATAATCGCCTGAACTTCAAGATCATCTCTTTTGAAAAGAGTTCTTTCTTTTTTAACTTTTCTTCCAATAAATTTAAAGCCTGAAAGTAATTCCGCACTTCTTGCTCTGGTCTTAAAAAGTGTTTATGAGGATCTCCATCAATCGCTTCATTCGCCTGTTCTTCAGTCAGTGGATTCCCCTCTATCTTATTAGAAGCATATGAACTTTTTTTCTTGGAGTTTTTTCTGAGTCTGTTCTTCGTAACAGCTGGAAGCTCTATCGTGCTAAGAGAAAATCTATTTTCATCAATCTCTGAAATCCTTTTCAAAATTTCATTTGTGAGTGTCACTCTTATCAATTTACCGCCTCTATTTTGCCACTATTATTTCATCTTTATTACTAATTATTATATTGTTTAACAAATAGTTTTTCCATTAAAATTACACTATTTTTTCACTATTTTCCCATTAATAAAACCGACCATCATCCCTGCTTGGGTAGAATGGCCGGTTTGTCTACAGCTTTTCGACTACATAATCTTTACTCATCCCCTGATATTTCCCAGTGGCCGTTTGCTCCGCGCCCAATATAATTTACATAGTTCATTTTTTTAATATGTCGCTTTATAGTCTTAGAGCTTACACCCAAAATCATTGCTATTTTCTCCGTACTTATCTTATTGTCTTTTTGAATTAAGCTGATAATCTGGCTATCAATTTTATCTTGAGGGACATTCTGAGGGACATTCCGAGGGACATTCCGGGGGACATTCCGAGTGTCATCATAATTCAAATTGGGCATTACCACTGTAAACTGGTATCTGTCAGAGCGGAACTTAGGCTTTTTACTTTCATCATAATTTATCTGAAACTCATATCCGCTGATGATTTTTTCAAATCCGCTGCCTTTCCGTTCCATATATCCCAGAGGTTCAGCACATCTGCAAGAACCGGATTTCTTCTGGTCGATGGTACTGTGAGCGGATCCCGTTCCTGGATCAGAGACCCATCCGGCATTCCACCCGGTGAATAAATCTCCATCCGGTCATCATAAATATCAATGTGAACCTCACTTCCATTGATCAGATAGTCACGATGGGCAAGCCCGTTTATGAGTGCTTCGTGGTAACTTCGTTCTACGTATTCCGGCATCTCTTCCCTGGAATTATCCGTTTTACGCCACATCATCCGGCTATTTCGTTTGATAAAGGCTTCTCCATTTTCAATCAGCGAAATTATGCTGCCGGAATATTCAGCATCATCCAAAGCATCTATCATGCCGCCGCTCTTATTTAAACCATTCCACCTTGTGCAGAATACTCTTGACCATCTGACCGGGCTTTCATCGGCAAGGAGCGCCCCTGCATTGGTCAGATATCCCTGTTCATCTGCCAGCCCAAAAGAAATCAGATCTTTGTCGTCAAAGCTGCTTCCTGTCCACTTTTTATACCTCTCTTTCAATTTTGAAAAAGCATAGTCCTCTGCTTTATAAGAAGAAAGCTGTGAATCATAGGATGTATTCTTTCCCCGGAGGACGAGCCTTTTTAACTCGGTAGAATTTGTTTTCACACTTTCATTTCCAACACGGATATATGCTTCCATCACACCATCTCCTGAATAATAATATGGTGTCTCCTCTCCTTTATAAATATTCAGGATGATCAATTTTTTCCCTTCTTCTTCACAAAAGCTGAGATTGAATTCCGGTATAGGATCCAGTCTGCCTTTTATGATTTCACTGATTTTTTCCGCATCTCCCACCGGATCAGCAAGGCCAATAATCTTCCCATCATCAGAAACACCAAAAATTAATACTCCACCGGATGTATTGGCAAATGCGCTGACACTTTTGCACCAGCTTTTCGGCCTTTTTGTCTCAAGTGCGGCCTTCTTATCATATTCTGTTGTTTCACCTATTAATCTTGTTATATCCATAAACATCTTCTTTCACAATTTATTTTCAGTAAACAAACCCCTGAATCTTCTTAATAAAAATATTATACCATGAAGCAATCTTTTTACCCACATAAACTACAAAGAAGTGTACTTTGTAGTTTGATCTTCTATTAAATTCCCCCGTTTAATTAAAAAAACGCTGAAAATCTTAAATCAAAGATTTTCAGCGTCCCACTTACACGTTCCCTGCGAGAATCGAACTCACAACTAGTGCTTAGGAGGCACTTGTTATATCCATTTAACTAAGGGAACATATCAATCTTAACCATTATACTTCAATATTCCCCAAGTGTCAAAGGGTAATCGCTGGGATTCTAAAAATTGATGATTCCCTGCATCCAGATATTTCCCTTAAACCTTCTTCCCACAGCAGGCTCCCCCACCACTTCCCGGGCGGGAACGCACACATCAAAGGTCAGACCGTTAACCTCCAGGCTCATGATATACAATTCTTCCCGTGTCATCTCGTTTTCAATCCGGTGAATGTTAAGGATCTCACCAAGAATTGAATATCTGTCACATTCAATCCCATATGGCATGATATAAGTGTCGACAATCGTAAACACATCCTCGCTGATCAGCCGTCTTGATACTTTCGAATAAGTATCAATATCATCCAGCGTCAGGCTTTCGATCGCTGCGGGATCTCCTGTCCTGGCCGCGCTCATCAGCATCATCCGGTTATGTACCTCTTCCTTCTGCTGCTTTTCCTGCCTTTTATCTTTCCTGACCGGAAGCAGCACCGTCCCCCCGTCGCAAAGTCCGGACAGGGTGACGGATTTGTACTTGATCGATTCTGTTCTTTTTCGTTCTTTCAGATATTCAACAACATTCTGCATATAAAAGATCAGACTGATGCCTATTTTCATATCTTCGCAGATTCCTACATAAGACTCCCGATCCATCCGCTTTTCAATATAAACATCCGCATAGGATGTAATCCCTGTCCCGATGAAATACGGATAATAATACTGCATATGAAACTGCTCATGGATATCCATGTCTCCATAAACCGCGATTCCAATCCCTGCTCCGTATTCCTTCTGATACTCGCAAAAATCCATCTCATCCTCCTGGCCTACCAGTTCATGATGAGAAAAATCTGTTCTCGTCTTATCAAGGAGTTCGTTCAATTCTTTTCTCCCTCTAAGACTACCAAATCCAATCGCTTTCAGATATTGATGCATATAATTTTCCTTATTGATCTATTTGTTTTTCGGTATCAGCAGCTCTGTACCGCCCATATATGGCCTCAATACCTCAGGAATCCGGACTGTTCCGTCTGCCTGAAGATTATTTTCCAGGAATGCGATCAACATTCTCGGCGGCGCAGCAGCTGTATTATTTAATGTATGAGCAAAATATTTTGTTCCATCTTCTGCCTTAACCCGGATGCCAAGACGTCTTGCCTGCGCGTCTCCAAGATTGGAACAGCTTCCAACCTCAAAGTACTTTTTCTGTCTCGGAGACCATGCCTCTACATCACAGGATTTAACCTTCAGGTCTGCAAGGTCGCCAGAGCAGCATTCCAGAGTACGAACAGGAATATCCATGGAGCGGAACAGATCCACCGTATTCTGCCACAGTTTATCATACCACATCATACTGTCTTCCGGTTTGCAGACAACGATCATTTCCTGCTTCTCAAACTGATGGATCCTGTAAACGCCTCTTTCCTCAATTCCATGCGCTCCTTTTTCCTTGCGGAAGCACGGAGAATAGCTGGTCAGCGTCTGCGGAAGCTGATCCTCTGTCAGCATGGTGTCGATAAATTTACCGATCATAGAATGTTCACTGGTACCGATAAGGTACAGATCCTCTCCCTCGATTTTATACATCATAGCATCCATTTCGGCAAAGCTCATAACGCCTGTTACCACATTGCTCCGGATCATAAAAGGCGGAACACAATAGGTAAACCCACGTCCAATCATAAAATCACGGGCATAGGAAAGAATAGAAGAATGAAGCCTTGCGATATCGCCCATCAGATAATAGAATCCGTTTCCGGCTACTCTTCCGGCACTTTCAAGATCGATGCCGTTAAAGCTCTCCATGATATCTGTATGATAAGGAATATCAAATTCCGGAACCACAGGATCTCCGTATTTCTGGATTTCTACGTTTTCGCTGTCATCTTTTCCGATAGGAACAGACGGATCAATGATGTTCGGGATCGTCATCATGATCTTTTTAATTCTTGCTTCTACTTCTTTTTCTTCTGCAGATAAAGATTCAACTCTGTCAGCATTTTCCTGAACCTTTTTCTTCAGCTCTTCTGCCTCTTCCTTTTTTCCCTGTGCCATGCATGCACCGATCTCTTTTGAAATTTTATTTCTATCCGCACGGAGTGCTTCTACCTCCTGCTTGATCTCTCTGTTTTTCTGATCAAGCTCAAGGACCTCATCTACCAGAGGCAGCTTCTCATCCTGAAATTTCTTCTTAATATTTTCCTTTACTACATCCGGGTTATTCCTTACAAACTTAATGTCTAACATATTCTTTCCTCCTGCTCTTTTATGCGTTTACATCATATGCTTCTTTATAAATTGCTTTATCAAGTGCTTCTGCCTCTTCCTCGGCCAGCTCTACAAAGCTTTCGCCCTTTAATATTTCCTTTACATAAGTATAGCAGCCTTCTCTGCTGTGCATTGCATTCAGGATCCATCCGCTGTTATTTCCATCCAGCATGGCAATCGCAAAACTCAGTTTTCCACCCATCTCGTTAAAAGCGTCATATTTTACAATGCCAACCTTCTGATAGTAGCCTTCCATATGTTTATTAATTTCACGGATATCCAGTCTGTTCTGTTTTGTGATCTTCAGGATTGCTTCTATTTCAGAAAAATGTTCCCGAAAGCTCTCTTCCAGAGTTTTTCCATCTTTTCCTTTCATAAACGTGTTATAGCTGCTTTTTAATCTATTATACTTCATGGTCACGTTTACGTACAATACAAAGAGTGCAACAATCAATAAAAACAGTAATAGAAGAATGATCGCCGGATCAATCCCCATTCTCGACAAAATTCCACTTTCCATATTTTTATACTTCCCTTCTTAAACTCATAATCATATCGAACATACGTTCTAATTCTTTATCTGAATAATATTCGATCTCTATTTTCCCCTTTCCATTTCCTTTTGTGGAAATGTTTACTTTAGTTCCCATTACCTCTTTCATCTTATTGGCCAGATCATCATATAAAAATGCATTTTCTACAGGCTTCTTTATCTTCGGCTTTTTGGGATTCTTGATATCCTTGATCAGCTTCTCTGTTTCCCTTACGCTTAATTTTTCATCAAAGATTTTATTTGCCAGAATGTACTGCTGTTCCTGATCATCTATCGCCAGCAGAGCTCTTGCGTGTCCTGTGGTAATCATATCATCAATGATCATCTGCTGTACCTTTTCGTTCAGTTTCAAAAGACGCATGGAATTTGTAACAGCAGTTCTGCTCTTTGATACTCTTTCTGCCACTTCATCCTGTTTCAGATGAAATTCCTCCAAAAGCTTTTTGTAAGCCATAGCCTCCTCGATCGGGTTCAGGTTTTCTCTCTGGATATTCTCTATTAATCCAATCTCAACAATTTCCTGCTCTGTATAGTCCTTAATGATTACAGGTACTTCCTTAAGCCCTGCTATCTTTGCAGCTCTCCATCTTCTTTCCCCTGCTATGATTTCGTAATAATCATTTCTCTTTCTTACAAGAAGAGGCTGCAGAACCCCCATTTGTTTGATAGAGTCTGCCAGTTCAAGCAATGCATCCTCTTCAAAATTTTTTCTGGGCTGATCACGATTAGGCTCTACCATATTTATCTTCATCATCAGCTCTCCATTTTGAGGTTCCTGCTTTTCTGCTGACTTTGAAGTTTCTGACTTTTGTGAAGATTTTATACTCTTCTTCTCAGGGATCAGCGTATCTAATCCTCTTCCTAATCCTTTACTCTTTACCGCCATAAGAATTCCTCCATCTATGATACATCTCTGTTCATCACTTCATCCGCTAGCCGCATATAACTGTCGCATCCCGCAGATTTCGGATCATATTTATTAATCGGCATCCCATAACTCGGAGCTTCTGCAAGACGAATATTTCTTGGAATAATAGTCTTATAGATGTTCTGCTGAAGATTATCCTTTACATTTTCGACAACCTGCAGTGAAAGATTCGTCCTGGCATCATACATGGTAAATACAACACCTTCTATTTCAAGCTTTTCATTTAGTCTGTCCTTTACCAACTCAACCGTATGTATCAACTGACTTAGTCCTTCCAATGCGTAATATTCACACTGTATCGGAACAAGAACTGAGTCTGCCGTGGTCATTGCATTGATTGTCAGCATACTTAACGAAGGCGGACAGTCTATAATAATAAAATCATATTGATCCTTAATAACCCCGATAGCATTTCGGATAATATATTCCTTATCGTCAATCCCTATTAATTCTATTTCGGCAGCTGACAAATCGATATTTGCAGGCAGTATATCAACATTTTCCAGAACCTCTTTCTGCAGCACTTCCTCAACGTTAGATTCTCCGATAATAATGTCATATACTGTTCTGTCAATCGAATCTTTATCCAGCCCCAGTCCGCTTGACATATTTCCCTGCGGATCCATATCTATTGCAAGAACTTTTTGTCCTTTTTCGGCCAGACATGCAGAAAGATTAATAGCTGTTGTGGTTTTTCCGACGCCACCCTTTTGATTAGCAACTGCTATAACTCTACCCATCTTTTTTCACCTTTCTATTCAGTATGAATTTAGTATAGCACTTTTTCAAATACTTATCTACAAAATGTTTCACGTGAAACATAATTTCTCGGTTTTTTTTATTTTGCTTTTAAAAATACATTCGTTTTGGTTGTTTTGCTAGTACATATTATATATATAAGTAAACTTATACTATTGCTTATTTTTATGATTTTCACTTAATGTTTCACGTGAAACATTTTAATTTATATTGTTTATCATTTATCTGATTTATAAATATTATTCAGGATGTTTCACGTGAAACATATACATACATTTTGACCCAACCTAGTAAATATGGTATAATGATTGCACAAAGTGCAATCCGAACCGACAAGTCGGTTCGCCCTGCTTCGCAGAAGTTATACCGGCAGGCCACTGCTTGGAAAGTAAATGTCTGCGTCCGCAGCCGCTTCCTTCCCTGCGCATGTGGTATAATGATTGCACGAGGTGTAATCAAAACCGATAATTCGGTCCACCCTGCTTCGCAGAAATTATACCGGCAGGCCACAGCTTGGAAAGTAAATGTCTGCATACGCAGCCGCTTTCTCCCCTGTGCATGTGGTATAATGATATCGGACATTCTATCAAATGAAACATCTTTTTAGAAAATTAGATCCAGAGAAATCTGTAACATTTTTTATAATATGGAGTATAAATTTATGAGTTGGAAAAGAAATCTAATCCTGGGAACAGCTCTCGCCGGAGCTACAACACTGACAATACATCTGATCAATAAATTTGTTTATTTTTCTGCCACATTGGACAATCTTTTAAGCAGTCCATCAGGTTCTTATTATGAGTGGAAGTTTGGAAAGATATATTATACGGAATCTGGTGAAGGAAAGCCTGTTTTATTACTGCACAATCTTTCCACCTTTAGTTCCGGGCATGAATGGCATTTTGTAAAGGAAAAGCTTGCGAAAACAAATAAAGTATATTGTATTGATCTGCTTGGCTGCGGAAGATCTGATAAACCTAATCTGATCTATACCAATTATCTTTATGTACAGCTTATAAGTGACTTTATCAAACATGTAGTAGGAGAGAAGTGTGACGTGATTGCGGCCGGCGAATCAGGATCTTTTGCTGTCGCTGCCTGTCAGAATGATTCCTCCATTATTGATCAGATCGTGATGGTAAATCCATCAGATATACGTTACCTTTCAAAATCTCCAAGCAAACGTACAAAAACGTTGACACGGATGATAAACATACCGATTTTCGGAACATTTCTGTACAATATACTGACTCAGAAAAAGAAAATAGAAAAACTGTATAAAGAAGAATATTTTTATAATAAAGACCTGGTTACTAACAGTATGATCGATACCAGCTATGAAACTTCCCATTCCGGCAATGCAGCTTCAAAATACTTATTTGCCAGCATGGCCGGAAGATATACGACTGTAAATATAAAACATTGTATGAAAGAGTTGAACAACAGTATCTTTATACTGATTGGTGATAAGACAGAAGAAAAGGAAGAATCTGCAAGGCTTTACCAGGAGATCCTTCCTTCTATCGAAATCGAATATATAAAAGACAGTAAAGAACTTCCGCAAATGGAATGTCCGGATCAATTTATTGAAGCAATCCATACCTTACTGTTATAGAGGTTCTTTTGCAGGTATCCCCGCTTTGCGGGGATATTTTTTTTGTGTATGCTGTTCCTTGTGGATTAATACAAAAGATCTGTGGATATCTGTTCCCGGAAGTTCAAACTTCATTACATCTTTTATATTTCCTCCAAGAATCCGTACTGCTTTCTTTGACTGTTCTACCTCATCATCTATTTCACCAGATTTATATGGAACAAACATACCCCCTACCTGTATATAGGGCAGGCAATATTCACTCAAAGTAGAAAGGTTTGCAACAGCCCGTGAAACACAGAGATCAAACTGTTCTCTGTATTCTTCCTTTCTTGCATATTCCTCGGCCCGCCCATGAATCGTACGGATTTCGGTAAGCCCCAGCTGAGAAATAACCTCATCCAGAAACTTTATTCTTTTGTTTAAGGAATCCAAAAGAACGACTCTCAGATGCGGAAATGCGATTTTTAAGGGAATTCCCGGAAAACCTGCGCCTGTCCCTACATCAATGACTGTATGGATCCTGGAAAGATCTATGGCTTTTATGATGGAAAGACTATCTACAAAATGCTTTTCCACCACATCCTCATACTCTGTAATTCCTGTAAGATTCATAACCTTATTCCACTCAATAAGAAGCTGATAAAACTTATGGAACCTTTCCAGCTGATTTTGATCTTGCTTTATGCCAAGCTCTCCAAGCTTTTGCTCTAAAATCTGGTAATCCATCTCTATTTTCCTCCCAAATATACCAGAAGTACCGAAATATCAGCCGGAGAAACTCCTGAAATCCTGGATGCCTGTCCAATAGAGACTGGCCGGTACTCCTTTAATTTCTGTACTGCTTCAATCCGCAGACTTTTTACCTTATCATAATCGATATCTTCCGGAATTTTCTTTTTCTCCAGCTTTTTAAACTGCTCTACCTGCCGTTTCTGCCGCGATATATAACCCTCATACTTAATGGAAATATCAATCTGTTCGATCACTTCATTTTTAAGATTCTCCGGCATTTCCGGCCTTCCCTCATCAATAGTCTCAAGCTCCTTATAGGAAATCTCCGGCCGGCGGATCAGCTCCGCCAGAGTGCTGCCGGAAGAGAGGGGAGTACTGTTTCTGGAAACAAGAAGATTCTGCACCTTTTCAGATGTTCCCACCGTCGCAGACTTTAATCTTATAATTTCTTTTTCAATAAGCTCTTCCTTTTTCAGAAGCCTTTGATATCTTTCCTCTGGTATCAGACCTATTTCATAGCCGATCTTTGTCAGACGCTGATCCGCATTATCCTGCCTGAGAAGCAGACGATACTCAGCTCTGGAAGTCATCATACGGTATGGCTCCTTTGACTCCTTTGTCACCAGATCATCGATCAGCACTCCGATATATGCCTCCGACCGGTCCAGGATCACAGGCTCTTTTCCCTGCAGCTTTCTGGCGGCATTGATTCCTGCAATCAGCCCCTGGGCTGCCGCTTCTTCATAACCGGAGCTTCCATTAAACTGCCCGCCGCTGAAAAGCCCGCTGATCTCCCGGAATTCCAGAGAGGGCAGAAGCTGTCTTGCATCAATACAATCATATTCAATAGCATAGGCATTCCTGACAATCTTTACATTCTCAAGCCCGGGTACAGATCGGTACATGGCGTACTGCACATCTTCCGGAAGAGAAGAGGACATGCCACCAATATACATTTCATTGGTATGGAGTCCCTCCGGCTCAATAAATACCTGGTGCCTTTCCTTATCTGCGAATTTTACCACCTTATCCTCAATAGAAGGACAGTAACGGGGGCCGGTTCCCTCGATCGCACCGGAAAATAAAGGAGAGCGGTCCAGATTATCCCTTATAATCTGATGAGTCTCCTTTGTAGTATAAGTAAGCCAGCAGGAAACCTGATCAATCTGTATATCCTCCGGATCTGTTGTAAAAGAAAAAGGAACGATTCTTTCATCCCCGAACTGTTCTTCCATTTTGCTAAAATCTACCGTACGTTTGTCAATCCTGGCAGGCGTTCCGGTCTTAAACCGATACATCCTGATTCCCAGATTTTTCAGGCAGTCTGTCAGATGATTGGCAGCCTGCAGGCCATTCGGGCCTGTATTAGCGCTGACCTCACCATAAATGCAGCGTGCTTTCAGATAAGTGCCGGTACAAAGAATTACGGCTTTGCAGGGAAAAATCATTCCGGAAAAATTCTCCACGCCAGTTACCCTTCCGTCTTCTGTAAGGATATTTACGATTTCTGTCTGTTTGATATCGAGATTTTCCTGATTTTCCAGAGTCTCTCTCATAATACGGCTGTACTTATCCTTATCTGCCTGTGCCCGCAGAGAATGCACTGCAGGACCTTTTGACTTGTTCAGCATTTTGGACTGGATAAAAGCCTGATCGATCACCTTTCCCATCTCTCCACCAAGAGCGTCTATCTCCCGCACCAGATGTCCCTTGGAACTTCCTCCGATATTAGGATTGCAGGGCATAAGCGCCACACTGTCCATACTTACGGTAAATATAATCGTGCGCAGTCCAAGCCTTGCCGCTGCAAGAGCAGCTTCGCATCCCGCATGGCCTGCACCGATCACAGCCACGTCATATGAATCACTATTTTCCCATACAGAATTTGCTGAATATTTCATTGACCAAATCTTCTCCTATCGTTTCTCCTGTAATAGATCCCAGTGCCTCGTAGGCATCCATCAGATCGATGGAATAAAAATCCTCCGGCATGCCGTTTCTGATACTCTCCACAACCTTTCGAAGCGAATCGTATGCTTCTTTAAGCGCCGTCTTCTGACGGACATTCGTAATATAGATTTCATTATTAAATGAAAGATTTCCTTCAAAAAACATATCCTTTAAAACAATCTCCAGACGATCAATGCCATCCCTGTTCTTTGCAGAAATTTCTATGATTTCAGGGATTCTATCCTGTTTTACTTTATGAGATACATTTTCTTCCGCAGTATTATCGCTCTCACATTTTGCAGGATTACTTGCAAAATATGCCTCTTCAACATCCGCTTTTAATACCTTCATCTTCAGATCCGTTTTATTTAGCAGGATCACAGACTGTTTTCCATGGAGCATCTGAAAAATTTCAAAATCATTATCATCCAAAGGAGAAGAAGCATCAATGACATGGATCAAAAGATCCGCATCCCTTGCAAAATCTCTGGCCCGGTCCACTCCAATCTTTTCCACTATATCACTGGTGTCCCGGATTCCTGCCGTATCCATGATATTCAGGGAAATTCCCTGAAGGGTAATGTGTTCCTCCAATACATCTCTGGTAGTGCCGGCAATATCGGTAACGATAGCCCGGTCTTCACCCAGGAGTACATTCAGAAGAGAAGATTTTCCTACATTTGGTTTTCCCAGGATCACAGTATTAATGCCTTCTTTCAGAATCCTTCCGTCATCGGCCGAATCAATCAGTTTCTTGATTTCTTCCATCATCTCAGTTGCCGAAGATTCTAATTCCTCTCCATAACCATCTACACTGATATGCTCAGGATCATCCAGGGCACTTTCAATAAATGCAGTGTGGTAAATAATTTTATTTCTTAAATCACTTATTTTATCTCTTATATTTCCTTTCAACTGATTGACAGAGCTTTGGAGTGCATACTCATTCTGCGAAGCGATCAGATCTCCTACAGCTTCCGCCTGGGAAAGATCCAGCCTTCCGTTTAGAAATGCCTTCTTGGTAAATTCTCCGGGTTCTGCAGGCCTTGCTCCTGACTTAATCAAAAGTTCCAGAATCCTTTTTACTACAAAGACTCCTCCATGACAGTTAATCTCTACCGTATCCTCTCCCGTATAGCTGTGCGGTCCTCTCATAAGCATGACCAGGACCTCATCAATGGTCTCTTCTCCATCCACAATATATCCATAATGGATGGTATGTGATTTCTGTTCCACTAACTTTTTTCCATGTCTGCCCCTGTAGACAATATCTGCAATCTGGAATGCCTGATCTCCGCTCATACGGACGATTCCAATGCCGGAATTACTCATAGCTGTAGAAATAGCAGCTATGGTGGTTCTTTCATTCATATTCATTCTTCTCTCCTACAGAATAAAAAAGCTGCTGTAAAAATTATATCTTACAACAGCTTCTTTTTCAATTTGAATTATTTACGTACCAGAGTTACAACCACTCTTCTGTAAGGTTCTTCTCCCTCACTATGTGTAGATACGGCAGGATCTGACTGAAGAGCAGAGTGGATAATTCTTCTTTCATATGGATTCATCGGCTCCAGCACTACAGTCCTTCTTGTCCTCTTTACCTTACCTGCAATGTTTCTTGCCAGGTTCTCCAGAGTTTCTTTCCTTCTTCTTCTGTAATCCTCGGTATCCAGCTTCACACGAACATAGCCGTCCTGGGTCTTATTAGCCACCCTGTTTGTAAGGTACTGAAGAGAATCCAGAGTCTGTCCTCTCTTGCCGATCAGGATTCCCATATTCGGACCTTCCATATTGATGGAAAGAGCTCCTTCTTCATCTATAGAGGATGTAACCTTTACATTTTCCATATTCATGGCTTTCATTACATCTGAAATAAATTTTTCACATGCTTCGATCGTCTGGTCCTCTACTTTCGCCAGCTCAATCTCTTTTCTTACCTCTTCAGCCTTTTCCTCTGCAGCTTTTTCAGGCTCGTGCTTTGGCTCATGTTTCTTTTTATTCTTATGCTTCTTTTCTCTGACGGGCTTGTCTGCTGTCTTTTGAGGCTCTTTTTCTTCTTTTTCCGTTTCCCTTGCTGTCTCTTCTTTTACTTCTTCCTTTAAGAGCTCGTCAAGCTCGGACACTTCCGGCTCTTCATGCTTTCTGCGGGCCTTGATCACGGCCTGCTTCATCCCGATACCTAAGAATCCCGGGCTTCCTTTTTCAATCACCTCATAATCCAGCTGGTCACTGGTCACGCCAAGCTGGATCAGCGCTTCTGTGATCGCGTCGTCTAATGTTTTTGCTGATACGGTAATATAGTCCACGAAAACCGCCCCCTAATTATTTTCATTAAATTTTTTCACCATGTTTGCCTTTGACGCCAGACTTCCTGATTTTGCATTGCTTGCGTTTTTCCTTGCCTGCTCCAGTTTCTTTTCTTTTTCCTTTTCACTTTCCGCAGACACATTCTTCTTTGCAGACTCTTTAATACTCTTTGTATTAGTCTGAGCCATTGCGTTGATACGTTCTGCACGTTCTCCGCGCTTTTGTTTTTTCTTTTCCGCTTTTTCTTTATTTTTCTCGATCAGATCTTCTACTGACATCTTCTTCAGGCTCTTATTGATAAATATCTGCTGAACACATCTTACCACCGCACTGACGATCCAGTAAAGACCGATACCTGCTGAGAAAGAAAATGCGATGAACACTGAGAATAATGGCATCGTCACATTCATCGTCTTCATAGTGCTTGCCATTGGATTATCCTTGTCCACCTGCTGTCCTGAGATAGCCTGTGAAAGACGGATACTTATATACTGCACCGCACCGGAAAGAACCGGGATCAGTATTGCAGTTACAATGATCACTGCCGCCGGCAGACCAAAGGATCCGCTGTTTGAGATCATCTGCGTCGGTGAGATCGTCAGATCCGGGATGGTCAGGAATCTGTTTACCTCAGCCGGCGCGTCCTTGATTGCCGGAATATAATTTTCAATATCATAAACGACCGGATACAGAGCAAACAGAAGCGGCATCTGGATCAGCATCTGAAGACATCCGCCCATCATGGATGTTCCATACTTGTCATAGACCTGCTGCACCTCTTCCTGCATTTTCATCTGACTTGCCTGGTCTCTTTTGTTTTTGTATTTCTTCTGGATTGCCTGGACTTCCGGATTGATAACAGCCATCATCTTGGATGATCTTTGCTGCTTAATTGTAAGAGGCATCATCAGTGTATATACAAGGATTGTATATATAATGATTGATAATCCTACAAGTCCATTATCGCTTGGCAGGATTTTATCCAAAATCTCATAGATAAAGTTCATAACTTTACCTAAGAGCCAGCAAAGCTGACCTATGATCGGCCAGTTTGCCGCAGTCAGCAAACTAAACATCATTTTTTAATTTCCTCCGTATATTATTGTCACACTTCTTAAGGGACGGGGTCGTATCCGCCTTTTGCAAATGGATTGCACCTGAGGATTCTCCAGGCCGCAAGGGCCCCTCCTTTTATGGCTCCATATTTTTCGATCGCTTCGATCGCATACTGGGAACAGGTCGGATAGTAGATACAGGTAGAATACCCTTTCATACAAGACAAATACTTCTGATAGAAACGAATACATTTCAACATGAGTTTTTTCATTTCTTATTACCCCTGATCTATGATTTTATGAAGATGAGCCAGGTGCAGCAGTGCTTTCTCAATCTCATGATAATCTTTTCCTTTCGCACTGACTCTTGCTATGACAACAATATCATAACCGCACTGAAATCTCTCTTCTTGTAATCGATAACTTTCTCTGATCAATCTTGTTAATCTGTGACGAACAATACTGTTTCCAACTTTTTTACTTACTGATATTCCCAATCGGTTTTGATCTGTGTTATTCTTCATCGTATACATAACAAGATACTTATTTGCATACGACTTTTTTTCACTGTAGACCTTCTGAAAATCTTTGTTCTTCTTCAAGGATTCAGAATACTTCATTACTCATATTTCTCCCAATTTTTAGAGAAGAAAAGGCCACATATATGCGGCCTACGCTGATAATTTCTTTCTTCCTTTTGCTCTTCTTGCTGCAAGAACTTTTCTTCCACCTGCGGTCTTCATTCTTGCTCTGAATCCATGAACCTTAGATCTCTGTCTCTTTTTTGGCTGGAATGTCATTTTCATAGATATCCACCTCCTTATATTTTGCAAGGGATTTTCCCTATATTTCATAAAGACACATTTTTGATTATATGCAAAAAGGCCTATAAAGTCAAGGTCTTCGCCGATTTTTCTAAATATTATTTATCCACAAAATGTGGATAACACCGGGAAAACGCGTGGATAACATGTGGATATTAAAAATTTTACATAGATTTTCCCTTTGAAACTGGTTTTTCTTCTGTGTATAAAGTTATCCACATGGATTAAACATTGCCTAAATCTGTATTTTGATGTAGAATAATTAAGAGTGGGTTTTTATGTTTGAACCTATGATATTGTAAAGATTAGGAGTTATTTACCATGAATATTGTACAGGAAAAATGGGAAGAAATCATTGAACATCTTAAGGTAGAGCACGATTTATCCAATGTATCTTTCACGACCTGGATCCGTCCTTTAAAGGTCTATGATGTGATCGATGATACCGTGATCATTTTAGTTAATACGAATTCCAGTGTGGAATATATTGAAAAGAAATATCTTCTTCCTTTAAAAGTATGTATCGCAGATATCACAGGCGAAGAATATGAAATCCGTTTTATATCGGAAGATGATAATGTTCTGGAAGAGCTCCAGAGCAAACCTTCTGAATCCATGACAAAGAAAAGAACCAAATCTGCCGCCGAAAAGGCAGGACTGAATCCAAAGTACACTTTTGATACCTTTGTCGTCGGCGGAAATAATAATTTTGCACATGCCGCTTCACTGGCAGTAGCAGAATCTCCTGGAGAAGTATATAATCCGCTGTTCTTATATGGAGGCGTCGGTCTTGGAAAGACCCATCTGATGCATTCCATTGCACACTTCATCCTGGACAAGAATCCAAAGAAAAAGGTACTTTATGTAACCAGCGAGACATTTACCAATGAACTGATCGAAGCTCTGAAGATGGGGAAAACATCCGGAAATGAATCCGCTATCTCCAAATTCAGGGACAAATACAGGAATAATGATGTACTTCTCATCGATGATATCCAGTTTATCATTGGAAAAGAAAGTACACAGGAAGAATTCTTCCATACCTTTAACCACTTACATACGTCCGGAAAACAGATCATCATTTCCAGTGATAAGCCGCCAAAGGATATCGAGACTCTGGAGGCAAGGCTCCGTACCCGGTTTGAGTGGGGACTGATTGCAGATATCTCTGCACCAAATTATGAGACCCGTATGGCGATCCTTCAGAAAAAGATCGAACTGGATCAGCTGGAAAAATACAATATACCGAAAGATGTACTGAAGTACATTGCAGAAAATGTAAAAACAAATATCAGAGAGCTGGAAGGTTCCTTAAATAAACTGATTGCGCTTTACAAACTGAACCATGAAGGCGAGATCGACATTCCTCTTGCTGCAGAAGCATTAAAAGATATTATCTCTTCTGAAAATAAGAGGGAAGTAACCCCGGAGCTTATTCTGGATATTGTGGCAGACCACTTTGGAATTACAGTGGCTGACTTAAAGAGTAACAAACGAAACGCGGATATTGCAAATCCACGGCAGATCTCCATGTATCTGATCCGTACCATGACCGAATCCTCACTGAAGGCTATTGGTGTCGTTCTTGGAGGAAAGGATCATTCTACGATCAAATACGGCATTGAAAAGATTGCCGCGGAGGAAAAAGAAGACGAGACCTTAAGCAATACCATTAATATAATAAGGAAGAAAATTAATCCCGCCTAATGTGAATAACTATGTGGATAAGCCGGGGAAAACGCTGGATAACTTTGGAAAACATTTTTATCCACATATCCGGAAAAAGTTTTCCCAACATCATCCACAAAAATTCCCAGAGAAATCCACAGAGATTTCAAAACGGCAAACACTTGAAAACAGAGGGCTGGACATAGTTTTCCACTTATCCACAGCCCCTAATACGAGTAATACGGAATAAAATCATATATAAATCTATACGCGCCATGCGAAAGGAGTTATACACATTATGAAAATCATCTGTAATAAATCAAATCTGGTAAAAGGTGTCAGCATTGTATCCAAGGCAGTTCCTTCAAAAACAACCATGCCTATCCTGGAATGTATCCTGATCGATGCAACAATGGATATTATAAGGTTGACTGCAAACGATATGGAACTGGGGATACAGACAGAGATAGAGGGAGAGATCGTGGACAGAGGAATGATCGCTATTGATGCAAGGATCTTTTCTGAAATTGTACGCAAGCTCCCGGACAGTGATATCACGATTGAAACAGACGACCGCCTGCAGACAGTGATTACCTGTGAAAAGGCAAAATTTGACATTTCCGGAAAACCGGGAGAAGAATTTTCATACCTTCCGGTCATCGAGAAGGAAAATTCTATTGAGATCTCTCAGTTTACGCTGAAAGAAGTAATCCGCCAGACCATCTTCTCAATTTCAGATTCTGAGAGCAATAAGATGATGGGCGGAGAATTATTTGAGATCAGGAATAATGTTTTAAGAGTTGTTTCTCTGGATGGACACCGTATTTCCATCCGAAGGATTGAACTGAAAGAAGAAGCCGCAGATAAAAAGCTGATCGTTCCGGGAAAAACGCTGATAGAGATCAGCAAGATTCTTTCCGGAGAGGCTGAGAGTATGGTCAGCATTTCTTATACCAGCAACCACATCGTATTTGAATTTGACAACACGGTCGTAGTATCCAGACTGATCGAGGGAGATTATTTTAAGATCGACCAGATGCTGTCAAGTGATTATGAGACGAAGGTAAAGATCAATAAAAAAGAGCTTCTGAATTGTATTGACCGTGCAACTCTTCTGATCAAAGAAGGAGATAAAAAGCCGATTATCATTCAGATCGGCGATGAGCTGATGGAGCTTAGGATGAAATCTCAGATCGGCTCCATGAACGATGAAATTGAAATCGCAAAAGAAGGAAAGGATCTCTTGATCGGCTTTAATCCCAAGTTTTTGATCGATGCATTAAGGGTTATTGACGATGAAGAGGTTACCCTGTATCTGATGAATGCAAAGGCGCCCTGCTTTATCAAGGATGAGGAGGAAAGCTATATTTATCTGATTCTTCCTGTAAACTTTAATGCAGCTGTCTAAAGGAGTAATTGGGGAATGAAAATAACTTTAAAAGATGAATTTATCAAGCTTGGTCAGGCTTTAAAAGCCGCCGGACTGGTGGAATCAGGAGCCGAGGCAAAAGAAGTGATCCAGGAAGGAAAGGTCCTGGTCAATGGAGAGGTTGAATCCAGACGGGGCAAAAAGCTGTATGCCGGCGATTTGGTAACTTTTAACGGGGAAGAAATTAAAATTGAAGATTAAATCTTTAAAGATCAAAAATTTTCGAAATTATGAATTTCTGAAACTACAGTTTGACCCTGCGGCAAATATCTTCTACGGGGATAATGCGCAGGGGAAAACAAATATCCTGGAAGCAGTTTATCTGTCTGGAACATCAAAATCCCATCGGGGAACCAGGGATAAAGATATGATCCAATTCGGACAGACCGAATCCCATATAGAGACCATTGTGGAAAAAAACGAGATCGAATATCAGATTGATATGCATCTGAAAAAGAATAGTCCTAAGGGGATTGCGATCAACAAGATCCCGATCCGGAAAGCCGGAGAGCTATTCGGTATTGTTAATCTTGTATTCTTTTCGCCCGAGGATCTGAATATCATCAAAAACGGTCCGGGAGAAAGACGCAGATTTATTGATCTGGAATTATCACAGCTCGACAAGGTATATTTGAGCGATCTGGCAAATTATAACCGCACGGTGAACCAGAGAAACCATCTACTGAAGGAAATCGGATTTTCAGGAAACAGGGAATCGGCAGATACTCTGGATATCTGGGATCTGCAGCTTAGTCAGTACGGGAGCAGGATCATAGAGCGCAGAAAAAGATTTGTGGAAGAGATAAACGAAATTATTTCTTCTATCCATCAGAAATTGACTGGAGGGCGGGAAGAAATCCGGGTCATCTATGAGCCAAGCAGCGGCGATATGCCATTGGAAGATGCAGTCAGGAGAAACAGAGAAAAGGATATCAAGCTGAAAAGTACGTCGGTGGGACCCCACAGAGATGATATCTGTTTTCTAAGCGGCGATCTGGATATCCGCAAATTCGGTTCCCAGGGACAGCAAAGGACTGCGGCTCTTTCTCTGAAATTATCTGAGATCGAGCTTGTCAAGCGGATGATCCATGATACACCTGTGTTATTACTTGACGACGTATTGTCTGAACTGGATAAACACAGGCAAAACTATTTATTAGATAGTATTCATGATATACAGACCCTGATCACCTGTACAGGTGTGGAGGAATTTGTAAATCATCGATTTTCTATAAACAAAGTATTCCATGTTCATAACGGACAGGTAGTAAATGAAAACTAGGAGGATAAGCATGAGTACAGAAAAGGTACAGCACGAATATGGGGCGGACGAGATTCAGATTCTGGAAGGTCTGGAGGCAGTCCGGAAACGTCCTGGTATGTATATCGGAAGCACTTCGGCAAGGGGACTGCACCATCTGGTCTATGAGATTGTGGATAACTCGGTGGATGAAGCGCTGGCAGGATTCTGCGACAGTATCGAAGTGACAGTCCATCCGGATAATTCCGTAACAGTGGTGGATAACGGGCGGGGAATCCCCGTTGGGATCAACCATAAGGCAGGCCTCCCGGCAGTGGAAGTTGTATTTACGGTACTTCATGCCGGCGGAAAATTCGGCGGAGGAGGATACAAGGTATCCGGAGGCCTCCATGGCGTGGGCGCTTCTGTTGTAAACGCCCTTTCAAACTGGCTGGAGGTTGAGATCTTCCACGAAGGAAAAGTGTATAAACAGAGATATGAACGTGGAAAAGTCATCCATAAACTGGAAATCGTTGGGGATTGTGAAGCGGAAAAGACCGGGACAAAGGTTACCTTCCTTCCGGATGACACAATTTTTGAAGAAACCGTTTTTGATTTTGACGTATTAAAACAGAGATTCCGCGAAATGGCCTTTCTGACTGCAGGACTTAAGATTGTATTAAGAGATGAGAGACCGGAGGATGGAATCATTGAAAAAACATTCCATTACGAGGGCGGTATCAGAGAATTTGTTTCTTACTTAAACCGCAGCAAGACTGCACTGTACGAAGATATCATTTATTGTGAGGGACTGGTCAACGGAGTAGCCGTAGAGGTTGCCATGCAGCACAATGATTCTTACAGTGATAATACCTATGGATTTGTTAATAACATTACGACTCCGGAAGGCGGAACCCATGTGGTGGGCTTCCGGAATGCGCTGACAAAAACATTCAATGATTATGCCAGAAAGAATAAGCTCTTAAGAGACAGCGAGCCGAACTTAAGCGGCGAGGATATCAGAGAAGGTCTGACTGCGATCATCAGTGTCAAGATCGAGGATCCTCAGTTTGAGGGACAGACCAAGCAGAAGTTAGGCAACAGCGAAGCCAGAGGAGCTGTGGACAGTGTAGTAAGCAAGCAGCTGGAGATATATCTGGAGCAGAATCCGGCAGTGGCAAAGCTGACCATTGAAAAATCTGTAATGGCGCAAAGAGCCAGAGAAGCCGCAAGAAAAGCAAGGGATCTGACCAGAAGAAAATCAGCTCTGGATGGCATGTCTCTTCCAGGGAAGCTGGCGGACTGTTCTGATAAGAATCCGGAAAACTGCGAGATCTACATCGTAGAAGGAGATTCTGCGGGAGGATCTGCAAAAACGGCCAGAGACCGTGCTACCCAGGCAATCCTGCCTCTTCGCGGAAAGATATTAAACGTAGAAAAGGCAAGACTTGATAAAATTTATGGAAATGCAGAGATCAAAGCAATGATCACAGCATTTGGAACAGGGATCCATGATGATTTTGATATATCCAAACTCCGTTATCATAAAATCATCATCATGACCGACGCGGATGTGGACGGCGCACACATCAGTACCTTGCTTTTAACCTTCCTGTACCGTTTTATGCCGGATCTTATCAAGGAGGGATATGTATACCTGGCGCAGCCGCCGCTCTATAAGCTGGAGAAAAACAGGAAGGTCTGGTATGCATACAGCGATGAAGAGCTGGATTCGATCCTAAGAGAGGTCGGAAGAGATAACAATAATAAGATCCAGAGATATAAAGGTCTTGGAGAGATGGATGCAGAACAGCTGTGGGAGACGACCATGGATCCGGAACACCGTATTCTTCTGCGTGTCACTATGGATGAAGAGACGACCTCAGAGCTGGATCTTACCTTTACCACACTGATGGGGGACAAGGTAGAGCCCAGACGTGAGTTTATTGAAGAAAATGCAAAATACGTTAAGAACTTGGATGTGTAGGAGGATAGATGATGGAAGATAATATTTTTGATAAAGTCCACGAAGTGGACCTGAAAAAGACGATGGAAACCTCCTATATCGATTATGCCATGAGTGTCATCGCGTCTCGTGCTCTGCCGGACGTCAGAGACGGTCTGAAGCCGGTACAGCGAAGGATTCTCCACTCTATGATCGAGCTGAATAACGGACCGGATAAGCCCCACAGAAAATGTGCGCGTATCGTCGGTGATACCATGGGTAAATACCACCCCCACGGTGACAGTTCTATCTACGGAGCTTTGGTTAACCTGGCTCAGGACTGGTCTACCAGATATCCGTTGGTGGACGGCCATGGAAACTTTGGTTCTGTGGATGGAGACGGAGCTGCGGCCATGCGTTATACAGAGGCAAGGCTTAGCAAGATATCCATGGAGATGATTGCGGACATCAATAAAGATACGGTAGATTTTGTACCGAACTTTGATGAGACAGAGAAAGAGCCGTCCGTACTGCCGGCAAGATTTCCAAATCTTCTGGTAAACGGTACTTCTGGTATCGCTGTTGGTATGGCCACCAATATTCCGCCTCACAATCTGACGGAAGTAATCAACGCGGTAGTCAAAATTATTGATAACCAGCTGGAGGATAAAGAAGAGACCACTATAGAGGAAATTTTAGGCATTATCAAAGGGCCTGATTTTCCGACAGGAGGCATGATCCTCGGGACAAGAGGAATTGAAGAGGCTTATCGCACCGGCCGGGGCAAGATCCGGGTGCGCGCGGTGACAGATATTGAAACCATGCCGAATGGAAAGAGCCGCATCATTGTGACGGAGCTTCCTTATATGGTCAACAAAGCGCGTCTCATTGAGAAGATCGCTGAGATGGTAAGAGATAAAAAGATCGACGGCATCACAGACTTAAGCGATCAGTCCAGCCGGGAAGGCATGAGAGTGGTCATTGAGCTTCGCAAGGATGTGAATGCAAATGTCCTTTTGAACCAGTTATACAAACATACGCAGCTCCAGGATACCTTCGGAGTCATCATGCTGGCTCTTGTCAATAATCAGCCCAAGGTTATGAATATCCTGGAAATGCTGAATCATTATCTGAAGCATCAGGAAGAAGTTATCACGCGTCGGACAAAATACGAGCTGAATAAAGCAGAAGAGAGAGCTCATATTCTGGAAGGTCTGCTGGTTGCTTTGGATCATATCGATGAAGTGATCAGTATTATCCGTGGATCCAGAACAGTGCAGATTGCAAAGTCTGAATTGATGGAGCGGTTCGAACTGACAGACGTTCAGGCACAGGCTATTGTAGATATGCGTCTGCGCGCTCTGACCGGTCTGGAAAGAGAAAAGCTGGAAGCAGAATACAAAGAGCTGATGGAGCAGATCAGCCGTTTGAAGGCGATCCTGGCAGACCGGAAGCTTCTGCTTGGCGTGATCAAGGAAGAGATTATTGCTATCCGGGATAAATATGGAGATGAAAGAAGAACTTCTATCGGATTTGATGAATTTGATATATCCATGGAAGACCTGATCCCGAAAGAGGATGTTGTGATCACTATGACGAAGCTTGGGTACATCAAGCGGATGTCTAACGATACCTTTAAGGCCCAGAACAGAGGCGGAAAGGGAATCAAAGGCATGCAGACGCTGGACGAGGATTATGTGGAAGAGTTGTTTATGTCCAATACACATCACTTTATTATGTTCTTTACCAGCACCGGGCGTGTATACCGGCTGAAGGGCTATGAGATTCCAGAGTCCAGCCGTACCTCCAGAGGAACAGCCATCATCAATCTCCTGCAGCTGATGCCGGGAGAGAAGATCAGCGCTGTCATCCCGATTGAAAAATATGACGATGATTCCTATCTTGTCATGGCTACAAAGAGGGGACTGATCAAGAAAACACCTCTGAAGGATTATGCAAATGTGCGTAAGACAGGTTTGGCAGCCATCACCCTGAGGGAAGATGATGAGCTGATCGAAGTGAAGTTTACAGACGGAAAGCAGGAGATCATCCTGGCTACCAAGTACGGCCAGTGTATCCGGTTCAGTGAAGAAGACGTACGCGCGACCGGAAGAACATCCATGGGTGTCCGTGGAATCAATCTGGCAGACCGTGATGAGGTTATCGGTATGCAGCTTACCGTTCAGGGAAGCGACCTGTTGATCGTTTCTGAAAAGGGAATGGGAAAACGAACCTCAATCAGTGAATTTACGGCTCAGAACAGAGGCGGCAAAGGCGTGAAATGCTATAAAATCATGGAAAAGACTGGAAATGTAGTTGGCGTTAAGGCAATAAACGAAGATGATGAGATAATGATTATTAATACGGAAGGAATTATCATCCGTATGAAATGTGAAGGCATTTCGCTTCTTGGCAGGATCACATCCGGGGTGAAGCTGATTAATCTTCCGGAGGGTGATAAAGTCGCCAGCATCGCAAAAGTCAGAAAAGGCGATGAAGAGGAAGAAGAAAACGATACAGAGAGCCGTACAGAAGAATAAAAATTCGCAGAAAATATCATATCGAAAAGAAATAGTGCTTTAGCTTTCGCTAAGGCACTATTTTATTTTGCGCAATAATGGACAATACTAAATGAAAAACAGGAGGATCATGATGGAGAAAATAAGATTTGAGATTAAAAAAGAGGATACAGAGGAATTTTGTTTTTACCTGCAGGAGAGAGAAAATTCAAAAGCAACAATAGAGAAATATTTACGTGATATTCGAAAGTTTTTTATATTCATAAAAGAAAATGAGGAAATAGGAGAAAAGGAGAATGAAAGGAATATAGTAGATAAAGAAAAAATTCTGGCATACAAAGATTGGCTTATGAAGCATTATGCCGTCAGCAGCGCTAATTCTATGCTGGTTGCATTAAATCAGTACTTGCTTTTCCGGGAGATGGGGAGGCTTAAAGTAAAAAGAATTAAAGCTCAGAGGACGGATATATTGGGAATGGAAAAGTTTCTGGATAAAAAGGATTTTCAAAAGCTGGTAGAAACAGCAAAAGCCTTCGGAAAAGATCAGATTGCTATGATTATGGAAACCATCTGCGCTACCGGTATCAGGATAAGCGAATTGAAATACTTTTGTGTGGAAAATCTGCGCCGCGGGATGATCAGAGTATGGAATAAGGGAAAATACAGAGTGATCATCATTCCTACAATATTAAAAAAGAAGCTTCTTATATATATAGAAAAGAAAAAGATTAAAAAGGGAATCATATTTTGTACCCGGACGGGAAAAGAAAAGGACCGTTCTAATATATGGCGTGAAATGAAAAAGATAGCAGAGCTGTCAGGAGTCAGTCTGGAAAAGGTATTCCCGCACAACCTGCGGCATCTTTTCGCAAGAACATTCTACAGAGAGACGAAAAACCTTATTCATTTAGCAGATATATTGGGACACAACAGCCTGGAAGTGACAAAAATATATACAACAGACAGTATAGAAGAATGGAGGAAAAATATGGAGAAGATAAAACTCCTGGATAGTACAACATAATACTTATTATGTTGTTAATTACAAGTTGGAAAGAGAAAAATCCATTTAATCCTTTTCAGTTTAAATCAGTAAAAATCAAATGTCAACATTCTGTGGATAATTTGTCTATATATCATGTGAAAAATGTGGATAAAATTTAAAAGTATACAAGATATTTACATAAATCTACATTTTTCGCCATTCCGGTCAGAGAGTTATACCACCTTTCTTTCAGCTTATTTATTTTCCACTTAGAAAACAACAACATAATAAGTATTATGTAGCGGCATCTTTGAAATTATCGAGAGGGAAATAAATAAAAAATTTGTGCATGGAAATAGGAAGTGCACGAAGGAAAGGAAGAGGGTACATGAAACAAAGAAACAAAAAAATTACGGAAAGGAGAAAGCGCAGGGTTCTGTCGGGAGTACTGGCAGTGTTGATTGTCGTAGCATTGGCCATAGGGCTGATGCCGAATGAACAGGTCTATGCGGCGGAGAAGACATCGGACGGGAATACCACTGGTTCCTACGCGCAGAATCTTGGCGATAATTCATCTACAAGATACGCGGGAAGGGTATGGACAGACAAGACGGTGTATACAGGGAATGCCACATTTACAGGCGATGCCGATGTAACTGTTGAAAACGATTCGGATTTCCTTGTGGCATATTCGGCGTTAGCCACAACACAGAATGTCACCGGCAAAAGTTCGGTTCCTGTTGATGTGGTTTTTGTTATCGATAATTCTAATTCGATGGATGACTCGGTTGGCGGTGGAAGCGGACAGAGCCGTCTGGAAGCAACTGTCGAAGCGGTAAATACATCTATCGAAACTATTATGGATTCTCATCCTGATTCCAGAGTAGCGGTAGTTCTTTATGGTTCATCGGCACATACATTAATGCCACTCGGCCATTATTCCGCCTCTACAAATTTGCAGCACAGTGGTGATTATATCTGGTACGATAGCGAGACGGACTTTTTTGGAAACACAGATACCACCTTTGGATCAGTAGCCAATGGCCGTAATTTGGAAATGACATCAGGGGAACGCGGCACCAACATTCATATGGGTGTAGATGTTGGAATGGATATTTTGAAGGGCGCTACTGGTATCGGTGAAGGTGCTTCCAAGCATGTGCCTGCACTTATTCTGCTTTCAGACGGTGCTGCAACTTATGCTGGAAGTGGCAACTGGTGGGATCCTTCTGGTTCTCAGGGTATAGGCTCGGAAGGAAGTGTTACTTTCTCTTTGGAAACGGCAATGCATGCCCAGTATCAGAAGCAACTTGTGAATAACCACTATGGGGTTGATGCTGATGCAGATACTGCGTGTCAAATCTATACCATCGGCATGGGTATTGAGCAGCTTTCTGGAAGTCAAAGAAACATTGCAAGACTTGCATTGAATCCGGGCACCTATATAACCGAAAACAATGATGAAGCTAATGCGATGAAGAATGCGTGGAATTCTTATTTGAGTGGCCAGAATCCGACAATGCAGTATCCATCGGGCACAAATTTTTGGGGGAATACACAATACAGCGACTATACTTTCCGTCATCCAGGCAGTGATGATATTTCCGCAATTGCTTACAACGACGGATACTATTCCGCTGAAAATGCAGATGATGTCGCAAATGTATTTGATGATATTACAAGCGATATCGTTTCCTCGTCTGCTCAGGCGCCTACACAGATTGAAGGCGGCGATCCGCTTAAAAGCGGTTATCTGACATATACAGATCCGATAGGTGAGTATATGGAAGTCAAGGATATAAAGTCCATCATATACGGTGGTGAGCAGTTTACGCAGAAGAGTTCTTCAACTGACGGAAATACAACCACATATACCTTTGAAGGTCCTGTAATAGAGTCACCTGTATACGGTGAGCTTGACGTTTCCTCTATAATAATCACCGTAACGAAGGATGCAGATGGTAACGAGACCCTTACTGTAAAGATTCCGGCGGCGGCTATTCCGCTGAGAGTGAATACCGTTGATATCGATGAAAACGGTGCGATTACCAATACAAACAATAACGCTTATCCTGCAAGAATACTTTATACTGTCGGAGCCCGAGAAGGTATAAATCTTGAGACACTGGAAGGTGTAAGCGATGATTACATCAGCAGCCATCTGACAGAAGACGGTCAGAAGGTGAACTTCTACAGTAACAAATACAGCAGAAATACCCAGAATAATAAAACTGTCGGAGATGCTAAAGTAACATTTACCCCGGCAGAGACTAATCCATTCTTCTATGTGCAGGAGGATACACCTCTCTACACAGCAGAAGATACAAATGCTGTTGCAAGAAGTGTTAATAATGATGATACCCTCTATTATTTCCAGATAACATATTATGAGGGAAATAGTGAACAAACAGTATGGGTGTCAAGGCCGGGTTCATCTTTCTGGCATGATGGATCAACAGATGTAACATTGAAAACGTTGGATGGTGGACAGGTTGCTATTAAGAAAGGCGCTCCAAGATTAGGATACCTTGACGATTTTGCACAGACAAAAGCTGAAAATACTACCGGTACAGCCGAACAGGTATTCCATCCTGTATATGACGGCAACGGTCAGTTTACAGTATATCTGGGCAACAACGGACTGCTTCAGACAGATGCTCCTAAGTCACTGACAGTTGAAAAGGAAGTCACTACAAGTAATAGTCTGACTGCACCTGACGCTGACTTTACATTCGAAGTGACAGTGGCATCTAAGGCTGGTACTGCAGGAGATGCAATACTGACAGGCAGTGACGGTCAGACAACGAAAACGGAACTGACATTTGACGCAGACGGTAAGGCAACATTTACGCTTAAAGACGGACAGTCCATGGAAATTCTCAATATAGGAGAAGGTGTTGCATATACCGTTAAAGAAATCAATCTGCCTGCCGGATTTACTTCTGATGCGGCGGACAATACAAAGACAGGCACTGTTTCCGGTGCGGATGAAAACAATATTGTTACATTCACAAATACATATAATGTAACACCGGTCACAACAGAAGATCTGGGAATCAGACTTGGCGGAACTAAGAGCATCACAGGCCGTGATTTCCAGGCAGGCGACGAATTTGTATTTACTATAGCAGCGGCTCAGGTAAGACCTGATGCTCCGCTTCCAGATGAGGATATTGATGGAGACGGAAATGCGGCTACGGCTACAGTAGAGCCAACATCGGGCAGCGAGGTTACATTTAAATTTGGTAACATCACTTTCGATAAGCCTGGTGAATACAGATATATCATCCGTGAAAATACTGGAGCATTGCCGGGTGTTGATTATGATGGAGCAACTTATCGTGTAAATATTATCGTTAGAGATAACGGTGACGGAACGATGAGCCTTGCAAGCACTGAAGGCGGCCTCACTGGAATAGGCGGTTTAAATTATCCAACTAATCCTTTCATCCAGGTTTGGGATGGAGATCAGGAAGGAGCAGTAGTTAGTGCTGCAGCATTTGAAAACAGCTACAATGCAGCCAGCGCGGAAGCTGTTATCCAGGGCGTGAAAGTGCTCAATTCCACAAACAGTGACAGAATCCTTGCGGATGGTGACTTTACATTCAAGATCGAAGCTCTCGGATATAACTCTGATGGAGGAGATCAATTCAATCAGATTCCTGACGGCGAACCGGCTCAGCCGATGCCTGCCAATACGGAAGTAATCAATATTGCTAATGGTAATGTGAATTTCGCAGCTATGACATTCACACAGGATATGATCGGCAATACTTATGGCTATAAGATTACCGAAAAACTTCCACAGGGTGTGAATGCGGATAATCCGACATTAAACGGCATTACATACGATACATCTGAAAAGATTGTTAAAGTAACTGTGACAAGATCTGATGAGGGTGGAATAGAACATGTGGTTGCGACAGTGACGCCAAATGATGGAACGGCTGAAGCGGCTAAGAATTTCACATTCACCAATAAGTATGAACCTTCGTCCGTAACGATTGGTGAGGATACAGGCAATGCTATAACAGTTCAGAAAACATTTACAGGCAGAACCTGGAATGACAGTGATGTGTTTGAATATTCGCTCATAGCTCTGGATAATGCTCCTATGCCTTCAACTGGCGGAGATGTTATTTCAATAGGAAAACCAGCTAGCGGCGATAGTAATACTGCAATATTTGGAAATATTACATTTACCAAGGAAGGCGTATATAAATATGAGATAACAGAAACTGACGGAGGACTTGGTGGTGTGACTTATGATAAGCACACAGCAAAAGTGACCGTAAGTGTAACTGAAGATGAAAAAACAGGTACTCTCAGTGCAAAGGTTGAATATGACAACAGCACAGCTGAAAATAACAGTGACAAGGATGTACAGGATGCAGCAGCATTTACAAATACCTACAAGGCTGTATTTGATCCAGACACTACGGTAAATCTGAACGGAACCAAGGAACTGACAGGCAAGGATCTTACAGAAGGTATGTTCTACTTCTATGTAGATCCACAGGACGGAGCTCCTATGGGAGACTTTGCACCTACTGGCGACAGCACAGCAATGAATCCTAATCAGGCTGACGGCTCAATCCAGCTTCTGAAGAATGTAACATACACCGAAGCCGGTGACTATGTATACATCATCAAGGAACAGATACCTTCCAATAAGGAAAAAGGTATGACTTACGATGAGTCAGAGTACCGCGTAACTGTAACTGTTACAGATGACCAGCATGGTAATCTGACAGCAAGTGAGCCAAAGATTGAGAAGAAGGCTGCCGGCGCGGTGGATTATGTGGAAGCAGACGCAGTTGTATTTGAAAACAACTACGAACCTCTTTCCATAACAATTGCACCGCTGCAGATAACAAAGGTTCTCGACGGTGACAGAAATACTCCTCTCCAGGACGGCGAATTCTCATTTGAAATGAGCGTAGTAAGCGCTAATCCGGAAGATGGTATAACTCTGCCGCAGCAGACAGTCGTTGAAAACAAGGCTGACGGAACTGTACCGTTTGGGGATATAACATTCACCAAGGTGGGTACATATAAGGTACAGGTAAAGGAAGTTGTTCCGGACGAAGCAGATAAAGTTCCTGGAGTAGAATACGATACTCATGTGAGAACGACTACATTTACGGTAACTGATAATGCCGGACAGCTTGCAGTTCAGAGAAGTGGATACGACGGAAGTCGAACATTCACAAATGAATACAAGACTACCGGCACTGTTACAGGAGCAACAGATCTTGAAGTAACCAAGAACTTAACAGGTCGTGACTGGCAGAAAGACGATGCCTTTACATTTACGCTTGCAGCGGCAAATGAGGAAACCAAGAAGGCGGTAGAAAACGAATACGTCATATTGCCAGAGAATGCGAAAGGAATTATTATCACTTACAATGCGGAAAATCCGGATGCACCTAAAACAGCAAGCTTTAGTGATATTACTATTACACAACCTGGCGACTATGTGTTTGTGATCAGCGAATCCGTACCGGAAGATGAGAAGAAGATCAGTGGCATTAGCTATGATGATAGCAAAAAGTATGTTTTTGTGACTGCAGAAGATCAAGGCAATGGTACTCTACATATTACTGAAAGAGTAATGGACGGAATCGAAACAGGTGCCCAGGAAACAACCCTGACATTTACAAATACTTACCAGGCTGGAGCCGCTATAGGTGTTCCTGCAGATTTCCAGATGACCAAGGATTTCACCGGACATGAGTGGACGGCAGACTATGCGTTTGAGTTTGTTATGAGCCCAGTATCCGGCAAATTGACGGATGGTACAGAAGTGGCGTCGGCAGATATTCCGATGCCGAAGGCGGATGACAACGCAGGTGTAACCATTGATGGGGATGGCAATGCACACAAGACCATCAGCGGACCGCAGGAAGGAACAAAAGCAAGCTTTGACTTTGGTACTATCACCTACGACAAGGCTGGCACCTACGTTTATGAGGTGAAAGAGGCTAAGGCAGGAACCACCGACAAGGGTGTAACATACAGCAAAAATACTGCAATAATTACCGTTACAGTAACGGATAAAGATGCTACGACTGGTGCATCTACTGGGCAGCTGACAGCTACGGCGTCTGTAGCAAACGGTACATTTAAAAATACCTATGAAGCTAGTGCCAACTATGATGCACAGGGTGCAGGTGGACTGGATATCACCAAGAAGCTGAACAACCGCAACATGACGGCAGATCAGTTCACCTTCACCATTGAAGCCACAGGCGATAACGCGGCAGATGCAGCGAAGAAGCTTGGCCTTGCGGACGGTGAAACTTCGACGACCGTGAAGAACAATGATGGTGCGGCTGGCGCTGCAGTATCAGTTGTGGGCAATCCGTTCGAGAATATGATCTTTGACGAGACGGATGACGGTGTGACCTATACCTACACCATCAAGGAAAACGGTACCTCGGGCGAAGGTGACTATGCAGGCTACAAGCTTGACGAGACAACCTATACCGTAAGCATTACAGCTACCGATAAGGGCAACGGCACCATGACGGTGAAGACCGTGGTAAATGACGGTGCAGCCGACAAGGAATACATCGACAATCGTGCAACTGTAGCATTCGAGAACACCTACGACGCTGGCGATGTAATTGTTGGCGCTGAAGGCGCAGCACAGATTAAGGCTAATAAGACCTTGAAGAACGACAATATCGCAAATTATGCTAGAAAGTTCAACTTCCAGGTAACCAGCGGAGATGTAGTTGTGGCTGAAGGCACCAATGATGGCAATGGAAACATTACCTTCGACGACATTACCTACACCACTGAAAATCTGGCTGCAGCAGCAACAGCAGACGGATCCGATAAGGTAGGTAAAGCAAACCTTGATACTACAGGTGATAAAGATGTCTACACCTTTACCTACTCAGTATCTGAGGTGACAGACAGCCTGCCTGGAGGTGTAAGCCACATCAGCGGTGATACGAACGTAACTGTTACCGTAACCGATGACCGTCACGGCAAGTTGGATGTTGAAGTTGGTTATGCAGACGGCGCATCCAGTGTTGAGTTTGTGAATACTTACGGCAAAGACGGAAAGGCTGAACTGAATCTGAAGGGCAACAAGAAAATCGTTCCAGGCGAGGGACTGACAGAGGCTCCGGCACTGGTAGACGATACCTATACCTTTGAGATCACAGGAAATGCTGCAGAGGATGGAACACCAGCTCCGATGCCGCAGACTACAACTGCAAAGAATAAGAGCGGCGCAGTAGAGTTCGGTCCGATCACCTTCACCATGGAGAATGTCTTTGGAACCACTCAGACGACCCAAGATGTGACGGTGGAAGAAGAGCAGACAACAGAAGACACAACCGTTGAGGGTGAAACAACAACTGCCGAGGGTGAGGCAGAAGCAGTTGCCGGTGAAGAGGCAGCTGTGACAGAAGGCGAGACAGTGACTGCCGGAGTTACGAATGCAGACGAGGGCATTGAACTGCAGACAGCCGGACGGACAAAGACCTTTACTTATACCATCAAAGAAATTGCTGGCAGCGTGCCGGGCGTAGATAACGACACCACTGTTAAGACTATAACCGTAAAGGTAACTGACAATGGTGACGGAACGATTGATGTTGCTAAGACGGAAGCTGCAGGTCACGATGAAGGCAACGACTTCACCTTCACCAACGTTTACAATGTAGATCCGAAAGGCTCCAGCCTGACAGGTGACGGTGGCTTCAAGATCACCAAGAGCCTTACGGGCCGTGACATGACAGCAGGCGAGTTCGCATTCAGGCTTAAAGAACAGAATGGTGACTGGTGGACCGCTCCGACCAATCCGGCGGCAGCAGACGGCGAGGCGGCAGAGATTACCTTCGGAGCTGTTCACTTCACCAAGCCAGGTACGTATACCTACACCCTTGAAGAAGAGCAGGGCAATCTTGCCGGCGTAGAGTACGACTCTAACAAGTACACGGTGATTGCTACCGTGACCGACAAAGATGCGGATGGTAATTACACGGGCGAGCTTGAGGTAACATGGCAGATCAACGGTGCGGCTGACAACATCGTAGCCTTTAAGAATACTTACACCGCAGATCCGACCAGCGTATCCTTAGGCGCAGGCAAGCTCATCAAGGGCCGCGACCTGAAGGCAGGCGAGTTCAGCTTCCTGCTGAGTGATGCGGATGGCAAGGAGATCGATACTGCGAAGAACGAAGAGAACGGAGCAGTAACCTTCAAGACCATCACCTTTGACAAAGCGGGAACCTACAGCTACGAAATCAGAGAAGTCCTTCCGGAGGATGACGACAGCAAGACAGATGGCATCCAGAGCAGCAACGTAACATACGACGAGAACATTTACCATGTGACCGTTGATGTGAAGGACAACACAGAGAAGGGATGCCTGGAAGCAACCGTTACCTACGAGGACAGCGACGGAGCGCCGGTATTCGTCAATACCTACACAGAGCCGAAGAAAGAAACACCGGCTGGTAATGACGGAGGAGGAACCATTCTTGGAGTTAAGACCGGCGACGTAGCCGAGATCTTACCGCTCCTGATCGTGATGGCGGCAGCGATCGTAGTGATTATCGCAATGAGCGTGATCCTGATCCGCAGACGCAGAAGATAAGACGTTAAAGGAAAGACAGAAAATGAATAAGTAAAAGCAGGCGGCTGGAGAGACTATCTTTCCGGGCCGCCTGCCTTTCTATAGGCGAGGAGTACGGGATGGCAGAAAAGATGAAAGGACAGTCTGGAGGGAAGAAAGATCTTACAGGCAAAAGATTTGGAAAATTAACAGTTATAGAAAATACAGGCATGACGGAGCAAAAGTACCGTATCTGGCGCTGTCGGTGTGACTGTGGCGGTGAAATCATGGCCAGTACCAAACAGCTCAAAAGCGGGGTGATCAGGGACTGTGGCTGCGTACCGAAGACAAATGCCCGAAACGGAAGGGTTGCTGAAGATCTGACTGGAAAGGTATACGGCTATCTGACGGTCCTGAAAAGGGTAGAAAATAAAAACGGCAGAACCTGCTGGCTCTGCCGCTGTGAGTGTGGAAAAGAGAAAGAGGTTATGGCAAGGGATCTGAAGGCGGGGAAAGTCAAAAGCTGTGGATGCCACACATATGATTATGGTCATAATAGGATAGATCTGACGGGACAAAGGTTTGGAAGACTGACTGCATTACGGCCAACAGAGAGACGGGACAGAAAGGGGTCAGTATACTGGATGTGCAGGTGCGACTGCGGAGGACAGGCAGAAGTTCCCGGGGACAGGCTGGTGCAGGGAAATGTACTTAGCTGCGGTTGTCTGAAAAGTGAAAATCAAAAGGAAATAGCAGGAAGGCTTCACCGGATTGACGGAACCTGCCTGGAGATCCTGGAAAAAAGGAAATACCGAAGAGACAACAAAAGTGGTTTTCGCGGTGTTTTCCGCATGAAAAACGGCCATTACAGGGTATATATAGGGTTTAAGGGGAAAAGGTATAATCTGGGCACATACAGCGATTATGAAGAGGCTGTAGACATCAGACTTCAGGCGGAGAAAGAGCTTCACGAACGATTTGTAACTTCATATTATAAATGGAAAGAATTGGAGAAGAAGGATCCTCCCTGGGGAGAAAAGCATCCATTTGTGTTCGATGTCCGATGGGAAAATGGATGCTTTTATGTAAACAGTACGGTAGACTAAAAAAGATATTCATATTTTACATGAAAAATCCGACTTAGAGATTCATCAATCCTTGATTCGGGAATGGTTTGATTTTTAACTGCATTTAAAACACCCTCATAAGCAGTTTTAAAATCCTGGGGCATTAAAAGCATGTCTCCGCCGGCCTGGATACAGCGGACAGCAGCTTCGTCGGGAGTATAGTATTCTGTGATTGCTCCCATAGAGAGTGAATCCGTAATTACAATGCCGTCAAATCCCAGTTTTTCACGTAGGATCCCTGTAATCAGTTCAGAAGACAGCGACGCCGGGGTGTCGTCAGAAATAAGCTGCGGCACCTGCAAATGCCCCACCATGACTACATTGGCGCCAGCTTCGATTCCAGCTTTGAATGGCAGAAATTCTGCGTTTTCAAGTTCTTCAAGGCTTCGGTTAAGCACGGCTGCCCCATGATGGCTGTCCTCGGCAGTTCCCCCGTGACCCGGAAAATGTTTTAAAACAGGAATTACATTTTGCTGCTGGAAACCTTTTACTTCTTCTGCGACCATTTGTGCTGTAAGATTCGGATCACTGCCAAAAGAGCGTTCGCCTATTGCGGTATTCTCCGGATTTGTCAGCACGTCAGCATCTGGCGCAAAATCCAGGTTAAACCCATACTTTTTCAGATATGAGCCAATAGAGTTTCCAACCTCGAAGGCTTTGGACGTATCCCCGGTCGCACCGATCTCGGCCATGTTGGGGAAAGTCTCCACCTGAAAAGCAGGATTATTTGCGATTCTTGCAACCAGAGAGCCACCCTCTTCATCAATACCGATAAATAGTGGAAGCTGACTGTAGGACTGCATATTGGCGGTCATAGCAGTCAGCTGTTTTTCATTTTCGATATTCTGGGAAAAGTAAATGATACCACCCACAGGGTACTGTTCAAAAGAAGCTTTTGTAGTTTCGCCTGCCTGTGTAGCAAGATCGACACCGGTCAGCCCCTCTGGAGTGACAAAGAAAAGCTGACAGACCTTTTCTTCCAAAGTCATACTGGAAATGAGCTCTTGTATTTTCTGTTCGAGAGCCTCTTCTTCAGAAGCATTACCGGATGAATGTGCCGGATCCGTCTGGGCAGAAGAGGACGTATTTTTTTCATCCTCTGGTCCAGAAGAGGAATGATTTTTACCCATAAACCCTCCTTTCTGAACGATCAGATAAAAAAGCACTCCGGACATGGCAAGAAGAAGCACAAGCAGAATCAGGATCAAAGATCTCCTTTTAAAAGTACTGTTCCTTTTCATCTTGCAATTTCTTCCTCTTTATCTAACTCACGAAGAATAATTTCAGCAGTTTTCTTTACTGTGGCAGAAACAAATTTTGTACATTGGGCCTTGCGCTCCGGAGAATCTTTCTCCATACCCCGGGTCAGGACACGGCAGCAGGTGCCTCCGCAGGTTTCTTTAAAATAGTCATGCAGCTCATTCGTCAGGGCAAAGCAGCGGTTGATCTTCGGATCACCGGGTGTTTTGCGGCCAAAGAAATATCCGATGCACATCGTCGCACCAGCCAGTGCGCCGCAGATACATCCGCCGCCGCCAAGCCCCCACGGGAAACCAGAGCTCATGGCGATCGCATCATCAGACATGTCCAGCTCGAAATTTTTCTTGATCGCATAGATCACCGACTCCGAACAGGCAAATCCCTGATGGAAAATTTCCACCGCATCATTTTGAAGTTGTTCCATATTAATATTAGTAGTCATGATAGCCTCCTTTTGGGGACGGGGGATTTTCAGAAATCCCCCGTCCCCATTGAATATTTCTCGTCATTTTATTAACATTTTATATCAATAATGTGGATAATTCAATTCAAGACCATATAAATTTTTATAATATTACTCAGAAAGTGGAAAATCATTGTGGATTAAATGTGGATAAGTATGGTAGAATGATCATTGGGGACGGGGGATTTCCGAAAATCCCCCGTCCCCAATGAAATGATAAAGGAGAAGAAATGAAAAGAATACTATTAATGGTGATAAAAAATATAGTTTTAGTCCCCTGGATGTGGATAAAATTATGTTATCATGCAAAGCATACTGAGAAATATACCGAAGAAGAGCAATACAAAATGCTGCGTTTTATTACTTTGCACGCAAACAAAGGTGGTAATGTTAAAATCGACGTGCATGGCGTGGAGAATCTTCCTAAAGATAACGGGTTTATGTTTTTCCCAAATCACCAGGGTCTTTATGATGTTCTGGCAATTATTGAAGCGTGTCCCAGGCCGTTTTCTGTGGTTGCGAAAAAGGAGATTGCCAACATACAGTTTCTGAAGCAGGTGTTTGCATGTATGAAGGCTTATATGCTTGACCGGGAAGATGTCAGGCAGGCAATGCAGGTAATCGTGCATGTAACTGAGGAAGTAAAAAGAGGAAGAAACTACTTAATATTTGCAGAAGGAACCAGATCAAAAAATGGCAATAAGGTCGGTGAATTTAAGGGAGGAAGCTTTAAATCTGCAACTAAAGCAAAATGTCCGATCGTTCCCGTAGCTTTGATTGATTCCTTTAAACCATTTGATACAAACACGATTAGTCCAGTTACCGTGCAGGTTCATTTCCTGGAACCTATTTATTATGAAGAGTACCAAACTATGAAAACAACGGAAATTGCAGCCGAGGTTAAATGTAGGATTCAAAAGGTTATTAATGAAAACATAAAGTAGAAGCAAAAAAAGATTGACAATACAAAATTCCTCTAGTATAATAACTTCTGCTGGAGAAATACTCAAGAGGCTGAAGAGGCGCCCCTGCTAAGGGTGTAGGTCGGGCAACCGGCGCGAGGGTTCAAATCCCTCTTTCTCCGTTAAGTCTTTGATGGCTGTCTGGAACAAATGGTTTCAGACAGTTTTTTATGGAAGAGATAGAGACTATATCTTGTATGAAAAACTCAAAGACAAAACAATTTGTAGTACCGGAAAAATCATGTTGAAAAAAGTGAAAAAAAGATAAAAAATAGTCTTGACACTCATGGTAATTGATGGTATTATGTTTAAGCTGACTCGTTGAGAGACAGCAAAACACCAAGAACTTTGATAACTAAATAATAGACAACGACCCTGAAGATTCTTTT